>Ga0137308_100167_pt1 | contig 121654 bp, 101 predicted proteins | sample Inofrocosms_June_FD_97181 | JGI IMG/M metagenome (GOLD analysis project Ga0137308, IMG submission 97181) | Mouse cecal microbial communities from Vienna, Austria - N-Acetylneuraminic and N-Acetylglucosamine D2O microcosms_June | ecosystem: Host-associated > Mammals > Digestive system > Large... | reverse complement strand
GTTGGTGTGAGAAGAGTTTTTAACTGCTCGCAGCAAAGGCTGCTTCGCAAAGAAACTCTAAGTCTCACACCCTAAACGCCAAAACAGGCGTTTTTCCTCCTGATTTGAGTCGCAGCGGAGCTGCGGCAAGGGGAAGAGAGCCTCAGCCTTATCGTGAGATAGGGCTGTTTTTCTAAGTAAATCTTTTGAGGTTATATTAAAAGAATTATGAATAGGATTTTGCGGAAAAGGGAATCTCGAAAAGACCTCGCTAAGTGATTTCACGCTCTGCGAAGCAGAGCTTCTTCACAAACTGCTAAAGCAGTTAGAAGAATCGCCTCAGCGATTCTTCCAGACTTGCACCAATTCATTGATTGTTTGTGTCGACTGTGTCGGCATGTTTGGAAGTGAAAATAAATCATGCTGCAGTACAAATGCTTTACAAAATGAAAAAGGAAGCTTATAGTAATGATCAAAGGGGAATTAGATATGGGAAAGATGTATAAGATGTTTCTGTTGTCTGCTGCGGTATGTATAGTTCTAAACGGATGTGCAGGCGAACCTGCCGCGGAAACGGAACGAAATGGTTCAGTCGAAGGATTAGGAGATGTAACATATTCGGAAAACGAAGTGGCAGACAGCCCAATTGTCTTTGAAGGATATGATATGGACGGAAATGCCGTATCGTCGGAGATATTTGCGGAATCAAAGCTTACAATGGTTAATGTGTGGGCTACGTACTGTAATCCATGCTTGAGAGAAATGCCCGGACTTGGCGAGCTGGCCAATGAATATGATGACGAAACATTTCAGATCATCGGAGTCGTCAGCAATGTTCAGGAAGGCACGGATCAGGAAACGATGAATTTACTGGCAGATTTAATTGAGAAAACAGAAGCGGATTATACACATTTACTTGTAAATGAATCGATATATTACGCGCTTCTGACGGATGTGGCGGCAGTACCGACTACATTCTTTGTGAATGCAGACGGCGTAATACTGGATACCGTGGTCGGCTCCATGGATAAATCCGCATGGGAGGAGAAGATCAATGAGCTTTTGGAAGAACAGTAGAAAGCCTGCCCCATGGCTTTGGGGCATGATTGCCGGAATCTTGTTTCTCGGCATAGGCGCTATGCAGGGACAGTTTGAGGTAATATGGGGGAAAGCCGTGATGATCTGCCTCGAGTGTATCGGACTCGGGTGATACATGATTGGTAAATGCGCCGCAGCGCAGATGGGAATAAGATTGGAAGTAAACTTCCAAATATTGATTGGCATGTGCGCAAGATGGGTATAAGGTTGAATAAAATGCGTATTCAACTATTGATTTGAGTGCGCGCCGCAGCGCAAATGGGTATAAGGTTGAATAAAATGCGTATTCAACTATTGATTTTGAGTCCGCCAAAGCGGACATGGAGTATGAAAATGCAAAAAATACGATTGGCGGTACAACTTCTTTTTACAATTTTGACAAACGGATATGCGTATGGATATATAAACGGCAAAATATACCAAGGTTCATTAAAGTATGCTTGTGTGCCGGGATTAAACTGCTATTCCTGTCCGGGGGCAATTGGTTCCTGTCCCATAGGCGCGCTTCAGGCGCTGCTGAACCGGCAAGGATTTCAGATACCCTTTGGAATGATAGGCTTTTTCTTTTTGATGGGAAGCCTTATGGGGAGGTTCGTCTGCGGCTGGCTTTGCCCTTTCGGATTGGTTCAGGATCTTTTACATAAGGTTCCAATTTTTCGAAAGAAAAAGAGGCTGCCCCTGCACTCTGTTTTGAAGTATGGAAAATATGTGGTTTTGGTTTTCTTCGTGTGTGTTGGCTCTATGTTTTTGTTTGGAGGATTTGCAAAAGTGCCTGCTTTCTGCAAATACTTATGCCCCTCCGGCACATTGTTTGGCGCCATACCGCTTCTTATCACAAATGACATGCTTCGCAGCCAAGCCGGAATACTCTTTTTCTGGAAATTAGGGATACTTATTATTATCGCATTGCTCTCGATAAAAGTATATCGTCCCTTTTGCCAATATTTGTGTCCGCTGGGAGCAATCTACGGCTGGTTTAACCGTTTCAGCTTAGTGCAGATTCGCTGGGATAAAGAACAATGTATATCTTGCACGGCGTGTGAGAAAGCGTGTCCGGTATCGCTTTCCGTCAGCGAAATCTCGCGTTCTCCGGAATGTATCCGCTGTGGGAAATGTGTAGAAGCCTGCCCTAAAAATTGCTTGAGTTTATTTATGCCGAGTAAGAAGGCTTCCCCAAAGAGTGAGAAGAACCCTGACGGATGTTGTTCGGATGTTCAAAAAGGGTAATACTTGGAAAATAAAAAGAAATAACATAATTATATAACAAGGAATAACAAAGAATACAAGGAATAACAAAGAATAAAAAGAAATAACAAGAAATAAGAAAAAGAAGTAATTATAAGAATCCCCCGCAGTTTCTGCGGGGGATTTTACAAGTTATTTGCAGTAGTAAAATGTGAAATCTACTCTATATCCGCTACTACATCCGGCTTGAGCTGGAAGTTGCGGGTTTGATTTTGCAGCAATGTTACTTGTTCAAACAATTCCGTGCTGACGGTAGCCGATTCTTCACTGCTTGCGGAGTTAGTCTGTACCACGGCGGAGATCTGTCCGAGCCCTTCGGCTACCTGCGAGATGGAAGTAGCTTCCGTGTGAACCGCGTCGGTAAATTCGCTGATAGCATCATTGGATTGAAGCACCAAAGACAAAGTATTCTGCAAGGTTGTTGACACTTCCTCCACAATCTGGTTTCCTCTGTTTGCTGCCTGAACAGAACTTTCGATCAGATCCTTTGTAGCTTTTGCAGCCTGATCGGACTGGCTGGCAAGGCTGCGGACCTCTTCTGCCACCACGGCAAATCCTTTTCCGGATTCTCCGGCTCTGCTGGCTTCCACAGCGGCATTCAATGCCAGAATATTGGTCTGGAAAGAAATATTCTCAATGGTAGAAATAATTTTTTCAATCTGATTGGACTTTGAACTGATATCTCTCATCGCTTCAACAAGCTCTACCATCTGCTGGCTGCTGAGATTTACCTGTTCACCGGTAAGCTGGGCATTATCCCGGACATCGGAGGATATCTGGATATTGTGCTTTGCGCTGATGGAGAGATCATTCAAAGTAGCGGAGAGCTCTTCCACTGCGCTGGCCTGTTCCGTAGCGCCTTCCGCCAATATTTGAGCACCGTTGGAAAGATAATTTGCATGGTCAAATACTTTGCGCTGTATCTCGTTAATATTAGCCATAGCCGTAGAAAGAGAAGTCGTAAAGCTCTCAATGGAATCCGCAATTGAACGGAAGTCACCGATAAAGGGCACGGAGGTAGATACATTAAAGTTGCCCTTGGAAAGCTCATGCATTATGTGGTTGATGTCCTCCACATATTGATTGGTCTGTTCCAGAGAGTGCTTAAGGTTTTTAGCCAAATCGCCGATTTCGTCATTAGAATGGTAATTCAATTCCAGATTCAGACGGCCCTCCGAAAGCGGTCTGGTTTTATCCGTAATGATGAGAATGGGTTTTACCACACGTGTCATTACATAAATTACCAAACTCAAAAGGGAGATCAGTGACAGTGCCAAACCTGACGCGGTAACTATATGCATAACGGACACGGTATGCTGCATATTTGCAATACTTGCATCGTTAAGAACCGTACCCCGCTCTATAACTTCGTCTAAAAGGCTTACCAGAGTGCTCAAATTGCTCTGAATGGTTTCTTGATAATAGTTCTGTGCCTGTACGGGGTTTGTCTCCATGAGGGTCAGAACATAAACGGCTGATTCGTGAAGCTCCTTGTGAAGGGGCTCTAACTGAGAGCGCAGGCCAAGGATTATATCATCATTTGTTCCGGCGTCGCCGTAGATCCATTGTCCCAGCACACAGCCGGTGGGATCAGTACTGCCGGTAAACTCTGTTCCGGCATAGAGAGCATTGCTGAGGTTGCTTGACCATTTGTAATGAGCGACTTCTGCCTTTTGGGCACGTGTCAAGAGAGCATTCACTTCAATGCTGGCTTCTTCACAATCATCCATATTTAAAATGTTTCTTGTTGTCAATACACTGAACAACAATACGGACAGGAAGGCTGCCGCCACTCGGATTCCAACCATTACCTTTACACTTTTACGCATTTTGATTCTCCTTTTTGCTTGATATGTACAATGTGAATTTTACAAAGATCTCTAATTCTAAGCCCCTCTGAAAAAGCATTAAGGGACGGATAAAAATTCCAGTCCTGCCTTATGGTAACATAGCCGTATTTGGATATTCTGCCATAAAATAAAACTGGAACGGGTTCGTTCTCCTTATTCGCTTAGAGAGGTAAAATAGTGATATCTGTATACTTAAATGCATTGTATCATAGGCACTTTTTTTTTTCAATCATTTCTTGCAACTGATCTTATAATGAGAAGCGCAGCAATCACTGTTCATTCGCTGCCGCCGGGAGGTGTTTTCACGTTGTTTCTGCGTGAGAATGTTTCAATCTCCAGCGCTTTTTTGCGGTTTCTGTATATAGATTGTCATAAACGGAGTGAATAATAACGGATCTACAGTTACTGTTCACTCCGTTCACAGCAACCTATGCACAGAAATCGCAAAACAGCGATTTCGCGCATGTCTGTCTCGGGTTTATCACGCAGAAACAGCGTGAAAACACCTCGCGGCGACAGCGAGTGAACAGAAACGATCTACAGACTTCCTTTGTGAAAGGCTTTGAAAATATTTGAATTTTTTCGCTATGTAAATTATAATATAAGAACCGGTATTATATTTAAATACGAAAGCATAAAAACCAAAGGAGAAGACGCTATGAAAAAAGTGTATGCATGCGGCATCATAACAGTACTTTGCATTGTGGCTGCTGTGCTGTTGAGAATTCCCATGAGCAATGCGGAACTGGACTATGAGAAAGTGGACGTAAAGGTAGTCAGCTCCGAGACCAAGGAGAGGGTGGTTAAAACAGGATATTCACAATCCACTATAACCACATACGATATTGTTGTCAGCTATATGGGAAAGAATTATGATTTGGAAAATGCACACGATTCTTATTCCTACCGCGTGGGTTCTACCGTTACCGCCTATCTGGCCAACGGCAGGATGTATGCAAATGAAGAAGGTGTCCGAAATGCAACCCCTCAGGGCACGGCATATTTTGCGGCGCTTATCGCTTCTTTCGTCATGTTTTTTGTTACTTTAATCCTATGGTCCAAGGCTGCGGAAAAGAAACGGGCAGGTAAACGGTAATGGCAAGCAGGCAGGAATTTGTACAATATTCGACAGATCAGCTTACGGGAGCAGGCACAATTACTTATAAGAAAATGTTCGGTGAATACGGAATATATTGTGACGGGAAATTTTTTGCGTTGATTTGTAATGATCAGCTGTTTGTCAAAATTACGGAAGCAGGAAAACGTTTGGGGCAGAGTTTGGAAACGGCGCCGCCTTATGAAGGCGCGAAGCCTTATTTCCTGATAGATGATATTGACAACAAGGAATTTCTCACGGAGTTTGTCTCGGAGACCTGCAAGGAACTTCCTTTGCCGAAGAAAAAGACAAAATCAAAGGAAACCAGAGATAATAAAGACTAAGTTTCTGTAGAAAATAACATAAAAAGAAAGTATAATAAATTAAGAGAAAAGGCATTTAGTTTATTAAAAAATACAAAATATTCGTTTTACCCCTTCATATTTTGCCGGGAAAAGACGAATATGAAGATGGATGAGGTGATAACCGGTCACTGTGGTTCCGGAACACCGGGGATTTTATTTTCAGAAAACGACAAAGCCAAATAACAGGCCGAGAAAAGGCGACAGAAAATGACAGTAGTCTCAGAATGGGAGCACTGAGTTCCGGCGGACGCATACAGGGTGCCGAAAGGCAGGGACGGAACCGAAATTAGGAGGAAAAAATAGGTATGGGAACAGAATTTAAAGAAGATGCAACCCAGCAAATAAACAACAAGGTGGCTGAGCTTGAGGAGATAAATCAGGAGCTGCGCAGTGCCTATTTAAGGGAAGCTCAATATAAGAAAGCCATTTTACATGATGCGGTCACTTTCTTCGAGGTGAATCTGAGCAAAGACAGTTTTATTGATGAGACTTCCCAGATGATAGACGGAAAAGTCTATAATTTGTTTGAGTTTATGAATTCCAAGCCCTTTGAAACATATACGGGTTATATCGAATTCTGTGCCCTCGGCACGGAACCTGAAACATTGGATGAATTCCGGAATTTCTTTGACAGAGACCGATTAATACAATGTTATGAAAAAGGGGAATTGGAACAAAGTTTTGAAAGCTGGATTACGGATGCCATCGGCAGGAAGCGTTTATGCGGTTATATATTGCTGTTGGGTAAAAACGAATATACGGGAGATGTGATTACTTTATTTGTGGTAAAGGATTACACTGAACAGCTGGAAAGCCAGAATCCTCTCAAAGCTGATTTGCAGCAGGCGGAAACGGTCAATCAAGCGAGAAACGAGTTTCTTTCCAATATTTCCCACGAAATCCGCACACCCTTGAATGCGATTATCGGTTATACGGAGTTGATTAAAAGCAATCTTTCCGATGCGGATAAGGTAGAGGAATACAACGAAAAAATCCATAGATCCGGAGAGCAGCTTTTATCCATTGTGAATGAGTCCCTTGAAGTTACCCGTATGGAATCCGGGAAGGTTACCTTGGCCGAGGGTAAATGCCACTTGGGAGACTTGATTGCGGACGTGGAGCGGACAATGAAGTCCGAGATAGATACAAAATCTATACGCCTGCTTTTGGATAAAACAATGGTGAGCCATTATGCGGTTATTGCGGACTATCTGCGGGTAAAAGAAGTACTGTGTCAGCTGTTGGATAACGCCATAAAGTATTCCAAACCGGGAGAATATATTAACCTCACCGTGGAGGAGCAGGATATTGATTTCCCCGGCTTCAGCAAATACCGATTCACGGTGGAAGACAACGGAATCGGCATTTCCGAGGAATTTATTGAAAATCTGTTCGAACCCTTCACAAGGGAAGACAATCCCTCCAAGAGTGGAGCCATGGGATCCGGTCTGGGGCTGACAGTCGTAAAAAATATGGTTGAATTGATGGACGGAAATATAAGGGTCGAAAGCGAACCCGGCAAAGGCAGTAAGTTTATGGTCAGCCTGCTCTTGAAGCTTCAGGCAGGCCAGAATCCGGAGGACGAGAACCAGTCAGGCAGTCTCCTTGATAAAGACACTTTGGAAGGAAAGAGAATCCTAGTGGTAGAGGATAACGAAGTCAATATGGAAATCGCAGAAGGCTTGCTTGGCAGTCAGGGCTTCTTGATCGACAAGGCGGAGAATGGAAGTATCGCACTGGAGAAAGTGAAAAATTCCGCTCCCGGCTATTATGATGTGATACTTATGGATATTCAGATGCCTGTGATGAACGGACACGAGACCACAAAGGCAATCCGGCAGCTCGAAAACAAGCAGCTTGCCCAGATTCCCATTATTGCGTTGTCCGCCAATGCCTTTGCGGAGGATTATCAAGAATCCATGGAAGTAGGTATGGACGCTCATTTTCCCAAGCCTCTTGATGCAGGCGGGCTTCAGGAAGTGATTCGAAGCGTATTGAGCAGGCATAGAAGTTAGAAAAGTGCCCAAAACACGGCAATTTTTATCTTGATTTAAGTTGCAGCGCGGCTGCGACATGGAAATCAGTATGTGAAGAGGCTGAAGGTTACTTTTCACACCCACGCCACCGCAAGGCATTTTCACGCGTTTTTTGCGTGACAAACCCAAGCGATTAGAATAATCGCTTGGGCAACCTGCGCGAAACCGCTGTTTTGCGGTTTCTGTGCATGCGTTACTGGCCGCGGAGTGAACAGTAACGGCTGAAGCGCAGCCGCATCATAGAATAGTGCGGATGGCTTGACAGCGTGAACCGGAATAATTACAATGTTTGTATGTATCATATATAGGAAAGGTTGGTCAAGGGATGAAGTTTTATCATATAACGGAACCTCCCCTTAAGATATATGGTCTTGCAGTAGCGGACAGAGAGAGACGGCAGTTCTGGAGGCTGAACCGGCAAATTATGGGCAGAATGCCGCAGTACGATTTTCTTGGAAAAAGATGTGTAGGAGGCAGGATCCGTTTCCGGACGGATTCTGCCGATTTCTGTGTTCGCATGACCTTGGCACAGGCGAAAGAAGACGTTAACATTCCTCTGTCCGGCTCTGCGGGGGCGGATGTATATCTTGGGAGAGGTATGGAATCCGTATTTCTGGGTTATGTTGCCCCTCAGGAGCATGTGATAGAGGAAATCACGGCGGAGAAGCTGTTTCATAAAAACAGCAGGATGGAGACGGTTACCGTCAACCTGCCCAGAAATGATTATTTGCTCAGCATGGAAATCGGAATAGATGAAAGCGCTCATATAGAAGAAGCGGAAGAATATACGTTCGCAAAACCGATAATATTTTATGGTTCTTCCATTACGGAAGGAGGCTGTGCATCCCGGGCGGGAAATGCATACACCAGCATCGTAAGCAGGTGGATGGATGCGGATTATTATAATTTCGGGTTTTCAGGTTCTGCACGGGGAGAAAAGGAATTTGCACAGTACATAGGGGCTCTCCCGGAGCCGGGTGCTTTTGTCTATGATTACGACCATAATTCTCCCGATCCACAACATTTGGCGGATACCCATGAGGAGTTTTTCAAGATTGTCAGGCAGGCTCATCCGGAGATTCCCGTTATAATCATGACACGGCCGGATGTGGAGGGAGATAAGGATCATGCGGCCGAGAGAAGGGATATTATCCGGCGGACTTACGAAAAGGCTGTGGCAGCAGGAGATCATAAGGTATGGTTTCTCGACGGCGGCAGATTTTTCGGCGACAATGGACGGGCCGAGTGCCTTGTGGATGGGACACATCCTAATGCTCTGGGATTTATGCGGATGGCAGAAATATTGTATCCTGTTTTGAAAGAAGCTATGAAGTAGAAGGAGTGGATTTATGCAGTATCGGAGATTGGGAAAAACAGAATTGATGGTCAGCGAGATCGGTTTCGGCGGAGAATGGCTTGAGCGGATGGACTTGGAGGGCTGTAAAGCAATCTTTAAAGTATGTGAGGAACAGGGCATCAATTTATTTGACTGTTGGATGTCCGAACCCAATGTGAGAACCGCCATCGGGGAATGTATCAAAGATTCCAGAGAAAAATGGTATATTCAAGGTCATATCGGTTCCACATGGCAGGATGGCCAATATGTGCGTACACGAGAAATCTCAAAAGTAAAGGAAGCTTTCGAGGATCTTTTGAACAGATTAGGAACGAATTACATAGATTTAGGAATGATACACTATGTGGATTCGGAAAAAGAGTGGGATGAAATCGTAAGCGGGCCGTTTATGGATTATGTCCTTGAGCTGAAGGAAAAGGGAATAATAAAGCATGTGGGACTCAGTTCCCATAATCCTCAGGTGGCAAAAAAGGCGGCTCTTTCCGGCCGGATCGAAATGCTGCTGTTTTCTGTGAATCCGGCATTTGATCTGGTGCCGCCCACGGAAAATCTGGATGATTATTTTGCGGAGCAGTATGACGTATCGCTGGCAGGAATGGATCCCCAGAGGGCGGAACTGTATAAAATATGTGAGCAGCAGGATGTGGGAATCACGGTTATGAAGGGATATGCGGGCGGACGTCTGTTCCATGAGAAATCCTCTCCCTTTGGGGTGGCGCTGACGCCTGTCCAATGTATTCATTATGCCCTTACAAGACCGGCGGTGGCAAGTATTATGGCTGGATATTCCGAGCCAAAACATGTCTTGGATGCGGTGGGATATGAGACGGCATCGGAGGAGGAGAAAGATTATGCCAGCATATTGGCATCGGCTCCCCATCATGCATATAGCAAGAAATGCATGTACTGCAATCATTGCAAGCCTTGTCCCTTAGAGATTGATATTGCCATGGTGAATAAGCTTTATGATCTGGCGGTTATGCAGGAGGAGGTGCCTTCATCCGTCAGGGCGCATTATGAGGCGTTGGAAAGAAATGCGTCCCACTGCATTTCCTGCGGCAGCTGTGAGACCAGATGTCCTTTCGGTGTGGGCATTGTGGATAGAATGCAGAAGGCTAAGGAGCTTTTTGCATAAGTTACGAAGCGCCGGAAAAGATATCCGGCTGTAATGTAGTTGAGGTAAAGAGGTAATAAGGAAATGAAGAACAAAACTTCTCGTTTTTTAATAGGGAGCTTTGCCCTGATGTTTTTATTCTGTGCATTTATCTTTTTCTTTTTAATGAATCAGATGGCGGCAAAAAGCAGAGTTACCACTACCGAAATCGGTGATTTGTATATGGAGAGGATGAGCGCACAGATATCAAGCCATTTTCAAACTACAATGGATATCAAATTGGCTCAGGTAGAAAGTATTATTAAAACCATGCCTCCCGACGGTGTCCTTCAGGGGGAGGAACTGATAGAAAATATGGCTATCAGCGCTGCCGCGAGAGATTTTAAATTTTTGGCTCTTTTGGCGGAAGACGGCAGCTATGAGTTGATTCTGGGTGATCAGGTATCCATCCTCGACATAGACCCCTTTTTGGGTGATTTGATTAACGGGCAGAAAAAGATAGCTGCGGCAAACGACGTGGATAAGGAAATGGAGCTGGTGCTGCTGGGTGTTCCCTGTCAGTATGATATGAAAGACGGTAATAAAAGCATAGCCATGGTAGGCGGCGTTGATCTGGATTATATTTATGAAACGCTTCAATTGAATGACGGCGGAAAGGAAACTTATTCCTATATCATCAGAAGAAACGGTGATTTTGTATTAAAGAGCAACAATGCGCCGGAGGATAACTTTTATGATCATATCTATGCGGTAGTGAAGAATATTAACGGAAACAGCGCCGAATCCTATGCGGAAAAAATTAAGGAAGTTATTCTCAGCCGCACTTTGTTTGCGGATATAGTAACTACTTATAACGGAACAAAATGTGTATATGTGACTCCCTTGGCTTATTCCGAATGGTATCTTGTGACAGTAATGTCATTTGATGAACTGGATAGTATTGTCCAGAAATTAGACAGTCAAAGGCTGAATGCATTCCTGCTGGCGACATTATCAATGTTTGTAGTATTTATATTTGTTTTTGTTACTTATTATAAGATGACGAAAACACAGCTTGCCGAGACGGAAGAGGCGCGTAACGAAGCTATAAATGCGAATAAGGCGAAGAGTGAATTCCTGTCAAATATGAGCCATGATATCAGGACGCCCATGAATGCCATTATCGGGATGACTACTATCGCCACTAACAACATTGACGACAAGAATCAACTGATGAACTGTCTGAGAAAGATTTCCCTTTCCAGCCGCCATCTTTTAGGGCTTATCAATGATGTACTTGATATGTCAAAGATCGAGAGCGGCAAGATGACCCTCAATCCGGAGACGCTCTCTCTGCGCGAGGCAGTGGAAAGCATTATAAGTATTATTCTGCCCCAGACTAAGGCAAAGAATCAAAGGTTTGAAAGCTATATCTCCGATATTATGGTGGAGAAAGTATACTGTGACGGTATCAGGCTGAATCAGGTATTGATTAATTTTCTTTCCAATGCTTATAAGTTTACACCCGAGGGTGGTGAGATTTCTCTTTCTTTATGTCAGGAGGAATCCCCCAAGGGAGACGGCTATGTGCGGGTTCATTTCCGCGTGAAGGACAACGGAATCGGAATGTCCTCTGAATTTCAAAAGAAAATATTTGAGTCTTTTGTGAGGGAGGATAATGCCAGAGTAAACAAGACGGAGGGTTCCGGTCTCGGAATGACTATCAGCAAGTATATTGTGGATGCTATGGGAGGAACCATTGAATTAAAGAGTGAGACGAACAAAGGAACAGAATTCCATGTGACCTTTGATTTAGAGAAAGCTGTAGAAGAGGAAGAAGATATGACGCTTCCCGGCTGGAATATTCTTTTGGTCAACGGCAACGAACAGGTATGTAAGGAAACGGCAGCTCGTTTAAAAGAAATGTCCGTTCATTGCGACTGTGCATCGGACGGTAAGGCGGCTTTGGATATGGTCGAAAAGCGCTGTAAACGGCAGGATGCTTATCAGCTTGTGTTGATTGACCGGGGGGCGGAAGACAAGGCCTGCATAGAAGCGGCCAAAGGAATTTACGAAAAATTCGGAGATAAGGCACCCATATTGCTTCTTTCGGCGTATGATTGGAGTGATATGGAAAAGGATGTGAGAAAAGCAGGCGTTAAAGGCTTTATATCCAAACCCTTGTTTAAGTCCACATTGTATTATGGTCTGTTACGCTATATGAATCCCGGACAGGAAGTACCGGAGGTGCAGAATGTGTCTCGAGAAGATTTTAGCGGTGTGAAAATACTGTTGGCAGAGGACAACGACTTGAATTACGAGATTGCGGCGGAGCTGCTTTCCGGACGGGGAATGGAGATTGAGTGGGCTGAGAACGGCCGGATCTGCGTGGAAATGTTTGAGAAATCACAGCCGGGTTATTATGATGTTATCCTAATGGATATCAGAATGCCTGTTATGACAGGATATGAGGCAACAGAGAAGATAAGAGCGCTGGAGCGTCCCGATGCAGATCTGCCGATTATCGCCATGACGGCGGATGCTTTTGCCGAGGACATACAGAAATGCAAAGAGTGCGGAATGAACGATCATACCTCCAAACCTATTGATATGGATGCGCTGGCACATATTTTGACGCAGTATCTGAAGTGATTCGGGAAAAGAAGTCTACTGCCACAGAGGAGAAGAGTACTGTAAATGATGACGGTACAGTAACTTTTACAGTAACTGAGTTTTCTACATTTGCATTTGCAGAAAAGGCAGATGTTAACCCTGATGATTCCGATACGGATGACAACGATGACGATGATGATGACGCTGATAGCAGTAGTGTAGGTCACAGTTGGGATTATTTAGGAACCATTGAAGACAGAATTCAAGCAGCAGAATCTAAGGGTGTCGTTGTAATTACAAAAGAGCAGGGAGTTAACACTTTGTCTAACAGTGTGATGCAGATGCTCGTAAAGCGCAGCGATGTAACTTTGATAATGGAATACACATATGAAGGTAAGGATTACCGTGTTGTTATTCCGGCAGGAAAAGCTGTCAATGATGAGATTCCCTGGTATGGTCCTCTGTACCTTGCAGGCCGCTATGGAAGCAGCGCAACGGTCAGCCTTTCAGGCGACTATATTGTTAAAAAGGGAGATACCTTAGGAAGAATTGCCCGTGATTCAGGTTTAAGCCTTGCGCAGGTGGTGGCAATGAATCCCCAGATTAAAGATGTGAACTTCATTAAGGTAGGTCAGAAAATTACATTGAAATAAGGTGTCTGTTTTTGGAGTACTCATAAGAGCCGGATTAACGGTTAGAGCCGGAATAATCCGGCTTTTTTTGTGCCTACGGACGCGGAAAGGAACTATGCAGCGAAAGCTGCACGTGTCCGGCGCGGGAGTAGGGAAGAAAACCTTCCCTGCTCGATTATGTCAATAGATGACCTTGATTAAGAGATACCTTAATTTCTCGGGTTACGTACCGATTTGTGGTTCCGCGTCTTAATTATGCAAATACAGTTTGGTCAGATCGTATTCTGCAATATGGATTCATAATATTATGAAGGTGGTCTGAAACGGTTTGCAAGACGGTGAACTGTTATTTGATTTTTTTCTTTTTCCGTATAATTATTCTGCATAATCTGGAGATAAGTATTATCAGTAAGATTAACACTGCCAAAATAACCAAAACTGCCGTGATTATCATAAAAGCATATTTGTTCGGCTGTTTCAACAAAGCCTTCAGGGAAGTATTGTCTTCCACAATTTTCCTGCCTTGGGCCGCAGCATAAATCTGCGGTACATTTGAAATGCCGTCGCCGTCGGTATCTTCAAAGGATTCCATATATCTGGCAAATACGGTCCATGCTTTTAATTCCCGTCCGTTTTCCATGACAATGGCATCCTCTATGTTTTCGATGGGAGTCCCGTCCGCAAACTTAGGAGTTACGGAGAGTAATCCATAAGATACATCCGTGACGGCTCCCAACATTTGTCCGCTGTACAAGTCCCCTACAACGCGGTATAGCTTGTCATCTTCGATCTCCACGCGGTTTCCTTCATGATCCCGCAGATAGCAGTCTGTTACTTTGTTGAGGATTAACCGGTTGGGATTATAGGAAAATTCCAATCCCGAAGTATAGAGTCTGGCATAAATCATGAGATCCGAGACGGAAGCGTCTATTTCTGCCACGGTCTTTAATTCTTCACCTGTCAGATAGACGCTGATTACCGGATAGCCGGGAATCTCGTCCAAGCCGATACCCAGTGAGAAGGAGTTAAATACGTCCGTCACAGTGATATCGCCGGAGGGATAGGTATCCCGGACGCAGCCGTAAGGCACGATTGCCACATCCACAGGATGTCCGTCGTAGTCTGCCGCATGTTCCACAGTGTATACATAAGCATCGGACATAATATTGCCCAGATTCTGATCCGTATGAGTCTGTGCCAAATCCTTGTAAGGACAGAAGCTGAAACCGTTCTGCGCCAGAACTTGGTCGTGGGTGTAGCCAAACTGCGAGAGATATACGGAGTCTACCAAATCCATCAGTGAGTCGATTTTATCCTGCGTGGCGGAATCGGCGTCAATCTCGTCCGTAATAGGAATCAATTCATAATTCCGCCGGACATCCATAACCCATCTGCCGTTTTCGGTTTGGTTTAAAGTGAGGGAGCCCAGATACTTGCCGTATTCTCCGGCGGATACAATATAAGTATCCCCATGACGAATGGGCTCTGTCAGCGCGGTATGGGTATGTCCGCTGATAATCAGGTCAATAGCCGGAACGCTTTTGGCTAAGATCTCGTCCTCTGATTTGCTTTCGTCGGGATTGGTGCCGCTGTGGGAGAGACAGATAATCATATCCGCATCCTCTTTTTCCTGAATTTCTTTTACCGTCTCTGCGGCAGCTTCGGAGATGTCCCTGAATTTTAATACACAGGTAGGCGCGCAGGCAAGGGCATCCTCGCCGAAAACACCAAGAATGGCAATCTTTACCCCGTCCTTTTCCACCATAATATAATCTCTCAGGCCGTATCGTTCAAAGGCATCTTTTAAAAGCTGCTGGTCTTCCGTAAGCCCTTCCGCTTCCATGGCCTCCCAGTCAATATTGCAAAGTACCAAAGCGGGAACCGGCTCTCCGGAATCCACCGCCGCGTCCAGAGCGCCTGCAAGTCCCTTGGAGCGGTAGTCGAATTCATGATTGCCGAATGTAGTAGCTTCACAGCCAAGCTCCCCCAGCATACGAAGTTCCGCAGATTCAGTGCTGAAAATGGCCTGAACCAAAGTTCCCATGGAAAAGTCTCCGGCATCCAAAATCAATGTCTCCGGATTGTATGATTTATAGAGATTTATCAGAGATTTTATCCGTGCAAAGCCGCCCACGGAGATCTCCTTACCGTCCATATTTGTGGAAAAGCTGTCCAGATGGGAATGGGTATCGTGGAAAAACATAATATCCACGGACTTCGGCGGATAAGTCTCATCTGCAATAGCAGTGACAGAAATACCTGCCAGTAATAAAACTGCTGCAAGGCAGAGTGCGGCCGACCTGAAAAATTGTTTCATGAATGTACTCCTTTATGATATTTATAATAGAATTTACGGATAGAAGCTAAAACATAAACCTTATGCAACATTATATATTTTTGTGCTTTTTTACGCAAGGAATTTGTGGGAAATCTTTAATATGCCTATATCTGCATAATCGTCTAAGAAAAGCCAGTCACTCAAAGAACTTGTGAAAATAAGATACGATATGGAGCACAGTGAGAGCCTTGCGAAGTATCCTGAATTAAAGGAGCGTATGTAGTTCCTTTTACAGAATAGGTACATTTTTCGGCTGCCGCCGGAACTCATTCTAAGCTTATGGAAAAGAGAGGGCTGTATGAACGATTGTGGAAGGCGCAGGCGGATTGGTATAAGTAACAGATATTTTTGACAAAGAAGCAAGGAAGCATTATACTAACCCTAACATAACAATATGCCGTAGAATCATAATTAAATCGGTATTTTAGGAGGTTTTTCATATGCAGAAATGGGCAAGGGCATTATACCAGCCGATGCTTCCGCTTGGGAAGGACGGCAGGAGGGTAACGGCAAGCAAAGAGCATATTCTGCTTTCCAAGAAAGCGGCAAAAGAAGGAATGGTGCTGCTTAAAAACGAAGAGTCCATACTTCCTCTGGCAAAGGGAAGCAAGGCAGCGTTATTTGGAAAGGCAAGCTTTGATTATGTAAAAGGCGGCGGGGGAAGCGGTGACGTGACGGTTTCCTATATCCGGAATCTGTATGAGGGCTTGAAGGAAAAGTCGGATGTGCTGACTGTTTTTGAGGAGTTATCCGATTTTTATAGGGAGAACGTAAGGGAACAGTATGCGTCGGGCAGCATCCCCGGACTTACAAAAGAGCCGGAGATTCCGGAAACATTGTTAAAAAAAGCGAGAGCATTTACGGATACGGCGATTATTGCCATCAGCAGGTTTTCCGGAGAGGGATGGGACAGAAGCGTGGAATCCTCCGGCCGGAAGCTGGAACATGTGGAGGATAAGAACCTCTATGAAGCGTCCCAGAAAGTATTTGAAAGAGGAGATTTTTACTTAAGCCGTGCCGAGGAGACTATGGTGAATACGGTGAAAAAAGCTTTTCCGAAGGTAATTGTAGTCTTAAATGTGGGAGGTATGGTGGATTCTGCATGGTTTGCGGAGGACAGAGAGATACAGTCCGTCCTGATGGCATGGCAGGGCGGCATGGAAGGCGGTCTTGCGGCAGCGGAATTGCTGGTGGGTGAAGGAAATCCCTGTGGTAAACTGGCGGATACCTTCGCAAAACGGCTGGCGGACTATCCTTCCAGTGACAATTTCCATGAATCGGAAGCCTATGTGGATTATACCGATGACATCTATGTGGGATACCGCTATTTTGAGACCATACCGAAGGCAGCGGAAAAGGTAAACTATCCCTTTGGATACGGACTATCCTACACGTCATTTTCCCTGAAGGTATCTTCGGCCGAAAAGAAGGGGGAACATATCGAAATTACCGTATCGGTATGTAATACCGGGTCTGTTCCCGGAAAAGAAGTAGTGCAGGTTTATTTCAGCGCTCCTCAGGGAAAGCTGGGTAAGCCTTCGAGGCAGCTGGCAGCTTTCCAAAAGAGCCGTCTTCTGGCGCCCGGTGAGACCCAGACCATGGTTCTTCGGTTTATGGTCAAGGATATGGCGTCCTATGATGATATGGGGAAGATTGTCAAAGGGGCGTATCTGCTGGAACGGGGAACTTATCGTTTCTATGTGGGGACATCCGTGAGGGATACTATGGAAACGGATTTTATCGTAGAAGTTTCCGAGGACATGGTAACGGAACAGCTTTCCAATAAGCTGACCCCCACCTCTTTAAAGAAAAGAATGTGTGCCGATGGCAGCTTTGAGGAGCTTCCTGTGGGAAAGCCCTATGATACGGATGAAGACGTATTGGAGCATCTTCCTTTAGAGAGGACGGACGGGCTGGCTCCTTCGGTAAAAGCACAGGATAGATATAAGGTTTGGGGAGAGGAAACGGAGATACATACCTTTGCGGAAGTGGCGGAGGGAAGCGTGACCATGGAAGAATTTATGGCACAGCTTTCCGAGGAACGGCTGGCAGACCTATTGGGCGGACAGCCGAATACCGGAGTGGCGGATGTATTCGGGTACGGGAATCTGCCGGAATATGGAGTGCCCAATGTGATGACTGCGGACGGCCCGGCAGGTCTGAGAATCCGGCCGGACAGAGGGGTGTGTACCACGGCATGGCCTTGTGCAACCCTGTTGGCGTGTACATGGAATCCCCGATTGGTGGAGCAGGTGGGCGCCGCAGGAGGTGCGGAGGTAAAGGAGAATAATATCACCCTGTGGCTGACGCCCGCCATTAATATCCATAGAAGCCCACTGTGCGGCAGGAATTTCGAATATTATTCCGAGGATCCTTTCCTGACAGGCAAGCTGGCGGCAGCTATGGTCAGAGGTATCCAGAGCAACCGCGTGGGAGCCGCCGTAAAGCATTTTGCCTTGAACAATAAGGAGACGAACCGTAAAAACAGCGATTCCCGGGCATCGGAGAGGGCCATCCGGGAAATATATTTGAAAGCTTTTGAAATAGTGGTAAAAGAGGCGGATCCGTGGTGTATCATGTCCGGTTACAATATTATTAACGGGCGCAGAGCCTCGGAGAACAGAGAGCTTTTGGAAGATATTCTGCGGGGAGAATGGGGATTTGGCGGAATGGTAACTACCGACTGGTGGACAGCCGGCGAGCATTATAAGGAAGTTAAGGCAGGAAACGACGTCAAGATGGGCTGCGGATTTCCCGAGAGACTGTTGGAGGCTATGGAGAAAGGCGCTTTGAGCCGTGAAGAGATGGAGATTTGTGCCCGAAGGGTTCTGAATATGATATTAAAAGCGGATTAATAGTTACTTTTCTCATCCACGCCGGCGGGAGGCGTTTTCACTCGTTTTTTGCGTGAACAAACCAAAGCGATTAAAATAATCGCAGGGGCAGCCGTGCGAGAAACCGCTGTTTTGCGGTTTCTGTGCATACGTTACTGGTCACGGAGTGAACAGCAACCATTAATATAGTTTTAATAAAATTTAATGTTTCCTTTCGTGACATACTATGAAAAATGTGATATGTTTTAGAAAATGCATTGTCGCTATAAGCATTTTTCAAACACGCTCTGGGAACCGTTTCTTGCAGATTCATCCTATAATAAATTGCAAAGCTATCTAGGAACGGTTTTTTAGGAAAGGATTTATGTATGAGTAGGGAAACGGATAATGAAATGAGGCAGATTCAGCAAGGGCTGGAAGCGTTTTTGCAGCAAGAGCTTCAGGAGATGGAAGCGGAGGGCAGACAGAGGGTGCAGGAGCCCCAGCTTTTTACTATAGAAGAAGAGGAAGAAACGGAAGAGGGGTTGGAGGTTATCGGAAGCACATCCAGCAGGAAAAAGACGCCTGCGAAGAAGCGTGTCAGAGAGGACTATTATATAGAAGACTGGGACAGCCCGGATTTAAAGCCGAAGAGTCAGAGCCGCAGATCACAATACGGAAACGAAGCGCCGCGAGGCCGCAGACCACAATACGAAGACGAAGCGCCGCGAGGCCGCAGACCACAATACGAAGACGAAGCGCCGCGAGGCCGCAGATCGCAATACGAAGACGAAGCGCCGCGAGGCCGTAGATCGCAATATGAAGACGAAGCGCCGCGAGGCCGCAGGACACAATATGAAGACGAAGCACCGCGAGGCCGCAGAACACAATCTCAAAAGAATGCCGTAAGGGGACGCGCCAGAGAGGAATATTATGAGGAACCTCCCAAATCTGCAAAGGGCAGAAAGAGTTCGAGAGCAGAAGCTATGGATCCGCCGAAAAAACGGCGAAAGAAAAAGCCGTTTTCGGGATTGAAAAAGCTTTTGATCGCGGCGCTTATTCTGTTTGCGCTGATCGGCGGGGGATTGCATGTTTTGGTGGGCAATGTCTATAATAAGATGAACTTTGAGCCTATAGATTCCGTGGCGGAGCTTCCCATGGAGGAGGACGGAGTAATCAATGTTCTGCTCATCGGAAATGATTCCCGGCAAAACGGTGAGGATGGGCGTTCCGATGCCATGATCCTGTTGTCTGTAAGCAGTAAGACCAAGACCATTTATATGACTTCTCTATTGAGGGATATGTATGTGGATATCCCGGGAAGGGAAGGAAACCGATTGAACGCAGCGTACTCTTTTGGCGGTGCGGAGCTTTTGATGGAAACTGTGGAAAAGAATCTGGATATTCCCGTAAACCGGTATGTGCTGGTAAACTTTGAAGCTTTTGCCAATCTGGTGGATGCGGTAGGAGGAGTGGATCTGGAGCTGACCACGGAAGAGATTGAGTATGTAAACGGATATTTGGTGGAATATAATATGCTTACCAACCGTCCTCAGGGCACGGACAATATGGATACCACAAAACCGGGAATGGTGCATTTAAACGGTCCTCAGGCTCTTGCATACTGCCGGAACCGATATATCGGTACGGATTTCGGACGAACCGAGAGACAGCGCAAGGTGCTGACTGCCGTGATTAAAAAGATGCCCACAGCCGTGGGAACCAATTATCAGGAACTGATTGACGGATTGATGCCCAATCTGACCACAAACCTGACCCAAAGTGAGTGCTACCGCCTGAGCTTAATGGCAGGCAAGCTGCTGACCTATGATATTATTTCCGACAACATTCCCCAACCGGGAACTTACCAGAATGCCACCATCCGGAAAATGGCCGTATTGGAAGTAGATTTCGAGGCCAATATTAAATATTTGAAGGAAAAGATTTACGGTGAAACCGTAGAATGATATAATAAGCATCAGGGGGAAATCCTTTAGAGACCGGATTCGGCAACTGTTAACAAAACAGTCATAATGGCTGCTCTATCATTACGTTAGGAGGTATTTATGGAAACGGGGAACAGAAAAAAGATAAATGGGAAACTTATCATTGCCATATTAGTGGTTTTCGCATCATTTTTTGCCGCACAGCTTGTCATCCTTATGCTGCTTTCAGCAGATATTATAGGGGTTGTGGTTGCAATGATACTTACTGTGGCGGTGATTATTGCTATGATGTCGGTTATGGTAGGGGTGGCATGGTCATTGCTGAATCCTATTTTGTCGGTCTTTGACAGCAATCTGGCAGCAGGTGCGGTGAATGATAAACTGAAACGCAGAATTGACAAACTTGCGTCCCGAGACGATGATATCGGAGCTATGATACGCAAGGCCAGTTCCATGGTTAACGGACTTGCCTCCGGTACAAAGGGGATTAAAGATACCATAGGGGAGCTGGAAGGTATATCATCAGGCTTCCGGCAGGTATTTAACGAGATGGAGAACTCTATGCAGGATACCACCTCCAAGGTGGATACTATTATAAGAAATACGGTTTCACAGGAAAATTATACACAGGATATGAAGGTCAAAATCGACGCCATCGGCTGTGCAGTGGAAAACGTCAATACCAATATTCAGGAGCTGTCCGCAAGCGCAAGGATTCTGGAGAACAGCCAGAATGATGCGGCCCGTATTATGAATGAATTGATCGGGATAAGCAAGGAGAGCGGTACGGCCATAGAAGAGGTCAAGAACCAGACCAGCCGGACCAATAAATCCGCTCAGCAGATCCGTACCGCCACGGAAATCATTGCAGGCATTTCCAGCCAGACCAATCTGCTTGCCTTGAATGCCAGCATTGAGGCGGCAAGAGCCGGTGAACATGGCAAGGGCTTTGCCGTGGTTGCGGACGAAATCCGTATACTGGCAGATCAGTCCAAGGAATCCACGGAGCAGATCAACAGGATTGTAAACGATCTGATAGCCAATTCGGATATCAGTGTAGAAATCACGGAAAAGGTTTCCCATGCCTTTACGGAGCAGAACAAAAAGGTGGAGGAGACAGGGATAATATTTAAGGAATTGAATTCCGAGATCATAAAGACGGGCAATATTATTAAGAGTATTCATTCCGAGATGTCGGATCTGGATAATCATAAAAACGTGATCGGGGAAAGTATAGATTCCATGGTGGAATTTGCCGAGGAAAACGCACAGCACGCTTCGATTACGTCGGACAATGTAAAAGGTCTTGACGAGATGGTGGATAATTGTACGGAAATGGTGAAGCAGGTTACGGATGCATCCGGAAAACTTGCCGGATACATAAAGGAATTGGATATTAAATTCTAAAATACCAATTGCCGTAGTGAATGAGCGAATAGCAGCTTTAAAATAGGAAGGTGGAAATATGGGTTTCGATGGTATGATTATTGTATTTGTAGGGGTAATGTGCCTCTATGTAGCGATTAAGACATTCAGCGCCACAGAACGGAATAAGGTTTTTAATAAGCGTCCTATCGATGTGGTAGACGTGAAAAAGTATAATCGGTTTTGCGGCAGTTTGATTTTGGGATTCGGCATTGCGGCTGAGATTACTATTGTGGCCATGATTTTCACTACCGGGATTATAAGCGTACTTTGCACTCTTGGGGTAATCGGAGAAGCGATGCTTGTGGTATATATTTATAATAAATTCGAACTGAGATTTCTGAAAAAGCGGGGATAATTTTGGGGTGCCGATATTTGTCCGGAAGTCATGAGGCCGCGGCGGAAAGAACCGTATGGCAGAAAAGGAAGCGCTTTCGGCAAGGCACTAACCGCGAAAGAGGGGATTGGGAATGATTTATAAGAGGGGAAGAGGAACCATGGCCGTGTCGGCGGCTTTGGGGGTATGTCTGATGACCGGCTGTACGGAAGAAACATGGGGGATGGCATCCGCAGCAGCGTCACGTCCTCTGGCATTGGAAGATATGGCTGTATCCGTGGAACCGCCTATTATTCCCGCGTCGGCAGAACCCTCGGCGGAGGGAAGCTCTGTCCCCGCAGAAAGTGTCATGTCGGAAGAGGAACTGCCTGATACCGTGACCATCACGATTTCGGCTGCCGGTGACGTGACTTTGGGCACTCATCAGGAGCAGGATTACGGGTATTCCTTTCGTCAGGCATATGATCAGGCGGAAAACGAAAGCTATTTCTTTGCCAATGTCTATGATATTTTCAGCGCCGACGATATGACGCTGGTGAATTTGGAGGGACCCTTGACGCTTGCGGAGGAAGCCAGAGAAGGTCAGGTTTACAGTATTAAGGGTGATCCGGAATATGTGAACATTTTAACTGCGGGCAGCGTGGAAGCGGTCAGCATGGGGAATAACCATATGATGGATTATTTGCAGCAAGGAAGAGACGATACGGTGCAGGCGGTGGAAAATGCCGGAATTGTCTATGCCTGTGAGAAGATAACCGGAATTTACGAAGTAAAAGGGATCCGCATCGGCATGATTTCCGTCAATGAGGTATCTCAAGGGTATTTGGTGGAGAAAACCATACAGAATGCCATTACCGAGCTTCAGGGGCAGGATGCTGACCTGATTCTTGTCAGCTGCCACTGGGGGGTGGAAAGGGAATATTCCCCCGAAGATTATCAAAAGATTCTCGGAGAAAAGTGTATTGATTGGGGGGCGGATCTTGTGATAGGGCATCATCCCCATGTATTACAGGGAATTGACGAATATAAGGGTAAATATATTATCTACAGTCTGGGAAATTTCTGCTTCGGTGCAAACCGGAATCCTGCGGACAAGGATTCTATGATATTTCAACAGACGTTCACTTTTGTAGACGGGGAGAAGCAGGAGGATCAGGAGATCCGTATTATCCCTTGCTCCGTCAGCTCCGTGCCCGACCGGAACAACTTTCAGCCCACACCCGCCGCAGGTGAGGAGAAAACCAGAATTATCAACCGTATCAATGAGTTCAGTCAGGAGTTCGGGGTGCGGTTTGACGGGGACGGCTGCCTGCAACGGGGCCTGTGACTTTGTTATAGTAGAGAGAAAATTTGGGAAGAAATCATTCCTCAAAGGTTGGATAAAAAATGCGTATTCAACGATTAAGCCATGAAGCAGAGTCTTCCGGCAGTTCGGATGTTAAGTAAGCCGCTGTGAATGCATTCTGATACATGACAGCGCGTCGCAACGCGCGGATGGAATTAAAATGGAAACTAGAAAATTGGAAAAGTTAGGAATTGAAACTTCCCTGTTAGGTTTTGGCTGTATGCGTTTCCCAACGACGCCGGAGGGCGGCATTGATGAGGCGGAAGCGGAGAAAATGATGGATAAAGCCATTGCTGCCGGTGTTAATTACATTGACACGGCATATCCCTATCATGGGGGAGCCAGTGAACCTTTTGTGGGTAAGGTGCTGAAAAAGTATGACAGAAACAGTTTCTATCTGGCTACCAAGCTTCCTGTCTGGAAGGTTGAAGCGATAGAGGATGTGGATACGGTCTTTTGCGAGCAGCTGTCCAGACTACAGACGGAATACATAGATTTTTATCTGATGCACGCGCTGAACAAGGAACGTTTTGACCGGATGGTGGAAATAGGCTGCATTGAAAGACTTGAACAGTTGAAGGCGGAGGGAAAGATTCGCTATCTGGGCTTCTCCTTCCATGATGACTATGAGACTTTTGAGAGAATTCTTAACCATAGAGACTGGGACTTCTGTCAGATTCAGCTGAACTATATGGACGCGGAAGAGCAGGCCGGTCTAAAGGGATACAAGCTTGCGGAAAGCAAGGGCGTGCCCATGGTGATAATGGAACCTATAAAGGGCGGTTCGCTGGCAGCCTTTGCGGAAGACATCACCGGGCGGTTCCGTAACCTGGATCCGGAGGCATCGGTGGCTTCCTTTGCGCTGCGCTGGGTGGGAAGTCTGCCCAATGTAAAAGTAATTTTGAGCGGAATGTCTACCATGGAACAGGTGGAAGACAATCTGAAGACTTTCGGTTCCTTCCGGCCTCTGTCCGAAAAGGAGAGCCATGAGATCGATGAAATTGTAACGCTGATTAACAGCCGCGTGCAGAACGGATGTACGGGATGCAATTATTGTATGCCCTGTCCTGCGGGAGTAAATATTCCCGGCAATTTTAAAGTCTGGAATACCTATCATATGTACCAGAATTACGGTATGGTGAAGGGCAGATGGGAGAAGGAGCTTGGGGAAGCCGCACAGGCAAAGAATTGTGTAAAATGCGGTAAGTGCGAACAAGTCTGCCCCCAGAAGCTTTCCATCCGGGAGCATTTGGAGAAGGTGCAGGCGGACATGGACAGGAAAGAATTTGTTTTGCAGGGATAAAACAGTTTGAGATTGCGGTAGGCTTTCGGCCCTCCGCAATTTCTTTTTCCTATTTTACGGGTAGATATCCTATTGAGAACCAAGGGGGAAAGAGTTGTGGAAAAAGCTTTTAAGTTGGATTTTGTAAACGATAAGATGGGCAGTCTGTATGTAAATTGCTGCGGTTGTTCACAGACGGAAGGGTTACACAGCTTCGGGCCTGCTTCCAAGCCCCACTATTTGATTCATTATGTTCTGAGCGGAAAGGGGATTTTTCGTTTTCATGACAAGGAATATTCTCTGGAAACAGGGTATGGTTTTTTGATTCAGCCTAATGAGCTTGCCTTCTATCAGGCGGATGAAGAAGAGCCATGGAGTTATCTGTGGGTGGGCTTTGGAGGCAGCCGTGCGGAAGAATATCTGACCGCTATGGGGCTGTCTGCAAGACATCCTATTTTTTCCTGCGGCCGGGATCAGGAGCTATATGATATTGTGAGGGATATGATGGAACATAATACCTTTGGCGTGGCGGACGATTTGAGGAGAAACGGGTTACTGGGTGTCTTTCTGTCCGTTTTGGCGGAAAGCGCCGGAGTGGTGGCCAAGGATGAGGAGGATAAGGGAAACCAATACGTGAAAAAGGCGGTATCCTTTATTCAGAGTAATTACTGTAATCCTATTAAGGTGACGGATGTGGCCGATTATGTCTGTATCAACAGAAGTTATTTATATACATTATTTCAAAATTATTTAGGAATGTCCCCTCAACAATTTTTGACTACCTTCCGCATCACAAAGGCGCGGGAGCTTTTGGATTCTACTTCATACCCCATTGAAAGCATAGCCCTTTCCTGCGGATACAGCGATGCGCTGGTATTTACGAAAGCATTTCACGCCATGAAGGGGATGTCCCCCTCCCAATACCGTAAACTGAGCCATCGGGAAAGCTCCAAGGAGCAATTGCATGAGGTGGAGAATCTGATTGCGCAGTTGCTAAAGCAGCGCTGATTACGTTCGAAAAAATTTTTCCCATTTTTAAAACCTTTTTCCCTTACGTGAGGTTATATATTCTGTAAGCAGACAGTCTGCCGCAAAAGATCTCACATAAATATATTTTCTCTTGGTTCCGTTCTCGTAAAAGCATTGGTGTCAGCCGCCGCAGTATATTACCGTTTCTCCCGCTGTTTTGCCTGTGAGAATGGATCCCGTGCCAAAAAGAAATGTTATTTGTGAATGATTTCCAAGGAACCGTTGCATAAGAGGAGCTGTCATGGACGAGCGTCAATGGATACATGCCATTCAGAAGGGAGATAAACAATACTTGAAGGATATTGTCGAAAAATATTATGACGATATCTTCCGTTTTTGTGCCTTTCAATCCGGCAGCGGGGAAGACGCTTATGATCTGGCGCAGGAAACCTTTCTGAAATTTATCAGGTATGTGGAGGGCTACCGTTATCGTAATCTGAAGGGTTATCTGCTGACCGTTGCCATGAATTTATGCAGGGATTATCTCACGGAAAAAGGAAAGCGCGGAGAGAGGGAGATCAGCTATGACCAAAGCGTTTCCGGTGAGAATGGTTCGGAGGGTGACTCCCTGTGGGAGATATACCGTCCCCACGAAAGGTTTTCCGGAGCGGAGGAGGCTTCTCCCGAAGCAAAATCGGTAGAGAGTGATGTGTACGGCCGTCTGACGAAACTGTTGTCGGAACTGCCTCAGATACAGAGGGAGGCGTTGATCCTGCATTATATGTATGACATGAAATACCGGGAAATTGCTAAACTCACCGGAGTAACCGTATCCACAGTGAAATCCCGTGTGAAACAAGGGACGGAAAAGCTGCGGGGAAGAATGGAAAAGGAGGACTTTCTGGATGGTTAGAAAACGGCAGGAAAAAATTTGGGAGCGGGCAGCCGGAATGAAACCCGACCCGCAAAAAAAGAAGAAATCCCTTGCCTGTATTGAAGAAGTCATAGCGGATAAAAAGATTCACAATATACCCTCGCCGGCTGAGTTGATTCACATTCAGCTGCAATATATTTCGCCGGTGTTCTGGCTGCTTCAAGGAGGGATGCTGCTGCTCTTGCTGCTGCTTTTATATCAAATGGCAAGAATGGGAGTGGAATTGGCGGATTACCTTTGGTGGAGTTCCATCGTGGCGGCGTGGATGGGAATTTTGGCAAACGGTGCAGTGGGCAGGTATTTTTCACACGGAATGGCAGAGCTGGAGCAAAGCTGCTGTATTAACCTTTCCCAGATGTGGACAATCCGAATGATTTTGACCATCGGTGTGGATATCTGTATCCTAACGTTGTTCAGCGGCGGTGTTGCAATGTGCACAAATACATTTTTCGGGCGTATTGCCGTATATCTGCTTGTTCCTTTTGTGCTGTCCAATATCTGCTGTCTGTTGGCCGTCAGCGCATTGCGGGGCGGAAGAAGCAGGTATACGCTGATGGTGCTGGCGGTGCTGGCGGGCCTGACAGCGGCGGCGCCTTCTCTGTTTCCGGAGATTTACGGAACCGCCTACCTATGGGTATGGCTGTGCATGTTAGTTCTGGGGATCATAGTTTTTGCAGCGCAGATTAAGAATTGTTATGGCAGGATGATAAGGGGTGAAATGATATGTTGGAATTAAAATTGGACAATGTTTCCAAAATTTATGGCGGGCATAGAGCCGTGGATGGGATTGAATATATTTTATCCCATGGAGTGTACGGCCTATTGGGAGCTAACGGTGCGGGAAAGACTACGCTTCTGCGTATGATCTGCGGCATCTTGGAGGTGACGGAGGGAAGAATTCTGTGTGAGGGCACCGAGATCAGGAAAATGGGGGCTGAGTACCGCAGGCTGTTGGGATATCTGCCCCAGAATTTCGGTTACTATCCGGAGTTTACGGCAAGAAAGTTTCTGATGTATCTTGCCGCGTTAAAGGCCATTCCCAAAAGGGAGGCGGCGGATAAAGTGGAAGAGCTGCTGCGGCTTGTGGATTTGGAGCAAGTAAAGGATAAGAAGGTCAAAACCTTTTCGGGGGGCATGGTGCGCCGGCTGGGCATTGCACAAGCGCTGCTGGGAGAACCGGAAATATTGATTTTGGACGAGCCTACGGCGGGTTTGGATCCCAAGGAAAGAATTCGTTTCCGAAATATTATCAGTGCGTTGTCCAAGAATAGAATCATTATTTTATCTACCCATATCGTGTCGGATGTGGAATACATTGCGGATAAAATATTGTTGATGAAAGGCGGAAAGCTGCTGTCTGCGGGAGACATAGAGCATATGCTTTCACAGGTCAGGGGAAAAGTCTGGGAATGCTGTATCCGGCCGGAGGAAGCGGAAGCCTATCAGGCAAATTTCTCCGTCAGCAACCTGCGCAATACGGAACAGGGAGTAAAGCTTCGTATCGTTGCGGATGACTGCCCTCTTACGGATGCCGTGCCCGTTGATCCCGACTTGGAGGATGTATATTTGTATTATTTTAGGGAATTCGATAGAGAGCCTCTTTCTTAGAGCGTTGCGGTGCAGAGCCGGACAAAATGCTGTTAAATATGGACCAAGACATAAAAACAGTCACGGGGCGGAAACGCCGGGAAAGAAATTACTTTCTGACATGGGCGTTGAAGTGCGGTGACGGAAACGGGATTAGGAGGGAAACAGGATGATGGGAAAAGAGTTGTATCGAATTTTTTCTCGTAGAATTACATTGCTGGCGTTAGCCGCAGCAACCGCTTTTTTGATATATTACGGATTTTTTCATATTTGGGAGGAGGCTGTTATTGAAGACGGAAATCTTTTACGTCACGGCGAGGCCGTGGCCCGCGACAAGGAAATAGCGGAAGAATTTGCCGGTCCGTTGACGGAGGAAACCGTTCGAGCCATTTGGGAAAAATACGGGGCGCCTGTAAATTATATGGACCCTGTGGTCAGGGAGGAGGATCTGCAGCGGCTGGCAGAACAGGGAGGATATGACAATTATTGTAATACGGTCGTGACAAGGCTGTTTGCCGGCAAAGTGATTCAGGAGGACGGATCGGCAGTGTTTCTGCTGCCGGAGGAGATATCGGAAAGCCGATATCTGGACGGAAATCATATTTTCGGCTATGTGGGATTGGGTTGGAGCTGGTATTGGGATCAGTTTTTGGTGATGATCATAATGGTTTCCGTTGTTGTGATTATTGCATTGGCGCCCATGTTCTCGGAGGACTATGCCTTCCGGACGGCGGACATAGTTCTGCCGACCGTAAGAGGACGCATCCGGATCTGGCAGACACGGGTGGGGGCAGGCTTTTTCTTTGCCTCGGCATACTATTGGCTGATGGGAGCTTTTATCTTTTTGTTAAATATCTTTTTTTACGGCGCGGACGGCCTGAATATAAGCTGTGGGTTTACCTATCTGCCCTATGATCTTATGAGGGATAGTGATCCCCTGTGGAAGGCTGTATTGATCATGCACTTGGGGGGCTGGTTTTCCATGTTGGCGTTGACTCTTCAGATACAAGCCGTTTCGTCCAAAAATAAGTCCACCTTTGGTGCGCTGCTATGGTCTCTGGCGGCTTTTCTGGGACCTATCGCCATAATTAATTTTATACTAAAGAATCTGCCCTTTATGGGAGTGAATAAATGGCTGCAATATTTTTGTTATAGTATGCCTTTTTCCTTTTCCGGAATGTATTTGCAGGCGCCGCCGTCGGGAAAGCAGATATTGCTGACATTTGCGCTGATTACTGCCGTGTTGTCGTGCGCGCTGGGGGGCTTGTGCTGGTGCCGTCATCAGGTAAGGAATTAAGTATGTCTCAGCTAACATTTTGACAGGTTCAAAAAACAAATGGATGTGGTAATCCATTTGTTTTTTTGTATAATAGAATTATAACAACGTAATGTATCGGAAGATACGGATTGGAGAGGGTATGAAAGATATAATCTTAAAAAAGTTTGCGGAAGTATTTGGGGATGCGGAGGGCGCTAAAGCATATTTTGCGCCGGGGCGAGTAAATCTGATCGGAGAACATACCGACTATAACGGCGGCCATGTCTTTCCCTGTGCATTGACAATCGGCACCTACGGAGCGGCAAGAAAGAGAACGGACAACAAACTGAGATTTTTCTCCATGAATTTCGGGCATTTGGGTGTGCTGGAATCTTCACTGGAGGAACTGGTTCCTTCCGGCGAAGCGGGATGGACGAACTATCCGAAGGGAATGATCTGGGCCTTCGGCGAGAAGGGGATGAAGGTTCCCTGTGGCATGGATCTGCTGCTGAACGGTAATATTCCCAACGGTTCCGGCCTGTCTTCTTCCGCTTCCGTGGAAATTTTGACGGGACATATATTGAGAGATTTTTTTGATTTTAAGGTATCCAATCAGGAGCTGGCATTAATCGGACAGTATTCGGAGAATAACTTTAATAAAGTAAACTGCGGTATCATGGATCAGTTTGCAATTGCCATGGGAAAAGAAAATAACGCTATCTTCTTGGATACTGCCGACTTATCCTATGAATATGCGCCCATTGTTTTAAAAGGAGCTAAGATTGTCATTGCATGCAGTAATAAAAAGAGAGGGCTGGGTGAATCCAAATATAATGAACGCCGCAGCGAATGCGAGACGGCTCTGGCAGAGTTAAAGCAGGTAACGGAAATCAATTCTCTTGGAGATTTGGATGAGGAGACTTTTGAAAAGGTTAAATCCGCTATAAAAGACGAGGTGCGCGTGAGAAGGGCAAAACATGCGGTGTATGAGAACCGGCGCACGATCCATGCCGTGGAAGCCTTGAAAGCTAACGATGTGGAGGAATTCGGCAGGCTGATGAACGAATCCCATGTATCCCTGCGGGACGACTATGAGGTCACGGGTATAGAGCTGGATACTTTGGTGGAGGAAGCATGGAAAGTGGAAGGCGTCATCGGTTCCCGCATGACCGGTGCAGGCTTTGGCGGCTGTACTGTCAGCATAGTAAAGGATGAGGCCATTGATACCTTTATCGAGACGGTGGGAAAAGCATATAAAGAAAAGATCGGATATGCGGCTGATTTTTATGTAGTAGAGATTGGGGACGGCCCCAGAACCTTATAAAGCAAGGGGATATTGGTCAAAGATATATGCGGATTTGTGCCGGATAGATGAGACGGGGAAAGGATGGAAAGAGGTATGGATATGATTCAGACAGATATCAGAAAATTGGTTTCTTATGGCGTGCGGACAGGGCTGGTCCCTGAGGAGGATGTAATTTTTACCACAAACAGACTTTTGGAATTGTTCGGGCTGGATGAGCCGGAAGAGCCTTCCGAAGATGTTTCCATGGAGGAAGAAGCGTTAGAAGAAGTATTACATAGTATGTGTGACTATGCGGTATCAAAGGGGCTGACGGAAGACAGCATTGTGTATCGAGACCTTTTTGACACCAAGATTATGAGTATGCTGATGCCCCGGCCCAGTGAGGTGATTCGTAAGTTCCGGGATCTGTACGATACTGTCTCGCCGGAGGCGGCTACGGATTATTATTATAAGTTAAGCAAGGATTCCGATTATATCCGCAGATACCGCATCTGCAAGGATATGAAGTGGGTTGTTCCCACCCAATACGGTGATTTGGACATTACCATTAATCTTTCCAAGCCGGAGAAGGATCCCAAGGCAATAGCCGCGGCAAAAAACGCAAAGCAGTCAGGATATCCCAAATGTCTGTTGTGCAGAGAGAATGAGGGATATGCGGGGCGTGTAAACCATCCTGCCAGACAGAACCACAGGATCATTCCCGTGACCATAAACGGCAGCCAGTGGGGATTTCAGTATTCGCCCTATGTATATTATAATGAGCATTGTATTGTATTCAATTCCCGGCATACACCTATGAAGATCGAACATGCTGCTTTTTGTAAGCTGTTTGATTTTGTAAAGCAGTTTCCCCATTATTTTGTAGGATCCAATGCCGATCTGCCTATTGTAGGCGGCTCTATCTTAAGCCATGATCATTTTCAGGGAGGACATTATGAATTTGCCATGGCGAAGGCGCCCATTGACAGAGCCTTTACCGTAAAAGGCTACGAGGATGTGGCAGCAGGCGTTGTAAACTGGCCCATGTCGGTGATCCGTTTGAGCGGGACGGATACGGACCGCATTATTGCCCTTGCGGATGTGATACTGGAAAAATGGAGAACCTATACGGATGAGGCGGCATTTATCTATGCGTTTACGGAGGGAGAGCCTCATAATACCATTACTCCCATCGCCAGAAAAAGGGGAGACAAATTTGAATTGGATTTGGTGCTGAGGAACAATATTACAACGGAAGAGCATCCGTTGGGGGTATATCATCCTCATGCAAAATTGCATCACATTAAAAAAGAGAATATCGGTCTCATTGAAGTGATGGGGCTTGCCGTGCTTCCTGCCCGGTTAAAAGAGGAGATGGCAAAGCTGAAAGCAGCAATACTCACGGGAAATGATCTCCGGACGGATGACGAGCTGGAAAAACATGCGGACTGGGTGGATGAATTTTCCGCAAAATATGACAAAATCGACGATACCAATATTGACGGCATTATTGAAAAGGAAATCGGTCTTGTCTTTATGGAAGTGTTGGAGGACGCCGGTGTCTATAAGAGAACGGAAGAAGGGCAGAAAGCCTTTGATCTGTTTTTGCAAAGCCTGTAGCACAGGGAGCCTCGACGGGATAAGGGTTAGCCATAGGGAGCAGGCTGAGGCAAGAGAGTTTGCCGGTGTGTTTTAAGGATGGATAACCGGAGATACCTTCAAGACAGTGCAATGGAAAGGGGAAACCGTGAAATTTTTACTGGCAGCGATCAATGCAAAATTTATACATTCCAATCCCGCTATTTACAGCCTGCGGGCTTATGCGGGGGAGGAGCTGCAGCAATACATAGAGCTTGCGGAATATACGATTAATCAGCCGGTTCCGGAGATCTTGGCGGATCTGTACCGCCGGGATCCCGATGTTATCGGTTTTTCCTGCTATATTTGGAATTGGCGCTGCGTTCAGGAGCTGTTAAGAGAGCTTCCCAAGCTGCTGCCAGACACGAGTGTCTGGCTGGGCGGTCCCGAAGTTTCTTATTATCCCGAAAACATTGTGGCGGAATATCCCTTTGTCAAGGGTATAATGGTGGGGGAAGGGGAGACTGTCTTCCGGAAACTGATGGAATATTACACTTATCAGGGAACGGAGCCGTTTTGCCTGAAAGATGTGCCGGGTCTGTATCTTAGGAGCGGTTATACCCGGCCCCAGAAACCGGCAGAACTGAGTGCCATTCCGTTTTTGTATCGGGATCTGACTCCCTTTTCCAACAGAATTCTCTATTATGAGACAAGCCGGGGCTGCCCCTATAGATGCAGCTACTGTCTCTCTTCCATCGATAAAACCGTCCGGTTCCGCGACATCGGCATAGTAAAACAGGAGCTGCAGTATTTCTTAGACCATCGTGTGAAGCAGGTGAAATTCATTGACCGCACTTTCAACTGCAGTCATGAGCATGGAACGGAAATATGGAAATATCTATATGAACATGACAATGGGGTTACGAATTTTCATTTTGAGATATCTGCGGATATTCTGCGGGAGGATGAAATAGCTTTGCTGAATAAGCTCCGGCCCGGGCTCGCACAGCTGGAAATCGGTGTGCAAAGTACAAATCCCGAAACCCTTCGTGCAATCTGCCGAAATACGGATATTGAAAAATTAGAAGCCAATGTGGCGGCAATCCGCCGGGGGAATAATATACATCAGCATCTGGATTTGATCGCGGGTCTGCCCTATGAAGGGTACGAGAGCTTCGGGCATTCCTTTGACCGGGTATACCGCATGAAGCCGGAGCAGCTGCAATTGGGTTTTTTGAAAGTGCTTAAAGGCTCTCCGATGTATGAGAAGGCGGAGGAATATGGTATCGTATATACGGATAAGCCGCCCTACGAGGTTCTTTACACAAAATGGCTGTCCTATGAGGATGTGCTTCGGCTCAAGGGGATAGAGGAGATGGTGGAGCTGTACTATAACAGCAGCCAGTTTACCCACACGCTGCCCTTGCTGGAAACCGTTTTTTCAAGTCCTTTTGCCATGTTTGAAGCTTTGGCTGATTTTTATAGGGAAAAAGGATATTTTATCAATAGTCCGTCGAGAGGATACCGGTATCATGTGATGCTGGAATTTGCGTGTAAATATGACGGTGACAGAGAGTATGTTTACAGGGAGCTGTTGACTTACGATATGTACCTGCGGGAGAATTTAAAGAGCAGGCCGGACTTTGCAAAAGATCCGGTGCCGTATAAAGAAAGGATTCGAAGCTTTTTCCGGGAAAGCGGCAGACAGCGGAACCTGACGCACCTAGAGCCCTTTGCGTATCCGGTGTGGGATTTGGAGGCGGTGAAAGCCGGAGAAAGGAACGAAAGGGAAGTATTCGTACTCTTTGACTATGCAAGGCGCAGTCCCCTGACTTATGAGGCGGATACGGAAAGGCTCCCCGAGCTCTGATTGGGCAAAAGGAACATCACATGACCAAGGAACTAATGCATATCCGCAGCATCGGAAGCATAAGATGATTATGGTTGTACAATTTCTATATGTCAGTCTATATGTCAGGGTACAGCTCCTTCAAATGGTTTAAAATGATTTTGCTGTTGGATGAATGCAGTATGGATGCCGTGTCCGTCAAATTGCGAATTTTATCACTTTCTCTTTGGGAAACGTAATAATCGGCCAATTGATAATAGGTCCGGCTGATGTCCGTATGGGTGGTAACGGCAAATTCCATAAGCACGGAGGCTTCTTTGTCATAGCCTGCGGCAATCAATAGATCCGCCCATTTCTGCAGTGTACGTACTAGAATAGTGTAATTTTGGTCGTACTCCGTCAGAACGGTGATATTGGCGGTACCGTATTCCAGTTTCAGGTCGGTATTGGAAAAGCCTGTCAAATTGACTATCTTTTGGGATGTCAATGTCTCCACAATTTCAATACATTCTATTACCGCAGGATCTTCCCGGAGAAGATGGGTGGGAAAAGTTTCCAGCGGGATATGGATATAATTTAAATGATCCAGAGACTTTTTGCGGACAGAATTTGCCAGACGCTCCCTTTCCCAGAAATTCTTTTCTTGATTTTCCTGAAGCTTGCGCTGTCTTTTCAGATGAAAATAAAGAAAGAGTATGAAAACAATTAAACTTGCCAAAAACACTAAATTCATATATAATATCCTTTCAGAGTTTTAATAAAATATGATTTTGTATATCGCTGCCGCAGCGGCAGACAGCAGAGGTTTCGTCAGCGCCGCACCAATTGAGGAGACATAAGGTTATGTTCAATTTAAGTAATAAAAAGACCCAACGGCGTATATCGGCAGTCATTATTGCCATATTGGTGATTGCTATGATCATACCCACTTTAACATATTTTTTTACGTAATTCAATTCCCATTGATTGCATGTGTCGTTTGACGGCATGAAGGGTTGCTGTGAACGAAGTGAACAGTAACCATGAAGGGGCATGTAATATTGTGGCGGAAAGGGCGTCGCAGTGGCGAAGGCACCGGAAGCTGCGGAAAGGTAAGGGGCATTCAATATGAAAAAATTATTCAGGAAGGAAATGTTTGCGGTGATAACCGCAGTATTGGCGCTTTCCTTTGGCATGACGGTACATGCCGAGGAAAAGGGAGAGATAAAGAACGGAATTTTTGCCGGTGAAATCGATTTATCCGGCATGAGTGAGGAGCAGGCCGAAGCGGCTCTCACAGCATATGTAGACGGTCTTAGGGGGACGGAAATCACATTGCTGGCGGGAGGAGATCATTCGGTAGTGGTGACGGCGGAGGCGCTGGGCATTCGGTGGAGTAATCCGGAGCTGGTCAGCGAGGCGGCGGAAGTGGGAACCCACGGGAACGTCATTGAGCGTTATAAGGTTTTAAAGGATTTGGAATATGAAAATCTTGTATATCCCATCGAGCTGGAATTTGATCTGCAGGCAATCAGTGACATCCTTACAAACGAGTGTGCAAAGTATGACGTAAAGGCTGTAAACACCGGTTTGAAACGTGAAAACGGTGAATTTCAGATTATAGAGGGGCAGACGGGATACGCTCTGGATGTGGAAACTTCTATTGATCTGGTCTATAATTATCTCACCGGCGAGTGGGATCATAAGCCTTGTCAGATTCCGTTGGACATTGCGGTAGAGGAACCCAAGGGCAGTACGGAAGAATTGGCACAGGTAAAGGATCTGCTGGGATCCTTTACCACATCCTACTCTACATCGGGGCCTTCCAGAAGCGCTAATGTGGAGAACGGATGTAACTTAATCAACGGAATTACAGTATATCCCGGAGAAGAATTTTCCACTTATCAGGCGGTTGCGCCTTTTTCCGTGGATAACGGATATTATATGGCCGGTTCCTATATTAACGGAAAGGTTGTGGACAGTCTGGGCGGCGGAATTTGTCAGGTATCCACCACACTGTATAACGCCGTACTGTTGTCGGAGCTGGAAGTTACACAGAGACATAATCATTCCATGATCGTTACTTATGTGGATCCTTCTGCCGATGCGGCCATTGCGGAAAGTTCAGGTAAGGATTTCACATTTGTAAATAACTATGAATATCCCATTTATATTGAGGGATATACAGAGAACAAAAGAATTACTTTTAATATTTACGGGAAAGAGACACGAGACCCCGGCCGTGAAGTGATTTACGAAAGCGAAGTGCTGGAGGTAAACAGGCCCGCTACGGACAATCTGCAGGCAAACGCTTCTCAGCCCATCGGATATGTGGCCGTTGCGGAGAGCGCCCATATCGGTTACAAAGCCAGACTTTGGAAGGTGGTAAAAGAGAACGGAGTGGAAGTGAGCCGTGAGCAGATCAACAGCAGCAGTTATAAGATGGTGCCCAGAACAGCCATTGTAGGGGTGGCTACCGATAATCCTCAGGCTTATGAGGAAATTATGGCGGCCATCGGAACGGGCAATTTGGATCATGTGAGAAATGTGGCTGCTATGTTGACGGCGCCGCCTCAGAATGAGAACGACTGGGACGACTCAGACGACGAATAATCGGTCCGGAGACTGTTTTATCTATAAAGGAGCGGTATTCGTTCGTCCGGCAGTATGAGGTTAAAATGAAAAGCGGAAAAATATCGGTAAATGTATTAAAAAGGTCTGTTTTTAAGCAGATCAGAGCAAAGAGGGAAGAAGTTGTAAATGGCGCAGGCATGGGGGCAGACTGCGCCGTTTTTACATTTGCCGACGGGGATATGACGGTATCCTGCATACAGGAAGCTCCGGTGGCGGTACAGGAAGATTCCGCCTTCCTGCGGGAAGCAGCGGAAATTGCCCAAGAAGCCGGGGGGGCGGAGTCTTCCGGAAAAAGCGGAAACAATTTTGCAGAGCGGCGTACCATGGCACAGCTGATCCAAAAATGCGCCAACAATCTGGCGGCGAAGGGGGCCGAGCCTGTGGCTGTCCTGATTACGTTGCTGCTGCCGGAAAACACGGAGGAGCCTGACATTAAGAAGCTTATGGCGGAAGCGGACGGCGCCTGTCAGGAGTTACATATGCAGATTGCAGGCGGGCAGACCAGAGTGACAACGGCGGTAAAGGTTCCCTGCGGCGTGGTGACTGGGATCGGGAAGATTTCAAAAGAAACGCATCACCGTCTGAGAGGCGCGGCGCCGGGACAGGACGTGGTGATCAGCAAATGGATCGGATTGGAAGGGACTTCCTTGTTGGCAAGGCAATACGGGGAACTGCTGTCGGAACGTTTACCTGTTTACTTTGTGGAAGAGGCGGCAGGCTTTGACAGATTGTTATCCGTAGTACCGGAGGCCGCCACCGCCGTGAAGTCCGGCGTGTGTGCCATGCATGATGTTTCCGAGGGAGGGATTTTCGGGGCTCTCTGGGAACTGGCAGAAGGTGCGGGCGTTGGACTGACCATCGACTTAAAAAAGCTGCCTCTGCGGCAGGAAACGGTGGAGGTATGCGAGTGCTGTAATGTAAATCCCTATGAACTGTTGTCCGGCGGATGTCTGCTTATGACCTGCGAAGACGGTTCCGCCTTGGTATCTGCCTTGAGGGCGGAGGGCATAGCCGCGGTGACAGTTGGGAAGGTGACGGACAGCAATGACAGGATTCTGGTAAATGAGGACGAGGTACGGTATTTGGACCGTCCGAAGGTCGATCAAATATATGGAGGTTAAAGGGAGCATGAGAGAAGAATTATTGACGGTTATCGAGAAAAACAGCCGCATTGATTTAAAGGAGCTTGCGGTTATTTTAGGGGTTCAGGAAGTGGATGTGGTGAATGAGCTTGCGGCGTTGGAAGCGGAGGGCGTGATCTGCGGCTATCATACGCTCATTGACTGGGAGAAAACCAGTAATGAAAAAGTATCCGCTTTGATAGAGGTGCGTGTCACTCCCCAGAGAGGACAGGGTTTCGACAAAGTGGCAGAGCGAATTTACCGTTATCCCGAAGTACGCAGTGTATACCTGATGTCCGGCGGTTATGATCTGATGGTAATATTGGAAGGAAAGACGCTCCGTGAGGTCTCCAGCTTTGTCTCCGACAAGCTTTCCACCTTAGATACCGTTTTAAGTACGGCAACCCATTTTATTCTGAAAAAATACAAGGATCACGGAACCGTGCTTTCTCAGATAAAGGAAGATGAAAGGGAGATGATTACACCATGAGAAATCCGTTAGCAGATAAAGTAGTGGAGATCAAGCCCTCCGGTATCCGCAAATTTTTTGATATTGTCAGTGAGATGAAGGACGCCATCTCTCTGGGCGTGGGAGAGCCTGATTTCGATACGCCTTGGCATATACGCGACGAGGGGATTTATTCGCTGGAAAGGGGCAGAACCTTTTACACCTCCAATTCCGGCCTAAAGGAGCTCCGGCAGGAGATCAGCAATTATATCCGGAGAAAACACGGCGCCCTGTATGATCCCATGACGGAAGTGCTGATTACCGTGGGCGGTTCGGAAGCAATTGATATAGGGCTCCGGGCTATGATCAATCCGGGCGAGGAGGTGCTGATACCCCAGCCCAGCTATGTGTCCTATGAGCCTTGTGCCGTTTTGGCAGGTGCAAAGCCCGTGATCATCAACCTGAAAGCAGAAAACGAGTTCCGTCTCACCGCGGAAGAATTGGAAGCCGCAATTACGGATAAGACAAAGATTTTGATTCTGCCGTTTCCCAACAATCCTACCGGCGCCATTATGGAAAAGAAGGACTTGGAGGCAATTGCGGAAGTCATTCGAAGGCATGATATTTTTGTTATGTCTGACGAGATATACGGGGAGCTGACTTATAAAGAGAAACATGTCTCCATCATTGAGATTCCCGGGATGAAAGAGCGAACCATTCTTATCAACGGTTTTTCCAAGGCTTACGCCATGACAGGATGGAGACTGGGCTACGCCTGCGGACCCAAAGAAATTCTGCAGCAAATGACCAAGATTCATCAGTTTGCCATTATGTGCGCCCCTACCACCAGCCAATATGCGGCGGTGGAGGCATTGCGGAACGGTGATGATGATGTGGCCGAGATGCGCACCGCTTACAATCAGCGCAGAAGATTTTTGATGAACGCTTTTCGGGAAATGAAGCTGGAATGTTTTGAGCCATACGGAGCTTTTTATGTGTTTCCCTGTATTAAGGAATTCGGCATGACCAGCGACGAGTTTGCAACGAGGTTCTTGGAGGAGGAAAAGGTTGCCGTGGTGCCGGGTACGGCCTTCGGCGACTGCGGAGAAGGATATCTCAGAATCTCATATGCATATTCTCTGGAGAATCTGAAGTTAGCCATCGGCAGGCTGGAACATTTCATAACAAGATTGAGAGAAGAGAAGAAGGGCAATTAGATGCATATCATTTTACATCAGCCGGAAATACCGGGAAATACCGGAAATATCGGGCGTACCTGTGTGGCGACAGGCACGCCTCTTCATCTGATTGAGCCTCTGGGCTTCCGATTGGACGAAAAGTCCATCCGTCGTTCGGGTATGGATTATTGGGAGCGCTTGGATGTAAGCAGATATATTAATTTTACGGAATTTCAGGAGAAGCATCCCGGGGTAAAGATATGGATGGCCACCACCAAAGCCAAACGGATGTATACGGAAGTGTCTTACGGTCCGGACGACTATATTATGTTCGGCAAAGAAAGCGCGGGAATTCCCGAAGAAATTCTGGTGGAACATGAAGACAGCTGTATCCGGATTCCCATGCTGCCCGCTATACGTTCCCTGAATCTGTCGAATTCCGTTGCCATTGTACTGTATGAGGCATTACGGCAGCAAGGCTTTGAACAAATGCAGAGGGAAGGGGAATTGCATAGGCTTAAATTTCATTGATTGTTTGTGACGGCTGTGGCGGCAGTGCTGAAGTGTATTAGAACAGGCTTTTATATTGGGGGTATTCCGTTAGGAAGCGGGTGATAATCTGCGGGTGTTCCCAATAGTGCATGGGATAGACTTTTTTGACATTGACTTGCTGCAGAAAATATAAGATTCCTTCGGCATAGGTGGAGCCCAGTCTGGGATCCAGCGGCAGAAAGGCGGCATCTAAGGTGCGACCTTTCAATTTTGCTATCTGGGCGCGGTAGCCGCCTCGCATCTGCTTTCGTTCTTGTTCCGTATCAGTCTCCATGCCCCAATCGTTCAGGTCTCCCCCATGATAAAAGGTGCCTTCTTCACATCGGATCAAAAAGGCAACGCCTCTGTCGGTGGAAAGCAGGGTCTGTAGATGAGTGCCGCAAGGGAGCTCATATTCTTGACTATGGTAGACCTTGATCATTTCCGAAGCTGTTCCGGGGTAGCGCTTTGGGGGTATGTCGTTGGGCAGTACGGCATATATTTTTTCCATGCCCCTATCGGAGAGCATGGTGAAGATCCGGGGATTATAGTGATCCGTATGACGATGGCTGGCGAAGACAAGGATGGGCTTCTGCCGGTTTAATTCCGGCATCTCCCCTTTGTAATAATCAAACAAATAATAACATTTTGCAGTCTCAATGAGAAAACAGCTGTGGTAAATGTAAGTAATTGTCATAAAAATTTCCCTTTTCTTTTCAGAAGCGCTTTTGAAAAATGTTTTTCCGGTCTGCATGTAATTGCCATATATATTTTAGCATAAAAATCCTCAAATTGAACAAAATAACGGTAAATATTGTTAGTGGAGGATTATTATGTCTGAGCAGAAGCGTCCTTTTGGACTTTGGGATAAAATCGGTTATATGTTTGGAGATTTTGGCAATGATTTCAGTTTTCTGTTTGCCAGCAACTATCTCATGGTCTTTTACACAAAGGTCTTGGGACTCAGCGGATTTGTGGTGGGTCTCCTTTTTATGGGGGCAAGAGTGGTGGATGCGTTTACGGATGTGACTATGGGGCGCATCGTAGATTACATGAAACCGGCAGAGGACGGACGTTTTCGTCCATGGCTCCGAAGAATGTGCATTCCCGTTGCCGTGGCAAGCACTGCCATGTATCTGTATTTTGTGAGAGACTGGGCATATTGGGCGAAAATTGTATATGTGGTGATTACGTATCTTTTGTGGAGCAGCTTCTGTTACACTGCCATCAATATTCCCTATGGTTCCATGGCATCCGTCATCAGCTCCCATATGAAAGACAGGGCTTCTCTGTCCACGTTTCGAAGCATAGGAGCCAGTCTGGCAGGGCTGGTGATCGGTGTTTTAGTACCTCTTGTGGTGTATGACACGGACTCGGCGGGAAACCAGATTGTTCTTCCCGCACGATTTACGCTGACGGCCGTGGTCTTCGGCGTCCTTGCGGTTCTCTGCTATGGCCTTTGCTACCGGCTCTGCCAAGAGCGCGTATTCTTTGACAAAAAGGAGACGAAAAGGGATAGCATAGGGGAGATGCTCCGGGGACTTGGGCAGAACAAGCCCTTGCTGGCACTGGTTTTTGCCGCGTTAATGCTGCTCTTGGCCAGTATGCTCAGCCAGACGATGAACAATTACTTGTTTCTGGACTATTTTAAAAATGCAAAAGCTATGGCAGCCGTTAATATTGTCAGTATGGCGGGGGTTTTCGCACTGGCTCCCTTTATCACAAAGATTGCCTCGGAATTCGGCAAAAAAGAAGCCGGTGCGCTGGGAATGCTGCTGGCGGGAATCGTATATGTGCTGATGTTCTTTCTGAGAATTAAGAGTATTCCGCTGTTTATGGCGCTTTTGTTTGTGGGCACTCTGGGGGTGGGACTGTTTAACCTGATTGTCTGGGCGTATATTACGGACATTATCGACTATCAGGAGGTGAAAACAGGGAAACGTGAGGATGGTACGGTTTATGCGGTATATTCCTTTGCCCGCAAAGTGGGGCAGGCTCTGGCAGGAGGTTTGGGCGGTTTTGCACTGACGGCCATAGGATATATATCCGATGCACCGGCACAGACCGATGTGGTAGCGGGACGAATTTATACGGTGGCAACGCTGCTCCCCGGAGTCTGCTATCTGATCGTATTCCTTATTATGCAATTCCTGTATCCTTTGTCCAAACGCGTGGTGGAAGAAAATTCGGCAATTTTGCAGGAGAAACGTCAAAAATCGAATTAAAATAGAAAGAAGGATTTGCATATCTTCTTAGAAAACGGACAAGGGGCATACGGATGAAATTTGATCGAAAAGCAGCCGGGGAAGGGGTGGAAGCACTCTGCAGGCTGAACCGGGGCGGAACCTCTATTGAATGGAGATTTACTTTTTTAAAATCGGAGCAGGAGGACAGGCATAATACCATCCGTCTTACTATGCGGGATAAGGAGGGGCAGATTGTGCTTTTATGCATTCAGGAAGCGGAGGAGGAAGAGCCTCTGACCTCTTTTCTGCTGCAACCTCATTTGTGGAGCTGTCAATGTCCCTATCTATATGATGTAGAAGTTGTCTTACAGAATCAAGAGGGCAAAGAGACGGACAGACTGAACAAACAGATTCCTTTGAGAGAGCTTTGTCTTCATCCCCGAAGAGGATGGCTGTTAAACGGGGAAGAACTTACTTTGAAGTCTGTGGAATATATGATACCGCCCCATACATCCCGGACGGAAAAACAGCGGTTCGTATGGAGAGACTTTCGCCTTTTAAAGGAAATGGGAGTAAACTGTATCCACACGGATCCGTCTCTGTGGAATTTATGTGAAAAAGCAGGTTTTCTAATATGGCAGAAGGATATGGCGGCTTCGGGAGAGGAGCTTCTCTGTCTCACCGGAGAGGGAAGCGACATACTTTCTTCTCTTTATTATGAATACAAGGCAAAATGGAGCAGCGACCCTTTTGTATATATTGTTCCGGAAGGCATTTCCGTGCTTCCTTCCGGCAACTTAAAGGTTACGGTATACAGCAATTGCAGCCGGGTAATTCTTTACTCGGACGGCATGCTGTTTGAATTTCAATCCGGAGAGGAGAGATTCGTGTTTGAGGAAGTTCCGGCACACGGGCCATGTGTGATGCTGTCCGCAGAAGGAGATGAATGCAGCATGTCGTTTTCATTCCATAAAACATTTGAACCATCCGGTATATGCCGCTTCGAAGGAGGAAAAAGGCTTTAACTTTTTGGCAATAGGGGTTTGCCGGTTCCGCGCATGTCTGTCTCGGGTTTGTCACGCCAAAAACAGTGTGAAAATACCTCGCAGCGACAGCGGGCGAACAATAACAAGCCATGCCCCGCTGTTTGAGGCGGGGTTATTGACACTTGACAAGTAACACGGTTACGAGTACCATGCTAATAGAGGGAATTTTGCCTCAACTTATGATAAAGCATCTGAATCGGATGGAAGGAGTTCTATGATTCTTCATAATGAAACGTTCACAATGGAAAATCTCTGGGATAAGATTACGTCACAGGAGGGCAAAAGTTTTCTGACGAAAAAGGGTCTGCCGTTTACATATACGATTAAAGGCGGAGAACTCTTTACGGACCGGAGGGAGCGCTCTATCACCAGAAGTACCTTTGAGAAGGCCTACGAAAAGCTTCTTCACGATCAGGTGGGGGAGGAAGCTCCGAAAAAGATCGTAGGCCCTAAGACTTTGAACGTTTATGGTGCGCCCTATGTGTGGGCCGTGTTTACCGGAATCGGTATGATAGAGGAGGAGCTGTACATTCAGGAAGAAATGCATTTTTGAGTCCGGACTGCGCTACAGCCAAAAAGCAATCAGGTACATAGCCTTGGAAAAAAGGTCGGAACGGTTCTGCATCAAGGACTCCGAGGTATCCAGAAAGAAACTCATTCCCTGAAACGTTATTTCCGACACGAAGCAGAGCAGCAATAAAGTGATGAACCATCTTTTCACGGAGGGGTTCGTCATTTTTTTTGAACAAAACAGCATCCACACGGATAAAAGAGCGGCAAACATGATAAAAAATGAGAAATCATTGAAATACCGCCATAAAATACCGGACATTTCCGTATCCGCCACAAGGATCACCAGAGCGGAAAGGAAACTGCCCATGGATAAGATGCACGGAAGCTTATGGGAATGCGCGCACTTTTTCCTGAGGAAGAAAGGGATGCCTGCCAGCCATGCAAAAAGGTGTGTTGCAAATAAGCCGCCCGGAGTAAATTCTTGGATGGTAATGCCCATGTAATGTGTGCTGGCAAACAAGGTTTCCATAAAGGGAAAATCCGTGGTCAGCTTCACAGGCTGGAACAGATAGACAAAAATTCCATAAGGGATTCTTCCCCAAACCCATCCCCGGTATCTCATATCATTTGTGGTCAGATTGTAGGATGCGCCAAAGTCAAAGACAGACCCAAATCTGGCATAATTATAATACATTAAAAAAGCAGCTATGGCTAAAACCGGTGCGGCAGCGGCAAGAACGGCCCGTCTGCCCTCCCTCTGCCTATAGAAGTCCATTGAGAACAAATATTTTCTAAATAATATTACCGGAAAGACCATAAATAAGATCAACTGAGGGCGGCAGCCCGCCGTCAATGCCGTTAATAGAGCGCCGGCAGATAAATATTTCAGGGAAATGCGTTCCGGCTCGTCTGCTTTCAGAAAACACCAGAATCCCGTCATACCCAGCGCCAATCCCGTTACGATAGGCAGAGTGTAAAGATCGGGGCGTTTTGCCATGTATACCACATTGCTCCCCAGAAGAAAGAGTTCGGCGGTTAAAAACCATATGCCGAGAGACAGATGGGGAAACCATTTCCGGATGATTTCATGCAGTGTTCCGATAGTACCTAAAAGCAGTAGAGTTAAGGAGAAAAATACCGCAATATAATTGGGCAGGGCGCCCCCTGTCAGTACATGGTAGGGAAAGTAGTAAAGTAATACGGGAACTATACCGAAGTAAACATAATATTTTCCTTGGAAAAAGGCGGTATCCCAACGATAATCCTCACCGGCTGCGGAGAGGGTATCGCATCGGAGGGTCATATCGTAAGGATTGTCGAGACCTTTTAAAGTCTCTCCCGGTTCTGCAAGCAAGGCCAGCGATTGTTCCCGAAAAGCTTGTGCAAGCTCCTGATATTGTTTGTGGTGTTCCGGAAGATTCCATGTAAAAGTCGGATTGAGTCCGGCCAGTTTCCAGAAAACGGCAATGTGCATAAAAAATAAAACGGCCAGCACCATTGTCCGTTTGGGGGCGGAAAGCTTCAGATAAGGTATATCGTAAATCCGGGAAGAAGGCCGCATCAAATAGAAAAAGCATAGGGAAACAAACAATCCGGCCATTCGAAATAAGGAAAAGGATATGGGAATAACAGGATTCAGCTTTATCTCAAAAGAAACGGCGGAATAGAGGGATAAGTCCGGAATAAAACGCAGTCCGGTACAATTTCCGTATAAATGGTAAATAGAATACCGGCTCTTAGGCTGGGTGGACCAAAGCTTTTTCACAGGCAGGAAATATTCTGACAGATTGCCCTCATCCGTAACACACTGGTATACATCGGTAACGATGGGAAGTGCGGTTTCCACATTGTGGACAGTAATATTGAAATATACGGATTTCAAGTCTAAATTGAGATTCGGGATTGTGACGGAAGAGTCACCTTCAACCACATAAAAGGTGCCGTATTCATTGGGAACATAAGCGTCTCCCAAAATTATCCTCTCGGGGATGACCTCATGATTGCTTAAAGTTGACCAATGTTTATAATTAAAAAGGAAAAGCTCCGCGAAAAAGCTGATTAAAAATAGAATAAAAACCGGAAAAAAGCGTCTGTTTTTCATGAAATAACGAGTCCCTTTCATCTGTGGTAATAGCTCTCTCCTGCGGCCTTCGCGCATGTCTGTCCCAGACTTGTTACGCAGAAACAGCGTGAAAACACCTCGCGGCGGCAGCGAGTGAACAGCAGTTACAGTGTGTAACAGCTCAGACAGGGCACTGAACCGTTACGAGAATGCACATAAAATGCGGAAAGAATGCGTTTTGGCGCCTGCATGTCTCGTAAAATCGCAGAAAGACGCGATTTTGACTTCGCGGGAGGGGGTGTCTGAACTGTTACTACAGTGTATCATATGAATGAAAAAAGTTAAAGTTTGAATTGACATTTCGGGCAGAATTATGTTATATTTTGAGCGTATGGAAAACAGATTTGTTAAGAGTCTTCCATGCAAATATTTTGGCAACTATGTTGCTTTATTGATTGAGTTAAAAGCTCAAATTTTATAAGTTGGTTACTATAAACCGGTGCTGATGCACACCTAACTTGTGAAACGGTCAATAAGAGTAGTAAAAGTAAAATATTTGCTATATAGACTCTAAAAACCACATATCTGTTTATTCTTATTTTCTGTCCGCCAAGGGCAGAAGCGGTGTCAGGAAGAGGAAAGAATAATACAGAATTTACAAGACAAGTGACGGTAGTGTCCCTTGTCTTTTATTTTTAGATTAAAGGCGGCTTCCATGTTCCATCCAGAGAGATATTCTCGCATTTTTCGCACGAAAAATCGGAAACGCATTTCCGGGCGTTTCTGCAAGGCAGGGCTGGCTGGGAGGGGGTTAGGAGAAGAACATGAGTGAAAAGATTTCCCTGTACGGATTCAATAATTTAACCAAATCCTTAAGCTTTAATATTTATGATGTATGTTATGCGAAATCCCAGCGGGAGCAAAAGGATTATATTGCTTATATCGATCAACAGTATAACTCCGAGAGACTGGTCAAGCTTCTGACCAATGTGACGGACATGATAGGCGCCAATGTGCTGAATATTTCCAGTCAGGATTATGAGCCTCAGGGAAGCTCCGTTACTATTTTAATCGGGGAAAAGAGTAAGATTCCCGCCGGAGACACCACCGTAGCGCATTTGGACAAGAGCCATATTACGGTGCACACTTATCCGGAGTATCATCCGGAAACCTGTCTTGCCACTTTCCGGGTGGATATTGACGTGGCCACCTGCGGGGAGATTACGCCGCTCTCCACTCTGGATTATCTCATCGGCTCCTTTGATTCGGACATTATTACGATGGATTACCGGGTGAGGGGGTTTACCAGAGATTTAGGCGGGCATAAGCTGTTTATGGATCACAGAATGACATCCATTCAGGATTATATTGCGGCAGAAACGCGGAAAAAATATGATTCCGTGGATATTAATGTATATGATGCCAATATTTTTCATACCAAGATGTTGATTAAGGATATTGATCTCCAGAATTACTTGTTCAACAGTGATGTCTATGAGCTTCCGCCCAAGACAAGACTGGAGATTACAGATAATCTGCGCAGGGAAATGATAGAGATCTTCAGCGGCAGGAATATCTATTGAGAGAATGGGCATATGCAGGCAGAAGGAAGTTACGGGCATGGGAAGATATAATCAGGAGAGAGCGCCTATTTATGAGGCTTTGGAAGAATTCAGGCAGAACAGGATCGTTCCCTTTGATGTGCCGGGACACAAAAGGGGCAGAGGCAATCCGGAGCTGATACGGCTTTTGGGGCAGCAGTGTGTGGGAATAGATGTCAATTCCATGAAGCCCTTGGACAATTTATGCCATCCTGTGTCAGTGATCCGCGAGGCGGAGGAGATGGCGGCGGAGGCATTTGGCGCCGCTTATGCTTTTCTGATGGTGGGAGGAACCACTTCGTCGGTACAGAGCATGGTGCTCAGCGCCTGCAAGAGGGGTGAGAAAATTATTCTGCCCAGAAATGTACATCGGAGCGTCATCAATGCGCTGGTGCTGAACGGAGCCACTCCCATATATGTGAATCCCGATATGGACAGCAGGCTGGGAATTGCATTGGGCATGAGAGTTTCGCAGGTGGAGAAGACCATCCGTGAAAATCCGGATGCGGTGGCGGTGCTGGTGAATAATCCCACTTATTACGGAATTTGTTCCGATCTGCGCAGCATTGTAAAGGTTGCCCATGCCGGCGGCATGAAGGTGCTGGTGGACGAGGCTCACGGAACCCACTTTTATTTCGGGGAAAGTATGCCCGTATCCGCTATGGCGGCGGGTGCGGATATGGCTTCCGTCAGTATGCACAAGTCCGGCGGAAGCCTGACACAAAGTTCGTTTCTGCTGACCGGACCGGCGATGCATCCCGGATATGTGCGCCAGATCATTAATCTGACCCAGACCACCAGCGCATCTTATCTGCTTTTGGCCAGTCTGGATATTTCCAGAAGAAATCTGGCGCTGCGGGGGAAAAAGGAATTCCGCAAGGTGACTGCACTGGCGGAGTATGCCAGAGAGGAGATCAACCGAATCGGCGGATACTACGCATATACGTCGGAGCTGATTAACGGGGACAGTATTTTTGACTTTGACAAGACGAAGCTCACGATCAATACGCTGGAAATCGGGCTGGCCGGAATCGAGGTCTATGATATCCTTCGGGATGAGTATGATATCCAGATGGAACTGGGAGATATTGCCAATGTGTTGGCTTATATTTCCATCGGAGACAGAGAGCGGGATATCGAGAGATTAATCGGCGCGATGGTAGAGATTAAACGAAAGTACGGCAGGGATAACACGGGAATGTTTACACAGGAATACATTGAGCCTAAGGTTGCCGTTTCCCCCCAGAATGCTTTTTATGCGGAAAAGGAATCGCTGTCACTGTTGGAGACGGAAGGCCGCATATGCAGCGAATTTGTTATGTGCTATCCTCCCGGGATTCCGATATTGGCGCCGGGGGAGGAGATTACCAAGGATATTTTGGAATATATTTCATATGCAAAGGAAAAAGGATGCTCCATGACGGGACCTGAGGATCCCGGCATTGAGAGGCTTAATGTATTGAAAGAGGTCTGGGCATAGAGTGAAACAATATTTGGAATAAATCGTCTTAGAGTGCTGACGGTATTACATTTTGCTAAATGTCTTGTCTGAATTTCCATCTGCAGCGTTAGATTTCCTAGACGCAGCCACCGCTGCGCCGTCGGAAATCTGCCCTGCAGACTGAAAATTCATTCCCGCCATTTGAGCGCCCAATTCGCGTGATATTTGAGCCAAATTCAGGTTACATAGCCCGCTATGCGCCCTTCATTTGGCTAATCATTAATCATCTGTAAGATGATTTCATCGCCCATAAATTGTGACGCACATCTGTCAGAAAGTAATTTTCAAACACACTCTAAGGGACGGAACAGGAATAGGAGGGTATTGATATGGAGCTTTGGTTTTCGGAACCGCATACACCAAATGTAAGGTTGTCTATTCGTGTGGACAGGCAGTTGTACAGCGGACAGAGTGAATTTCAACAGATTGAAGTGTTTGAATCTCCGGAATTCGGACGTTTTCTGGTGTTGGACGGTTACATTATGCTGACGGAAAAAGATGAGTTTATTTACCATGAGATGATCGTGCATGTGCCCATGGCGGTGCACCCTGATGTAAAAAAGGTGCTTGTAATCGGTGCGGGGGACGGCGGCGTGGTGAGAGAACTGGTTCGTTATCCGGAGGTTGAGCACATTGATCTGGTGGAAATAGACGAGGAAGTCATCAAAGTCTGCATGGACTACATGCCAAAGACATCCTGTGAAATGAGGAACGAGAAAGTACAAGTTCATCTGGAGGACGGTTTAAAATTTGTCCGCTCCAGAGAAGACGAATACGATTTGGTTATTGTGGATTCGACGGATCCCTTTGGACCGGGAGAGGGATTGTTTACGAAAGAATTTTACGGGAACTGCTACAAGGCGCTGAAGGAAGACGGCATTATGGTCAATCAACATGAAAGTCCCTTCTACGAATCGGATGCCACGGCCTGTATGCGTGCCCATAAGCGGATTGTGGAGAGCTTCCCGATCAGCCGCGTCTATCAGGCGCATATTCCTACGTATCCTTCGGGACATTGGCTGTTCGGTTTTGCATCGAAAAAATACCATCCCGTGCATGATCTCGATGTGGAGCGGTGGATGGAAAGGGAATTGGAGACAAAGTATTATACTCCCAAGCTTCATGAAGGGGCATTCTGTCTGCCCGCCTATGTGGAAAAGCTATTGCGGAAAGTGGAGGTACACGATTAATGGCAAAAATAGTAATTATCGGATGCGGGGGCGTAGCTTCCGTGGCAATTCAAAAATGTGCCGGGAAGGCAGATGTATTCACGGAAATCTGTATAGCCAGCCGCACGGTGGGCAAGTGTGACGCTTTGAAGGCAAAGCTGGAAGAACAAGGAACAAAGGCTGTAATAACCACTGCGGAAGTGAACGCCGATGATGTGGAGGAGCTGATCGGGCTTCTTAAAAAAGAACAGCCCAAGGCAGTATTAAATTTGGCGCTGCCTTATCAGGATCTGACCATAATGGAGGCTTGTCTTGCCTGTGGAGTGGACTATATTGACACGGCCAATTATGAACCGGAGGATACGGAAGATCCGGTATGGCGGACCGCATATGAAAAGCGCTGCAAGGAAGAAGGCTTTACGGCGTATTTTGATTATTCGTGGCAGTGGGCATACAGGGAGCGTTTTGAACAGGCGGGTATTACGGCCTTGCTGGGCAGCGGCTTTGATCCCGGTGTCACCAGTGTATTTTCCGCCTATGCATTGAAGCATTATTTTGACGAAATTCATACTATTGATATTATGGACTGTAATGGGGGGGATCACGGTTATCCCTTTGCCACTAATTTTAATCCGGAAATTAATCTCCGGGAGGTTTCCGCAAACGGCTCTTATTGGGAAGACGGACATTGGGTGGAGACAGAACCCATGGAGATCAAAAGAGAGTATGATTTTGCGCAGGTGGGAAAGAAGGATATGTACCTTCTCCATCACGAGGAGATAGAGTCTCTGGCCAAAAATATCCCGGGCATTAAGAGAATCCGGTTCTTTATGACCTTTGGCCAGAGTTACCTGACACATATGAAATGTCTGGAAAATGTTGGTATGCTGCGCACCGATACCGTGACATTTGAGGGAAAAGAGATTGTGCCCATACAGTTTTTAAAGGCGTTGCTGCCGGATCCGGCATCTCTGGGATCCCGCACGGTAGGGAAGACTAACATTGGCTGTATTTTTACCGGAGTAAAGGACGGCGAGGAAAAATCCGTATATATATACAATGTCTGTGACCATCAGGAATGTTATCGGGAGCTTGGTTCTCAGGCCATTTCATATACTACGGGAGTGCCCGCTATGATCGGCGCTATGCTGGTAATGGACGGCACATGGAAAAAGCCCGGTGTTTTTACCGTGGAAGAATTCGATCCGGATCCCTTTATGGATGCATTGAATAAGTATGGATTGCCATGGGTAGTGGAAGAAAATCCGGTGTTAGTGGATTGATGAAAATCCGCCGATTGTACTAATGTATCGGAAAATCCGGAAATGCAAAATTTGTAGAAATAAGAATTGCCAAAAAGCAGATTATTCTATATAATATACGCATAGCGTATAAGGGCGGAATAATTGCTTTTTGGTATATGTATGGTATCAAGTATGCCATTCTTTCTATTTTCTATTCTGCCTGTATGAAATTTGTGTTTAAACAGAAGAGCGGAGGGCAGAGTATGGAAGAATTGCAGTATGAAGAACTTGATTTCACAAATGATTTTATATTTGCCAAAGTTATGCGGAACAAAGATTTATGTAAAAAGCTGCTGGAAGTTATTTTAGGAATCCGTATCAGGCATATTGAGTTTCCGGATGAGCAGAAGGTCATTGATATCTCGTCAGATGCAAAAAGTGTCCGTTTGGATGTATATGTGGAAGGTGAATTAGAAAACGTATATAACATTGAAATGCAGACCACCAATCCCAGAAACCTTCCCAAGCGGAGTAGATATTACCAAGGTATGATCGATTTAAATCAAATTGAAAAAGGGGCAGACTATAGTGAACTGAAGACTTGTTATGTTATCTTTATCTGCAAGCAAGACATTTTTCACCGTAATAGGAGTCTTTATGCTTTTGAAAACCGATGCGTGCAGGAATGGGATATATGCCTTGGTGATGAAACGAAAAAAGTATTTGTTAATCCATGCGGTGATATGAGTGATATTACTTTAGAATTAAAGAATTTTTTACTATATATCGATACGGGGAAAATACAGGATAAGTTTACGGCAGACTTGCAATCAGAGGTAGAACGGACTAAGAGCAATAAGGAATGGAGGAAAGAATATATGACATTACTTATGCGGGACAGAGAAAACAGAGAAGAAGGAAGAAAAGAAGGAAGAGAAGAAGGCAAGGCTGAAGAGCGAATCAAAGCAATCGCAGATTTATATGCCGGCGGAGGGACGGACGAGGAAGCCGAAAAGTATTTAAAGGCAACCAAAGAACAGATGGCACAGGCGAGAAAGCTGCTTGCAGCGGAAGAAAATAATTGTCGGGAGTAACGAATAGTGGAGACAGGAAAGCAGCTGCTGGAAATCCGGCTGAAAACAGGAATGAACCGAAAGGAATTTGCGGAATATTTTGAAATACCATATCGTACCGTTCAAGACTGGGAATTGGGTAACCGTGAGATGCCCAAATATTTATTACGGTTGATAGCCTACAAGATCGAGATGGAAAAGTTAACGAAAGAATGAAAAAATGAGGGAAATTTTCATGAAGATATCCGGACTTCCCACTCCTTGCTATGTGGTGGATGAAGCGCTGATTATAAAAAATTTAACGATTCTACGAAATATAATAGAGCGCACAGGGGTGCGTATTCTGCTGGCGCAGAAAGCTTTTTCCATGTATGCGCTTTACCCCTTGATCGGAAGATACTTATGTGGGGCGACTGCCAGCGGATTGTATGAAGCGAGGCTTTGTGCGGAGGAGATGGTTAGGCCATTGGCTGAACAGAATATCAAATGCGAAAACCACATATTTTCACCTGCATACAAAGAGGAAGACTTCGAAGATATTTTATGTTATTGCGACCATATTGTTTTTAATTCGTGGAGACAGGTGGAAAAGTTCGGAACAAGGGCAAAGGCGGCGGGTAAAAGCATCGGGCTCCGTATTAATCCCCAATGCTCCACTCAGAAGGGTCATGCCATTTACGACCCCTGTGCACCGGGATCACGGCTGGGGATTACAATAGAAAACTTTAGAGACAGCGTATTATTTCGGAAGTTTTTCCCTTTGTTAGACGGTCTGCATTTCCATACGCTCTGTGAGCAGGATTCCGATGATCTGGAGACTACCTTGGATGCGGTGGAGGAAAAATTCGGGGAATATCTGTCTCATATGAATTGGATTAACTTTGGCGGAGGACATCATATTACACGCGAAGGCTATGATATTCCCCGGCTGGAAAGGTGTATCCGGAGAATGCAGGAAGGGTATGGCCTGACGGTCTATTTAGAGCCGGGAGAGGCTGTGGCTTTAAATGCAGGTTTTCTGGTGTCTTCGGTTTTGGAGATTCAGGGGCCGGCTGAAAAGAGGCGGCAAGGTTTCGGCGGAAATTCTGTAGATGACGGTCTTAGGATTGCTATTTTGGATACCTCTGCGGCCTGCCATATGCCCGATGTGCTGGAGATGCCCTACAGGCCGCCTCTGCAGAAGAGCGGGCAGCCATGGGAAAAGGCTTATACGTACCGTTTGGGAGGTTCTACCTGTCTGGCGGGAGATGTGATTGGTGACTATTCCTTTGACGCACCTTTGCAGGAGGGAGACAGGCTGGTATTTGAAGATATGGCAATCTATTCTATGGTAAAAAACAATACCTTTAACGGGATGCCTTTGCCGTCCATTGTATTAAAACAAGAAAGCGGAGAATACAAGCTTATTAAGAAGTTTGGATATGAGGACTTCAAAGGCCGTTTATAGAAGTGCAGACAAGAAAGCCATTTCTTAAGAATACAAAAGTAAAAACTCCGGCATATGCCGGAGCTTTTACCTCTAATAGGGGGAATGTTTTTGAAAGTATCTATAGGAACCTGATAAATCAGGATTGTTTTTAGGCGAAGCTGACAGAACCCTAACCAGTGTGTTAAAACTCAACAGCTCCTTTGTTTATGTATTTATCATACATGGAAAATGTGTCCAAAGTTTGACTTTGCCATAAAGGATTTATAAAGATTCTTAAGAAATTATGGAAAAATTTCACATTTTATAAAATAATCTTATGAATTAAAAAAGAGAGAAATCAAACTCGTCCTGCTCCGGCTGAATGGTCGAATTTTCGTAGGTGGCGGTGCGGTTGGCGGCATGGGCAGACAGCAGACGGATACTGCTGCATTTTATAAGGAGGGAAAATTATGAAAAGAAAAATTGTTATATGTATTACGGGATTGGCTGTGCTGCTTTTCGGAGGCTGCGGCAGCCGGCAAAGCGGTCTGTCATATATCGGAGCGGATAAGGCAAAGCAGCTGGCACTGAACGCGTTGGCTATAACGATGGATCAGACGGAAGCGATACAGGCAGATTTGACCACATACAATGGCGAGGATTGTTATCTGGTGGAGATTATTGTAGCAGGACAAAATTATCAATATAATATTGACGCACAAACCGGTGCAATTGTCGGAAGTAATTTTTCCTCTCCGATTTTGCCTGCGCAGGATACTGTGGCAAGCGGAAATACCGGGAGCGATTCATCAAGCAATGTACCTGCGGGAGGAACTTCCGGATCAGGAATGGCAAACAATAATATAATGGCTTCTTCATCGAAAAGCATGATTGCTATCGAAGAAGCAAAGGCAGCAGTCCTAAGCCACGCGGGATTGACTGAGGAAGAAGTAACTTTTGTGAAAAGTGAGCTGGAATATGAGGACGGACGCCAAGTGTATGAGCTGGAGTTTTATACGAGTGATTATAGGGAATATGATTATGAAATAGATGCTTACACAGGTGAGTTGGTGGGCTTTGACTATGATGCGGAACATTTTGCGCTGCCTCAAGCTGCCGATGGCGCTGCCATTACTGCAGATGAGGCAAAGAAACTGGCATTGTCCAAGGTCCCGGGCGCGTCTGCCGATGATATCAGGGAGTTCGAATCGGATTATGATCATGGGCGTATGGAGTATGAAGGAGAAATAATATATAATGGTAAGAAGTATGAGTTTGAAATTGACGGCAGCAATGGTCAATTTCTAAGCTGGGAAGAGGAATCTGTTCTCCGGTGAAAACATTCTTAGAAAAGCAGTTCGTGCATCATGATATACCATTCATGCACAAACTGCTTTTTAATATCGGTATATAGTATAATGCCTGTATTGAAAACAAAGGAGTTTGCACAAAGAAGGTGAAAGAATATGGCAGTTTCTCAAAGTGAAAAATTGGATCAGATTTTAAAGGCATATACTCTGGAAGTACAAACATGGCTGCATGATAATTTTAAATATGCCGCTGCCCGCAGCTGTGTTTTAGAGAAAGCATCTTTTGGGGGCAGGGCGGAGCTAATGATTGTTATGTATAAGAAACCGCAGGATATTGGGTTCTTAATGAAAAAAATTACTAAACTTACAACAAAATACAACAAACAATACAAAATAGCCATTCAACCTGTGCTGCAATGGGAAAATGAGGAAGCATTTGCGTGACCCCCAAAACAGCGAATTTGCGCATGCCGGCCTCGGGTTCGTCAAAAAACAGTATGTAAATACCCCGTGTGACAGCGGATGAACAGTATCAGGAAATTTCCTTCTGAAATTTCCTTGCAGCCGCATCCATTGATTTTTAGCAAGAGTTTGTTTATAATGTTTCTGTGATATTTGATGAAATTCCGCGGAATAATTTCATTGAACTATATTATTTCCGGTTATCATGAAAGGGAAGTTTAACAAAAACACGGTTTAGAATTAGAGATATGGAATTCTCGAGAGGAGAAGCCCAATGAATATTATCAAGGATTCAACACCGTCTGCGGACGGTTATCACATGCCGGCTGAATATGAACCTCATGAAGGATGCATTATGATTTTTCCGGAGCGTTCTGATTCATGGCAGTACGGCGGTTATGCGGCTCGAAAGACATTTGTGAAGATTGCGGAGGCCATTTCCGCTTCCGAGAAAGTTACGGTATGTGCCGGTGCCTCACAATATGATAATGCCAGGGCGATCCTTCCCGCCCATATTCGTGTTGTGGAAATGTCCAGCAATGATGCATGGGCCAGAGATTACTGCCCTACCTTTGTGAAAAACGAAAAAGGAAATGTGCGTGGGATAGACTGGGGCTTCAATGCATGGGGCGGGCTCCATGACGGATTGTATTTTCCTTGGGACAGTGACAATAAGATGGCGAGGAAGCTGTGTGATTTACTGGACAAGGACATTTATCATAAACGAGATTTTATCTTGGAGGGCGGTTCCGTACATGTGGACGGCGAAGGCACTTGTATGGTGACGGAGAGCTGTCTGCTCAGCAAGGGGCGGAATCCCCGGCTGAGCAGAGAACAAATCGAAGAAACTTTAAAGCAATATCTGGGTGTTTCCACCGTTCTGTGGCTGCCCTGTGGAATTTATCATGACGAAACGAATGAGCATGTGGATAATATCTGTGCTTTCGTAAAACCGGGAGAAGTAGTGCTGGCATGGACGGAGGATACGGAGGATGTACAATATAAGATGTCCAAAGCATGTCTGGAGTATTTGGGCGGCGTGAAGGATGCAAAGGGCAGAAGCATAAAGGTTCATAAACTGCCCTTGCCGAAGCCCGTGACCATTACCGCGGAAGAATGTGAGGGGCTGGATGCCTGTTGGGATGAGCCTGTCCGTATACCGGGAGAGCGGCTGGCAGCTTCCTATGTGAATTTTTATATTGCAAATCACTCTATAGTCATGCCCGGATTTGGTGATCCTCAGGATGAGAAAGCCAAAAAAGTTCTACAAGATTTATTTCCCGGGCGGGAAGTTGTACAGATTTATACCAGAGACATTCTCATAGGAGGCGGCAATATCCATTGTATTACGCAGCAGATTCCAATGTGAGAAGATATTGAATCATTGGCAGAGAGGTACAGATAAGCTTATGTCCCCCAAACTTCCGGAGAAGCTGGAAAACTGCCGGAACATGGTTTTTTTCATTGGAGACTTAGAGTTGTACGATTGTGAGCCGCAGCAAAGCTGCGACATGGAGGTTAGTATGAAAAATGTAACGGTGGCGGCGGTTCAGATGTATTGCAGCCGTACCAGAGAAGAAAATATAAAAGCGGCGGACAAGCTGGTAAGGGAAGCGGCATTAAAAGGCGCGCAAATTGTGCTGCTGCCGGAGCTGTTTGAGACATGGTATTTTTGTCAGGAGCGGAATTATAGTTCTTACGGTATTGCCGCCGACGTGGAGTCAAATCCCGCCATACGCCATTTCAGGGGAGTGGCGGCGGAGCTGAAGCTGGTGCTTCCCGTCAGCTTTTATGAGAGGGAAGAAAATGTGACATATAACTCCGTTGCGGTTATAGACGCGGACGGAAGTATTTTGGGCGTATATCGGAAAACGCATATACCGGATGACCATTTTTATCAGGAGAAATTTTATTTTACTCCGGGCAATACAGGCTTTCGGGTTTGGGATACCGCCTATGGAAGAATCGGTGTAGGAATCTGCTGGGATCAGTGGTTCCCTGAAGCGGCCAGATGCATGGCACTGATGGGGGCGCAGCTGCTGCTGTATCCTACGGCCATCGGCTCCGAACCGATTATTGAGTGTGACAGTATGCCTCACTGGAGGAGATGTATGCAAGGGCATGCGGCAGCCAATGTAATTCCCGTGATTGCGGCTAACCGCATCGGCGAAGAGAAGGTTATGCCGGCAAAAGATAACAATCAGCAATCCTCTGCACTTGTCTTCTACGGTTCTTCTTTTATTGCGGATGAGACGGGAGAGCTGCTGGAGGATGGAGGGAGAACGGAAGAGAAAATACTTCTTCATACCTTTGACTTGGATGCCATCGAGGAGCTTCGTTTCAGCTGGGGTCTGTTTCGGGACAGACGTCCGGAGATGTATCTGCAGATTACAAAATAAAAATAACAGTTCCCACAGGGGTGAGAACTGTTACAAGAAGGAACCGCAAGGAAAAGCGGCGGCCGATATATTGGCGTCTACTCACGCCGGAAGCTGCCGTAGCTGGTTTTCTTTAACCGATAGCGTTCTTTTTTCATAAGGTAGGAATCCAAGCCGGCTACATGATTGTTCAACCGGCATCCGTAAATCGTATTGCCGTTTTCCAATTCCTGAATCCGGGCGATCAGGCCGTAAAGGTGGAACATATATTTCTCACCGAATTCTTGAATTTGATCTTTGAGAACAACGTGAACCAAACTTCCTTCCATAAATTTAATATTACTGTCACATACCACTGAGAAGCCGTTGGAGCTGACATCACGGATAATGGCTTCATAGGCAGCATGGTTGGAGCCAAATTGAATGGAGGTTTCCACTCCTATATAACAGCGGAAGTTCTGCCTCCGATTATAGGCAACGCTCTCGGCGATGGTAGTAAGGCTGTAGCAGAGTGTGCCGTCGGACCGCCGAAGCAGTGTATTGGCTACATTCTTAAATAAATGGGGCTTGTCGTCCGGCACGGATGCCAGCACATTTAAAATAACGCCCTTTCCCCGGAAAGATATGGGTTTTCCGTTTTGAAATACGGCATCCGCAAAGATCATGTGCCTTTTGCGGTTAATCTCTTGAACCTTACTGGTAAAAACAAGAGAGTTGTCTTTCACGCTTACGAACAGGGTGAGCTCCTGTCCCGGTCTTAATTCTTCGATACGCATACTTTACTTTACCTCTAATTGAAATTCTGAAGCTGTCATAGTCAGACGAATCCGATACAGCTCATGGTTCCATGCAGTCTGAAGTCTTGCATCGGTAACGGGCAGGACTTCTACCATCAAAGGCTTTGCTCCCGAAAAGGAGGCCTGTGCCAGAGTGCCGATCCGGATGCTGTTTTCCGTCACCTCCGGCTTTTCATAGGTGATGAAATTTAATACGACGTTTCCGGCATCCGTGGTATCTGTCAAAAGAACCCTATTGCTTAGTTTATCAAAAAAAACTTCTCTCGTATAGTGTTTTTTATAAGTTTTGAAAGAATACGCATTGGATAGTTCCATGGAAATACCGCTCTGTGTTTCTTCAAAAAATGTTCTTACATTTTCGGCGCGGTAATCCCGGCCGTCAAGCTGATCCAGCCCTTCAATCGTGGGCAGATTGTGGTAGCATGACTGCATGGTCCAGATCTCATATCTGCGGGAGGAAAAGGTTTTGGCAGTGTAACTTTCCACACCGATATCTATAAAAAGCGGCTGCCCGTTTTTGTAAAGAGTAAAGCTGCCCGTGTCATTGTGATTATGACTGTCGTCATTGTCTCCCGCTTTTACCGCAAGGCAGAAGGTGTCGTTTCTGGACACAAAGAGTCCTACACTGGGATAATAGATATCCTTATATGTAAGCGGTTCGGACGTATCACAGGCTGAAATCTCCGGACAGTGAAAAATGGTCTGCATTCTGTAAAAAAGATTCAGGCGGTTTGATTCATCCGCAAAAAGATTTTCCTTGGATGCCTGAAAGTCTCTGGCGGCAAAGAGCATCAGTCCGGGCTGTCCGGTTCGTTTGCCGAAAAGAAACTCCCGCACACCGGCACGGCCCGCCACAGGGGAGCAGTCTGCAAAATTGATATAATATTTATCCGCAACATGTACGTTGTAAATATAGGATGCTATATTTTTCACCTTGTCCCACTGATACAAACCTTCGAAAGCCCCGCCGGTAATCCGGTTTAAAACCTCTGCGGCTCCGTCCAGACATAATCCCGCATGCCGGAAATACTGGGCTCCCTCGTCACAGCAGCCGTCATCTCCGTAATCCTTTAAAAAGAAGTCAAGGCTTTCCGCCGCTTTCAGAGTTACTGCCTTCTCCGTGCCGGAATGAGATTTCTGCAGAAAAACCGTCAGCAGTACATTCTGGGTACACCACGGAGTCCAGTTGCACATGGGCTCCTCGCCCGCTCCCATCCACCAGAAATGTTCCCGAATATAGGGGAGCGAAATACGGCGCTCCAGTTCATAAGCAATTCTCCGATTGATAAAGGGACTGATCCGGTCTAAACGGCTTCCCAGCAGATACCGGATACAAGCCAGCTGTGCTCCTGTCTCGCAGGCAAACAGATCCATTACAGGGCGGGTGGCATCCGGCAGGAGCTCCTGCGGGGCATTGCGGAGATAGGAATTGTGGGGGGGCAGCTGCCATGCGCTTTCCTCGCAGACAGCAAAAATCCCGTTGATAATATCATCCAAAAAACGGCCCTGATCTTCCATGCATTCCGCCGCAGTCAGAGAATTCAAAGCGTACCGTCTATCAAAATAGAGATTTTCGTAATCCACGCGGTTTCCTGTACGCTTAAACTTCATAAAATCAGTGGAACGGATCACCGGATATTCATATCCCAGATAACCTTCTCCCTGTAAAATGACAGCCTCGCGCAGTTCTTGGGGAAGACTGTCATAGGCCGCTCTGTCGTCGATATCGGGAAAAGGCCGGTATTCCAGAAGCCGATCATTTTTTTCCCAAAAAGCTTTCATGGTATCCAGAAATCGTTTTTCCATTTACACCTCCTGCGCGCTTTAGCGCGCATACCAATCAATATTAGAAAGAGCCTCTTTTTCAAACTATTAAACATGCTGATGCCGCCGGCACAAACAATCCGTTTACACAAACTGATTGTTTAAATATTCGGTGGGGGAGACACCTTCCACTTTTTTAAATACCTTGCTGAAATAAAACGCGCTTTCAAAACCCAGCATATCCGCCACTTCATAGACCTTCAGGTTGCCGTCTGACAATAGGCGCTTGCCCTCCGAAATTTTACAGGTATTAATATATTCGGAGAACCCCATATCATTATACTTGCCGAATAGCTGGCTCAGATAATTGGGACTGATGCCGAATACCGCAGCCACTTCGTTGAGAGAGAGCCGCTCTTTTACATGTGCGTTAATATATTTTTTGACATTGGTAACAATATGATTCTTATAATCCTTATGGCGGCTTTCGAAAAGCTGACACATCTGTCGTTTGAAAAATCCCAGCCAGTTCACCAGCTGCTCCACAGTGGACTGTTTGTATACGGAACGGTATCCGTCCGGATTATCCCGGAAAAAGTCGGAAACAATTTTTTCGCCGTCCTGAAGCAGGGATATGGACAGATATAAAATATTACATACGCCGTCCAAGGCCTGAACATAATGGTCGGGATGTGCCAGAAACAGATCACACAGATTGTCCAAAGTACGATTTAAAATCTCTGCATCGTATTCTTCATAGGCTTTGGTCAGATCCTGCTTGAACAGGCTCATGTTAAAGGAATAATCATAAGAAGGATCCTTTAGGCACTCTTCGAAAAAGACAATGGCATTTTTCCCCTCGGCGGACAGGTTGGCCTGTCTGGAGTATTGGTAGGAATCGCAGATGGCAAGGGGCATATCTACCAGACTGCCGATACCGCAGTGAAAAGATACATTATAGTATTTTGTCAGAGTTTTACTGATACCGGTTAAAATGCCCTTTAATTCTTCCCCATAGGACAGATTGGCGGTCTGACCTGTTTCGAAGCAGAAAATCAAAGCAAAATGTCTGGTGTCAAGGGAGAGGCAGAAGCAAGGATAATACTTTCCACCAAGCTCCTTCAGCATCTGCATGGAAGTGGCAAACAGAGACAGTTGTTTTTCCATGGGAAGAGAATCTGCCTGATTGCCCGTCATTTCACCATAACAGCATACATAACCGCTGTAGTGGAAATCCAAATTCAAATCCCGGCTCTGTAAAGTAAACTGTTCTTCCGATTCGAACAGGTTGTTTATCAGACGAATAAAGAACTTGTCATAAAAAGGATGGACAATATTCTCGGCGGAATTACCCTTATGCTCCGACTCCTGTATCCGTTTCAGCACGCGGTTTACCGCTTCCGTCAAAGCGGGAGGGGTGAGTTCCATTTTCACAAGATAATCCGTCACTTGATAAGTGAGAGCTTCCTTGACCATGTGGAAATCCTCGTAACTGGTCAGAATAATAAAATAAGGCTTCTCGCTGCCGTGCAGCTCGCGGCACTGCCGGATTAATTCCAATCCGCTCATCACGGGCATTTTTATATCCGTGATCACTATGTCCGGAGCCAGCTCGGAAACCATCTTCAAGGCAGCTTGACCGTTTACCGCCGTGCCTGCTACTTCTATATTCAGATCGGCCCAGTTCAGCATGGATTTTATGCCTACTTGAACCAAGGGTTCATCATCGACAATCAGTAATTTGTACATGGCTGCTCCTTTTTTCTGTGTTTTACAATAAATGTGAATCATAGGGCCGTGTATGGAGGCACAGGCTGCGTCTGATTTATTGTATTGGGGATATGGATAGACATGGTGGTGTATTGGCCTTCCACACTTTCTATGGTAATACCGTAGGCTTCGCCGAATTCATACTGTAATCTCTTATGTACATTGCTGACACCGATTTCCCGGAAAAAATCCGTGCTGCTGTCATCGTTTGATAACAGAATCTGAGCCGCCTTTTCCGGGGGCATTCCCACACCGTCATCCGTCACATCAATGCGGATGGATTCCGGACTGTCCTCTGTAAGCTTTTCAGAGTAAATATGAATCCGGATATGCCCCGTTCCCTTGGGCTCTATACCGTGGAAAATAGCATTCTCCACCAACGGCTGCAAAGTGAATTTAATAATCCGGCAGGAGGAGAAAGCATCGTCTTCCAGCTGTATGTCCATGGTGATGGTGCCTCCATATCGGTAGCTTTGAATGGTAAAATAATCTTGGAGCAAGGACAACTCTTCCTCAATGGAAACCAGAAGGCTGGTTCCTTTGGAAATGCTTTTCAACAGCTTCGCCAGCGCCGTAGTCATTTCCGAAATCCCTGTGGCTCCCTGAATGGAAGCCATCCACTTTATGGAATTTAGAGTATTATAAATAAAATGGGGATTGATCTGGCTTTGAAGCATCTTGTACTCCAGATCTTTCTTCTGCTTTTCATCTTCCAGCCTTTTGTTCATCAGGAGGTAGACATTTTCGGACAAATCATTAATGCCTTTTCCGATATCTCCCAGCTCATGATTCCATTCAATGGAAGAATCACGGTCAAAATCCCCTTCGGCAACGCGCAGCATTTTCGCTCTGATTTTAGAGACGGGAACATTGATCATACGGTTTAAGATCAGCATTAAAAAGATTCCGATGCCCACTATGCTGATTAATGTGCCGCCCAGTATAAGCCATAGCAGGAAGCGGTGGTTGCGCAGCTCCGATTGAGAGATGCTTTGGCTGATGTAGCAGTCCGGCATACTCAAAGGGGAAGTAACCACCAGACGAGTACCTTCACTGTCCGAAACTTCGTTTACATATATGCTGTCTATCAGCGCGGATGAGGACAAATCCTGAGTAATCTGATAGGATTCCGTCCATTTCAGCAGGGAGCCGTTTTCATAAATATAATTGTGGCCTCCAACGGACAGAAACATATAACTGTCTTCTGCAATCTTATATCGTTTTAAAGCATCTGTAAATAAGTCGGAAGAAATTTGCAGAAAGAGAATACCGCCCCGGACGGAATTGTACTGGTAGGTAATGGGCCTGAGTATCGGCAGTATGTATTTCCCGTTACGGTAAAAAGAATCCTTTACAAATCCGGTGGTAAAGTCATAGTCGGAGGCATCCAATAGCCGGTCGAAATAAGGAAGCCGGGGAACTTCGGCCGACAAATCGGCTGTAGAGGAGTAAGCGGCGCTCACAATCTGCAAAAAGTGTTCGTCGGTAATTACGGCAAGCCGATTGATATAATTATTTGACGGATTATTGCTGTATTCCTCGAAAATGCGGTCATAGGTGGACACGGACAACACGGAGCCGGGGTTGGGATTTTCCTGTATATATGTGGCAATGTTGGCATTGGTCTGGCAGAATCTTACGATCTGTGAAATGTCGTCTATGCTGCCGTTGATAGAATCCGTGAGCAGCTGGAGGCTTGTCTCCGTGGAATGAATCAGGCTGTTCTGCAGGTAATTCCGAAAGAGATAATAACTGACGGAACTGATAATGATACACATACCCAGCAGACAGGATGTGGTAATAAGCAGTATCCTTTTTTGAATACTGCCCATAGGCCGCCTGCTGTTTTTCTGAAAGCTGTATACTCGTCCCATTCTGATTACCCGCCTTTATAACGATTCTATTTTAGCATATTTTCAAGGGTTAGGAAAGGGGTGTCCGGGAGGCGTTTGCACGCGCTTTTTGCGTGACAAACCCGAGACAGCCGTGTGAAATAGTATATCATAACTAAAAATTTTGCATAACTTGAAAGCTCTTACATCATAAAATTAAAAAATGTGAATAAATAGTTTATGTATTTTTAATTTTTTCCATGTAAATATCACCGTCTCTTTTATATACTTGTATCACAATAAGTTACAGTTCAACCCGCCGGTCGGCAGAGCTGCTGACAAGGCCGTTGGGGCGTAACTATTATTAATAGTAATCTGTCTATGGCAGGTACTGTAAGCAAGGAGGATTTTGTATGAAAAAGAAAGTATTTAGTGTTGTAATGGCAGCGGCTATGATGTCAACCATGCTGGCAGGCTGCGGCGGTGATAACGGTAATACAGCCAGTGCTCCGGCAAGCTCCAGTGCTCCGGCAAGTTCCAGCGCGGCTGCAAGTTCCAGCACTCCGGCAAGTTCTGCGGCATCTTCCCAGACTTCGCAGTCCACGGAGCCTGTAACCTTGAAATGGGCTATCTGGGATCAGGAGACCACACAATATTGGAACGATATTAAGGAAGCGTATGAGGCATCCCATGAAGGCGTAACCATTGAGATGGTTGATCTGGGCTCTACCGATTATATGACCGTTCTGGCAACGGAGCTTTCCGGATCCGGTTCCGATTTTGATGTTGTTACCATTAAGGATGTTCCCGGATATGCGACTCTGGTTCAAAAGAATGCTATTCTTGCGCTGGATGATTATATCAAAAACGATGGCGTTGATCTCAGCCAGTATGCAGGTGCAACCGATCAGGTATTGGTTGACGGGAAGCTGTATGAGCTGCCTTTCAGAAATGATTTCTGGGTAGTATTCTACAATAAGGATTTGTTCGACGCGAAGGGAGTTCCCTATCCTACCAACGATATGACTTTTGAGGAGTATGACGCTCTGGCAAGACAGATGACCGATACTACTTTCGGCTCTCAGATTTACGGAACGCATTATCACACATGGAGATCCGCAGTTCAGCTGTTCGGTGTATTGGACGGCCAGCACACCATTTTGGACGGTGAGTATTCCGCATTCCAGCCTTATTACGAGATGGTTCTGAATCAGGAAGCTGACGGTGTCTGCAGAAAGTATACGGATCTGAAGACAGAGGGTCTGCACTATTCCGCAGCATTTTCCGGCGGTGATGTGGCTATGCTGAATATGGGTTCTTGGTTTATTGCAACCATGATTTCCAATCTGCAGTCCGGCGAATATGATTCCAGTCTGTGCGGCAACTGGGGTATTGTAAAGTATCCTCATGCGGAAGGCGTAGAGGCAGGTTCCACGTTGGGTACCATTACCGGTCTGTCCGTAACCGCCGCTTCTGATACTCCCGATGCAGCTTGGGAGTTCGTAAAGTGGGTCAGCGGTGAGGAAGGTGCGGCAGTGATGGCTTCTTCCGGTAACTTCCCTGCAATTATGACAGATGAAGTGAAGAATATGATCGCAGGTCTGGAAGGATTCCCCGCCGATGCCGAGAGTAAGGAAGCTCTGAGCGTATCCAATCTGTATCTGGAAGTGCCTTACGGTGAGAAAGTATCCGAGATTAACTCCGTATTGGATTCCTACCATGGTTCCATTATGACCGGAGAGATGACCATCGAAGAAGGCATTAACAAGATGAACGAAGAGGTTAAGAAGATTCAGGGTAACTAATGGAAATCGGATTTATAGAGTAACCGGCAGCCCTATGCCGCATGCGGCGGGGCACAAGTGAACGGCAACAGATATAAAGCAGTACAAGGGGTCGTCTCAAAAGCGGCCCCTTTCTTTTCAAAAAGCGGGAAAAACCGGAAGCTTTAAGAGAATGTGTCCTCTTTAGAACATCCCTTAAGATAGGTTATGGTTCCGCGGGTTTTATGGATTGTATGTCGGATTTGCCGACATGTTTGGAAGGTGTATCCGAAAGTGCAGGGGGGTACATATTTCAGGAAAGGAGGCAGTTTGTATGCCAAAGTTAGACATAGCTCAAAAGGAAGAAAAAATCCGGGGTCTGCAGAGTGAATTGACGCAGCTCATTGCAGCGGTCAGGACGGAACAAGACGATAAGAAAAAAAGAAAAATGATTGCACAGATCGGTAATTATAACCGCCGGATTGACAAGATCAAGTCCGGCAGGGTTTTGAGCCGTGAGACAAAGAGGGATATAGTGGCATATTCCTTTATCGCTCCCAATTTTATCGGATTTTGTGTATTTACCTTGATTCCCATTATATTTGCTTTCGCGTTGGCGTTTTTGAAATGGGACGGAAGCAATCCTATAGAATGGGCGGGATTCGGAAATTTTACGAGATTGGCAGATGATACTTTTTTTACGGCGGCTTTAAAAAATACCATTATCTATTGTATCGGTACGGTGCCTCTCACCATGGTCGCGTCACTGGCTCTCGCTATAGTATTAAATCAGAAAGTAGTAGGAAGAGGCATATTCAGGACTCTTTCCTTTTTCCCGTATGTTGCGTCTCTGGTAGCGATTACCGCTGTGTGGAAGATGTTGTTCCACCCTTCCAAGGGACCCATCAACAATATATTATATAATGTTTTTAATGTAGCGCAGGAAAATCTGCCTCAGTGGTTCAGCGGCGGACTGGTTCTCTTTTCCATGATCCTGTTCAGCGTGTGGAAATACATGGGGTATTACATGGTTATATATCTAGCCGGACTTCAGGGCATTTCGGCGGAGCTGTATGAGGCGGCCAGCCTTGACGGTGCGGGTACATGGGAAAAATTCCGCTATGTGACATGGCCTCAGTTGTCCTCCACTACTTTTTTCGTGGTGGTCATGCTGACCATCAATTGCTTCAAGGTGTATGACATTGCTATTATGCTGGCCGGCGGCGGAAGCGGTGAGCTGACTACCTCCGCAACGGTTCTGGTTTACTATATTTACCAGAAGGCATTTATTGATTGGGATTTGGGATACTCCAGCGCGGTGGCAATGGTTCTGTTCATTATGGTTCTGGCAGTTACGATTATCCAGTTCAGGGGACAGGCAAAGAGGGAAAGAGCTTAGGCGGCATGTCTGGAGGTATGATTGAAAAATGGCAGTGTTAGCGTTAAAGGTAATTGATAAGGATGACAACACCATATGCGTCAGCAGCGGTGAGGACTTCGTGGATTTGGTGTGTATGCATGAATATCAGGAGGGGGATCGGATTGTGCTGGAAACCTCCGACAAGAATATTTATGTCAATTGGCAGGTGGATGATGCCCTTGGTTCTGCGTTTGTGTACATAACGGACAATGTTTCCTATTATGTTCCCTTCGGCGAGAAGCGGGTCAGTTATTCTCCAAAGGTATTTGCGGGCAGCAGGCATTATATTTATGCCGAGGCGGCCAGAGAGGATGAAATCAAGGCCTACCGAAATCTTGCCCTGAATCCTGCGGATCAGCATTGTGATGTGCCTTGTTTTCCACATGCCACCGCCAATGTGGAGACTAGAGGAGAGTCCGTCTTCGCGGCCAAGAACGCTATCGACGGTGTGAGGGCTAATCTGTCCCACGGGCAATGGCCTTATGAATCATGGGGAATCAACAAACAGGATGACGCGTCCATGCGGGTGGAATTCGGAAGAAAAGTCAGGACAGACAAGGTCGTGCTATATACCCGTTCCGATTTCCCTCATGATAACTGGTGGACACAGGTGACATTAGCTTTCTCCGACGGAAGCACACAGGATTTTACCATGGAGAAATCCGCCAAAGCCCATGTGTTTGCTTTTCCCGAAAAGGAGATTACATGGATAGAGCTCTGCAACCTGATAAAAGCAGAGGATCCGTCACCTTTTCCGGCATTGAGCCAGATTGAGGTGTACGGGTACAATGTGGAATAAATTGAATGGCTGTTTATTCGTAAGTCTCCGGAGCCGCGAGAAGGCTTCGCGGGCGGCGGATGGACGGTAACAGAAACGCGTGCGAAAGCGCAGGGGGTAAATATATGAAATCAGCACATAAAAAAGCCGTTGCAGGCAAAGTGATCGTGTATATTATTTTGATTTTAATTGCGCTCGTTATGGTTATTCCGTTTCTTTGGATGCTTTCCGCTTCTATAAAAAGTGACCGCGAAGTATTCCAGATGAATCCCTTTGTATGGATTCCGGAAAATCCTAAGTTCAGCAATTATGCGGATATTTGGACAAAGATTCCGTTTTTAAAATTTGTGGAAAATACGGTTTTTCTGACATTAGTCGTAACATTTCTTCAGCTCTTAACCAGTAGTTTTGCGGCGTACTCCTTTGCAAAGCTGCACTTCCGTCACAAGAACGGGCTGTTCCTTGCCTACATTGCAACTATTGCGATGCCTTGGCAGGTGTACATGGTGCCCCAGTTCATTATGATGAGAAGGATGGGGCTGAACGACAAACTGCTTGCCATTATCTGTCTGCAGGCATTCTCGGCCTTCGGAGTGTTTATGATGAAGCAGTTTTACGAGGGTATTCCCGATGATTTGTGTGAGGCGGCCAGAATCGACGGCATGAGTGAATACAGAATCTACGCAAGTATTATGCTGCCTCTGTCAAAGCCTGCATTGTCCACGTTGACCATCTTTACTTTTGTGGCCACATGGAACGACTATCTGGGTCCCTTGATCTATCTGAAAACGCAGGAGAATAAGACGATCCAGTTGGGCTTGAAAATGTTTATCAGCCAATATTCTTCCGATTATGGTTTGATTATGGCAGGATCTGTGTTATCATTAATTCCGGTATTAATCGTATTTTTGATTCTGCAGAAATATTTCGTGGAAGGTGTTGCTTCTACGGGATTGAAAGGCTAGAAGGTGATTGGCTATGGGTATTACATTTGAGGGATATCCCGGAATTACGGAGGAGGAGATCCGAAAAGCGCTGAGTTTCTGTAACCAGCAGATTCTCCATATTCTGCCGGAGTTTACGGATAAATTCCAGCAGGCGTACAGCGTGGACGGCTTTTACCCTCCTATTGAAAATAATTATTGGACCTGCGGCTTTTGGACCGGTGAGGTGTGGCTGGCATACGAATTCTCCGGAGACGAAAGGCTGAGAAAGGCAGGTGAGGTTCAGGTAAAGAGCTTCCTGAACCGGATTGACAAAAAGATTGAGGTGGATCACCACGATATGGGATTCCTATATTCTCCTTCCTGTGTGGCGGCTTATAAGCTGACCGGAAGTGAGGAGGGAAAAGAAGCGGCCATAAAGGCTGCCGACCAGCTGATTACCAGATATCACCCGGTGGGCGAGTTTATTCAGGCATGGGGGCCCATGGATGCGCCGGAGAACTACCGGCTGATTATTGACTGCCTGCTGAATCTGCCTCTGCTCTATTGGGCATCGGAGGAGACGGGGGACAGTAAATATCGTGACATTGCGGAAAAGCACATTCATACCGCCGTCGCAAACGTAATACGGGAGGACTATTCCACATGGCATACCTTCTTCTTCGATATGAAGACCGGGGCGCCGGACCATGGGGCCACTTGTCAGGGATATCGGGACGGCTCCGCGTGGGCGAGAGGTCAGGCATGGGGCGTGTACGGTATGGCGCTGGCGTACAAATATACCGGAAGGAAAGAATATATTGAGCTGTTCCGTCGTGTGACGGAGTATTTTCTGGAACATTTGCCAAAGGATCTGGTTCCCTATTGGGATCTGGAGTTTACCGACGGCGACGACCAGCCAAGAGATTCCTCTTCCGCATCCATTGCCGCCTGCGGTATGCTGGAGATGAGTAAATATCTGGAACCTTCGGAGGCGGAGCATTATAAGAAAATCGCTTCCCGGATTATGAAGTCGGTGTATGAAAAGTATGCGGTGAAGGACATGGAGGCGTCTAACGGTTTGGTGCTGCACAGCACCTATTCCAATCACTCCCCTTATAATACCTGCAATCATTACGGTGTGGACGAGTGCAATTCATGGGGGGATTATTTCTATATGGAAGCACTGACCAGAATGAGCAAAGATTGGGAATTGTATTGGTAGAAAGTGTGAAGGAAATCACTAAGCTCGGAAAGACCTCGCTAAGTGATTTCACGCTCTGCGGTGCAGAGCTTCTTCCCAAACAGCTAATGCAGTTGTAAGAATCCGCGAGCGGATTCTTACGGATTTGCACCGATTCAGTAATTGTTTGTGCCGCCGATGGCGGCATGTTTGGAAGTGTGAAAGGAATGAAGCTTCTCTAAGGTTGTAAAGAGGGTGTGTAAACACCCCTCTTTGTACACAACCTAAGAAAATCTAAATCATTCCCAAGGAATGGCTTTGCCATTCCTTTAAGAACGCAAGAGCAGCGTTCTTAGGGCCTTGCACCAGTTCATAAATTGTTTGTGGAGGCTGCGGAAATTAAGACCATGGAGATGTTGTGAAGGGCATCTCCATGGTTTTTGATTTCCGCGAGCAATGATTTAAGCGTCTGCGAAGCAGACATTTGTCGAATGCCGCGGGGGTATTGACCTTCGGGAAAAGTTTCGCTGTCATTGCACCACAGCCGGATATTTTGGAGGTATCGGCTAATCCGATGTAACGTTTAGTATGTTCTATTTGAGGCAGAAGGGATTATTGCAAGAAGTACAATATTTTGATAAAATAGATTACCGGAATTCGATGCAGGGGTTATGTATTGTGTTGTAGTAATGCTGAGAGAAAGATAACAGGGTATTTTCGAAACGAATTATAGAAGGAGACAGAGATATGCTGCTGGCAGTTTTAAGCTGGGGATGGATCGGGGCCGCCGCTTTTTTATGTGGATTCGCCGTATTAGAGTGTATTTTTACCTCAAAAGCAAAGAAAGAGCGGGGGTTGGATTTGTATGTGATGACAGGCTTATGTGCCCTCACCGTATATGCTCAATTTTTCAGCTTATTTTACAAAGTAGGGGGGGCATCCACCGGCCTGCTCCTTATAATCTGTCTGTTAATCGTTTGTTTCCTGCGCAAGAGATTGTGGGAATATTTCATCAGGCTGATGCATGGAAGCAAGTGGTATTGGCCGGTATTTTTTCTGTTTCTGGCTTTTGTTATCCTTATATTGACGGTACAGTGTACCTTTCACAGCGATACCGACCTATATCATGCCCAAAGCATCCGGTGGATTGAATCGCTTGGTGTGGTAAAAGGATTGGGGAATCTTCACAATCGATTTGCTTATAACAGCGCATTTTTCAGCCTTCAGGCATTGTTCAGCTTGGAATTTTTAGTAAACCAGTCGCTGCACACCATGAATGGGTTTATTGTGTTTGTCATGCTGTGCTATGCAATAGGAAGTCTTGGCATATTTAAGGGGGAACGGGTAAAAAGCTCTGATTTGCTGAAATTATGTCTTGTGTATTATCTCTGCTTTTTTGAGAACAGATGGCAGATCTCGTCGCCCGGTTCCGATATTTCAGCATTATCTATGGTATTGTATATCAGCGCTAAGTGGTGTGAGCTTTCCGAAAAAGGTTCCAAGGATATAACGGAGTATGGCGTGCTCTGCCTTCTGGCCGTATGGGCGTCTACCTTAAAGCTTTCCGCATCTATCATTGTGCTGCTTGCGGTTTATCCGGCTGTCTGCTTTCTCCGCGAAAGAAGATGGAAGCAGATAGCACTGTTTTTAGGGGGCGGAGTGATCATTCTTTTGCCGTTTCTGGCCCGGAATGTGATTATATCAGGATATTTAGTATATCCCTTCAGCGCCATTGACGTGTTTGACGTGGATTGGAAAATGTCAGCGGCCATGCTGAGGGATGACAGTATGGAAATCACGGCTTGGGCGCGGGGGATGACGGCCAGAGAAAATTACGACGCACCGTTTTCCTTTTGGTTTCCGGAGTGGTTCCGCAGCCTTTCCGTAGGATACAAGGTCTTGTTTATATGTAATATGGCATGTATCTGTTATGTGCTCATATATGGGATAATATGTTTCAGACGTAAAAAAGACATGGAAAAAATGCAGCTGCTGGCGGTTAGTACGGCCGGTCTTATTTTCTGGTTTGTCTCCGCCCCGCTGATCCGGTATGGAGCCGTGTATTTGTGGGTTCTTCCCGCATTGCTGTCAGGGGAGTTCTGTGCAAGACAGAAAGGAACACGGCTGCCGCAGGCATGTGCGGCGGTTATCGTTCTGGCGGGGGTGGCATTGCTGCTGAAAACCACGGCTTTTTATGGCGGAATCCCTTGGATAAGGCCGGTGGAATATTCATACTGTGACGTCAATCAGGAACAACTGGACGGGCTTATCATCTATGTGCCCCAATCGGGTGACGCGGCAGGATACCACTTTTTTCCGTCTACACCGTATCTGTGGATGCTGGAGCGGATTGAGCTTCGGACAGGCCGGTTAGAGGACGGGTTCCGGCTGAAAGAAGAATGCAGGGATTTAGGACAGGAATAGGTGATTGCCGGGCTGATTTGATATGAAATACAGGAATCATAAGGATTCATTGGAGGACATGTTATGGAGCTTTTTGAAAATAAAAGGAAGAAGCAGCAATTTATTCTCAGCTATATTACCTTTATGATGAACGGAATGCTGGCGTTGTCCATCGGTTCGCTGCTGCCTTTTATCCGTGATGCCAGAGGGCTGGAATATACTTTCTGCGGCATGTTGGTCAGCCTGCATTCCGTGGGGAATCTGCTTTCCAGCTTTTTCGCTGGGGCGCTGGCTGTGAAAATCGGCAGAAAGAAAAGTATATTGCTGTTTAATGCCAGCTATGCTCTTGCCTATCTGATGATTCTAATCGGCGGAAATCCGGTGTGTCTGGCACTGGCATTTATTCTGACAGGTATGGCAAGAGGGGCTACCAGCAATTTCAGTAATATGACAATTAATAATCTTGCCCCCGGACAAGCATGGATTCTGAACGGGCTTCATGCCATGTTTTCCGTGGGGGCATTCCTTTTCCCTATTTTTCTGACGGTTTTGACGGCAGGAGCCGTAGGACGTTGGAGGATAGCCTGCGTCTTCATGCTGGCAATGGGTATTTTAAGCTGGCTTCTCTATCGTGCCATGCCCGTGGACGAAATGCCGCAGCTCATGGAGAAAGTCCACAGGGACGGAGAAAGAGAGGGTGCGGAGAGCGGCAATAGAGAAAATACGGACAGAATAGATGGCGGAAGAGAAAATGCGGACAGGGTAAATTGCGGAAGAGAAAATGCGGACAGGATAGATGGCGGAAGAGAAAATGCGGACAGGATAAATTGCGGAAGAGAAAATGCGGACAGGATAGATGGCGGAAGAGAAAATGCGGACAGGATAAATTGCAGCAGAGAAAATGTGAATAGAATAGATGGCCACAGAGAAAGTGAGGAAGGAAAAGTAAGCGGCAGGAAAACAGAAGACAGCACAAGCGTGGGGAAGGACGGTAAAAGGTCAGGGAGCTTTTTCGGGGAACCCATGTTTATTTTATGTACGGCCACGCTGTTTTTTTACTTGTGCGTGGAACAGGGTGTTATCGGATGGCTGGTTACTTATTTTAAGGATACAGGTCTGCTGAATCCGTCATTGTCCCAGATTATGGCAAGCGTTCAGTGGGTCATGATTCTGGCGGGAAGGCTGACTACGGCTTATTTGTCTACAAGACTGGAAAAAACAAAGCTGCTGCGCGTGATGGGAATCGGGCTGATAGTGTTCTTTCTCGTCCTGATCACCGGCAGAACCACACCGCAGATTGTAATAGGTATTATGGGCTTTGGTTATAGTATGGCAGGAATTTACCCTACCACGGTATCTTTTGCAGGAAAGCTGATTCAAAAGTATCCGCTGTCATGGAGCTTTATGCTGACCATTGCAAGCCTTGGATCTATATTGATGCCCTCTGTCATTGGCAGGATTGCGGAAAGCGTCGGTATTTTTTACGGTATGAGTTCCCTTGTGGTGGTGATTGTGATTGATATGACGCTGATAATCGGGCTGACAGCTTATAGGAAGCGGAAAGAGGCAATGGATAAATGCATGTGAATCATATTTTGATAGTGGAGGATGATATTTCTCTGGCAAGCGGGCTGTGCCGGGCGCTGAGTTCTTCGGAGGTACGGACGGAAAGCTGCGGGTCATTGGGAGAAGCCGGAAGAAGACTGGCGGCATGGGAACCAAATGACAGGATGCCGTTGCTTTTATTGGATGTAAATCTGCCTGACGGGAACGGTTTTGCCTTTTTGAAGACGGTAAAGGAGAGGTATGATATTGCCGTGATCATGCTCACGGCAAACGATATGGAAATGGATATTGTTGCGGGTTTGGAGCAAGGCGCAGAGGACTATATTACCAAGCCCTTCAGTCTGGCCGTGCTCCGGGCCAGAGTGGCGGCCGTATTGAAAAGAGTGGCGGCAGAAGAAGACAGGCCGGAAAGAAATGATAATCGAATCATCTTTGGGAAATATGACTTTGATTTTGACAAAATGCTTTTTCTCGTTGACAGCCAGTCGGTAGAATTAAGCAAAACAGAGCAGAAGCTTCTTCGGCATTTTGTAAATAACCGCGGGGTTACTTTGGGCAGAGAACTGTTGATAGACCGTATCTGGTCGGACGGGGCGGAATTTGTGGATGAAAATGCGTTATCCGTGGCCGTGAAACGGCTTCGGGATAAGCTGTCCGCCCATTCGTTCATTAAGACAGTGTACGGTGTGGGTTATGTGTGGGTGAAGGAGCCATAGGGAGTAGCGTGAGAAGAAGTTCTAATTGCTTTAGCAATTTTTGCTCACAGCAAGGGCTGCTTCGCGGAGAAGCAATAAATTCCCCAAACTGCTGAAGCAGTTAGAAAAATGCCTAAAACACGGCATTTTTCATTCGGATTTGAGATTCCGCAAAGCGGAATCATGGAGGTTATTATGGGAATGGTTGTGGGGATATGCCTGACGGGCTGCTTTCTGACGGTAGTGGGTGTAGTTCTCATGTATAGATACAAAATAGGGAGCACTTATGGGCGGCTGGAGCAGATGCTTTCCGATGCCATGGATGGCTGCTTTACGGAGAATCGGTTTGACGAGACCAGACTGTCCGCACTGGAAGCCAGATGGGCACAGTATTTATCCGCAGCCGGTTTGACGGCGAAAAGGCAGGCGGAGGAAAAGGATAAGATTAAGACCTTGATTTCGGATATTTCCCATCAGACTAAAACTCCCATATCCAATATTTCGTTATATTCGGAACTTTTGCTGGAGCAGGAACTGCCCTTGGAGGCCGGAAGGTATGCTGCTGCCATGAATGAGCAGGCAAAGAAATTAAATTTCCTGATTGCCGCCTTGATTAAAATGTCCCGTTTGGAGACCGGTGTATTGGCGCTGCATCCCAAGAGGGAATCCGTGGACAAACTTTTACGGAAAATCTATAAGGAGCTGCTTCCGAAGGCAGAAGAGAAGGGGCTGAATCTGATTTTGGAGCAGACAGGCGAAGACCATTGGGCTGTCTTTGACGAGAAGTGGACAACGGAAGCGGTCATTAATATTGTGGAAAATGCCATTAAATATACTCCACAGGGCAGTGTCTTTCTGCGCATTATTGAGTATGGGCTTTTTGCTTGTATTCAGGTGGAGGATACCGGAATGGGCATACCGGAAGGGGAATGTACACAAATATTTGCCAGATTTTATCGTTCCTCTTCTGCCGCAAGCAGTGAAGGAATCGGGATCGGATTATATCTTGCCAGAGAGATTCTGTCTGAGGAAGGGGGATATATCAAGGTGTCTTCCCGGCTGGGCAAGGGGAGCGTATTTTCTATATATCTGCCTAAATAAATTCACCCTTGCGGTATAGGTGGTTAATTTAGATTCCGGCGGAAATAGTTTTAAATGCCTTATAGCATGGCCTGAAAATGGATAAATTCGGTTTGAAATAGTAAATATAAGGGTTGGGGGATAGAAGGTGAAAACAGATTTTAGAACTTAATGCAGGCATTGTCTGAAAAAAGAAATGTGTGCTATACTCCATTCATGGGAAACCATAGAGCCAAAGGCGGCTTTACTCCTCTTGTATTTTTCGGAAGGTTCAAGTAGCTCTCCAGACGAAAGAAAGGAGGGCGATGCAATGATTACACATCCGCCACTACTCCCAATAGTGACGGCTGGCTGCTTATAGCAAAGTTTTAAACTTATTGTGAGGGTAGAGCCGCTTCTATGGCTTTCCCTTTTCTATGCTTAATATAGCACATTTGGAAGCAGGATTCAAGAGCCAAGCACATGTTTATTGTAATGTGGGTAACATTTGTTACCGTTCACTCGCTGTCGCCGCGAGGTGTTTTCACGCTGTTCCTGCGTGATAAAACCGAGACAGACATGCGCGAAATCGCTGTTTTGCGATTTCTGTGCATAGGTTGCTGTGAACGGAGTGAACAGTAACTAACATTTCGCTGCTTTTCACACCCACGCCACCGCGAGGCGTTTTCACGTGTTTTTTGCGTGTTCAAACTCCTTTACCAAAACACAGAGCCGCTATTGTATGTAATCTGTATTTTTCGGTACGGTTTGAAAGGAAATCCGTGAGAATTTGATCTACGAATTTGGAAGTTATTCGGCAATCTATCCCGAGGTTTTAAAAGGTAAGAATTTGAAAAGAGTATTTTAGACAATGGCAGATGTGGATAATTTGGATGAAATCCACAAGATGCTGGACGTCTATATTTCTTAATTCTTTCAATATTGAAAGAATTCATTCCGTTTCGGAAAGACTCCTGAAAGATTTATATGAAATAATAAATTGTACACAAATATGTTATGGTTTTTGTTCCTGCGTGCGGCAGGAATCCGGTATAATAACAAGTGGGCAAATAGTGTCGAAGGGCGGTATAACGGAAAGGAAGGCGCATTATGGCAATTCTGTCAACTAATAATCTGAAAAAAATATACGGAAAAGGAGAGAGCGAAGTCCGTGCATTGGACGGTGTGGATATCAGTGTTGAAAAGGGAGAATTTGTGGCGGTGGTTGGAACCTCCGGAAGCGGAAAGTCCACGCTGCTGCATATGCTGGGAGGGCTGGACAGACCGACGGAGGGGAAGGTTCATGTGGACGGCAAGGATATTTTTGCCCTGAAGGATGAAGAGCTGACCATATTCCGACGCAGGAAGATAGGATTTGTATTCCAGAATTATAATCTGGTTCCTGTATTAAATGTATATGAGAATATTGTATTACCGGTACAATTAGACGGCAATGAGCCGGATCAGGCGTACATTGATTCTATCATTGAAATATTAGGATTAAAAGGGAAATTGCAAAACCTCCCCAATAACCTTTCCGGCGGACAGCAGCAAAGAGTAGCCATCGCAAGAGCTTTGGCATCCAAACCCGCCATAATTTTGGCAGATGAACCTACCGGAAATCTGGACTCCAAGACCAGTCAGGATGTGCTGGGATTATTGAAAGTGACAGGGAGAAAATTTGCCCAGACCATTGTAATGATCACCCATAACGAAGAAATTGCGCAGCTGGCTGACCGGATAATCCGCATTGAAGACGGGCGGGTGCTGAACATTTTTGGAAAACAAAGAGACGGCATAGGGCAAGGAGTCTCCGGAAAACAAAGAGACGGCATGGGTCAGGAAGTCTTCGGAAAACAAAGAGACGACATGGGTCAGGAAGTCTCCGATACACAGGGGGAGAGCAATGAACAAAAAGCGTCCCTGCGGCAAGAGGAGGATGCAAGATGATGAAGGTGGCAAATAAACAGGTAATCCGCAGACTCGGTTTGCGGAGCTTAAAGGCCGGACGGTTGAAGAATCTTGTTGCCGTGACAGCCATTGTTTTGACTACCGTTTTGTTTACGGCGCTTTTTACGATACTGTTGTCTGTCAAGGACGGATATGAGGCACAGAATTTCCGCCAGCTGGGAGGATATAACCACGGATCGTTTAAATATTTGGACGAGACTCAGGTTCAGGAATTTTTGACGGATAAAGAGATCAAGGAATATGGTCTCCGCCGTTTTGTGGGTATGGCAAAAAAAGCTCCTTTCCACAAGTATCAAGTGGAAATCAGTTATTGTGACGCCAATGCTGCGGGGTGGATGTTTCTGGAACCCATAGAGGGGACGCTCCCCAGAGAAGGAACGAATGAGGCGGCCACCGACACAAGAATCCTTTCTTTGCTTAAAGTGGATCCTGTAATCGGGACACAGTTTACATTGACTTTTGATGTGGACGGCAGGGAGGTTACGGAGGACTTTGTGCTTTCCGGCTATTGGGAATGCGATCCCGTTATGGCTGCGGACCATGTGTTGATACCTCTCAGCCGTACAGATGAAATATTCGGAAAATATAGTATATCACCTTCGGACGAAATGACAGGCACATGGAATTTGGAGGTCATGTTGAATCATTCCTTCCGCATTGAGGATAAAATGACCGACATGTTGGAACGCCGTGGATATCAGACGGAGGATAATACGAAAGACAATTATATTGCAATGAGCGTCAATTGGGCCTATCTGTCAACGGAGATGTTAAACAATATTGATATTACCTTTGTGCTTGCACTGGCGGCAATGCTTGCACTGATTGTTTTTACGGGATATCTGATTATTTATAATGTATTTCGCATTTCCGTGGCAAACGACACTCGCTTTTACGGCATGCTGAAAACCATCGGTACTACCGGGCGCCAAATAAAGAGGATGATACGCCAGCAGGCATTTTGCCTGTCGGCAGCAGGAATCCCTGTGGGACTAATGATAGGATGGGCGGTGGGAAGCGGGCTGACCGGTATTGTGGTTAATCAATTGGACGGAGTGGAGTATCGGGTATCCGCCAACATTTGGATTTTTATCGGGGCAGGTTTATTCTCTTTATTTACGGTTTTTGTATCCTGCAGAAGGCCCGGAAAGTTGGCATCATCTGTATCTCCTGTGGAAGCGGTAAGGTATACGGAGAGCGATACCGTCGGAAGAAAGAAAAAATGCGGCAATGGTAAAAAGGGAGCGTCCCTGCCGAAAATGGCATGGGCGAATCTGGGCAGAAGCCGCGGCAAAACCATGGTTACGGTGATTTCCCTATCCCTTTCCTTGCTGCTTCTAAATACTACGGTTACTTTGTCCGGAGGCTTTGATATGGATAAATATCTGCGTAATATCAAAGTGGATTTCCTGATAAGTGATGCCAGCTATTTTCAAAGGCCATGGGATCCCAGAATGGGTGTCAGTGAGGAATTAATTGCGGAACTGGAAAGACAAGGGGGTATCGCCGAGGGAGGAAGAGCCTATGGGTTTAACAACTCATACGGCAATTCTGTCTATTCCCTGAATGATATCTGCGGCATGGCATATCAGTATGTGACAGAGGAAGTTTATCGCCGCCGATATGGCTATTTAGGGGAGGAAGTTTTGGAGAGCCGGATAGCGGCGGCAGACAAGGAGCAAGGGCTTTTGCAGGATAATGTGAAATTATATGGCATGGAGCCTTTTCTGCTGGAGCGTATGGAATTGCTGGAAGGGGATCTCTCAAGACTTTACGGAGAGGGGAATTATGTGGCGGTAGTTTCCTATCGGGACATGGATTCTGATTGGGCAAAGCCGGGGGATAAGGTGTTGATCTGCTATAGTGATGAGATGGAGTATTATAATCCCAATACAGGAGAAGTGTACCCTGATTATGAGGCAATCAGAGCCGGCGATCCCTATAGGACGCGCCCGCTGGGGGGACGGTTAGAGGAATATGAGGTGGTGGCCCTTGTGGAGGTTCCCTCGGAATTCAGCTATCGTTATTATGGAGACAGTGAATACATATTAAATGCGGGAACCTTTCGGGATCATTCAGGTACGGATTCCATTATGTACTATGCGTTTGATATGGAAGAACCGAAAGGGGATGCGGTTGAGGACGGCAGAGGCAGTGAGGGCAGTGAAAGCCGTATGGAGAACTTTCTGGCTGATTATACGGAGAGCGTGGATGTCCGATATAGCTATGAGAGCAAAGCTGTTTTTGCGGAGGCCTTTGAATCCATGAGAAGTATGTACATTATTTGCGGGGGCGTCTTGAGTTTTATCGTTGGGCTGGTAGGAGTACTGAATTATTTAAATGTAATCGTCACCGGAGTCTTGTCGCGGAGACGGGAACTGGCAGTATTGCAGTCCGTGGGAATGACCGGAAGGCAGCTGAAGTCTATGCTGGTCATGGAAGGGCTTTATTATAGTCTGGGCGCCGAGGCGGCAGCGCTGCTTTTGGCTGTGGTGTCCGCACCGCTGGCATCCCGTGCAATGAGCGGGATATTTTGGTTCTTCCGTTATCGTTTTACGATTATGCCGATTCTGTTGGTGATGCCCATATTCGCTTTGCTGGGTTTACTCATTCCTTTGGCGGCTTACCTGTTTCTCTCCAAGAAGTCGGTGGTAGAACGGCTGCGGGAGGCGGAATCGCTGCTTTAGCGGCTTAAGTGCACAACAACACACGGTTATTTTTGGAGATGTGCTGGAAAACATATATAATTGAAAAATGAACCATATCATGTTATCATAGATACACATAAACTAATTAGTGTAGCTATTGTGTTGTCGTTTATGCATATTTTCCGCAAATTAAACAGCAACATCATTGTATCTATGGGGATGATATTATGAAGATTGAACGAGTGGATGAAAGAACAGTAAAATGTTTTCTGTCTAATGAAGAACTGGAAGAGTATGATATTGATTATAAGGATTTCATTCTTCGCAGCGAGAAAGCAAAAGAAGTGGTTCAGGAAATTATTGAACAGGCGGAGGAGCAGGTGGGATATAAGCCGCCGCGCTTTGCCTTTGACCTGCAGATTATGATGCTGCCGGATCAGGGGCTTCTGCTGACTTTCTCGGAAAAGGATACCGATTTCAAAGAGGGAGAGCAGCTGATAGAGTGCCTGAAAGAGATGAAACAAGTCTTGGAAAAAGCAAAAGAACGGATAGAAGTGGCGGGCGCATCCGCTGGCAGCGGCAATTCGGAGTCCGAACCGCCGAAACAGAAGGCGATCCCCCGTCCCGACTTTGCGGTGTTTGCTTTCTCGAAACTGACGGATATCATGAGTTATGCTGCGTCACTTCCCGCGAACCTAAGAATAGAAAGTGAGCTTTACGAGACAGAGGGAAACTACTTTTTATTTCTCAGGAAGGGTCATGCATCTTATGAACGATTCAGCAGAGCCTGTGTTCAGGCCATGGAATTCGGAAGTCTGTATACTGCCGATGAGGGGAAGACCATTCCGATTAAGGAACACGGAACCTGTCTCATTGATGCCAAGGCGGTGCGGAAATTGAGAGGTTAGTGAAAATTAAGATGGTTGACCTGATTTTGTTTCCATCCGGTTTTTTTAGTATTGGGAAGGTGGATGAGGATTTACGGCAGGAATATGATGCAGTCATGAATACGGGATTATTTGATGTAGCTTTATTTGACTATGACAAATGGTTCAACGAAGGTAAGCTGACTGTAAAGGATGCGCCGGATGAAGAGCATCTGGCAGTTTACCGCGGGTGGATGATGAAGCCGGAACAATATGAACAGTTTTATGCACTTCTGCTCAAGAAAAATATCAGACTGGTGACTAAACCGGAACAGTACAGGCTGATGCACATTTTCCCGAACGTTTATGAGAAAGTGAAGGATGATACCGCCAAGATGGAAATTTATCCATTGCACAGTCAGATAGATGTTGCGCAGCTGAAGAAATCCTTTGAGCGTTTCATGGTTAAGGATTATGTGAAGTCTGTAAAGGGGACAGAATTTCCAAGGTATTTTGATGACACTGTTACTCAGGAGGGCTTTGATCGGTGGATGGAAGTTTTCTACAAATACCGTGGAGAACTGTTAACAGGCGGTATCTGTATTAAAGAGTTCCTTGACTTGAAACATTATGGTGATAAGACGAATGAGTATCGCGTTTTTTACATTAATCATGAGATTGCGACCATCTGCAGAAACTCCGGTCAGGGGAATTATACTCCGGAGCCTCCGAGAGAACTGATCGGGAAATATGCGAGACTGGATAGTCCTTACTATACTGTTGATTATGCTGAACTTGAAGACGGAACATGGCGGATCGTTGAGGCCGGTGACGGTGAAGTCTCTGGTCTGTCAGATGGGCAGAATTATGAGCGCTATTTCAGAGCCATTCATCATTGCTTCAAGTAAAGACCGAACAAAAGGGATGGGATTGTGAGTCACAGCGAAGCTGCGACATGGAGGTTAGTGTGAGAAGGAGATTTCTGGCAGCGGGATGGCGGGAAGCAACGGAGAGCTTATTGAAGGTAAAAAGGTAACTGCGCCTTGGGAAAAAGGTGCAGCTACCTTTTATAAGTAAACTATAATATTTTCACGGCAGTACCGTATGCAATGACTTCCGCGGCGCCGGACATAACGGAGGAGGTGCCGTAACGAATATTTATAATGGCGTCGGCGTCCATTTTCTGAGCTTCATCTACCATACGCTTTACGGCAATCTGCCTTGCTTCATTCAGCATCTGGGTATACCCCGCCAGTTCGCCGCCCACCAATGTTTTCATAGCTGCCATAAAATCGCGTCCCACATTCTTTGTGTGGACAACGGTTCCTTTTACAATGCCCAGAGCCTCGATTTCTTTTCCCGGAATATGATCAATATTTAGAAGCTTCATCTAATTCTCCTCCTTCTATCTCTTTTAAACGTTCTTTTAATGCGGTAATTGTACCGATAATGCCCAGAATAGGTATGATTAACAAAACGGCCATCATCAGCAGCATCGGCAGCTGCGGCGCCGATTCGGTGACGGCTCCCCAAAGTATTATACCCAGAAAAGCTGCCATGAATAAAATCCCGAATAGCGCACCTAGAAAAGCGCCGGTTTTTCTCTTCTTTTTATCCCCTCTCTGAATATCCATAAATTTTGTGCCTCCCTTCTCCAGATTCTCAATTTCCGTAAGCAAATTCTCGAACTGCAGATTGTTCAGCTCGGCATTCTCCGATAATAGTCTGTGACAGAATTTTTTATTTGCTTCCAAATTACTCTGCTTTCTGTCCAGCACAATCAAATGTCTGCGGAGACAATCATCCAGTGTAAGGTTTCCCGACTGAAGCCTGCGGATTTCTTCCAGAGGAATATCCAGCTTTCGGAGCAGTTTGATCTGCCGGAGCGTCTCCAGATCCTTTTCCGAGTAGTCTCTGTAGCCGTTGCTCAAGTTGCGGGAAGGACTAAGTAAACCTTCCTGTTCATAGAACCGGATATTTTTCTTTGTGATGCCTATGGCTTGCTCTACTTCGTTGATTTTCATGTCGTCCTCCGAGTCTTTGCGACTTGCTTACAATGTCACAATACACCTTCCATAAGGTGGAAGGTCAATGATTTTCTGTATTTTTTACAATATATTTCAAATTGACAGCAGTTTGGTCATCTTTCTTTCGAAAGTGATGACGTAAGATTTACAATATGTTCCATGTCTTCCGGCAAAGGTGCGGTCAAATCCAGTTGACTTCCGGTAATCGGGTGGGGGAAGGTCAGTCTGTAAGAATGGAGAGCCTGCCTTGTAATATATTCCATGTCGGGATTGTACAGGTAATCTCCGATCAAAGGATATCCCAGATATTTTAAATGAATGCGGATCTGATGAGTGCGTCCCGTTTCCAAGATAAGTGAAATCAGACTGTGGCCATTTGCTTCCGCCAATACCCGATAATGTGTCACGGCATGTTCCCCGTTTTGAAAGTCTATGGTGCGTTCTATGATGGAGCCGGGCTTTCGGGAGAGGGGAGCGTCTATGGTTCCGGCGGACGGAAGCATATGCCCCCGGACAATGGCAAGGTATTCCCGGCATATGCCTGCCGAACCTTTTTCAGCCACCATTGCGGACAAGATTCCCGCGCTCACCATATGTTTTGCAATAATGGTAAGTCCGGAGGTATCTCTGTCCAGACGATTGATACAACGGAAAACAAAAGGAATATGTTGGCTTGCGAAATAGAAGGCAACGGCATTTCCCAGCGTGTTATTTCTGTTATTCATGGAAGGGTGGATGGGCATTCCGGCAGGCTTGTTAATAACCATTATGTCGTCATCTTCATAAACAATGTTTAGCGGCAGCTCCACGGGAAGAATATGTTCCGAGGAGGTTTCTTCTATAATGTGAATCTGTAAGATGTCCCCCTCCCAAAGCGTTTGGTTCATGAAAACGGGAAGGCCGTTCCGCTGTACACTGACAGGGCGTTTTTTCAACTCAATCATATTCTGAGTAGAGTAGCCTTTTGCCTTTAAAAACTGCTTTACTGTGAAATTCTGTCTCACCTTTTCAATCCGGTAAGTTAATATACGCTCCATAGAATGCCCTTTCCCGTGTTTGTTTTCAATGTAAGGATTTGATTATCTCAGCAAATTGTACCATAGTTATATCCGGATCACCACAAGAATATAAAGCAGAGCTGTTGTCCGCTTGTCCAAGGGATTATTCTAATCGTTTAGGTTTGATCGCACAAAGAACGTGTGAAAGTGACTCTTATAGTAACGCCATTGCTCCATGTCCGGAAGTGTGATACACTAAGTTTATGGGATACCGATATGAAAAATATGAAGAAAATAATAGATATGTGGAGCTGCCACGGGAAGCGGACGGCGTACCGTTGACAATTATCGGGGCCAAGGCATTTCTAAGCTGCCGCAATGTGGAAAGTTTAATTCTTCCGGATTCCTTGGAATCGGTGGAGGACTGGGCTTTTGCTCATATGAAGGGGCTGAAAGAATTATGGATCCCCGCAAAGAAAATCGTATTTGGCAGGAAAGTCTTTCTGGGATGCGGCGGGCTTGAAAGAGTAATACTGACCTGCCGGAAGATGCCTTTGCAAGGGCAGTATGAAGGAATACCGTATTTTTTGGCATCGGTTTTCCGGCTGGCATTGCACGATATCAAAAAGGAGCTGACAGACTTAAGTCTGGCGGGAGATGCAAAGGGACAATGGCAGTGGCTTGCCTTTTATGATGAGGCGCTGGCGGTGTATCTGATGCGGGCGGATGATTATGATTTCCTGCCTGCGTTTATAGGCTGGTTTGATGTGGAAGACGTGGACGACCAAAAAGCAGGCTATATAGCGGAACAGATAAAAAAGAAAATAGAGCTTGTTTTCCAAAGGCTGATATATGGGGAGGGAATTACAAAGCAGGCGGAAAAGCTGTTTGGGGAATATTTAGCGGAAAAGGTTCCGGAACAAACCTTGAAATTGCTGTGTGAGATTCGACCGGGATATGGCAGAAGCGTAAAGTATTTTCAAATATGGCAGCGGCTGGGCGGGTTTAAACGGTATTCTCCGGGATTTCTTCTGGAGCAGCTGGAAGATGCGGATCCGGAGGTGCGGAGCTTTTTGCTGGAGTGCCAGTTGGAAGAAACGGCAGAGGGGGATTTTTTTGGAAGCTTGGAACTAAAGGAATGAAGTTTCTCGGACTTGCACCAATGCATAAATTGTTTGTGCCGGCTGCGTCGGCATGACTGAAAGTGTGAAAGGAAGTGCTTGCGTGATTTGCGCAGGAGGGTGTGTAGACACCTTTTTTAAGCATACAGGGAGGAAAAATAATGCCGAATAATGTGGACAAAGGACCGGCAGAACCAAATGATCTGAAGGAGGACGGCCGCTCCTTAGAGAACGGAGGCGGGCAGGATATTGATGCCCTGATAGCTCTTTTGGACGGATATACTGAGGCGGGGGACAGCCGGATTAAGGTTGACGTGGTAGAGGGACAGGGAGAAATGGTTACCCGTCAGTACCATCATGGACGCTGCGATGTGGGAAGCCCGTGGGCTTGCGGCACTGCATTTGATGTGTTGGAGTAATATGGGAGAGAAAGGATAGGATATTGGAAAGAAGAGTCAATCACTTACACCATAACATGAAACCCGGAGCGGTCAAAAGCTTAAAAATAGCGTTGGCGGCGCTGGCAGCTATCGCCATTGCCGGCGAGCTGGGGCTGAAATATTCTGCTACTGCAGGAATCATCACGGTTCTCAGCATCCAAAACACCAAAAGGGAAACTTTAAAAAGCGCCCGCAACAGGGCATTGGCATTCTTATGTGCGCTGATGCTTTCGGCAGGCAGCTTTTTTATTTTAGATTATACATTATGGGCTTTTGCCCTGTATTTATTCTTGTTCGCTTTCCTATGTCTTTCTATGGGATGGGGGGAGGCCATTGCCATGGATTCCGTGTTAGTCACCCATTTCCTTTCGGAAAGGAGCATGTCCCCTGACTTGATGCTGAATGAAGCTTTGCTGTTCTGTGTCGGTACGTCGCTGGGAATCCTTGTGAATCTGCATCTCCGCAGAAAAGGAGCGGAGTTTGACCGTTTGGCAGAGGAGGCGGACATGCAGATCAAAGGGATTTTGCATCGCATGGCCGTATGGCTGCTCAAAGAAGACAAAAGCGAGTATACGGCGGGCTGCTTCGAAAGTCTGCAAAAGTCTCTGGACTCGGCAGAGAGGTGTGCGGCTGCCAATTACGGGAATGTCCTTTTTAATGCGGACACGAGGGAACTTGACTATATTAAAATGAGAGAGCAGCAGAGTCTGATTTTGAAAGAAATCTATCTCAATATCAAGGGGCTTGTTTACCTGCCCGGACAGGCGGCGCAGGTGGCAAATCTTCTGGACAGGATTGAACAATGCTATCACAGAGATAATACCGTGAAGGAATTGCTGGAGGAATTAGAGCAGCTGATGCGGCAGATGAAAGAGGAACAGCTTCCGCAGACCAGAGAGGAGTTTGAGGCAAGAGCCGTTCTTTTTTATATATTGAAGCAGCTGCAGATTTTTTTGGAATTAAAAAGACAATATATTTTGGATTAATTTTTATCGGAAAGCGTAACTTTTTTGTGAGGGAGGAGTCTGTTAAATTAAAGGGATTTGAAATCCGGTTTGTACAGACAAAAGTTGAGCTTAGGAATACTTTTTATGTGATATGCCCATTGCGCAGAGGGACGAGAGGAAGTGTGTAAAGATTTTCTAAGCTGTCAAAGAGGGGTATAAAAATGAAATTTGCAGCTGCATATGAACAGTGCAGGGATTCCGTTTACGGATATCTGACTTATATGACAAGGGACGAGACACTGGCAGAGGACTTAAGTCAGGAAGTATTTCTTAGGATGTTCCTGCATTTGGACAAATTCCGAGGAGAGGCAAGTGTGCGCACATGGGGGCTCCGTATTGCCAGAAATGTGTTCTTAAGCTATGCCAAAAGGAAAAAGCCTGTCCTATTGGAGGAAAAGGAATGGGAGGAGGTGCCTGACGGCAGCCGCAGCCAGCCCGAGGAGGAAGCTTTGAAAAAGGAGAAGGCGGGGGAAATCCACCGATGTCTAATGTGTCTGAGTGAGCAGGAGAGGACGATTTTGCTGCTCCGGGATTTTGAGGAGCTTTCTTATGAGGAAATCGGGAGAATCATGGGATTTACACCGGAGGTGGTAAAAAGCCGTATTTACAGGGCACGTCAGAAATTCCGCCGAATCTACGAGGGTGGGACGAATTAAGGATTTTCGGTGCGGCAATGCAAAAATCATTTCGGGAAAGGACGTTTCAAGGTATGGATGAACAAAGAATAGAGATTCCAAAGGTGGTCTATCAGGGAGAAGATAGGAAATTAAAAGAGCGGGTATCCAAGTTTAAATCGGGAAGTTTCCGCATAGCGGTGTTTACTGTTGTGGGATGTATTATGGGTGCCTACAGCCACATTTACACAAGTGTAGGTTTTCTGCCCATAAAGGTGATATTGGCAATACCTTATAAAATCAATGAGGCGATTTATGTCTCTATCATAGGGACAGATTCCACAAAACAAAATTGGTATTGGAATTTTACCGAGTTTTTCCCCCATAGTATTATTGCCACTTTTTTGGCGGAGGTATGTACTACTATTCTCATCGGCGGAGCCATATATGGATCATTGGCTTACTTTTCGGGAGACAAGCGGGTCTTTACGCTGGGGAGGTATATGAAGTTCGGGGCTGTCTGGTGCGCAGTCATTTTAACGGCGGTGGGCGCGTCCTATTTTGTCAATGCAAAGGCAGTATATGACAATGAAAACCTAAAAGGGGATCCTGTTTTTACGGTGGTTAACTCCGAGGGAAGGGGATGCGGCATCGGGGGAGGAGAAGACGGAAATTCAGTGAAAGAAATATTCTACAGCGAGCTGGAAGAGAGAGCGGTTGCCAGAGATTTTAAAGGGGAACTGCCGCTGAGGATTGTTTTTGACTCCGTCCGTTATTGCGTCTGCGGCGTCAATTATGAAAAACAGTATTTAGTCACGGAGAAGGGGAGGACTTATCATATTTCCGCAGAATTTGCGCAGATAATCCGCCGGTATGAGGAAGAGGGCGTAATGATGCCTGAAGGCGTGGGCATAGAAATTATAAAATGAAAAAACGGGAAAAGAAAATCTTTTCAATAGACAGGAGGAGAGGTTTCATGGAGAAAATGCTTCAAAAAATAGATTGGGACAAATTTCGGATCCGGAGCAGGAGGGACTGGGTGATCTTTTGGGTATTTGCGGCGCTGATCTGTTATGCCGCAGGCTCCCGTTATGCTTATCGAGCGGACAGGTGGCTGTTCCGGTTTGCCAACCCCTATATGTCGGATCTGAATCAGCCTTATACATGGGGACAGTTTATGGTATTTTTGTTTTTGCTGGCCGTTGTGGCAGAGGCCGTGCTCTTTCTATGCGGAAAAACGGTAAAGGCAAAAGTCCTTGTGCTGGCGGGGGCATTGCTGATGCCCATGGTGATTTTGGCAGGTTATAGAATCCACACGGATCTGATTGTCTCTCCTCTTTGGAAGGAAGAACCCAGAAGTATTACAATATTCTGGGGTGAAGCGGAATCGGAAAAGCGGGTTCAGCAGCGGGAGCTGACAGCGGAGGAGCGGCAGAAGTTATCGGATCTTCTGCAGAATATGACAATAATTACGGATGAGGATACTCTGGAAGCGCTGGAGGAGTGGTATCTGGAAGTGGCATCGGAACGGTTTGGGCTGGAAGACAGTATTTCCTTGGTTTTTGCGGAAGCATATGGGCATAGTTATGATTTACGGCTTAGGATTTATGACGGAAAGGTGTATATCTGGCGGGGATACAGTGATTCCGGGACAGAGATTACATTCTTTGAAGATAACGGAATTGTGGAATGGCTGGACGTATTAAAAGCGGCATCGGAAAATAGACGGTAATTTTTCATTGCTGTATTGCGATTTCTGTGTATTTGCTGCCGTCTCTATTGTTATTTTGTGCCATGTATTGTATCATTACAATATGTGGCATATTTTATATCATAAAAATCAACTTCACATAGAAACGGAGCCGCCTTCTTTCAAGCGGCGATACAGGCAGCGATTGAATCGTTTGCGGGCAGGCTTGCACCTATGTACCGGAATCTGTCTACTTACACTTTCCCTTTGTATCTTCATGGGGTGTATTCCCAATAACTTTACCGGAGAAGAGAAAAATGCTTTTTTGCGGGAGGCCAAGAGAATTTCTTCGGAATATCTCACAGATACATACAAAGGATCGGTGATAAAAGACATAGAGCCGATTACAACAGTGGTGGATGCGGGATATGTGTTGACGGAGTATGCCGAGGGACGCTTTGTGTGGCAAAAACAATCTTACGATTTTGTGATCAATACGCGGACGGGAGAAATTTATACTTCTGTCCATGTAAACGAAATTAAGGAACGGCTGGAGAATGTGCTGGCAGAGAACCTGTAAGGGCAAAAGTATTTCAATTATGACAGATTGCTGAAACAGCGGTCGGAGAGGGATATATAATGAAAACAATGAAAAAAATATGGTATGCTTCCTGTTTTGACCGTTTTTTTCTGGGTATTTTAATTGGAATTGAGCTGTTAATGTCTTTTACCTCTTTAGGGTATATCCATATTCCGCCTATCTCCATTACGATAGCTTATATCCCGATTCTGGCGGCGGGATGCCTTTATGGCCCTGCACAATCTGTCATTGTCGGGTTTGTCTTCGGAATTGCCAGTATGTATAAGGCTTCCGCATATTATGTTCTGCCCGCAGATGCGGTGTTCTCCCCGTTTTTAAGCGGATCGCCGATGGGCAGCTTTCTATTAAGCGTGTGTACAAGAATGCTGTTTGGCTTTTTAATCGGAGCAGCGTTTCTATTGGCAAGGAAAGGAAAACATTACCGTTTGTGGATAGGGGTGATTTCTGCAATTGCACCTAAGCTTCACTCGCTGATTGTCTATTCCGCCATGGGCATTTTGTTTCCGGAGCTTGGATACTTTTACAGCTCGGCGCTGCATTGGGACTGGGGCGATGCTGTTTTTGCAATGGTCTGCGTAGGGGCAGTTGAATTATTGTGGGCATTTTATCAAAGTAAAACGATACGGAATATTAAGCAGTGCATTGACCAATCTGTCAACAATCCGTATTCGGCCCGTAAGATGAATTTATTTTTTGTAGTGTTTGAGTGCTTTTTGTTATGTATGGCTGTTTTTGCCACCGTCTATTTTTCCCAAAGAGAATCCTATATGCTGGGTCAGCACGGGGTGGCCGTTTCCGATGTGATTTCTTTTGATTTGCTGCATTTGCAGATACAATTTTTGATTGCATTCCTTGCGTTGAACCTGATTTCCGTGATTATGTTAATGGCCATATATAAATATATGTCATACAAGGAATATAGGGGAGAAATGGATGGGCTGACCGGCGTAATGGGCAGGAGGATGTTCCTGTATTATTGTGAGAAGGCGCAGGAAACAAAAGGCATGGACGCAGGAAAGACGGGATGGTTTTTGTTTGTGGATGTAGATTACTTTAAGGAAATCAATGATACTTTCGGACATATGGTAGGAGATAAGGTCTTAAGGGAGATTGCGGTGAACCTGCAGACTATATTGGAAGAGGACGGAAAGGTAGGAAGAATCGGAGGGGATGAATTTGCCGTTATCATTGAAGACGGAATGCCGCAAGAGGAGCTGGAGCAGCGTCTGGAACAGTTTCTTAAAATAATTTCAGGCATACTTCCTGATAAAAAAGTGAGCTGCAGCATAGGAGCATATCAATTTGCTTATCCCCGGAATGTGAAACTGATTCTATCCGAAACGGATGAAATGCTGTACAAAGCAAAAGAAAAAGGCAAGGCTTGTTTTGTGATGAAAGCTTGTGACGACATGCCATAAGAGGAATGTCCCGCACAAGATAAAAACCGAACCGCAAAACGATTCAATTTTCCCTTGACAAACAAAGCGTTTCTGCACTACAATCACATACATATAGAACGACTGTGAAGAGGAATAGTACATGCGGAAAGCATTACAGAGAGAGGGCGCGAAGGGTGGAAGCCTTTATGCGGAATGTGTGGAACCTGCCTCGGAGTCCTGTATGAGTTCGGAAATACCTATTGGAAGAAAGTACAGCGTATGCCGGCGTTAACGGCAGAGGAGATGGGTGTGAACAGCATCAATTAGGGTGGTATCGCCGAGTTTTCGGTCCCTTTGCGGGAACGAAAACCCGGCGTTTTTTGATAGAAGCCCGGCATTCCCACGGAACAAACCTACAGTCCTCTCCCCAGAGCGTGTTTTGAAAATTCATTTTCGCCATCTGCGCGCCCCTCCGCAAATTGTGACGCACATCTGTCAGAAAGCAATTTTCAAACACACTCTAGTACTGCATTGCGGAAATAACGGTGAATATCAGTGCCCGATATTTGTGTCAGGGCAAGGCGGAGGAGGGAGGCGATGCGGTGGCATTGTTTGGAAATTTTAACAACGCAATGGCGCGAAACAGGCTGCTCCAAGGTTCAATTTCTGGCCGGACGGAGTACTAGTACAACGAATAATTAATTTCTGATACATTGGCGCAGAATGATTATTTCATATGCAAGGCGGAGGAATGAGGCGTAGCGGTGGCTACGTCGATTGACGACAACGAAGCAGATGAAAAATCAGACAAGCCAAGGTGTCAGTTAATTAATATTCGTTGTACTAGGACGGATGAAGGGTGTCGAAGTAGGAAACTAAATTAGGAGGAAAATTATGGCAGACAAGAAAATGGTGGAAGCGATTACTTCCATGGATGTGGATTTTGCACAATGGTACACGGATGTGGTAAAAAAGGCGGAACTGATCGACTACACCTCCGTAAAAGGATGTATGGTGATTAAGCCCGCGGGGTATGCAATCTGGGAATTGATTCAGAAACAGCTGGACGGCATGTTTAAAGAGGTAGGTGTGGAGAACGTGTACCTGCCCATGTTTATTCCCGAATCACTGCTTCAGAAAGAGAAGGATCATGTGGAAGGCTTTGCTCCCGAAGTGGCGTGGGTGACACACGGGGGGCTGCAGCCGCTTCAGGAACGTCTTTGTGTGCGTCCTACTTCCGAGACGCTCTTCTGTGATTTTTACAAAAATGATATCCACTCTTACAGGGATCTGCCCAAGGTATACAATCAGTGGTGCTCCGTGGTCAGATGGGAGAAGGAAACCAGACCTTTCCTGCGTTCCAGAGAGTTTTTGTGGCAGGAGGGACATACCGCTCATGCCACTGCCGAGGACGCGGAGGCGAGAACCATCCAAATGTTAAACGTATATGCCGATTTCTGCGAGAAGGTGCTGGCTATCCCTGTGATTAAGGGTCAGAAGACAGACAAGGAGAAATTTGCGGGTGCGGTGTCTACCTATACCATCGAGGCGCTGATGCATGACGGAAAAGCTTTACAGTCCGGCACCAGCCATAATTTCGGGGACGGCTTCGCAAAAGCTTTCGGTATTCAGTTTGCGGATAAGGACAATACTTTAAAATATGTATATCAGACATCATGGGGAATGACCACTCGCCTCATCGGAGCCATCATAATGGTACACGGAGACAACGAAGGTTTGGTTCTGCCTCCCAGAGTGGCTCCCGTTCAGGTATGCATCGTTCCCATTCAGCAGAAGAAGGAAGGCGTGCTTGATAAGGCATATGAGCTTCGTGACCGTCTGGCGGGAAGCTTCCGGGTGAAGGTGGACGACACGGACAAATCTCCCGGCTTTAAGTTCGCGGAAGCAGAAATGAGAGGATATCCTATCCGCGTGGAAATCGGTCCCAAGGATATGGAGGCAGGCAAGTGCATTCTTTGCCGCCGGGATACCAGAGAGAAACTGGAAGTATCACTGGATCAGCTGGAGGCTAAGATAGGTGAGCTTTTGGAGACCATTCAGGAAGAAATGCTGGAGAGAGCCAGAACCCATAGGGAGGCTCACACCTACACGGCGGCGGATATGGCGGAATTCGAGAGAATTTTCAATGAGAAAGCGGGATTTGTTAAGGCTATGTGGTGCGGAGAACAAGACTGCGAGGATAAGATTAAGGAAAAACTCAGCGTAACCAGCCGCTGTATGCCTTTTGAGCAGGAACAGATTGCAGATACCTGTGTATGTTGTGGAAAACCTGCCAAAAAGATGGTATACTGGGGAAGAGCATACTAGATCGTATTCACATAGACGGAAAGTGTGAACGGAATGAAGATTTTCTAAGGTTGGAAAGAGGGTGTGTAAACACTCCCTCTTTGTACCCAACCTAAGAAAATCTAAGTCATTCCGGGAAGAACGCAAGAGCAGCGTTCTTCCGGACTTGCACCGATTCAGTAATTGTTTGTGCCGCGATGGCGGCATGACGGGAAGTGTGAACGGAATGAAGATTTTCTAAGGTTGGAAAGAGGGTGTGTAAACACCCCTCTTTGAGCCCAACCTAAGAGAAATTAAGTCATTCCTTGGTTTGCACCAATTCATAAATTGTTTGTGCCGGCGGCGTCGGCATGACTGGTAAGCGTGTTAAAGCACGCAAGGGGTATAATTATGAGAAACGAAACATTTCCGATTCAGGTGGGGGATTCCCTGCCTGATACAAAATTAGTGACATATATTCAGGATACTTATCAGGAGGTGGGTATTCCTTCCAGACCTTTGGTATTAATCTGTCCCGGCGGCGCATACGCATATACTTCCAACCGGGAAGCGGAGGCCTTTGCCATGCAGTTTCTGGCCATGGGATGCCATGCCGCGGTGCTGAGATACTCCTGCGCTCCCGCGTGTTATCCGACTTCCCTGACGGAGCTGGCGTACAGCATGGCTTTGATCCGGGAAAAATCAAAGGAATGGCATGTGGACAAGATTCTGGTGCTGGGCTGCTCCGCAGGAGGTCATCTGGCCGCTTCTCTGGGAGTATATTGGCAGGAAAAGTTTCTGGCAAGGGCACTGGGGAAAGACAATGAATATTTTAGACCCGACGGTTTGATTCTGTGTTATCCCGTCATTACCACGGGAGAATTTGCCCATAGAGGTTCCGTGGAAAATCTGTTGAAGGATATGGCGAAGGATCCTGTATGGCTGGCTAAAATGTCGCTGGAAAATCAAGTAACGAACCAGACTCCGCCTACATTTATCTGGCATACGTTTACGGACGGATCCGTGCCCGTAGAAAATTCACTGCTGTTTGTCGGCGCTTTGCGCCGTGCCGGCGTGAACACGGAATTCCATATGTATCCGGCGGGAGGCCATGGTCTGGGGCTTGCCAATCGTCTCACTCAGACTGCCGGAGGCGACGCGGTTCAGGAGGAGTGTACCACATGGATTTCTTTGGTGCGCACATGGATTGAGAAACAATTTATCGAGACGGAGAAGAAGGAAACCATTGATTCTCTCAGCTGAGTGAAAGCACTTGGCCGCCGGGCAGAGGCACCGAAAGCAAAATTCTTTTCCGGTGCAGAAACCGGAACGGCAGCTGATGTGAGGAGAGAACGGATGAATTATATCGTTTTGGATTTAGAATGGAATCAAAGCAATACCGGTTTGGAAGAGGAAAACGACAAGTTCCCTTTTGAAATCATTGAGATCGGCGCTCTTCGTTTGAGCGGTGATTATCTTATGGTGGGTGAATTCAGTCAGCTGATAAAACCTCAGGTATATACGGAGATGCATTTGATTACCAGCAAATTGATTCATCTGCAGATGCAGGAATTGGAGAGGGGGAAGCTCTTTCCGGAGGCGGCGGAGCAGTTTCTCCGCTGGTGCGGGGAAGATTACATTTTCTGTACATGGGGAGATCAGGATGTAAAAGAACTGCAGCGGAATATGAAATTTTATCACATGAAACCGCTGTCCGACGGTCCTATAATCTATCTCAATATACAGAAGCTTTTCAGCATTGCCTATGAAGACGGGAAGTCAAGAAAAGCGTTGGAGTATGCCGTTGATTTCCTTGGTATGGAAAAGGATATCCCTTTTCATAGAGCCTTTAGCGACGCTTATTACACAGCAAAGATTCTTGAGAAAATTGCGGCGGAATATCCGGAAGTATTAAAAAAGGTGTCCTATGACACTTACCATCCCCCTGCCTGCCGGGAGAAGGAAATCAAAGTGCAGTTCGACACTTATATGAAATATATTTCCAGAGAATTTGACAATAAGACGGATGCCATGGCAGATAAAGAGGTAATCTCCAGCAGATGCTATCTCTGCCATAGAAACCTGCGGAAAAAAATTCGCTGGTTCACCTCCAACAGCAGACATTATTATTGTCTGGCGTACTGTGATAAACATGGATATCTGAAAGGGAAAATCCGGTTGCGCAGATCCTGCAATGATAAAATTTATGTGGTGAAAACCACCAAGTTTATTACGGAACAAGAGGCCGCAGTGCTGGCAGAACGGCACACCCACGCGAGAGAATTGAAGAGACGCCACAACCGCAGGCATAAACAGGCACAGGCAAATCAGAGGCAGGAGAAATAATTACCGGAAACGGTTATAAAAACAGGGGCTTCGATCAAAAGTCGAAGTCCCTGAATCTACTTGCACGCTTTGCTTTCTTGCGGCGTCTGCGGCTTTCTCTTTTCCACACCCGCCTTCTATGGCCGGCAAATTCGTAGTTCTTCATAAAAAGCTTTGCGAGAACGAACAGAATACCGATGACACCGACTGCAATCAGGACGCCTAACACCTTTACAATATTGATAAAGACAAAAGAGGAATCCTTTTTTTCGGAGTCGGCCTCATCTTCCGGAGTGTTAAACAGATAAGAGGAATCCTTCCGGTTTTCCGCAAAATTTAAAGAAACGGCTCCGATATAGACATCATGGTAGGTGTAGGTAATGACAGCCGCTTGGTTTTCATTCTCCGTCTCGTAAGAGATGGTGGACTCCAGATCGTTAAAGCTGGTGGTTCTAGGCAGGATAATATAATCGTTTTTGTTCAGGGACAGGATGGGCTGAGAGCTGCCGAATATGTCGTTACCGCTGTAAAAAAGTCCCGTGTCGTCGATGTTATATTTTGTCTCTGTCTGGGCGGCATTTACTTTATCGAAATTGTTAAAGCCGTAATTAAACAAGGCGATTGTGTCCTCATATTGAAAAGGAGCCTCATCCTTCATAACGACACAGATTAATTTCATACCGTCCTTTTCGGCGCAGGAAACCAGACAGCTTCTGGCGGCTTCGGTGTATCCTGTTTTGCAGCCTACCAGATACTCATAGGCATATTCGTTGCCGGGAATCATTTTCATGAGATTAACTTCCAGTTTTCCCAGCGGAAGCTTATCCGTGACCGGAAATTCCATACGTCTTGTGAGAGTGATTTTGCAGAGCATCTCATTGGAGAAGAAAGCTCTGCCGATCATGGCTAGATCATAGGCTGTGGTGTAGTGATTTTCGTCCGGAAGCCCGTTGGGATTCACAAAATGAGAGTTCAGGCATCCCAGTTCCGCCGCCCGCTCATTCATCCTCTCGGCAAATACCGACCAATCGGTGGTGCCGGTAATATGCTCTGCCACGGCAAAGGAAACCTCGTTGGCGGAGCGGATCAGGATGGCATTCAGACATTGTTCCATGGTCAGCTCCTGCCCCACGTCCATGGCAATATGGTTGCTGTCTCTGGGAGTGTCAAACACGGCATCATGGGAAAATGTCACGATTTCGTCCATAGAGCACAGCTCCGAAGCCATTAAGGTGGTTAGGATTTTAGTGGTACTGGCAGGATATTCCTTCATGTGAATATTTTTTTCATAGAGAATGGCGCCTGTCTCCAGTTCCATTAAAATAGCAGACTCTGCGCCCACCACCGGCCCCGTCGGCCAGTTCGGCGTTTCGTTGGACTGTATGGGCAGAGCGCGGTTATTCTCCAGCGCCAGCTCCGTCTTGGAAGCGGCGTGGACAGACAGTCCGGCTTCCAGAAACAGAATACCTGCACAGGCAAAGGCTGTAAAGCTTGAGATCCATGAATGAAAAAAGCGTCTATTTTGAAACATATTCGTATCCTCATCAAGTAACAATATAGTATAGGGTATCAGTGTGATGCATTATGCAGAAATTTGTAAAAAATGTTTGTTTCCCATTATACACTATTTTTTCTCAAAACCATAGAAGCAATTACAGATTATTTGCAAACGGGCAACAGTTTAATTATGAAGAATTGAGGTGTAGTCTGTCCGTGGAAGCTTGTCTGCATGGCGGGACGGAACCGCTATATAAAGGGAGCTGCGACAACCATAACCATTGACAATTGCGTTGAGATACAGTAAATTGTATGAGGAGCTTTTCAGCAGTTTGATTGTCTGTGCCGTTGGGGCACGCAAGAGGTATTATCATGAGATTACGCAATATTACAGGTTCCCGGGAGGTCATTGCAGACAGCAGATATGTCATACAGGAGGCCGTACAGCCGAAATGCCCCGGCACATGGAAGAATATTTTCGGAAATGACAAGCCCATTCATATCGAAATCGGAATGGGAAAGGGGAAATTTATACATACTATGGCAAAGGAGCATCCGGAAATCAATTATGTGGGAATTGAGAAATATTCCAGTGTGCTGCTCCGGGCCATACAGAAAATGGAGCAGGAGGAGCTGCCGAATCTGCGATTTCTGCGCATGGATGCGGAGGATATTACCAAAGTGTTTGCGGCAGGAGAGGTGGAGAGGATTTACCTTAACTTTTCCGATCCGTGGCCAAAGGACAGGCATGCCAAGAGGCGGCTTCCTTCCCGCCAGTTTCTGGCGCGGTATGCCGTCATTTTGGGAAAAGAAGGAAAGCTGGAATTTAAGACGGACAATCGGATGCTTTTTGATTTCGCCGTGGAGGAGCTGGCTCCTGCGGGCTGGAAGGCGGAAATAATCACATATGACCTGCACGGCGACGATGCCTTGATGGAAGGCAATGTGATGACGGAGTATGAAGAAAAATTTTCTGCCATGGGGAATCCCATCTGTAAATACATTATTTTGCCTGACGCGGGAAACAGGTTACAGACACATCCCATGGTATGGGAAGAAACGCAGGCACCGTCAGACGGTGCGGAAAGGAGATAGAAGATGGAATATAAGTTTACGACCGACAACTTTGAGCAGGAGGTATTGCAGTCATCCGTTCCTGTACTGGTAGATTTTTTTGCGGATTGGTGCGGTCCCTGCAAAATGATGGCACCCATTGTGGAAAAAATGGCGGAGGAACTTGACGGAAAGGTAAAGGTGGGAAAATGCAATATTGACGAGAATATGCAGATTGCCCAGCGATACCGTGTGGCGAGCATTCCCACGTTTATGGTGTTCAAAGACGGAAAAGCTTGTGCAACCCAAGTGGGCGCAATGTCGGCGGCAGATTTAAAAAATTTTGTGGAGCGGGCATAAAACTGATATGGATAAAAAATTATTGCTTGACGAAGGAAAAAAGGCATTGGCATGTATTGCAGGTGCATTTTTGTATGCGGCGGGAATTAATCTCTTTATAGTGCCGGCTGCGCTTTACACCGGCGGGGTTATGGGAATCTGTCAGGTGATCCGTACTTTGCTTGCGGAATTTCTGCATCTGCAATTCAATGCTTTCGACATTGCCGGCGTGATTTATTATTTGATTAATATTCCTATTTTCATAGTGGCTTTTACAAAGATAGGACGTAAATTCCTGACCAAGACGGTGATCTCCGTCACTGCCATGACATTGTTCCTGTCCTTGGTTCCCGTTATCCCGGTGGTGGAAGACGTGATGGCGGCATGTGTGGTAGGAGGCATTATATCGGGGGCCGGATCGGGGATTATGCTGCGAATGGGCTCTTCGGGAGGCGGAATGGACATCGTGGGAGTACTGCTGACGAGATGGAAGCAGGATTTCAGCGTGGGCAAGGTAGGGCTGCTGGTGAATCTGGCGCTCTACGGCACCTGTGCATTTCTGTTTGATTTGGACATAGTGGTGTACTCCGTTATTTATGCCGCAGTATATTCCGTGGCTATGGATAAGGTGCATACACAGAATATCAATGTAGAAGTACATGTGATTACCAAGGCCGACACTACGGCTTTGGAAAAAGAAGTGTTTCAGGAACTGGGACGAGGCGTTACCAAATGGTCTACTCTGGGTGCGTATACCTATGACCGTTCTCATATCTTATATATACTGTTGTCAAAATATGAGGTGGGGCGTCTGAAAACAATTGTCCATAAATATGACCCCAAGGCTTTTATTGTCGTGAATGAGGGAGTCAGTGTTATCGGGCATTATCTGAAAAAACTATAGCATTACTGTTATATCTTATAAAAGTCCGCAAACCAAGCATTGCTAAAGCTGTTCCTAGGCTGAAATAAAGCATTGGAACAGCTTTGAAAAAATGCTGCTTTTTGATTTCTCAATAGGGCATTTAAGGAAAAGCGATATATAGGAATGGGTCATCGAAATGTAATAATGTTGTCCCTGCTATTTTTCAATTCGCATCCTCAACTCCCCATATAAAATAAGCACATTTTTTATAGTGGAATGCTGCGGCGTTTGATAATGATCATTCCTGTTATCTTCAAATACCGGGGAAATAACAAAAACTTTCCCTTGTAACTTGCTGATGAGGGCAAAAACAAGGGAAGAGGATACCTATTTTGAGGTTGGGCATATCGCAAAGCCTTGAAAATAAAGGAAAGTTAAGACAGTTAGTAGACAAACCGGAAGTTGTCAATGGATTACCTTATAACTCAATCTGAGATATGAGTCTTCCAAAACAGTACATTTCTGCAATTTCAACACCCCTAATTGTGATAATTCATTTTCTGACAGCAAAGATTTTCCGTCAATCAGAGTGGATGTGTCCTTGCCGCCAATTAAAACAGGAGCAACAACAATATCAACATAATCAAATAACTTTTCCCGAAGAAACAGCCCGTTTAATGTGCCGCCGCTTTGTATGGTAATCCTCTGACATCCATATTCCGATTTAAGTTTTGCTAGTGCATCCGTTAAAGACAACTCGCTTTGACAGATGATATGAAGGTTGTCCTTATCCACCTGAAATGCGGGATGACTTGTATTGGATGTGATTAGAACAAATTCTTTTGACAGGGCGCAAAAATAGCGAATACCGTGTTTGGTCAAATGATTGTTGGCGATTACCACAAAGGAAACAGGGGTCTTATTCGGCATTTTCTTCGTGTTGACGCCCATTTTCTCCTGTACTCTGCCGGAATTGAGCGCCCATAAGTCAGTTGTCTGTTCTATTTCGTAATATTGATGCAGACCCTCTCTTACGCCTGCGATTTTAGGAAAGTCTTTATCGACATCCAAATTGTCTGTTGCTCCGGTGCTGATTTTTCCGTCAACCGACATAAGCATAAATAACGTTGTAATTGGTCTATCCATTTTTTCCTCCAAATTTCTAGTTGTATTGCAAATAGAATACCACAATCAAACTTATGTTTCTATGAAGTTTTCATTAATTTTTTTCATCCTTCCGTTTCATCTTGTTTTGTAGGTTGTTATTTTTACTGTTCACTCGTTGTCAACGCGAGGTGTTTTCACGCGCTTTTTGCGTGATCTACTGTTATTTGGTGATTTCTGGCACTGCCGAATCATAACTTGTCACGTTTGGGTTTCTGTGGTATAATGATTCCATATTCAAGACAGGAAGTGGCCGAATGGCCATCCACGCCATGATTGACCTGTAATCATGGTATAATGACTCTGCTGACGCAGAATTCAAGTCAGCTGCCGCTGCCTTGCCATCACTTCGTGATGCATTATACCGGTAGTCCATGGCTTGAAAAGCCTCATTTTATACAGAAGAAAGGCAGAGGAGGAGTGATTATGAATCTGGTTATTACTATGAGTCGCCGTTTTGGCACCGGAGCCAGCATGATAGCGGAGAATCTGTCGAAGAAGCTGGAAATTCCCGTCTATGACAAGGCATACATCGAACATGAGCTGGAGGGAAACAGTTACCGTGATGAGGCAGAGGTTATCCGGGAGCTGGCAGGCCGCTCCTGCATTATATTAGGGCGCTGTGCCTCCGAAATCCTAAAGGATCAGCCCAATGTGTTTAATGTATACATATGTGCCGATAAAGAGGATCGTATCAGGCGTATTATGAAAAAGGAATCGCTTTCCTATGAGGATGCGAAGGAGATGCTGGACGGGAACGATCGGGAACGGGCAGATTATTACTATAAGTATACCGGTAAGGTATGGGGGGACGTTAACAATTACCACATGATTTTGGATACTTCTAAGCTGGGGGCCGAAAATTGTGCGGATATTTTGATTAAATATTTTGAAAAAGTCGAAATTATATAAATAAGTATGTGTGAAGGGCAATAGATGTGGTTTTTCCGCTGCCAAACGGGAAAAATTATATTTATTGCCTTATTTATTTTACAGGAGTATAATGTGGATGCCGTAACGGAAATATTTGACATTTAGAAGAATGAGGGCAGGAGGATTTTATGTATTTGTTATATTTTTTGCTATGGGTCATTTTCAACGGCAATATTACCTTGGAAATAGTTGTTTTCGGGCTTATCATTGCCGCGGTGCTGTTTGCATTTACCTGCAAATTCATGGATTACAGCATAGCGCAGGAAAAAAGAAATATAAAACATGTCTTTCAGATAATGGCGTTTTTGTTATTGCTGCTGAAAGAAATTATAGTGGCTAATTTTGCAGTGCTCCGCTTAATTCTCACCCAGAAGGAGGAAATAGAGCCCAAGCTGGTCACGTTCCGGACACATTTAAAGACACCTACGGCAAGAGCCTTTCTTGCCAATGTTATCACATTGACGCCGGGGACTATCACAGTGACATTGGAAAAGGATACGTACACGGTACATTGTCTGGACGAGAGTATGTCGGAAGGAATCGAGAATCTGGAATGCCTGAAATTGTTGGAGGAATTGGAGAAGGAAGGTTAGAAGAAAGCAATGGGAAAAGGAACTGCGGGACTGGAAGCGGCATATCATGGGTTATTTACGGCAGTGCTCATTGTGCTGGCGGTGTTGGTAATCCTCTGTCTGCTCCGCGCTATTATCGGTCCCAGAACAGCGGACAGAATCGTCTCCGTAAATATGACGGGTACAATGGTTATCGTAATCATCGGCATTTTGACGGTGATGATGGGGGAGGGTTATCTGGCGGATATCTGTATTATATATGCCATGATCAGCTTTCTGGCGGTGATTGTGCTGACGAAAGTATATATGGGCGTGTACATGGAAAAAAAGGAAGCAGCGGAAAAGGCGGGGCACACCGGAAACGGGAAATCCGCAAGCCGGAACACTCCGGGATCCTGTGGGCAGCCTGAAAGAAAGTCCGAAAACAAAGAGAAAAGCAGCATAGAACATTTGGAAAAATGTTCGGAAAGTAACGGGAAAAGCAGCATAGAACATTCGGAAAAGTGTTCGGAAAGTAATGAGAAAAGCAGCATAGAGCATGGGGACAAGTGTTCGGAAAGTAACGGGAAAAGCAGCATAGAACATTCGGACAAGAAGTCGGAAAGCAAAGGGAAATGTACCTTAAAGCAGGAAGAAGCGGCAAGGGAAGTTTCGGAACAACAAAATGCAGTAAAAGATACCATGGGGCAGGAGGGATAGTATGTGGGCGGCAGAGTGGATTAAATTTATTGCGGGTGCCGCGTTTTTGCTCAGCGGTCTTGCCATTTTTATTTTGGAAATGATAGGGGTATTCCGGTTTAAATACGTGCTAAACAGGATGCATGCGGCAGCTATGGGAGATACATTAGGAATCGGCAGCGCCATGATAGGGCTTATTATTATGAACGGCCTGAATTTTACTTCTTTGAAGCTGTTTTTGGTCATTGTATTTTTATGGTTTTCCTCTCCGGTATCTTCCCATCTGATTGCCCGTCTGGAGATTACTACGGATGAGGAGCCGGACAAGCACTATGAAAAGGCGGACAAGCCCGCCCGGGGAGAAAGGCAAGGAGAAAGGATGGAGCAGTGATATGACAATATTTACCTGTATCTTATTGGCGTTCTTGGTGGTATGTGCCGTGGCGGCCAGTTTGTCCAAAAATCTGCTGAACACCATTTTGATCTTTATGTCTTACAGCTTGATTATGTCCATCATATGGATCCTCTTGGAGTCCCCCGATCTGGCCATCACAGAGGCGGCAGTAGGGGCGGGTGTCACAACGGTACTGTTTCTGGTGACTCTGAAGAAGATTCATGCGGTCATCAAGGAGGACAATCGGGAAGAAAACGAGGAAGGGACGGTGGGGACAGATGAGCAGGAAAGTACCTCAGGAGAAATATGAAAATACTTTTTCCTATAAATTTAAGCGCTGGCTGGAAGGATACAAGGATCCGTTTCTGGATACTTTGGAGATGAAAAGCCAGAAAGCGTTTCATGAGGACGAGGAGATCACCAGACTCCATGACGAGGATAAAGAGCAGCATCTCCGGCAGCTGTACGATATAGAGCACAATGCGGAAGTGAGAATATTTGCCGGAATATATAAGGTATTCAGCGTTTTGTTCTGTATCTTTCTGGTGATGATGCTTCTCATTGCGGTGTCTGCTTTGCCTCCGTTCGGAGAGGCGGGAAATCCGGTGAACAATGAAGTATCGGAAAGATACATTGAAAACGGCCTTCAGGAGACAGGAGCCGTGAATATTGTTACGGGAATGATATTGGACTACAGAGCCTTCGATACGCTGGGCGAGTCCCATGTCCTTTTTATTGCCACCTGTACCGTGCTGATTCTGCTGCGGGCCGATACGAAGAGAGATCGGGAATACGGGGAAGCAAACGACAGATCCCATGAGCCGAAGAATGATGTGATTTTACAGACGGCGGCGAGAATTTTAGTCCCGCCCATCTTCATTTTCGGGATTTATGTTATTTTGGCAGGGCATTTGGGACCCGGAGGAGGCTTCTCCGGCGGAGCGGTAATCGGAGCGGGCTTGATTCTGTATTTAAATGCCTTCGGCTTTGCCAAGACGGAGAAATTTTTCACCGCCAAGACCTATCGCCGTATGAGCTTCGGGGCGCTGGCCTGCTACAGCATCGCCAAGAGCTATTCCTTTTATACCGGCGCAAATCACATAGAGAGTATCATCCCGCTGGGAAATCCGGGAGCCATCCTGAGCAGCGGTTTGATACTGCTGCTCAATATCTGCGTGGGTATCGTCGTGGCGGGAACCATGTATACTTTTTATGTTATGTTCCGCAAAGGAGGCTATTAGGATGAACGTGAACCATTTACTGCATAATTATCCGGAAGCCGTAGCAGTGATTTTGTTTGGAATCGGTTTTTCCAATCTGCTTTTACAGAAGAATTTGATTAAAAAAATTGTGGGTTTAAATATTATGGATACGGCCACTTATCTTTTTCTTGCCCTGAAAGGTTACATCGATGGCAGGAAAGCTCCGGTGGCGGCTGACGGGATACAGAATGTGGAGGCTTATATCAATCCCATTCCCAGTGGTTTGGTGTTGACGGGCATTGTAGTCTCCGTCTCCGTGACGGCATTGATGCTTTCGCTGACCATACGGTTATATCGGCGGTATCATACGCTGGATCTGGACAAGATATCCATTCTGTTGAGGAAGGAGGGGAAATAATGGCCTTTGTGCAGAATTTTCCTTTTATGTCCATTATTTTATCCCTGTTTTCGGGCCCCCTGTGTTCCGTGTTAGACGGGAAATGGGCGAAGAAGGTAAACACGGCGGTAATTGTCATAATCGGGCTGATGTCTTCCTGCGTATTGGGATATGTATCCGGTCAGGGAGAGCCTTTTATTTACCGAATGGGGCATTTTCCGGCACCATGGGGAAACGAGATCAGAGTGGGAGTGCTGGAAGCTTTCATGGCAGTGTTCTTTTGCGTTATCATGCTGTTGAGCATGGCGGGGGGCGTCCGGGAAAGGCTGCTGCAGATTGAGGAATCAAAGCAGAACCTCTATTATATCATGGTAAATCTGCTGCTTTGTTCCTTGCTGGCATTGATTTATACGAACGACCTTTTTACCGCCTACGTATTTGTGGAAATTAATACAATCTCAGCGTGCGGATTGATTATGATCCGGCAGAACGGACGAACCATCGAGGCGGCTGCCAGATATATGATTATGAGCCTGCTGGGTTCCGGCTTACTGCTTTTGGGAATCTGCTTTTTATACAGTGTGACGGGGCATCTGCTGATGAGTAATATCAGGCAGCAGGTAGAAATGCTGGCAGCATCGGGCGAGTACCGCATACCGCTGATGGTTTCGCTGGTGTTGATGTCCGTGGGGCTGGCCATTAAAAGCGCCCTGTATCCCTTTCACACATGGCTTCCGGATGCCTACGGATACTCCACGGTATCCTCTGCTGCCATTTTATCCTCATTGGTGTCCAAAGGTTATATTTTTTTATTGATTAAAATATTTTACCGGGTCATCGGTTTCGAAATTATTTGCAGCAGCAAGGTAATCCATATTCTGTTTGTATTCGGAGTTATGGGAATGATTATGGGTTCCGTCAGCGCCATCAAGGAAGAAAGTATCCGCAGGATGATCGCATATTCCTCCGTGGCACAGATCGGCTATATCTATATGGGGCTCGGTCTGGGTACGGAGATCGGCGTGGTAGCCAGCATTTACCATGTACTGTCCCATGCAGCCACCAAATCCCTGTTGTTTATAGCGGCTTCGGGGCTTACGGATGCCTCCGGCGACAGCGTCCGCTACGAGGAACTGCATGGGGCGGGGTTTCGGCATAGACTGGCGGGAGCGGCGTTTACGGTGGGAGCCTTGTCCATGGTAGGGCTGCCCATGTTTTCCGGATTTATCTCTAAGCTGCTTTTTGCGCAGGCGGCCATGGGGCATGAATATAAGATGCTGATTACTTTGATTGCTCTTGCCGTCAGCACCATATTAAATGCCGTTTATTTCATGAAAACGGTAATTCGTATTTATACGCCTGCTTCTCGGGACGGGGAATCCAAGGGAAACAGAATCATTCATATGAAAGAACAGCCCGGAAAATCGGCGGCTTTGATTTGCTTTGTAATCTTAAACTTGATTCTCGGCCTTAATTCTGAGCCGGTGATTCATATGATTGAAGCCGGTCTGGAAATGTTCCGTTGAACCGGCTGCAGAACAGGGCGCGCAGACCAAAGAAATAATTTTGCAGACACGCAGTAGTGCACAAAGGAGTGTAGATATGGATCTTTGGATTTTGGTTCCTATCATTTTGCCTGCCACAGCAGGCATCCTGTTACTGGTATCTTCTTTTACAGGGTATATACGCGGAAAAACAGCAGGCTCCGTGAGAGGGCTCCATGCCTATACGGCGGCAGTGCTGATCCTTTCGGCAGCGGCAGCACTGTATGCGGCGTGGACCGGTGAAAGAGAAGCGGTGCTGTTCACTTTGCCGGACAAGATCCCGATATATTTCCGGATAGACGGAATCGGCTGCCTGTTTGTGACTCTTGTCAGCATCATCTGGCTGGCGGTGGGGCTGTATAGTTTTGTCTATATGGAGCGGGAAGGAGAGGAGAAAAGATTTTTCGGCCTCTATCTTCTCCTTTACGGGGTACTGGTGGGCTTGGACTTTGCAGGAAATCTGATTACAATGTACTTGTGTTACGAGCTGATGACATTGGTTTCCATGCCCATGGTATTACACAATGGTTCCAGAGAGAGCATTATGGCGGCGCTGAAATATCTGTTCTATTCCATGTGCGGAGCTTACGGCGGATTGTTCGGCATTGTCTTTTTATATCGTTATTGCGACACATTTAATTTTACGGCCGGAGGCACACTGAACATTGCGGCCGCACAAGAGCATAGGGGAATCTTGCTTGCGGCAGTGTTTGTCATGCTTTTGGGATTCGGCGCCAAGGCGGGCATGTTTCCCCTGCATTCATGGCTGCCTGCCGCGCATCCCGCCGCTCCCTCTCCGGCTTCCGCAGTGTTGTCGGGGATAATCGTAAAAAGCGGTGTGCTGGCGGTTATCCGCACGGTGTACTACATTGTGGGGCCGGATTTTCTGAGGGGAACATGGGTGCAGTACGGATGGATGACATTGGCGCTGATTACGGTTTTCATGGGTTCTCTTCTGGCATACAGGGAGCCGGTGCTGAAAAAGAGATTGGCCTATTCTACGGTAAGCCAGATTTCGTACATTTTATTCGGGCTTTCTCTGCTGACTCCTGATGCAATGACGGGAGCGCTGCTTCACACGGCAGCCCATGCTTTGATTAAATGCGGTTTGTTTTTGACGGCGGGAATCTTTTTGTATCAGTTTGGATATACAAGGGTAGATCAGCTTGACGGAATGGGGAAAAGGATGCCCCGGACGATGTGGTGCTATACGATTTTTGCAATGGCTCTAATCGGGATTCCCCTTACGGGCGGTTTTATCAGTAAATGGTATCTGGCGCAAGGGGCTTTGCGCTCCGGCATAGAGGTCTATTCATGGCTGGGTCCGGCGGTTCTGCTGGTCAGCGCGCTGTTGACGGCGGGCTATCTGCTGCCTGTTACCATGAAAGGATTTTTTCCGGGGGAGGAAGCGGCATCCATGGATCTGACGAAAAAGGAGCCTTCCCCGCAGATGGTAATTCCCCTTGTATTGCTGGCAGCGTTGGTAGTGCAGATGGGAATTCTGCCAAACCCTCTGATTCGCTTTCTTTATGATATTGTGTCGCCTGTTTTTTATTAAAACAGAATTCTGTTGTCTTTCTCCTTTTTGTTAAAAACATGGAGGAGAAAAAGAAACAGGATATACATTCTCAGAGCGTAGGCGCAGCAGGCCGCGAAGAGGAGGTGCAAATCGGATGAATTATTTTACGTTTTTATATCAGAACCGGAACAATGACCGGAATAACCGGAGAATCAGAACACAAAATAAGAATGGATGTAAAAAATAGGAGAAAAGCCGTGAGTAAGATGCTGATGTTAATTGTCATATTGCTGCCCATGCTGTCGGGGGCGCTGATTCCAGCGATTCCATTTAAAAACAGGAGGGCAATGTGTATTTATATAGAGTTTTGTGCATTGATAGATTCTGCATTAGTGTTTTTACTGCTGCATAATCCTCCGGAGGAAGCGCTTACGGTGTTCCGGTTTACCGGAAATTTAAGCGTCACCTTCCGGGTGGACGGCATGGGAAGCCTGTTTGCGGCTATGGCGGCTTTTCTTTGGCCGTTTGCGCTGCTGTACTCCTTTGAATATATGAAGCATGAGAGCAACGAGAAATCTTTTTTCCTGTTCTATGTGATTACGTATGGTATCACGCTGGGAATCGCCTTGGCGGAAAATATTCTGACCATGTATTTCTTTTTTGAAATGCTGAGTATGGTGACGCTGCCTCTGATTATGCACACACGAACCAGAGAAGCGGTTCTTGCCAGCCGCACATACTTATATTATATGCTGGGTGGAGCCGCATTTGCTTTTATAGGCATGATTTTCATTTTGACCTATGGCACGACCTCTTCTTTTGTCATGGGAGGGGTTCTGGATATGGATCAAATTGCGGATAAGAGAAATATGCTGCTGTTTGTCTATGTGCTTTGCTTCTGCGGGTTCAGTGTCAAGACGGCGCTGTTTCCCTTTTCGTCATGGCTGCCCAAGGCGGGGGTGGCTCCCACCCCTGTGACGGCGCTGCTTCACGCGGTGGCAGTGGTAAATACAGGAGCCTTCGCGGCCATGCGGGTGACTTATTTCAGCTTCGGAACGGAGCAGCTGAGAGGGACATGGGCGCAGAATGTGGTAATGGCTTTGGCGATAATTACCATTGTATACGGATGCAGCCGTGCCTTGAAGGAGACTCATATCAAGAGGAGGCTGGCGTGGTCCACGGTCAGCAATCTGTCTTACATCCTGTTTGGCGTGGCAGTAATGACTCCGCTGGGGCTGACGGGCGCTATGTCCCATATGCTGTTTCACTCTTTTATGAAAATAACCTCCTTCTTTTGTGCGGGGGCGGTAATTTATAAGACCGGCCGGAATTATGTTCATGAATTGAACGGTCTCGGAAGGAAGATGCCGAAGGTTTTTGTAATGTTTGCAACAGCTTCCTTTGCGTTGATGGGTGTGCCGGGACTGTGCGGCTTTGTCAGCAAATGGCATCTGTGCAAGGCGGCTGTTGACAGCGGAAATCCTCTTGCTTATGGGGGTGTGGCGGCGCTGCTGGTCTCGGCGCTTCTGACGGCGGTGTATATGCTGACAATGATGGTCCGGGCATTTTTTCCGGGGAAGGAGTTTGATTGCGGGAGCATATCGGATGTGGAGGATCCCAATTGGATGATGCTCCTGCCTTTGGCGGTCTTTGTGGCTGTGATGTTCTGTTTTGGTCTGCATTCCGCCCCGGTGATCCAGTTCCTTCAGGAAATAGCCGGAATCTGTTAAAGCTGTTTGGGATAGATTTTTTGTTCGGGGTTGAGACTTTCCAAGAGCGGAATTATGGAGATTATTGTAAAGCTTTTCGTAACAGTTCTGACAAGGCGCTGAACCGTTACAGGTTTTCTTTATCAATTGTTTGTGCAGACTGTGCCGGTATGTCTGGAAGGTTGAACAAAAATGCGTATTTATCTATTGGTTTGAGTGTGCAAGAGGGTGTGTAAGCATTCCTCTTTAAGCGCACAGGAGGGTCTGGATATGGAATTTGACAGTATTTTAGCAGTGTTAGTTTTTTTCCCGTTTGCGGCGGGGATTCTTGCATATTTTACGGGAAAGAGAAGCCATCCGGCGGCGTTGATTTCGGTTGCGGCAGAATTCGGGCTGATGGCATATCTGGCGCTGTTGTTTTATATGCGGTCGAAGGTGATGCTTTTGTCCTATGTGGACACTTCCGAGGCGGTTGAAATAATGTTGTCTTATACCTTGCCGGAAGTCTGCGGCTTCGGACTGCATTTCTGTATGGACGGCTTCCGGCTGCTCTATGGCTGTGTGGCGGCTTTTATGTGGATGATGGCCGCATTGTTGTCGGGGGAGTATTTTCAGGGGCATCACAATGTCAACAGGTTTTATCTGTTTCTGCTCTGGACATTAGGTGCAACCATGGGGGTATTTCTGTCCGCAGATTTATATACTACCTTTGTCTTCTTTGAGATCATGTCCTTTACTTCCTATGTGTGGGTGGCTCAGGAGGAAAACAGGCCCTCTCTGAGAGCGGCGGCTACTTATCTGGCGGTGGCGGTCATGGGCGGCCTTGTGATGCTGATGGGAATTTTCCTGCTGTATCATCATCTGGGGACGCTGGATATAGACGGACTGCGGGCAGCGGCGGCAGGCTTCGGCAGCCGGAATATCCTTTATGCGGCGGGAGGGTGCCTGCTGTTTGGATTCGGCGCCAAGGCGGGAGCGTTCCCGCTGCATATCTGGCTTCCCAAGGCTCATCCCGTGGCGCCGGCGCCGGCGTCGGCGCTGCTGTCAGGCATTTTGACGAAGGCAGGAATATACGGGATATTGATTTTGAGCTGTAATTTATTTCTCTATGATATGCTGTGGGGAAAGGTGATATTTGTTTTGGGAGTGATTACCATGCTGGGGGGAGCTCTCTTAGCCGTGTTTTCCATCGACCTGAAAAGGACTCTGGCCTGCTCATCCATGTCACAAATCGGATTTATTCTGGTGGGAATCGGCCTGCAGGGCTTGCTTGGGGAGGAAAATGTTTTGGCGGCACACGGCACGGTGCTGCATATGGTAAACCACTCCCTGATAAAGCTTGTGCTGTTTCTGGCGGCGGGGGTGATTTATAAGAATACCTGTTCTTTGGATTTAAACAAAATCCGCGGTTTCGGAAGGAAGAAGCCATTGTTAAAGGCTGTTTTTCTCACAGGCGCATTGGCTATCGGAGGTATTCCTTTGTTTGGCGGATACATCAGCAAGACGCTGCTCCATGAAGCTATTGTGGAGTACGGCGGGGGGCTTGCCATGAAATCGGCAGAGTGGCTGTTTTTATTTTCCGGCGGATTGACGGTAGCTTATATGGCAAAGCTGTATATTGCCGTTTTTGTGGAGAAAAATCAAGATGGGGCTTTGCAGGAACAGTATGACGGGAGGAAGAACTATTGGAACGGAAAATCTGCCTTTGCTCTGGGAAGCAGTGCGCTGGCGCTTTTTCTTTGGGGATTGATGCCTCATGGGTTGATGGGGCGGGCGGCGAAGCTGGCAGAGGGATTTCTGAATGTTTCCGTGGAAGGGGGAACGGTTCATGAAGTGAGGTATTTCAGCCTGAGCTGCTTAAGCGGCGGATTGATTTCCATTGTTATCGGTATTTTTGTATATGTATTTTTCGTCAGAAAGGTATTGATCCGGAAACAGGGGGAAGGCTCAGGAGGTTATGTGAATCTCTGGCCGCGGTGGCTGGATTTGGAGGAACTGCTCTATAGGCCGCTGCTGTTAAAGATTCTGCCTGTGATTTTTGCGGTGTTCTGTAGGGCGCTGGACAGTTTTACGGATACGATAGTGGTGATGCTGCGCAAGACGGTTTACAGAGACAGCCCTCTGCCCCATGAGCTTCCCGAAGGAAACGGGCTGACCCTTGCCTTGGGGAAGGCTTTAAACGGAATTCAGTTTGTGGGCAACCACACTTGGAATAGAAAGACGCCTGCGGACAAAGATTATGTCCATCTCTTTGCCCTGTGGAATGCGGAGCTTCAGGAAAATAACAAGATCATACAGCGCAGCCTGTCCTTCGGATTGCTGATGTTCTGCGGGGGGCTGGCATTGACCTTGATTTATATTATTTGGTTTTAGTTGAAATATGGTTCCTGTTCATTCGTTGCCGCCGCGAGGCGTTTTTACGCTGTTTTTGCGTGACGAATCTGAGACAGAGGTGCGTGCAAGCGCTGTTTTTGCGATTTCTGTGCATAGGGTGCTGTGAGCGGAGTGGATAGTAACGAAAAATGTGTCAGGGTATAAGTTGACATGCCGAGGACGGTATGATATTTTAAGCATAATCTATCGGGAAACGAAATGACGATATATTGTGCATAACCGAATATGCAAGGGAGAAGTTTTTGTAGATAGATAGGAAGGGAATAGCCTGAGACAGCGGCAGAAGAGTCAGGGGGTGTTTGGCATGGCAAGAACAGTGGGGATTGGAAATCAGGATTTTGAATCTGTCCGGGAATCGGGATATTTTTATATTGATAAAACGCATTTTATTCGGGAATGGTGGGAAAGCGGAGACAGTGTGACACTGATTACCCGCCCCAGACGTTTTGGAAAAACATTAAACATAAGTATGCTGGAAAAATTTTTTTCCGTGAAATATGCCGGCCGGAGTGATCTGTTTGAGGGGCTTTCCATATGGAAAAAGGAAAAGTATCGGCTGCTTCAGGGAACCTATCCGGTTCTTTCGTTAAGTTTTGCAGATGTAAAGGAAACTTCCTTTGAACAGGCACGGAAGAAGATGTGCCGTATTATCAGAGAACTGTATTATCAATTTCGATTTTTGACAGAATCCGGTGTGATGGCGGATAGTGAAAAAAGAGATTTTTTGCAGATATCGGTTAATATGGAGGATAATGAAGCCGCCTTTACATTAAAAGCCTTATCCGGCTATTTGTCCCGTTATTATGGCAAAAAAGTGCTTATTTTATTAGACGAATATGATACACCTATGCAGGAAGCCTATGTGAACGGTTATTGGCAGGAAATGGTCAGATTCACCAGAAACCTGTTTAACTCGACTTTCAAAACAAATCCCTATTTGGAACGTGCTATTATGACGGGCATCACTCGGGTAAGCAAGGAGTCCATCTTTTCCGATTTAAACAATTTAAAAGTGGTGACAACGACTTCCGGAAAGTATGAGGATTGTTTCGGGTTTACGGAAGAAGAAGTCTTTGCTGCATTGGTGGAATTTGGTTTATCCGACCGAAAACAACAGGTAAAAGACTGGTATGACGGGTTTTCATTTGGGGAAAAAAGGGATATTTACAATCCGTGGTCTATCATTAATTTTCTGGATGAAAAAAAAGCAGGGGCTTATTGGGCAAATACCAGCGCGAACAGTCTGGTGGGAAAGTTGATACGAGAGGGAAGTATAGATGTCAAGAAGACCTTTCAAGCTTTGTTAGGGGGAAAAACACTCCATATAGAAATGGATGAGCAGATTATTTATGAGCAGCTGCCCTCAAAGAAAAATGCCGTCTGGAGCCTGCTTCTTGCCAGCGGGTATTTAAAGGTCGTAAATACGGACTTTGTAGAAAGAACCGGACGCACTTATTACGAACTTGCGCTGACTAATAAGGAAGTCTATGTCATGTTTGAGAACATGATCCGGGATTGGTTTTCAGGTAATGACGATTATAATGATTTTATTAAAGCGATGCTGATGGATGATCTAAAGGCAATGAATTTTTATATGAATCGTGTGGCAGCAGAAATGTTTAGCAGCTTTGATTCAGGTACGAAGCCTTCCGGAAAGGAGCCGGAACGCTTTTACCATGGATTTGTGCTGGGGCTGATGGCGGAGCTGACAGACAAATATATTATTACATCCAACAGGGAAAGCGGTTTCGGACGTTATGATATAATGTTGGAGCCGCGGAAAAGACAGGGGGATGACGCCGTCATCATAGAGTTTAAAGTTCAGGCCGAGGACGAGAAGGAACTGTCCGACACGGTAAAGGATGCGCTGCGGCAGATTGAAGAAAAAGGCTATCAGACAAATCTTATTGCAAAAGGATTTCCGGAAGAATGCATACGGAAGTATGGATTTGCTTTTTGTGGGAAAACGGTGTTGATTGGCAGATGATGTAACCAGTACAACTAGGAAAAACAGCGGTTCCGGAGATTGGGAACCGCTGTTTTTATGCCCTCATTGGGTCCGGCTTTTCAGAAATTCTCCTGCCATGCATGCGTGTCTGCCACAGGCAGTAAGACTAATATTGCTTCCAAAGGTTATAATAAGTACACAAAACTCTATTTCGCCGTTTTCTTCTTACCGCCTCCCACAAGTAAGAAACTGCAGAGGAGAGCTACCACATAGAGGCCGACGGTTACATACAGCACCGCCTGATAGCCCGCAGGGTTTACGGAAATGGTTCCGCCATGCCCGTCGCTGATATCGGAAAAGCTGCCCACATGGTTTACAATGAAGGTTGCCAGCTGGTTGCCGGTGAGGCCTGCGATTGCCCATGCGGAGAGAGTGATTCCATGGATGGCGCTGATATTCTGCATACCGTAATGGTCGGACAGCAGAGTGGGAACATTGCTGAAACCGCCGCCGTAACCTGCGTTTACCACGAACAGCAGGACAAGCACCAGAACCATCAGGATTGTAGGCTGTCCCATTTTTGCGATACCTTGTGTTGCGATGACTAATCCGGTAGCCGCAATGGAGAGGATAATCATAATCTTATATACCGTGTTTCTGTCCTTCATAGTGTCGGCCCAAGCGGAGAAGCCCAGACGCCCGCCGGCATTAAAGACAGCCGTCACGGAGGCAAGCACGCCGGCCATGCCTGCAAGACCGATACACTTGATAATCATCTTCTCCTGAGAGATCAGTGCAAGCCCGCAGGTAATGTTAATATAGAACATCAGCCAGATGCCGATGAAAACAACGGGCTTTGTCTTGATGACATCCATGGCTCTGGCACCCTTTTCCTGAGAAGCGGGTTCGTGCCAGCCCTCGGGCTTAGCCAGAAGCAGATGGCCCACGAACATCATGACAAAGTATACCCCTGCCAAAATAAAGAACATTTTATAAATGCCGGTTTCCTTGCCCAGTTTATCCAGCAGCGCCTGCATAATGGGGCTTGCAATCGCCTTTGCGGCGCCGAAGCCTGCAACTGCCAGCCCGGTAGCCAGACCCTTACGGTCTTGGAACCACAGCATCAGGGTCTTGACGGGGGAGAGATAACCGGTTCCCAGCCCGATACCCATAATAAAGCCGTAGCAGATATAAATGCCGATGAGTGCAAGGATACTGCCCTTGTGGTTGCCGCCGTACCAGATAAAGAAGCCGGTGCCCGCCATACCTGCGGCAAAGCAGATGGATGCGATCAGGGAAGAGCGGTGGATATCCTTTTCCACCACATTCCCCAGAAATGCGGCGGACATGCCGAGGAAGAAGATGGCAAAGCTGAATGCCCACTCAGTCGCGCTTTTGGTAAAACCAATGTGGTCGGCGATTTCCTGGCTGAAAATAGACCAGCAGTAAACCGTACCGATACTGCAGTGTAGGAGCAGTGCGGGAATGGCCGCACGGATCCATTTGTTTTGTACTTTCATAACATATTCCCTCATTTCTGATGTATTTGGTAACAAGCCTGAGCCGCATTGTTACATATCGAAAATATCATACGCTTTTTTGCCGTAAAATGCAAGATTTCCTTTTCAGATAGAGGGCTTCATGATATGATAAGTAGTAACAGTTCAGGCAAACCCTCCCGCGAAGTCGCAATCGCTGTTTTTGCGATTTCCGTGCATAGTCTGCTTTGAACGGAACGAACAGTAACCTGTCACTCTTCTTATTGAAGACTTGTGACGCCGGAAGCAGTATAGGGGTGTGGGTGAAAAAGCTCAATTCACAAGCTTGATTGGAGTGTCAATTCAAGCGAACATATGGGTGTGCGAGTGAAAAAGCTCAATTCACAAGCTTGATTCGAGTGTCAATTCAAGCGGACATATGGGTGTGCGAGTGAAAAAACTCAATTCACAAGCTTGATTCGGGAGCCTTCCCAAGCGGGCAAATGGGAGTTAGGGGGAAAATGAAGAGAGAAAATCTGACCAGAAATCTTACTTTTTTTACTGTTGCCGTACTTGTGGCGGCGGCTTTCCTATGTGACAGCCCAAGAAATATTTTAGAAGGGATGCGGAAAATATTAGTGTCGCACAGCCTCTTGATTACCGATTTCTGTACGGTGGGAGGAAGGGGAGCGGCCTTCTTAAATGCCGCTTTAATCCTTTTAATAGGTGTAATTTTGGTAATGGTGGAGAAAATACCTTTTACGGGACCTACCATGGCTGCGCTGTTTATCAATGCGGGATATGGGTTGTGGGGGAAAACGCCTCTGAATATCCTGCCCATTTTATTCGGTATCTGGCTCTATTCCCGGACCCACGGAGTGAGATTGGGCAGGCATATATACACGGCTCTTTTCGGTACATGCCTTGCGCCATTTGTGACGGAGCTGTATTATCTGCTGCCATATCCCCTGATTGTTCGGGCTGCCATTGCGGCGGTTCTGGGGATTATCATCGGTTTTTTCCTGCCGCCGCTCTCCGCCCATACCACATCCATGCACATGGGGTACAATTTGTTTAACGTAGGATTTTCGGCAGGGATTCTTGCGTTTGTGATTGTGTGTGTTCTGAAATCCTTGGGACTGCAGACGGAAACGGTGCTGCAGTGGGAAGCGGGAAGACCGGCGGGGGTGACTGCGGGATTGTTCCTTTTTTTCCTTGCGGTATTTCTTGCCGGATTTATCAGCAGTGATCGTAAGCTTGACGGTTTAAAGAAGATTTTCACCCGTCCCGGACGTGCCGTTTCGGACTTCATATTGATGGACGGAGCAGGCTCCGCCATGATGAACATGGGATTGATGGGAATTATTTGTACCACATATATCCTGTTGATCGGGGGAGATTTTTCGGGACCGGTAGTGGGAGCCATTATGATGGTGTTTGGTTTTTCTGCCTTTGGAGCACATGTAAAAAATTATCTGCCGGTGCTTTTGGGTATCTATCTGTTTACCTTTGTCAGCCGTTATGAACCCACTACGCCGGGAATACAGCTGGCGGCTATCTTCGGGATTGGCTTATCACCCATAGCGGGACAGTTCGGCATTCCTGCAGGGATTCTGGCAGGAATTCTGCATTCTGCCGTTGCCATGTGTACCGCTCAGATATACGGCGGGCTGAATTTGTATAATAACGGATTCAGTGCAGGCTGGGTAGCGGTGGTACTGGTTCCTGCACTGGAGAGCTTTATCAAACAATACAGGATCAAGAAACTTTCACGCTGAAACATGATCAAAGCACGGGGCTTTCCCGGAAAGGGCTTGCTCACGGAACACTAGCGTACTGTCTTGTTTATATTTCGCTTAACCATAATATCTACAATACATAAAAACTAACAGATAAACAAAGACTGTGTTTGGCTGTATATAATACAGAAAATGCAGTACTGGTTCGTCTGTTCGGAAATTAGAATTAAAGTTACATTGTTGGAGGATGAAATGACACATAACGAGAAAAAGCTTGCAAATATAGTGGAGGAGCTGACCATGTTTTTCTTTTCCATAGGGGCGAAGGATGTCAGGTCGGCCGTCCATGTGGAGAATAACCGTGCGGATATCGAAATAACGGCGGATTACCGGGAAGAATATCGTGAGAGAGTCGATGCCTTGGTGAAATATTTTAATGAACCGAAAAATGAAGGGCTGGAGGACTTTTATTGGGAATTGGCCGGCTCCGGCGATCCCGGTGAGAGCAGCCAGCTGCTTTTGATCGGAATGATGATAGACAATGCCGATGTCCAAATAGAGAAAAGCCAAGTGCGGATTAAGCTAAGCAAAGAGCTGCAGGTGTAATAAAATAGTTCAATGCAAAAGAAATAAAACATCAAATAGTAAAATAGAAATCATTTGATATATACACAAAAATGCAGATAGCTTTTGCATATGTGGTTAAAATGTATCAAGTAATCAGTTAATATAAGTCATTGCGGCTCTCCTTTTCCCGTGATAAGATGATTCAATCACAACGAAAAGGAGTTTGTTTATGGCGGCAATCGGAGAAAAATACGGAAAAACATATCATATGCCTCCCGAGGTGACTTACGACTGGGTGAGGAAGGATACTATAGAAAAGCCCCCTATATGGTGCAGCGTGGATCTGCGGGACGGAAATCAGGCGTTGATCGACCCCATGAGTTTGGAAGAAAAGCTGGAATTTTTCCGGCTGTTGGTAGAGATCGGATTTAAGGAGATTGAGGTCGGGTTTCCCGCTTCCTCCGAAACGGAGTATAATTTTATCAGGGCTTTGATCGACAGGAATATGATTCCGGAGGATGTGACTATTCAGGTATTGACGCAAGCCAGAGAACATATAATTAAAAAGACCTTTGAGGCGGTAAAAGGAGCTCCCCGCGCCGTAGTACATCTCTATAATTCCACTTCTGTGGAACAAAGGGAGCAGGTGTTTAAAAAGGATAAGGATGCCATTCGGCAGCTTGCCGTTGACGGTGCAGAGATGTTGAAAATAATGGCGGAAGAAACAGAAGGAAATTTCATCTTTGAATATAGTCCGGAAAGTTTTTCCCAGACGGAGGCAGATTACGCTTTGGAGGTCTGCAATGCGGTTTTGGACGTATGGCAGCCCACTCCGGATCAAAAAGCCATTATTAATCTGCCCACTACGGTACAGGTGGCGATGCCCCATGTGTTCGCCTGTCAGGTGGAATATATGCACAAGCATCTGAAATACAGGGAAAATGTTGTTTTAAGCGTTCATCCTCACAACGACAGAGGCTGCGGCGTCAGCGATGCGGAGTTCGGCATTCTGGCGGGAGCGGACAGGGTGGAGGGTACACTTTTCGGAAACGGGGAGCGCACCGGCAATGTGGATATTGTTACGGTGGCAATGAATATGGTGTGCCACGGTGTGGACAGCGGGCTTGATTTTTCTCATATTATGAAGGTGAGGGAAGCCTATGAGCGCTTTACGGGTATGAAGGTTCATGAGAGAACTCCCTATGCGGGAGATCTGGTGTTTACGGCATTTTCCGGTTCTCATCAGGATGCCATCAGCAAAGGGATGACGTGGCTGAAGGAAGGGAAAAGCGGCAGCCGGTGGGATGTGCCTTATCTTCCCATAGATCCGGCGGATGTGGGCAGAGAGTATGAATCCGATGTTATACGTATTAACAGCGTCTCCGGCAAGGGCGGCGTGGCTTTTGTTTTAAAACAACAGTTTGGTTTTGCTCTTCCCGAGGCAATGAAGGAAGAAGTGGGTTATCTGATCAAAGGAGTATCCGACAGACGCCATCAGGAGCTGCTGCCTGCGGAAATTTTTTCGATTTTCGAAGAGGCTTACATGAATCCACGAAGTGTTTTCGATATTTCCGAATGCCATTTTAAGCAGGAAAAGGGGATACAGGCGGAGGTCACAGTGGAGCAGGGCGGGGAGCGGAGAGTGATCTGCGGACAGGGCAACGGCCGTCTGGATGCGGTCAGCAATTGTCTTAAGACTTTTTTCGGCATCAGCTATCAGCTTTCCGTTTATGAGGAACATGCCGTTTCCAAGGGTTCCAGCTCCAAGGCTGCCGCTTATGTCGGACTGTTGCAGAACGGGCATTATTACTGGGGCGTAGGAGTGGATGAAGATATTATTAAGGCTTCCGTAGCGGCGCTGGTTTCCGCCGTGAACAAATTGACCGCGGAACAGCATATTACCAAAGGCAGGGAAGAACGGATTGTGGATATTATCGGGTATGTCCAGAAAAATTACCGTCAGGTGACTTTGGATATGCTTTCCGCCGAGTTCCATTTGTCGAAACCATATCTTTCCAAATATATCAAAGAGAAGGCCGGAACAACCTTTCAGGAGGTAGTGAAGAAGGAACGCATGAAAAAAGCCCGGACGCTGCTGCGGGAGACCAACCAGACGGTGGAAACCGTGGCCGCGGAAGTAGGGTACGAAAATGTGGAACATTTTAACCGGCTCTTTAAAAAAAGTTACGGTATGACACCCGTACAATACCGAACCGGACATACTGAACCGGAACATTAATCCGCGGGGGCTTTTCTGTGCCTTACAGCCAGACATTGGTCTGAGAGGGAAAGGCGCTGAGAAGGGGACACGGAACTGGAATAGGAGGACTGGATAATGAGAAGGCACTTACCTTTTGATATATGGCTCTGCCTTGCCCTCAGCGCACTTGTGGCTCTGGCCGTGGGCAAAGGAGTAAAATTTATCGCGGACAGTACATATGCGGATTACGAGGAAGCACATACGGTGGCGGACGGTGATATCGGCGGAATTGCCGGAGAGGACGTGTTTCGGGCGCAAAGCATTGCCGATATGCTGGAACATGATACTTTCACCGTTATTTCTCACGGAATTCAATATAGAAATGAAGGGGGCGGATTCTACGGCAACGGGTATATGGATATGCTGCGCCTGCCTTCCGGTGAGCGGGTAGCCGCCCGCATTAACAATGAGAGTGTGCAGAGTCAAGGAAATACTATTTATGACGGTGACACGATTCTGCCGGTGGGCTGCATTGTATACGAGGACTTGACGCAGCATCCCACATTTCTGGATCAGATTCAGTTTAGGGATCCCTTGACCCGCACGGATTTCTATGTGGATATGATGGGGGACGGCGCAAAGCTGAGACAGGAAGATTATTCGGAAGTGCCCGTTCTGCTCTCTCAGATAATTACAGTTGTAATCTTGTTTCCGCTGATACACGCCTTTGGCGCAAGACTGGGTATTTTTCCCTATTATTTTCCGCCAAGGAAGAAGGAAGACAAGTAAAGGGGATATATAAGGAGCAGTATAACATAAAGAATGAATAATGAATAGTGCGAAAACCTCCTGACCGTGAAACCGGAAGGAGGTTTTATTTTTCCGGATAAAGCCATCCTGCGTATTCCAGAATAGATTGATTTTCCAAACGCTTGTCCGATTTAAGGATTTGTTTCCTGTAATCCCTTGGGGACATCTGCATAATTTTTACAAAGTAGCGGTTAAAGCTGGAGACGGAGTGGAAGCCCACCATTTCCGAAATATTCAGTACGGATTCTTCAGTGCTGCGCAATAGGTGGCAAGCCTTGGAGATGCGGGTACTGTTTACGAAATCCAGAGGGGATGTGCCCATAATGTCATGGAAAACCCTGCGGAAGTGGGTGGGGCTCCAATGGCATAAGTCCGCCAGATGCTCTATGGTAAACTGCTGCATATAGTTTTCTTCTATATAATTCAGGGCAGGGGCTATTACAAGGGAATTCTCCGTTTCATTCTCCGCCTTCGGCGTTTCCCTGTTTTGCTGGTCAGAAGTGCCCCCCCCATTTTTTCCCAGGGTCTGTATACGGTAAATTTCTATATATAACGATAGAAGAAGCCCTTTT
>Ga0137308_100166_pt1 | contig 122501 bp, 103 predicted proteins | sample Inofrocosms_June_FD_97181 | JGI IMG/M metagenome (GOLD analysis project Ga0137308, IMG submission 97181) | Mouse cecal microbial communities from Vienna, Austria - N-Acetylneuraminic and N-Acetylglucosamine D2O microcosms_June | ecosystem: Host-associated > Mammals > Digestive system > Large... | reverse complement strand
GCAAAGTTGTTCCGCATTCCCATCTCGAAACAGTCTGTACATTTACGTTCAGATGGTTGGCTACCTGTTCCTGTGTATAATTTTTTGACAAACGATATTTTTTTAAGTTTTCACAAAAGATAGTTTGATCCATATCTCATCACCTCGAAATTTATTTTTTAGAAGCTTCTGGATTAGATTATAGTAAAAAATAAAGAAGAAGGTAATGTCTTATTTTGTGAATAGTATCGCAAAATTTGTATAGTCATAAACAAACTGACGTAGGTTGTGATACGATTCACAATTCTTTTACCAGACATAGAGTCAGCTCATCTTTTGTTTCCATGAATGATTCCCTCCATGAATTAACAAGCGCATTGGTCTGCGTTCCTCCTGTTAAAAATTCCACTTTCGCGTCCGGGCACCCACACGCTTTTTTTATTTTCTCTCTGGCGCTTTCACAATAAGCATCAGCCCCATATCCAGAATGACATTCCATATTTGTCTCAGCCAAACGCTGTAAAATCCGCGGATGTGCCCCGGCGATATATTCCTGTCCTCTTTCTCTTTCAAACTCGTTCTGCTGCTATCTTACTCCAAATCAAAAGATTTTTCAATATATAGCTGCTCTTCCCGGAAAAATCATCTGCAAAAAAGAAAAAATATATTGACAGATTAGGAAACTTATAGTATATTAATGAAGTCGGTTCGGTACTGGTATTTCCATACGAGCCGTAAAATAAAACAGGCTGCTATAGCACAGTCGGTAGTGCGCAACATTGGTAGTGTTGAGGTCACCGGTTCGATTCCGGTTAGCAGCTCTAAGCAAAATAAAAAAAGATATTTCAAAGAAAGTGTTCTTTGAAATATCTTTTTTTATTTTGCTGGACAACCAAGGGGCGCAGCCAGGAGATGCCCTTCCTCTCTCCCAGCGTCCCTACCCGTAAAAAAGCAACCCATATGAAAATTTAACACACCCAACCATTACACCGTCTTATTTAAAAATACAGACATCCGACTCTGTCCGCCAGCCGTCATATACTGAAATGCCTGATACGCATCTCCAGCCGCGGCATCGCCCTGCTGGTAGGTACTTGTGCGTCCCTGCGCATCTTTGACCTTCAGCGTCAGTATTTTTGCCGGTTCTGCCTGTGGCTCGGACTGCACTTGTGACGGCTGCTGCGCACCAGCCTGCCCGGTACTCTGCTGTCCGCTGACAGAAGCATTTGCCTGGTTTTGACCTCCGTCATCTTTATCCAGTTCTTCCCCCGTGAGTTTTTCGTATATCACCTTGGTAAACAACTGTAAAAATTCCAGATAATCGTCATAGTCAAAATATTGGTTTAAAATATTCTGCAACACATTGCCTGTTGCACCTGCCTGTGCAGACGGCAAGCCTCCTGCATAGGTATTTTGGGACTGCCCGGCAGAGGAAGCTGAGCCTGCTGCCTGGGAAGCGCTGTCTGGGATCATTACGCCTTCTTGTAAATATCCAAGCACTTTCGCAACATAGCCCTGCGTTTCTTTAAACGGCGGAATGCCGCCGTATTTATCTACATTGCCGCTGCCCGCATTGTATGCCGCGACTGCAAAGGCAAGGTTGCCATTGTATTTTTCCAAAAGCTGGCTGATATATTTTGCCCCGCCCATAATGTTCTGCTCTGGATTGTAAGCATCCAAGACACCAAGAGAAGCCGCTGTCGCAGGCATTAACTGCATAATACCCATAGCGCCGCAATGCGACGTTGCATCTGCGCGGAAATTTGACTCTGCTTTTGCCATCGCTTTCAGCAAATCCTTAGACACCTGATAGGTATCCGAAGCTTTCTGGAAGATCTGCTCCAGATAGCTTCCGCTGTTTTGCTGGTTGATATAATCAGAAAAATAATTGTTTACCGTATTTGTACTGCTGTCTGCTCCGGCCGGCAAAAAAACACCGTCCGCATTTATTACGGAATTTACATTCATATTGATCGCATTTATCCTTTCTTTGATATCCGTTTTGCCTCTGCCTTTGCACTGCTGTCTGCCTGTACCTTTACGGTAGCTGTAACCGGAACTGACGTCCCTGTCAAAAGCTTTGCAAATTTCTCCACCTGCTCTCCTATCATCCACAGCTTTACCTTTTTATGGATCTTTGCAAAAGCATCTTTACCGATGGTTTGCAGTTTTTCCGCATACAGCGTTACTTTTTGCAGCTTTTTGCACTGGTAAAATGCTTTTTCCCCTATGTGCGTCACATTTGCTCCGATTTTTATTTCCTTAAGGTCGTAAGACTTTGCAAACGCACCTGGTGCGACCTGCGTTACTTTATATCGGACACCCGCCAGTTGCACGGTCTGCGGTATTGTAATTACAGCAGCATTTATCGCCCGTCCGGTACAGACCGCGGTCTTTGCTTTCCTGTCCAAAACCTGGTACATCAGGTTTCCAGACTTTTGGTTCGTTTCTTTTTGATCCTGATTCCAGGCGTCCGCTTTTTCATCTTTATCTGCATCTGTGGAATCTAATGCAGGCAGTTCTTTTGCATCTGCATCTGCGGAAACATCCGGTTCTTTTTCGTTTTCATCTGCGGAAACATCTGGTTCTTTTCCATCTAAAGGATCAGAATCCCCGCCTGAACCAGGTTCTGCCGGATCTGACGGCTTGCCTGCATTTAAATCATCAGTTTGCGTATCGGAGCCTGCACCAGACACCCCTGCATCAAAACCTGTCCCGGAAGCATCCGGTTCGCAGCCTGTACCAAGTGTATCGTCAATATCGGCATTGTTTACCTTTAGATTTGCCGGACTTTTTACATACCAGCACCGTCCCGCAGACTCAACGGTAATCGATGCCTGCGCAATCGGATACCTGCCGCCTGGCTGATCGTTGGAAGGGTCTGAGCAGTATAAGACGCCGTTTGTATAATCGGTCACCAGTATTGCGTGCGGCTTTTTAGCATTGTAAATCACGATTCCTTCAGGATGGCTGCCAAGCATCTGGATCAGCTCGCCTTTTGACGACAGCGGCTTTTGTGCGACGGTAATGCCCGCCGAGGTAAAATTCCATTTTAACCCGGTCTTTTCCGCCCATGCGTCTTTGCGGACAGACTGTTCTGTAATCTGCCTCCAGGCAGGATTGCCGGAAAGCATCGCTGCCCTGCGGATCATCATGGTGCTTGCGGTCAGCGTACAGACGCGTGACTGCGACTGCTTCAAAAATACTTCGCAGGCATTGAGCTGTGCAAACGTAACAAAAGCTTCGCTTTCGGGCAGCACTGTCTGCGCTGCCCTTGCAGGAACTGCGTGTGATGTCATGGAAAAGCTAAAGGCAAGACAAAGCAGCAGACAAAAAACAGATTTCATACTTTTGCTTTTTCCCTTATTGTTCACGCTGTTTTTTTGCAAGTCCTTCATAACTCCTCCTGACATCTCCTATTTTTAACATCTTCTATTTTTAAATTGTTCTATAAACAGTTTACCGTAACTTGACGCTTCTGGCAAGTAGCGAAATTCACAAAATTCGCAAACCCTGCCGCCAAAGCGCAGGCCATCAGATCCCTTTGAATACGAATGCAAACTCCATCCGATTTTGCGCATCCAGACGGTACTCAGGATGGACTCTGGCACCCCAGCTATCGTCTCCCGCCACGCCCATCTGTCCAAGCGCTGCCCGCACCACGGTATAGTGTACGTTTGGCAGCTCAAACTCATGCAGCGCGCCTTCTATTTCATGCGGCGTATATGGCAGCGCAGAAAAGTTGATCGCATCCCCTGCAAACATCATGCCTCTGCCTCTTGCGTCGGTCACTTTTGCCCAGCGCACGCCCATTTTGTTGCCGCATTCCTGCGGAACCAGGTATTTTGCCAGATTATCGCTTACTTTATTGTGATAGATCCCAAGCTTTGCTCCCTCTTTGCGGTCTGCGTAAGTTTCCTGTGCGCCAAGCCCGTACCATGTCACATGGTCATAATCGGCATTTAAGTGGAACATCATGCCAAACTCCGGCATGTCGCCAAGCTCTCTGACCGGATCATAAGACAGCTTTGTCTCCACTGCGCCGTCGCCATAGACCGTATAAGCTACCTCGCACGTACTGTGCGGCGTTGTCGGCATATGGTACACAAACGCAACCGTTACTGCATGATCCTGTGTTGTCACTTTGATCGGATTGTCGGCAAATACCGTATGGTACTGTGTAGTCTTGGCAGCATCCACCTGCTTATGGGTAATATACAGGCTGGCGATCTTCCACTGTGCATAGCGTGCCGTGGCAAGGCTTCCCATATCGTTGTCCACAGGCGCCCGCCAGAAGTTCGGCATCGGGATCTTTTCGATCATCTCAACCCCCGCATACCGATAAGACACAAGCCCGCCGTTTAATACCGAAAACAGCACGTCAAAATCCTCGCCTTTTACTCCGATATTCAGCTTGCCGCGAATCACACGCAGCGGCTTTTGGCTTTTCTTCCATATAAATGGTTTTTGATACACCTTCTGTCCAAACGCTACCTCGTGCCCGGCAGCCGCCCACAGTGTATCCTGTTTCAGCCGAAACGAAATCGTTACTGCATATTCCCCGTCCTCATGGTCTGCAAACGGCATTGCAAACGATGCGCTGGATAACGGCGCAACCGATACGTCCAGAGGCTTTTGCGCAATCACAGCACCGTCTTTTTGCAGCACTGCCACACATTGGTAACGGTCTGTATTTACAAACAGGTTTTTGTTGTTTACGGTAAATGTATCCTGTTCAAATGTTACAGCAATATTTTGATAATTGAATTTTACATCCTGCATTTTCGGAGATTCGTCCCGTTCGCCGCCGTAGACAATCCCGTTGCCGCTGAAATTATAGTCGGTCGGGCGCTCGCCGAAATCCCCGCCGTACGCCTGGAACGTAACGCCGTAACGGTCTTTTTTTGCGATCGACTGATCGATATAGTCCCAGATAAATCCGCCCTGGTAGCGCGGCTGTGTATCGGAAAGGTCTGTATATTTCTGCATCCCGCCGCACGAATTGCCCATAGCATGTGCATATTCACAGCAGATAAACGGCTTGTCAGGATGCTCCTTAAGGAAGTGCTCAATCGCTTCCACGGACGGATACATCTGGCTTTCCATATCGCTTGTTTCATTATAGCGGCGGTCATGGAACACGCCTTCGTAATGTACCAAACGGTACGGGTCTAACCTGCGGAAAAGCTGCGACATCTCATAGATGACCTTTCCGCCGTAGGACTCATTTCCGCATGACCAAATTAAAATCGAAGGATGGTTTTTATCCCGCTGGTAGCACGAATTGACACGGTCTAGCATCGCGCCCATCCATTCGTCATGGTTTTCCGGCACCGCTGTGCCAGGCTCGTCCAGCCCGCGGTCAACGCTGTCCCAAGAACCGTGCGACTCCAAATTGTTTTCTGCGATTAAATACAGCCCGTATACATCACACAGGTGATAGATTCTGGAATCATCCGGGTAATGGCACGTACGAATCGCGTTGATGTTGTTGCGCTTCATCGTAATAATATCCGTCAAAATCTCTTCATCTGAGACGGCGCGCCCGGTTTTGGAAGAAAATTCGTGGCGGTTTACCCCTTTAAACACAATCCGCCTGCCGTTTAACAACATCAGCCCGTCTTTCATCTCAAAACGGCGGAACCCGATTTTTTGCGGAATCACTTCGGCAAGGCTGCCATCTTCCTGATACACTTCCAGTACCATATCGTACAAATACGGCTCTTCCGCACTCCAAAGCTTCGGTTGTTCTATCGGATACGAAAGCTGCGTTTCGCCCTCAGCCGCAAATGCGGTTGTTTCTTCAAGCAGCACCTGCCCTGCATCCGATACCTTTACATGCACGCTGCCCGCGCCTTCCGTTTTCAGCGTCAGCTTCAAATCCGCATGTACAAGATCCTGCGCCACGACCGGCTCTGTTTTCAGATCCCATATATGCGCCTTTGGGATCGTATATAAAAAGACACTGCGGTAAATGCCGGAAAACCGGTAAAAGTCCTGATCCTCGCACCAGCTCCCGGACGTCCACTTAAACACCTGCACCGCAAGCTTGTTTACTCCTTCTTTTATGTACGGCGTCAGCTCAAAATCTGCCGGCGTAAAGCTGTCCTCACTGTAGCCGACAAACGCGCCGTTTAACCACAGCGCCATGCCGCTTTCTGCCCCCTGAAACGAAATATAGACCGGGTTTCCTACAAATTCCTCAGGCAGCGTAAAATATTTTACATAGCTTGCCGTCGGGTTAAATTGTGTCGGAATCTCGTCCGTCCAGATCTCTTCCCTGCCGTCCCAAGGATACTGTACATTTGCATACTGCGGAATATCATAGCCTTCCATCTGGATATGCGCCGGCACACGGATATCCGCCCACGGGCGGCAGTCATAGTCTTCCCGCTCAAACCCCGGAATCGTCTGCTCGTAGTTTCTCGCATAATGGAATTTCCACACCCCGTCCAATGACATTCTAAGGCTTGTCTGCTTTGCATCCGCCTCTTTCCTGTCCGCATAGCAGACATGGTCGGAATGTGCCGCAAGCCTTCCCTGCGCAAAATACTCCGGGTCTTTGACCTTCCCATAATAAAAATCTGACATGTTTTCTTCTCCTTTTCTATTTTTATCTTAAAATGATAATTAAATAATAATCCTAAGCATTCTACTAGTACTACAGCGAACAAACCATATCAGGCTCGTTTGGCAGCACTTGCGAAGAACAGCCGGGAGAGAGGATGGGCACACTCTGGCGGCGGCTTTGGAAGAATGTTTAGAATTGCTTGGTATTCTGCAAAACAACTAGGGGCGCAGCCAAGCGGCACCGATAGCTTTCGGCGGACAGCCGGAAGCGGACAAGGTGGCGCGACCGGACACAGCCACAACGTAGCAGCAGGATGCCTAGCAATTCTTAACATTCTGGAACGGACGCCGCCAGAGTGTACCCATCCTTTCTCCTGGCGTCCCTTCTTGTAAAAATTTACCAAAGTAACTCAAACTTGTTCGCTCTAGTACCCCTGATTTTTCTTTCATTATACACCAACGCCCATAAAAATCAATGTAAATTTCAATCGCTTTTCTTATGCCAGGCTTTTGCCAATTCCTTCATTCATGCTTCCTGTCCGATACCCTATTAAATCCATCGTTACATAAGTAAATCCATACGCCAACAAGCGTTCTGTTACCTGCCTGCGCACCTCTTCATTTAATAACAGCCTGCCAAACTCCTGCGGCAGCACTTCGATCCGCGCCATCTGTCCATGCATCCGCACGCGCATCTGGTGAAAGCCAAGGTCTAGTAAAAGCTGTTCGGCACGGTCTACCATTGCAAGCTTTTCCGGCGTAATCTGCTCGCCATAGACAAAGCGCGACGCCAGGCACGCATACGACTGCTTATCCCAGGTCGGCAGCCCCATCTGCCTGGACAGTTCCCTAATCTCTGCCTTGGAAAGCCCCGCTTCCCTGAGCGGGCTTAAAATGCCAAGCTCTTTCACCGCCTGCTCTCCGGGACGGTAATCGCCTGTGTCGTCTGTATTCGATCCTTCTGCTGCATAAGCAAGCTTTTGCTCCCAAGCTGCCGCAAGGACACCCTGCATCAACTGCCGCTTGCACAAATAGCAGCGGTTTTTGGGATTTGCGGCAAATCCTTCGATTTTAAACGGGTCTATCAAACGGGTGATCTGTCGGATGCCGTACCTTTTGCAAAAATCTGCCGCTTCGTCCAACTCCCTGTCGGGAAATACTGCGGCATGGACTGTGACTGCTGCCGCACGGCTTCCTAATACATCGTGGGCAGTTTTTAATAAAAAAGCAGAATCTACGCCGCCGGAAAACGCGACTGCCACGCTGCCAAGATCCGCCAGGGCATGTTTAAGATGTTCCAATTTTAGGTTTTTGATTTTCTGAAAGTCATTCATTCCTTTATCCGCCTTTTTTAGCAATTATAGCAGAAGATCAGACTTATGACAACTACCTACCAGTCCTCCCCATTGGTGCGTATGACCTTTTGATACCAGTAAAAGCTGTCTTTTTTTATTCTTTTCATATCTTTTAAATCCATATCTTCCCGATTTACATAGACCAGCCCGTATCGCTTGCGAAATCCCTGGTGCGAGCTTAACAAGTCCAGAAACGACCACGGCGAATAACCGATCAGCTCCACACCGTCTTCCAACGCTTCTGCACAGGCGTTTAAATGCTCCCTAAGATAATCAATCCGGTACGAATCATGCACCTTGCCGTCCCCGGTCAGTACATCCGGCGACCCAAGCCCGTTTTCCGTAATCATCATTGGCAGACGGTATCTGCTGTAATAATCATTCAAAACAAGCCGAAGCCCCATCGGATCAATCTGCGCGCCATATTCGCTTGCCTTAAGGTTTTCATTCTTTTCGTCCCGGCAGCAGCCATATTGGTCAAAATCGACTTCATTTGTGCGAAATACACGCATTCCAGCCGGATGCCCCGGATCTGCGGGTAAAAAGCTGGCACAAAGCGTACGGTAATAATTGAGTGCAATATAGTCCATCCTGCCGGCTTTTAATATCTCCTGATCTGCTTCCCGCATCGCTGGCACAATTCCGCGTTCTTTTAAATAGCGCATATAATAGCCCGGATATTCCCCATAATAATGCATATCCAGGCAATATACCGCCTTCATGCAGTCATTCATCCTCGCCGCCCATATATCCTGCGGCTTGTTCGTCAGAGGATAGGTGCAGGAAGCAGAGACCGCCGGGCCGATTTTTCCGCCTTTTACCATTTCGTGGCAGGCACTTACCGCCAGGGCATGTGCCAGAAACATATGGTAATCCATCTGTGCCCGGATCTTGTCTGCCTTCCATGCATCCGTTTCCCTGATATTCATACGCTCGTTGACACGGATCATCAGATTTTGCTCATTGATCGCCTGCCAGTATTTTACCTTGTCGCCAAACGTCTCAAAGCACAGCCTTGCATACCGCTCAAACGCACGGACACAGCGCCTGTCTTCCCAGCCATTGTATTTTTCCACAAGTGCATAGGGCAGGTCAAAATGATACAACGTCACAACAGGCTCAATCCCATTGTCCAAAAGTTCGTCAATCACCTGTCTGTAAAACGCAATCCCAGCCGGATTCACCGCGCCGTCCCCGTCGGGAATCATCCTTGCCCATGACAGTGAAAAACGGTAAATCTGCATTCCAAGCTCCTTCATCAACGCAATGTCCTCTTTCCAGTGATGATAAAAGTCACTGGCAACCTTGCTGTCCGCCTGTATAGCTGAACGCTGAAATGAATTGTAATCTGCTACCGTCATGCCCTTTGCGTCTTCGTCCCATGCCCCTTCGATCTGAAACGCGGAAGAAGACGCTCCCCACAAAAAATTTTTTGGAAATCTGCTGTTCATTTCCGTTACACCACCTTTGCTGTTTACACTGTTTTTATTTTGGTATCACCTTAATCACTGCGGTATCCGCATCTGCCTGTCCGTTTTCCTTCATGCCGTCCACCTGTGCATAATCTTGCGTATTGCCTACAATAACCAAAACGGCTGTATCATATCCGGCTTGTTTGATCTTTTCGACATCAAAAGAAACAATCACTGTACCTTTTTTTACATACGTCCCCTCTGTCACATGCTTTTGAAAATAGTTCCCATTCAGCCTCGCCGTATTAATCCCGACATGAACAAGAAGCTCCACACCATGATCCAGTGTCAGCCCTACTGCGTGCAGTGTCGGATAAATCAGGGTGACCATACCATCCTCTGGAGCCACAACCTCACCCTTTGACGGGAGAACCGCAATCCCTTTGCCTAGCGTCTCAGACGAAAACACCGGATCGTTTACCCTGCTTAATGCCAGAACTTCTCCTTCTACCGGAGAGGTAATTTCCCAGCTTACCTTTGTATTTTCGCCTGTATGTTTCTTTGCCTGCGTCTTGCCCGGCGCATCTTCAAATCCAACCAGATACGTCAGCGCAGCGCTGCCAAAAAATGCGACCGCACATCCCGCCAGATAAAACAAAAACGGCTGCCTGCCAAACGCCGCGTAGGAAAAAATCGTCAGCACGCCATTATTCGCAAACGCGTCTCCATAAACGCCGCCCAGCCCCATCACTCCGCCGCCAATGGCGCCACAGGCAATCGCACATGCCATTGGCTTTTTCAGGCGCAGGTTACACCCGTAAATAGCTGGTTCGGTAATTCCTACAAGCGCTGCTGAAACGGCAGCGGATGCCGCCACACTTTTTCGTTCCTGGTTTTGCGATTTCAGCATTACGCCAAGCGCCGCACCACCCTGTGAGAAATTCGCCGCGCCTGCAAACGCCAGCAGGTTCTGCTTTCCGCTGACAGCGATATCATTCAGCCCCACCGGAAGCAGCGCCCGGTGCGCGCCAAAAATAACAAACACGCACCATAAACCGCCCACAACCGCACCGCCAATGGCAGTATTAAAATTCATCAGCAGTTGATATGCCGCCTGTATGCCATTTCCTGCCCAGATGCCGACCGGCCCCAAAAGGCTGAGCGTCAGCGGAACCAGAAAAACGACCGAAAGCCCCGGCACCAGAATGATCTGCACAATCTGGGGAATCACACGTTCCAAAGCCCTTTCCAAATACGCCAGCACAGCTACCGCCAGCAAAATCGGAATGACCGATTCTGTATAACTGAACACTTTCGTAGAATCCCCTGTTGTCCATGCCCCTTTTACAACCGGTATCCCAAAAATATTCGTTGCCGTTCCAATATCCTGAATAATCACATCTACTTTGGGATCACACAAAAACCCTCCGATCACCATTGCCACGATTTCATTGCATCGAAACGCTTTTGCCGCTGTATAGCCAAGAAAGACCGGCATAAAATAAAAAATTACCTGGCTGGCTGCAAAAAACAGCACATACGTATCATTTTCGGTCAGATCCACGCCGCTGCGCTCCGCCAAAAGCCTTGCCGCCGTCAAAAGCCCCTTGATCAAGCCGGACGCCGCAATCGCAGGAATCAGCGGCGTAAACACTTTGGAAACTGTCTGCAACACCGTATCCAGCACATTCCCTCCCGCCGCACGTCCTTCACCGTTTCGCTTCCCATCCCGATCCAGCATCGGCAGCATCGCCTCATACACCTTTCCCACTTTAGAGCCAAGGACAACCTGAAACTCGCCGCCCGAAACTACTACCTGGATCACGCCCTCTGTCTGTTCCACCTTGTGTTTATCCGCTTTCGCATGATCCTTTAACACAAAACGAAGCCTTGTAAAACAATGTGTGACATCCGCTACATTTTCTTTTCCGCCAACACCTTCCAATATGTCCTTGGCTGCCTGTCTGTTATCCATAACCGTTTTCCTTCCTATTTATATATATTCGTCAAGTTTTCACATGCGTTTTTTGCTGTAGCGATAGTATCTGCTGTTTATTATCTTATATTCCTGTATCTTCATCCTTTCGCATGTATTACCGTTGTGCATTTGATATTGTATTAAATGGAAATATGCGTTATAATCAGATTACAAAAAGGAAAGGAAGTGTTACTATGTCAGCATTCCAGCCACAACCCGAAACGATTACCCTGGAACAGTACGAAGCTCTTCCGGAAAATGTCAGAGCCGAGGTCTTTGACGGACAGATTACTTATATGGCAAGCCCATCCAGAGACCACCAGTTGATTTCTATGGAGCTTTCCACCCTGTTCCATACGTATATCAAGAAAAAGCATGGCTCTTGCAGAGTCTTCCATGCTCCATTCGATGTGAAAATAAATGATTCTCCGCTTACGATCGTCCAGCCCGACCTTATGATCGTATGCGATCCGGGCAAGCTGGACACAAACCGCTGCAACGGCGCCCCGGACTTTATTATAGAAATTATATCCCCCGGCAATCCGGCAGACGATTATATCCGCAAGCTGTACTACTACAAAAACGCCGGCGTCCGCGAGTACTGGATCGTAGACCCCCGCCGCAAAATCGTAACGGTCAATTATTTTGAAAAAAATATGCTCAATATCCAGTATTCTTTTGATTCTACCATTAAGGTGCATATTTATGAAGATTTGCTGATAGATTTTTCGGATCTTGCGGAATTGCTGAATTTGTAGACAAGACAGAAGTTCCTGCCTTGCAGCAGATGTTCTGAATGTATATTTCTACCACTGGCTGCACAAATTAGCAATGAGCGCTGTTTTCAATGTATCTACAGATGACCTGTTAAAATCATCCGAAATTGACGATCTGTCGGTAAAAACCGAATTACTGGAAAAGCAGCAGCAAAGGATACTTTTCCGTCAGCAAAAACAACAACAGATGATCGGATGTTCTCTGTACGGTCTTGCCGTTTATCTGCTGTTTTTCGCTTTTTATTTTATTGGACATTTTCATTTTGGGGATCAGGTATCGAATCCTTCCTTATTTTTTGCAGGACTACTTATTTCTACTGCGATTGTAATACTTATATGCGTAAAGAAGCTTAACAACAAGCAGTCATAAAATTTAGTAACCCTTATTTGTACAGTTGAAGCCGAAGAAAGAGCCAAACGTTAAACGTTCTTGGCTCTTTCAGTTTTTTATGCCATTCGTTCTGCTTTCAGTTTTTTTACCTCATCAAGCGGAAGTCCTGCATATTCTGCAATTTTTTCGAGTGTCAAAATTCCATCTGCCAACATTCTTTTTGCGGAATTGACCGCGCCCTCTTTTAATGTCTGATTCCTCATATCCTCCATAACCCGACACATAATCTCAATTCCCTCCTTACTCTCTTTGAAAAATCTCACCCTGTCTGCCAATGTTCTATAGTACATATCCGCTGCGTCTGTGCAGGAGAAATCATGCATTAACTTTCCGATTGGCGTATCTCCACGGTAAGCACCATTTACATACAATATGTGTGAACCATCCTCAAATTTTTCTCCCGTTCCTAAAAAGCACCGCTCTATCGGATAGCGCGGCAGCCCTTTTCCCATCACATCATTCTCTGTAATAAAGATTACCCATGTTTCGGGCAACTTATCAAAGTCTTCACCTTTCTTCAAAAGGTTTGCATCCATCATACTGGAATTATATCTTGCTCTTTTTCTTCCGGCTCCTTTATCTGCTCGTTGGATTTCAACATTTATTTTCGCATCAGTACTGTCAGTAGCAAGAATATCAAACCTTACCGAACGGTTCAGCAAATTCTCCACAAATACTTGGGTGCGGACATCCAGCACCTTTAAATCCGGCTTTTCCAGTACAATCTGCAATACGAACTCTATGCTTGCCGTATCTGCCTCAAAACACTTTGTGAAGAAATCATCATCAAGCAGGCGAAAACTTCTTAGCCTTTGTAGATCTTCCTGATGTTTCTGGTTCATCTGTTCCGTCACTGTCAATCTTCCCACCTGCTTTCCCTCTTGTCTTTGTACTTCCATACTACCATACAATCGGAAGATTTTCAATCACATCCAGACGCAATAAAATCCCCGCTGCTGTCTTTTGTTCTGGCTTTAGTGGGATTCAACCAATTTTATTCATAAAGTCATCACTTCGTTCTCTTACAATATAATGCGGTCGTTTTTTTATTTCCGTATACATTTTCCCTATATATTGTCCGATAATTCCTAACGAAAATAACTGTATTCCTCCAAGAAATATCATAACACACATATTTGAAGCCCAGCCTTGTACCGGATCTCCCCATATAATTTTACGAATACTGATAATTATAATTGCAAGAATGGAAATCCCGGTACAGCTAATTCCCATCCATGCAACAATACTTAGCGGTGTCTGTGAAAAACTCACAATCCCTTCTATAGAATATTTGACCAGCTTCCAAAAACTCCACTTTGTTTCACCTGCTGCCCGTTCCACATTCTGAAATGGAAGCCAATAGGTACGAAATCCGATCCATCCAAAGATCCCTTTGGAAAAACGATTTCTCTCCCCCATTTCAAGAATTGCTTCCACCATATCCTTCCGCATCAGCCGGTAATCCCTCGCTCCGTCAGCAATATCAATATCTGAAATCTTATTTATAACCTTATAAAAAGATCGTGCAAAAAAAGACCGGATCGGCGGCTCTCCCTCTCTGTCTACCCGGCGTGTAGCCACACTGTCATAAACTCCCTGCTCCAAAATATCTGCCATTTCCATTAATAATGCGGGCGGATCTTGTAAATCAGCATCCATAACTGCGATATAATTTCCTTTTGCATTGGAAAATCCCGCATACATAGCCGCTTCCTTGCCAAAATTTCTTGAAAAGGATAAATATCTGACATAGTTTCTTTTCTTGGCAAGTTCACGAATGCAAGACAGCGTATGATCCTTAGATCCGTCATCGATATAAATAACTTCAAATGTATAGCTGTCCATTTTCTCAATCGTCTGAGAAAGCTCCTGATCGAACAGCCTGATACTTTCTTCCTCGTTATAACATGGAATGATTACACTTATTTTTTTCACCCCGTTCCTCTCCTTCCACATCAAACATCCCCTTGCTTATTCATGCATCTACATTCATTTTAATTCTACCAGAAGATCATTTTCATAACCCCGTATTGTAAAATACATGGTATCCTTAATCACTGGCAAATTGCATGTCCTTAAATCCACCGTAGATTCTGATACAACATTTTTTAACCCATAATAGTTATAAAATTTATAGCCTGCTTATGAAAATCCCTCTGTTTTTGACAGAGTTTCACAATAACCCTACAAATATGATCCTTATTATATAAAACATAACATTTTGTAATAAAATGTTATGTTTTGCAATTATAGTTTTATACCCCCATAAATCGCATAAAACAAAAGAAAAAGAATTATATTCTGCTTTTTATACACATAAACATCCTGTCACTTGTCCATAAAACATCAAAAATGTTTAGTCTTATTAGTAATTATGAAAGTCTGGATTTTTTGTTATTATTATATAAATTTGAGATAATAAAAGCAAAACTACAAGGTAAAATCACCAATTTTATCATTTATATTGCAAAAATATTTTTTTTGGTTTAAAATACTTAGAAATAACATTTTATTACATAATGTTGTTTTTAAGTATTGATTTTATTCGATTTATAAAGAACGTATAGAAAAGCGAACATTACCTGCTGGGTTTTTGTTTTCCATGATGTTCGACCCTTTCTATATCCAATTTTTTACTTCTTCAAACCGATCATGAAACAATTCCATGTAGTCAGGATATACACTGTCATATAGACCCTCCAGATACGATATGTCTTCCTCTGTATACCCACTTTTTTTCAAATAAACATTGACAATCACACCTTCTGCTAATTCTGTTGTATGAATTTTTTCAAAATGGCTTCTGATTTTCGAATGTTCGTTTGTAAACTCCTTTTGTAAAATCGTAATAACCTGCTGGTTTTCTTCCCTCAAATGAATCTGCACCGGTTCTGTTGTAACCACAATATCCGAAGTGAAAAATTCCGTAGAAAATCCATCCCGTAAATCAACATGGCTAACTGCTGATAATTGCAGCGGACACGTATTTGGAAGATAATATTTTGATAAGATATCGTTGTTCAACACACTTCCACTTGCAATGCAGTAAATTTTTTTATCCTCCTGAATACTTTGCAGATATTCCGTGAATTCTCCAACTGCTGCCAGATCTGTCCGATTTTTGGGTACATAAAAATCCCTCTGGCAGATGGCTGCGTTCATCATTGGCACAAAACTTCCAAAATAGACATAGCTTGTATTATAGAAAAAACAAATACAGCATAGCACCAGATAACTTTTCTTTTCACCAATCATCATAATATGCAAAAACAACATAAGCAGTAAAAGTAATGGAAGCAAAAACGTCCAATAATGATGGATGCCTACAGACTGTACCGAAAAAAAGCATACTGCTGTTACCACCTCAAAAATAAAACAAAAAAGAAACAACGGCACATACTTTCTGTAATTTTGGCATACCACAACTGCTGCAAACAGAATAAGAAGCAACAGCAAAACTCCCAAATGATCGATAAAAGCACGACATTTTTCCAGCATACCCCCATTGTTATAAGCTGTATACATTCCCGCATAATCTACAAACAAAACCCTTTGCAGAAATCCTGGAAAAAATAAAAGCAATGAGAAAATACTAATGCATCCAACCTTTATATACGAAGCCGCATAATGGAACAGTTCTGCTTTTGTATAACGATACATACGCCAATAGCAGGCACTGTAGCAAATCCCTCCAACTACAAATCCTACAATATAAAAGCAAAAATATCTTCTTAATAATGCTGCTGCAATCAAAGAAAAGGAAAACACTACAGCATCCGCCATCGTAAGCTTGTAAAGCCCTTCACTTTTCAAAAAAATCCATAAAGCGCAAATTAATGGTACAAAAGCCGCTATTCCCGGATACCCCTCCATCATAGGCTGTAAATACCACGGCATCAGCAAAATTAACAAGTTACATCCTGTAAAAAAATATTTGTGGCACCGTTCTGAAAAATACCCCCCCCCAAGCAAACTCAGTGAAAATGCGGCTGGAACGGCAAATATCACATAAACAAGCATCACATAATCTGCAAACCTGCCTTGTGTTAATCGCAGAGGAAATGCCATAACTGCCGAAATCCATGTTCCATAATCAGATAATGTTGAAGATTCATATACATTTTTTAAAACATCGACAGCATTTTCCTTATACATATTTTTAATAAAAATTGTCCTGTCATAATATCCGCCATAATCCCAATAATAAATAAATCGTTCCTTTGAAATAGCAGTATATATCAAAACACCCACTGCGAAATAAACAAATAATGTAAGTATTCCATTTGCCTTTTTTGCCACAATGCCATCAAATGCACGATACCGGAACAGTGGATATAATAAGAAAAAATAATATAGAACTGTCAGTAAAATCCAAATCAGCATCTTCGTCTCCTTTCCTAATTTTAAGCTCCCTAAGCTGCCCGTTCTTATATCATACTTTGTAATCACTTTCTTTTTGAAATCCGTACTGCCAATTCATACGGAACAACCCACTTTGCAGCTTTTTTCGCTTGCTCCAATATCCCATGCTGTTTTACATAACTGTTGTTAATACTGCTGTCAGCATTTACCACTGGCTTTCTCTGTCCCTTTGGAACCTTGCGATTTTTTTGCTCCGCCAGCCGATAATACTTTAAAACATTGCTGCTGTCATGATTCTTGCGTTTTACATACCGCATACAAACACGATAAATTGTTTCATACTGCTTTAATTTGTCTAAAAAAACGTCCAATTCCTCCCAGCGTGTCACCTGGTCAAACATAAAAATCTGGGAATCCACCATGTGGGCAATAATCTTTTCACAGATGTACTGCTTCTTTCTCCCTGACAGTTTTTTTTCTTCTGCCACATAGCCGCAAATATGAAATAGAATCGTTTCATGGTCTTTATACTTTTTCTTCCAAAAATCCTTGGAAATCGTCTGCCCTTGACGCCCAATCAAATAGCGGTAAATATCCAGATCATAATAAACGACCGTATCAATCTCTTTCAGACTGAAGCTGTTAAACTCCATATCCACATAAGGCATTTTTTCTGAAATCTGAAAACCTGCCTTTTTCAGAACTTCTGTACGATATGTCGAAGTCGTCAGCAGCGGGCCATAATCGGAAAATCCATAAGCAGGATAGGTAAGGTCATCAAAGTGGTAAATTTCGCCTTCCCGCAGGGCATCATAGTCAATAATATTTTCCAGACGGCTGCGTTCAACATACTCGTAGCAGCCCTTTGTCAGCATCAGATCTGCATCTGTTTCTTCCAGCAATTCAATCTGCTTTGCAAGATTTTCAGAATCTACCCAGTCATCCGCATCAATCAGCCTGAAATACTTTCCCCTTGCCAATGCGATCCCTTTATTGATTGCAGAACCATGTCCGCCATTTGCCTTATCCACAACGACGATATTAGATTTCCCATACTTTTGGATAAAAGAATGTGCCTTTGACAGTGTCCGGTCTGTGGAACCGTCATTGATAAATAAAATCTCCAGTTTATGATTCAAACTGTGATTCGTTAACGAATATAGGCATTTTTCCACATATGTTTGTACATTATAAGCTGGTACGGCTATCGTAAGAACCGGCTTTACACTTTGCACAGTTCCTTTATTTTTATATGCATCAGCCTGCACCAACTTTTTACGGATCAAGTCAATCTCTTTTCCTACCGTCTGCTTCGTACAGCACCTTGCCATCGTTTCTTCGGACATCCGCCTGCTGATTTCCAGAAATTCATCAGGATTTTGATATAATCTCTCTATAATATCAGCCAATTCTATTGGATGTTCTGGATCGGCAAGCGTGTGGTTCTTTTCCTCATTCATAAAATAAGGATTGGATGTTACTCTGGAACCGACGACAACCATACCGCAAGACGCCGCTTCTCCCATAGATACTGCATGTGCGTCGTGCCGGGAAGGAACCAGCAAAATCCCATTTTTCTTATATATCTCAGAAATTTTTTCATTCGGCACGAAGCCTCTATGTATCTGTACATTAGAAAACCCACGTACCGGCTCTAATAATTCATCAAAGTAATTGCCGTCCCCATAAATATGAAATTCGAGATCTTTAAAAAAACTTCTTCTGGACAATTCCCGGATCGCCAGAACACTTTGATCGATGGAATGCTGAGAAATATTATCAAATTTTCTGAGAATCATAATACGTTTACGGTCTGCGGCTGTTTTTTGCTGGTACGGGAATAAGCGTTCATGAATCGTATTATGAATGACTGCGGTATTTTTGAATTTGATTCCTAATACTTCTTCACTGTAATCTTTCAGCCATTGCGACACAAATACCCATGTTACATGTTTCTTTTTGGCATACTTTTGTACATAACGTTTTTTACTGGCATAAAGATACAGATTTTCATGTAATGGTTTTGTAAAATAAGGCCTTACCTTATTCGGCAGCACTTCAAATAGTGTCTCCGGGCCATGACAAATAAAAATTAACTGCTCATCCTGCACATACCCGTCAAAAATCTGCATATATTCCTCAGACACAAAATGCACAACAACCGCTTTTGCCGTTTTTTGCTCCAGTATCTTTTTTAAATCATAATAATTCCCTTTGAACACCGGCACGCCGTTTTGCTCATAGCTGATCTGATACCAGGTATCGGCAATCGCCGCTACTTGTACGTTTAACCCAGCTCTGATATACTCGCGCACTCTGGAATGGACAAATGCACACAAATACAAGTTATGTGCCGATGGATAATCCGGTGTCACTACAAGGACATCCGCTTTTCTGTCTAACTGTCTGGTCAGGTCATTATCTTTTTCATCGACGCAAAGATTGATCCTGTCCATCTGGATCAAGGTCGCTCCCAGCACTTTTAATTTCAGTTCCAGCTTGACCGGCATACAAACAGGCATATGAAGCTTCGCGCCTGCCGGGACAGGATAACCATTGATATACAGGCAGGCACCACCCTGGCTGCACTTGTAACCATCAAACTCTACCGTTAAAAATGCTTCCTGCTTTCTATGGTCTGCGACTTTTAGCTCTACCGTTTCTTCATAGATCCATTCTGTATATGCTTCCCTGTGATTGACAAGCACATCCTGCAAGCCATATTTCCCAGATGTTTTCTGATTTCCAAGCCTTTTCCATTTTTTCGTCAGTTGTATTTTCATTTCTAATCTCCTCAATCGCCAAGTGTTCGTTCCGAGTCTAATACTGTCCTAGAAAACTGCAATATAGCACTTATTTCCCTCAAACCGTATCTGCGCATCCATATCTGGCGCATCCCAGTCATTTTGCATAAAATACTGCGCATATTCTTCGGGCACCTCCGTCAACTGATACTTTTCCTTCTCAAAATAGTAAAATGCATCCAGTCTCGCCCAGTCCACTGTCATAATCCTCGGCAGCACATCCCAGGCATATTCCCCTTGCAAATCCCACCGCCAGCGAACATTAGCATCCGCACAAAATCCAAGATATTCCACCCGGATCTGGCTCTGTCGCTCATAATCTTCTATTTTTTCCTGCACCATATGGATATACTGCTCATCCTTTTCATTATTGTGCCGAATATCCTGACCATATATATGTACATTTTTCAGCATCCCTACTAACAGCAGACACAGACATCCGAATGCAGACATCTTTGCCCAAGTTTTCCCCTGAAACGCAAGATACACCGCCAGCGCCGTAAAACTGAAAAATAACGGCACTACAGACCTTGGAGCCAGCCAGAATGTTTGCAGCATCACTACCGGAAGAAATACGACCACAACACCTCCTGCCAGCATTATAAATGTATAGCAAGCATCTAATAACTGATACCGTCTTTTTTGCAAAAATGCAAAAACAGCCAGAAAAACCATGATTGCCATACAGATCGCTGTCAAGGGAAAACGCATCATTCCATCTGCTTTTAACCACAGCAGCTTTTGATGTTCCAGCAAAAGTTTCAGATTGGCAGCCATACAGTCCATGCCAACCTGGTTATAACGGGAAGCATAAGGAAGAATCCCATATGTACTCAACAGCTTTGTCATAAAAAAATTAGTGCCAAACACAAATGCACATACAAAGGCTCCTGTTACCGTTTCTTTTACAGCCCCGATTTGAAAACGAAATCCATATTTTTTCAGAATAAAAATAAGGATCAGGAAAACAAAAAATGCCATTGCAGACTGGTAAAAGTTATAACCTGCCGATAAGATAAAAAAAGCTGCCAGCTTTTTATTTTGAGCAAAACATCTAGCTGCAAATACACAGCAGGCAGAAGCTGCCGCATAAATCAGTAGGGACTCGGTAAATTGGTACCATTCCGCTATAAACACATTGCAAAACCCCACCATACATCCTGCCTGTATGACTGCTGCCGTCAACCAGACACTGCTGCCATTATTTCCTTCCATCACCCATCCTGTTATATTTGCCATACACCATGCACTGGCAAATATCATTGCAAACACCCCGAAAGCCGTATCAAGGACAGGATTGATCCCCAAAACCCTGAGCATTTCTGCTAGAAAAGCGGCGGCAAACCTTCCGTTCACCATGTGGCTACCCCCCCCCGCCCCGATTATACCCTGATACGCCAGAACTGTATAAGAATCAGCGGAAAAATGAAGTCTTAAAAACGGAGCAAAAAACAAAAAACAGATTAAAAAATCTAAAATAAGTAACTGCTTTCGACTAAATCCTTGTATATATTTTTTCTTAAGATAATCTAAAACAGTCCCATTTGTTCTGCCCGCTTTCTCTCTCTTTTTCATCATTGCTATTTACCAATAAATCCTTTCACTTTTTTGCAGCCGTATAATACTGCCCGCCAAGCGGAAGCCATGAAAGCCATGTTTCCAACCCTGCCAGCCTATTTAATATTCCTTTCCTTGGAAAAAATATGGTATAAGCTGTTTTTATATTTTCAAATCCTACACGTCTAAGAATTTTACACATCGTTTTTTTTGAAATCAGTACGGCCTCCTGATCAAATACACATTGATCCACAATTTTTCTGGTAACCGGATTACAAGGATTATGTTCAAAGATATACACTACCCCATTTTCTTTCAGTACCCGCCTGCATTCCCGCAGTAATCCCTCATGCTCTTCCTGTGGTACATGATGCAACACGCAGGCAATAAATACAAAATCAAAGAACCCATTTTGATACGGGATCTTTGTTCCGTTATAACATGTAAAATGAATCTTCTGCGTTTCCAATTTCTCAGCCTGTCGGATGCTGTCCTTGGATACATCTATTCCAAAATATTCCATATTAGAAAAATAATTTTCAAAATGCACAGCATTCATCCCATCCCCGCATCCAAGATCCAGAATTTTTACATGATTGCCGCTACCCCCCCCCATTCTTTTTTGACAATTTCCACTTTATACCGACCAAAGTAATCGCTATCAACACCGCTAATTCCTTGTATATTCTTCGTATGAATCTCACGGTAATTTTCCGCAAAACGGTCAAATTCTGCTTTTTGCCCCATCTTTTGTACTCCTTTCCTGCGACCTCTTCTATACTGTTTTCTATATCGTTTTTTCATCTGTCCTTTCACTGATAATATACCGCGGCCTAGCTTTTGTCTCCAGATAGATTTTTCCGATATATTCCCCTAAAATACCCAGGCAGATCATCTGCACGCCACCGATAAAACAAATAATACTAGTCATGCTCGTCCATCCAGCAACTGTCCCACCCTGGAAATATTGCACAAAAGACCAAACACCTACACAAAAGCTGAAAAATGCAATCAAAATTCCAATGCCCGTTATCATGCGGATCGGCCGGATGCTAAGGCTTGTAATTCCATCAAATGCCAGTGCCAGCATTTTGTGCATGGGATAATGGCTCTCCCCGGCTGCTCGTTCTTTCCTTTTATAAAAAACAGTCGTACTGTGAAATCCTACCAGCGGAATTAATCCCCGTAAAAATAGATTGACTTCTTTAAAATCTGCGAATTCTTTTAACACACGTGTAGAAATCAGGCGGTAATCCGCATGATTATAAACCACTTCCGCACCCATCAGACGCAAAAATCGGTAAAATCCTTCTGCTGTTGCTTTCTTAAAAAACGAATCAGAATCCCGGTTACTGCGGACTCCATAGACGATCTCATTTCCCTGGTGAAAAGCATCTGTCATTTCTTCCATCGCATCAATATCATCCTGACCGTCGCAATCTATGGAAATGGTAAAATCCGCCAAATCTTTTGCTTCCATCAGTCCTGCCAGCACAGCATTCTGATGCCCGCGGTTTCTGCTCTGGCGGATACCACAGTAACATGCACTGTCCTCTGCGAACCCGCAAATCAGATCCCAGGTATGATCTGTACTTCCATCGTCTACAAACAAAATCCGGCTCCCGGCGCTGATTTTTTGTTTGGTAATCAATGTTTGCAGCTCTTCTAAAAAGAGAGGTGCTGTCACCGGCAGCACTTTTTCTTCGTTATAACATGGAACTACGATATACAGTATGCCTTTTTGATGATCCATCTGCTTTCCCTCCATTACTCCCCAAGCGATGCCATATACTTATCACATACTTCCTGCGTACTTCCAAGCAGCACGCTTCTTCCATGATCCAGCCACAATACTTTATTGCAGATCTCCCTGACATTGTCGATCGAATGGGATACAAACAGCACTGTTGTGCCGCCGTCGATCATACTTTGCATCTTTTCCCTGCTCTTTTTCTGAAAAGCAGCATCTCCTACAGAGAGGATCTCATCTACGATCAGCACTTCCGGTTCTACCAGCGTGGATATGGAAAATGCCAGCCTTGCCAGCATCCCGGAAGAAAAATTGCGTACCGGAACTTCCATAAAATCCGCAAGCTGTGAAAACGCTACAATTTCCTCATATTTTTCGCATAAAAACTGTTTGCCGTAGCCAAGCACGGCACCATTTAAAAATACATTTTCCCTTGCGGTCAGTTCTGTATCAAATCCGGCTCCCAACTCCAGCATCGGCGCAATCATGCCGTTTACCCGCACGCTGCCCTGCGTCGGTTCAAAAACACCGGAAATCACTTTTAACAATGTAGATTTTCCGGCTCCGTTTGCGCCTACAATGCCCAGTACATCGCCCTTGTCAATATGAAAGCTTACATCACGCAGCGCCCAGAATTCATTTTTTGGCATTTCTCGTTTGACCGATTTAATCAATGCTTCTTTTAATGTATTTATTTTTTCGATTCCAAGATGAAACTTCATCCCCACATGCTCGACCGTAATCATGCCCTCTCCTTATATATAGTAAATAAATTTTTTCTGCTGCCTGCGGAAAAAACAAAATCCTGCGATAAGCGCCGCCGCCCCAAATACGAGCAAAATTACAAACTGCTGCGTGCTCGGTATTTTATGGTACAAAATAATGTTCCTGGCAAATGTCACGTACTGGTACATCGGATTTGCACGAAATACGGGAACCATCTGATCCCCGACAATGGAAATATCATAAAAAATCGGTGTCATATAGGTCCAGGCAAGTGTCAGCAGATTGTACAGATAGATCATATCCCGAAAAAAAACAGTGAGTGCGGCAAGGATAAATCCAATACCCAATGTAAACAAAAACAAACACGCAAAATCATACAACAGCAGGATATGGTGCCAGGTCACATCCTCTTTTGTCACAAAGATCACCGCATACAGTGCAATCAGAGAAAAAAACAAGTTCACACACGATGTAATCGTCTTTGCGACCGGAAAAATATATTTTGGCATATGCACTTTTGTAATCAGGTTAAAATTTCCGGTAATCGCGGTCAGGGAATAATTCGTCGCTTCTGTAAAAAAGTTGAAAATAACAAGCCCGGTAATAATATACACCGGATAATTCATACTCCCGGATGTCGTCATTTTAAATAAATTTGTAAATACCACGGTCATAATCAGCATCATAAACAGCGGATGCAGAATGCTCCAAAGCACACCGAGCACCGAGCGCTTATACTTTACTTTAAAGTCCCTGAGCACAAGCTGGTACAACAAAAACTGATAACGCTTCCATATGGATAGGTATCGAAAAATCATACTGTACGTCCTCTACTTTGTGCGTGCGGTATCTGCAACCAATTTGTCAGATACTTCAAAGGCACGCAAAATAACAGCCTCCATATTGTAATATTTATAATCTGCCAGCCGTCCTACTGGTATGATCTGGCGGTACTTTGACAGTTCGGAAAGATATTTTTGATGCAGCAGGCGGCATTCTTCCCGGTCAATCGGATAATACGGTTCCCCAAACCTTGCGGAACCCTTTTTATATTCTCCCGGATACTCTACCAGCAGCGACGTCCTGCCTTCAAGTTTTTGTCCTGTCAAGCGCTTCATCTCTGTTCGCCTTGTTGCTGGTCTTTGATCCGGCCAATTTCGCACCGTTTCTTCCTGTATAAAGTCCTTGCCATGCGTCTCCCACTGAAATTCCAAAGAACGGTATGGCAGCGAGCCGTAACGGTTTTGCAGCAATTCATCAATCGCTCCCGTATAGATCATATTTCCTTTTAATTTTTCCCCCTTGTACAGCACGGTATGACTGCTTTCATCAAGCGAAACCACATCCAGCGCATCGGTGCCTGTCTGTATCGTAATATTCGGATGGTTCAGCAGACTTTCAAATAACTTCGTAAATCCATCCTTTGGCATCACCTGGTATTTATGCAGAAAATGCTTATTGTCATAAGAAATCCTGACAGGTATCCTTGCAGTGACTGAAGGATCGATTTCATCTGGCGACAGCCCCCACATTTTCATTGTATAATGTACAAATACTTTTTCATAAATATATTCCGCAAGTTTTTTGACTGCTGCATCCTCCGACCTGCGCAGCTCAAGAATCGGTATATTGGCATCAAACCCATATGCCCCGATCAGCTTTTCTTTTAAAGCAACTGCTTCTTCTACCGGAAAAAGCAGGTCGATCGATGTCAGGTTAAACGGCAGCGGTACGATAACGCCATCTATTTCAGCCCTTACGGTATGGTGGTAAGGAACCCACTGCGTAAAACGGCTTAAAAAACGAAACACCCGCTCTTCGTTCATTACAGAAATATGCGGCCCGTATTGGTGCACCAGTATGCCGTCAGCATTATAAGTATCATACATATTACCCGCAATATGGCTTCTTTTTTCAAGCAGCAGCACACGCCTTCCCGCTTCTTGTGCAATCCTTCTGGCGCATACCGCCCCTGCATAGCCTGCTCCAACTACAATATCTTCAAACATGCTTTCCTGCCTCCTTATTTTCGCCTTTTATCCACCAGCCGTATATGCCACAGATTTTCACATACATCGTTTTACAAAAGTCCAGGCATTTCAGATAAACGCGATATCCATATGCCTTTTGTACTCTGGATACCGAAAAATCATATTTACGGTAAATCCGCAAAAAAGGCACCGTCTTCTCCATCCTCTCATACAGTGCAAATGATGTGTGTTTTAAATATGCATCAAATTTTTTTGCCCGCACTGCACCGCGCGCATGGTTTTCGTCATATACAAGCGAAATTGCATAATGCGTGTAAAGCAGCTTTTCTAAGATCTGCCATACATACGCTTTTTTCCTGCCGGACAGGTTCGCCGTATCCGCCGCCAGTATATCAATCACCCGGTGCATGACCCGGTTGTGATGTGCATACCGCCTGACCATCGTCGGCAGATAAATACTTTGCTCCGTATTTCCGACAAAATATTTATACAGATACAAATCCAGAAAATAAACCGTCTCCACATACGGCATTGGCAGCAGCATATACTCTACATCTGCATAATACGTATGTTCTTGTATCACAAGCTGCATTGATTGCAGCAGGCTCGTCCGGTAACAGATCGAAGCCAGTGCAAAATAAACGCCCGATACCGGAAGCTCCGCAAACGGATAGATCTTGCGAAACGCGACTTGTTCCTGACGAACCGGCGTACTGGCGCCGGTTTCCAGATCTACACGGCTGTAATGGCAGGAAATCAAATCAGGAAGCGTATCTTCCATACAGCCGATCGTTTTGACAAGTTCTACAAGCGCCTCGCTGTCCAGCCAGTCATCGGCATCCAGCACGAGAAAATAGCGTCCATGCGCTTTTTGTATCCCTTTGTTAATTGCAGATCCATGCCCGCCGTTTTTCTTTGTAATCACGAAAAAAGAACGCGGATATGCTTTTGCAAACTGCTGTGCAATCTCTCCGGTGCCATCCGTGGAACCATCGTTGACTACCAGCACTTCGATCTTATCTAAATACGCGCCACACCCGGCAATCGAACGCAGGCAGCGGTACAGGTACTTTTGCGCATTGTATGCCGCAACGGTAATGGTCAGCCATTTATCCATCGTTTTCATCCTTTCAAACGCTCCTTTAACAGCCGGTCAAAATACCGTGCGGTCTGCGCAGAAGAATATTTTAACAGCCGCTTGTTTTTTGCTGCTTCCTCCGCCATGCTTTGATTCGCTGCGCTCCCGTCGTCGACAAGCTCTTTCAGCGTTTCTGAAATTTGCAGCACATTGCCCCGTTCCAGCAGCACGCCGCCGCTCTCTGTCACAATACGCGCCGCTTCCGAGCTTTGGTCTGTCAATGCCAATACCTGATTCTGGCTGCCAAGGTAGTCAATCAGCTTGGATGCGCAAAAAATGGAACCCTCTTTTAAAAAGGAAAACCAAGCATCGATATGCAGCAAATAATCTGCCTGTTTCATCCACTTTAAGCTTTCCAAATAAGAAACCGGCTCTTGAATCTTTACGATGTCATCCAGAAAAAATGCATTTGCCGCATCCTTTACAGCAGAATCAATATTTCCTACAAACTGCACAAGCAGCTTTTTCGCAGCCGACGGATGAATCTTTTTCAGGTGCGCCAAAGCTTGTAAAAATTCCGTTGGCATCCGTTTCCTGTCCAGATACCCGACATACGTGATACATACCCGTTCTTTTGAGCGTTCCTTCCGCTTTGGGTACAAGCTGCTGTCAAACGAATGCGGCACAACCTGGCATTTATTTTTATATCTGCGGTTTTGCTTCATCTCCATAAGATAGTCTTTCTGCTTTTCGGACGGCAGCACAAGTAGGTCTGCATGTCTAAGCGCCGCTTGTTCCAGCTTATACAAGTTCCGTAGAAGTTTATATTTATTCGCCGGAAGGAAAACCGGCAAATTCCGGATTGCTTTTGGATGCCGGATGAAAAACTGGTTTACATGCATCTTCTTTAACAGTACGTCTTCATAAATATACGCTTCCAGCTCATATGGATTGCGGAACACCGGATCTGCCATACTTGCAATCCAGCGTATGCCCGGACGGATCTTTTTTACAGCCAGCCCGACTAAAATGCTCTCCGGCGGCATACTTCTGGTCATTACACAATCGTAATGACAGGTTCTATCTAGTTTTCGAAACAGGCGGATACATGCCTTTACCCAGACATTGATCTGGTCGGTATCCACCGGATATACATGAATATTTTCTGCTTTTAAATCTGACTCCTTTGCATACCCCCACAGCTTGCTGCGCGAACAGCAGACATCATACGTATAGGCGGAATGCTTTAACAGTTTATAAGTCACCAGCCCTTCCGCGGAAGTCGCCGGCGGGAAAAACCAGCTCGCCGTAAAGATTCTCATCGTCTTGATTCTCCTTTTATCATTATGCAGCATCGATAAATCGGCAAAAGCAGGTAGCCGCTTTTACGCAGCAGCTTTAAATAGCGGATCTTTCTGGAAAGTTCTTCATACATGCCTGCGTCCTTTTTTTGCAAAAAAGCATCTGCCTGCTTTAACCGTACTGCCGCCAACCTGAAATCCGGTTCGCATTGCAGAAAAATAAAATAATGGTCCTCAAACGCTTTGCATACGACTGTCCTGATATATTGCTTCTGTGCGGATTCTTTTTTGCTGTTATAATCGGAAAACAGCCGGCAGACCATTTTCCTGTGCTGCATAGCATTGTCTGCCATATGCTTTTTCGAAGTGCTCTGTGTCGCGATCCCAACTCTGTACCGATAAGGTGCCAGATCAAAAAAAACAACCGTCTGTACCTCCCACATCGGTTTTGTCATATACACAAGGTCATCATAGTAACTATGTTCCGGCAAAAAAATATCCCCGTCTTTTAACATCTTCGTCCGATAGCAGATCGATGGCAGTGCAAAACAACAGCCTGCTGTCCGCAAATTTGCAAACGGCACAACCGTCCCATATAGCGGCGCTTTTGTATCTACCATCGTCTCCTGTGCACCTTTGACCCTTACATAGTGGCTGACTGCCAAATCAACATCCAGTTTTTCGAGCTGCATCACCAATTCCCGAAAATCTTCCTGCCTGACCCAGTCGTCTGCGTCTACAACCATAAAATATCTGCTGTCTGCACATCTGAGTGCTGTATTGACCGCAGAGCCGTGCCCGCCGTTTTCCTTACGGATATAGCGGATCAGATGCGGATACTTACTGGCATATTGTTTCGCAATCGCTGCCGTCCTGTCGAAAGAGCCGTCATCTACCGCCAGGATCTCTATTTTTTGTTCGATTTCTTTGATTAAAAAGCTTTCCAGGCACTTTTTGATATACTGCTGCACCTGGTACATAGGCACTGCTACTGTCAGCACTTTTTTTACTGGTGTTTTCATCATCCGATCCAAAACATTTCCTTACTCTTTTATTTTCCGATTACCGAATTGCAAAAGAATTTCCACAATCCGCTCACACGCATGTCCGTCTCCGTAAGGATTGGCTGCTTTTGCCATCCTTTCATATTCTGAGGGACATTCGATCAGCCTGGCTGCTGCCTGGTAAATCTGTTCTTCCATAACGCCTGCCAGCTTTACAGTACCTGCCGCCAATGCTTCCCGCCGCTCTGTTTCTGCGCGGAGTACCAGAACTGGCACCCCGCAGGAAGGCGCCTCTTCCTGCAAGCCGCCGGAATCCGTCATAACGAAAAAGCTGCGGCTGACGGCATTGTGCATATCCTCTACATCGATCGGCGGAATCAAATACACATTTCGTACATTGCCTAGGATCTGCTCCGCGGTCTTACGTACCGCCGGGTTTAAATGCACTGGATAGACAAAGGAAAGTCCTGTATACCGTTTTGCCAGCCGCTTTACTGCCTGGCAGATATTTTTAAGCGGCTCGCCAAGGTTTTCACGCCGATGCGCCGTCAGCAGGATATACCTGCTATTTTGCGCATCCAGACGGCGCAGTATCGGGTCTTTCGACACATAATCTGCCCTTACCGTAGTTTGCAAAGCGTCAATCACGGTATTTCCTGTTACATATACATGCTCCCTGATCTGTTCCCTTTCCAGGTTTTTGCGGTTTTCTTCTGTCGGCGCAAAATGAATCGCGGCAAGCCTTGCTGTCAGACTCCGGTTTATTTCTTCCGGGAAAGGCGCATACGGGTCATATGTGCGCAGCCCCGCCTCCACATGTCCAACGGGCACCTGCCTGTAAAATGCCGCTAAAGCAGCAGCAAACGAGGTTGTCGTATCTCCATGCACCAGCACAAGATCCGGCTTTTCTTTAGCGAGCACTTCTCCAAATCCTCTCAGCACGCCACAAGTAACGTCCGTTAACGTCTGGTGCGCCTGCATCAGATTTAAGTCATACTGCGCGCGGATGCCAAAAACATTCATTACCTGATCCAGCATCTGCCTGTGCTGCCCGCTCAGGCACACAACGCTTTCGATCGCAGGATGCTTTTCCAGTTCTTTCAGCAGCGGACACATCTTCACCGCTTCCGGCCTCGTCCCAAAGACGGACAACACTTTTTTCATCTTCCAAAAACTTCCTCTCTTAAGATCTGTTCGATCTGCTCTGTCCTTGCCGCCCAACTGTTTTGCAATAGAAACTGCCTGTGGCTTTGTGCATCCTTAAACGGACGGCAAAATCCATGCCTAATAATATCCGCGATCTCCTCCACATCCTCATATAGCGCCAGATAGTCCTGAAAACGCAGCGTTTCTTTGCTTGTTACCGCAAGCACCGGCTTATTCAGCGCCAGGTATTCATAGATTTTTACTGGATTAATCGTGGAAAGGAGCGGCGATTTTTTGAAATTGTAAAGGCATACATCAAACGTCTCCAAAAGCGCAGGCAGCTTTTCATTTTCCAATATGCCCAGATAATGGACTCTCGGATGAAGGATCGGGTGCCGATAATTTCTGCCAGCCAGATAAATCTCATACTCGCTGTCCAGCTCCAGCAGCTTTTCAATCACAGCCTCGTCAAACCACTCGCCAATCGTCCCGATATATCCGAATGCTTTAGCCTTCCCAAGCCTGCCAAAGCTTACCCCATGCGCTCCGATACCAGATACAAAGCTGTCTGACACTGCATTGGGGATCAGGTATGCTTTTTTCTTTTTCGCTTTTCGTTCTTCATAAAACTGAACTGCCGTCACTGTCACAATATCCGCCATATGAAGTATTTTTCGCTGATTCCTTTTCAGCGTCATCCTCCAAAGCCTGGAAGAGACAAGCATCGCTTCTTCATCCATTTTGTCAAAAAGAACCGGTACATGCTTCCAATGCCGGATCAGGGGATACCAGCCGCTGTACCCTGTCCATACAAGGTCACATTCTCTGATCAGCCTGCGAAGCTGCCAAAGCTCTGACAGGCTGTTAACCCCGCATAGATCCAAAATCTCTATGCTTTTGTGAACCGTCAGGCAGCCGTTCAAACGAAGGACTGTCAAATTGTCAGAAACCATCTGCCGCATTCCCGCAAACGTACGCCCTCCCTTTAGCAGCCAGCGCATAAGGCTTACCGTAGGCTCCACATAATACACCTTATGCTTTTTTGCCAGGCATTCCGCGATCTGCTGCGGCCGCTGCTTCATATCGTTATAATAGATGGGAGCAAAATAGAGTATCGTCATTATCCTGTCACTTTCTTTGGAGCAGATCAAACAGCCTGTCTGCCAGTGCATCCGGCAGGCACAGCAGCAAAAGGTCAAAGCAGGCATACTTCCAGTTCAGTTTGCTGTACCTGATAATTCCTGCCATATTTTTATCCATGCGGGCTTTTGCAAATGCCGCAGCCTGTTTTTCCTGTTTAAAATGAATGCCTCGTTTTTTCATCTCACGCAGCAGACGGTACATCGGAACCACCCTTTTTTTATCATAATCCTGTTTGCTGCAAATGCCCTGCAAACAGCCTGTCTGATTTGCGCCGTGCCTGCGGTAGCGGACAAGCGGCTGGTCTACAAATGCCACCCTGCCCCACGATGCCGCGCATACCGCCACCCATTGGTCACAGTATGTGCATTTGACAAAAGGCAGCGCTTTTTTTGCAAGATCCGCCCGCACCAGCATCGAACAGCCAGCCGTACAGTTTTCTGTGACATAGCTTGCCGTAGTATCGCTGCCGTGGACATATCGAAGACCCTTACGCATTTTACGCAGGCTGGGAAAAATCTGCACGCCGTTTTCATCGATCACGGACATATCGCTGTATGCCATCACCGCACGCTCTTTTTGTACCGCCTGCGCCAGCTTTGCCAGTTTTTGTGCTTCCCAAATATCGTCCTGGTCGCAGAAAGCAATATAATTCCCTCTGGCAAAACGCACCATCTTTTCAAACGTCCGGTTTGAGCCTTCCCTGCGGCTGCTTTGATACAAGTGCACCCGCTGCCTGCCGCACAAGCTTTTCGCCGCGATCTTTTGTATTTTACGAAATATGGCAGCATCTTCACTGTCATCTAAAATAATCACTTCATAGACCGGAAATGTCTGCCTGAAAATCGATGCAAGCTGCTCGTGCAGCCATTTAAAATTCGGCTGATATACCGCAACCAGCACCGAAATCCGCATATCCGGCTCCATCTGCGCATAAATCCGCCGCATACGCTTTTGCACTTCCTTTTGGTCATATGCCGCTATCTTTTTTTGATAAAAAAGCCCGCGTTGCGTACGCAGACGCTGATCTGCAAGCAGGCGCTCCAGCTTTTTTAACAACTGTTCCTGCTTTCCAGGAGAAAACCTGTCCTTTACCAGCTCGCGGTTTCCTCGTATATCAGACACAACACATGCCATCCCCGCCGCCATCGCTTCCATAAGCGCTGTGGGCATCCCTTCCTGTAAAGACGGAAAAACAAACAGATCCGCGCTTTGATAAAACTCCTCCACATGTTCCTGAAAGCCCAGCAGCCTGAGCCTGCCGGAAACCCCCAGTGCTTCCGCCTGCCGCAGCAGCCGTTTTTGCTGTTCTCCCTGTCCGCAGATCAGGTAGAAACTGTTTTTTTCTCTAAGCTCTGCCAATGCAGCAATCACTGCCTGATGGTTTTTTCTCCTGCTAAGTTCGCCGACGGATAAAAGGATCGCGGCATCCGCTGGAATCTGGTACTTCCTGCAAAAATCCCTTTTCTGCTGCTGTGTACTGTCCGCGGACATTCTACAAAACCGCTTCGTATCAATCCCAATGCCGGGAATGTAAAAAATGCTGCCTGTTTGTACGCGCAGGTGTCTTTTTGCAAACCGGTAGTCTTCCCGATTGACTGTAACCAAAACATCCGTCCGGTAAGACAGCAGCTTTTCCACCGGATAATACAGCAGCCAGTTTTTAAGTGGTGCGCCCTGATAAAAATGAAATCCATGTGCCGTATAGATCACCCTGATTTTTTGCCGGTGCGCCACAATTCTTGCAAGTGCTCCTCCGATCGGTGAATGACAGTGCATCCACACAAAGCGATGCTGCCTGGTTAGTTCCAAAAGCTGCCTGAGCGCCTGAACGCCTGCGCCAACAGACCATATGTCCCGCGGGCAGCTCCATTGGTGATATGGCACAGACCATTCCCGCAGCGTTCTTTGCAATTTTCTGATCTGCCGCCTGTCGCACGTATTACCCTCCAAAAAATTGCACGCCACATGCACCTCATATCCAAGTTCCAGCAGCAGCCGTATATTCGGCATATTAAACTGGTCTATCATAGACGCCACGGATGCAGCCATCAGCACTTTTTTCTTTTTCATATCAAGCTTTTTTCTCACATTTTCTATTCGGTCATCCTTTATGCTTCACTCATAATCTCTGCTACCGATTTCATAATCTTCACATACATTGCATAGCTGTCCGTCTGTTTCCTGTGACCGGCATTTTTATCCTCTGTCTCCCACAAATCCAGTACCGCATCCGACGGATGCACCTCGCCCCAAAGCAGCTCGCCTGCGTCTGCTTCTAAAGCTCCACAGATGCCCACAAACGTCTCCAGACTCATAATCCTTGTTCCACGCTCGATATGCCCCATAAATGACATACTGATCCCACATTTTTTTGCAAGCTCCTCCTGTGACCATCCTTTTACCTTTCGAACCTGGCGGATGCGCATCCCCATCTTTGCGTAATCTAATTCCTTCATGCTTTCCTCCAACTACATCCACGATGCATAACATTTTATATAGAAATGTTATCTTTAAGTATTTTATAACAAATCCTATTCATTTGCAATAGAAAGAAAAAAATTGTATAAAATTACTAATTTTTTCAGGCAATTTCTTTGCCGTTTATCTATTATCTATGATAAAATCAAGCATCTTTTCCAAAAACATAACATCCGGGATTTTCAGTGGCTGCCGTAAAAAAGCAGCATTTTTTGTATGCGCAAAAATAAAAAAAGCAGCAATTCCTTAGTTTATAAGGGTTTTCATGGATTGTATGATATCTGTAATGCATAACATTTCTATATAAATTGTTGTGTAAAAGCAAAAAATACAAAGCTCCCCAGATAAACTGAGGAGCTTTTCTTTATACATCCGCTTCTATATTCTTTTGTGTTTCTGTCTTTGCATGTCTGTCAGAAACATCCTAATCACAAAGAGATCCGCCATCCATACTTCCTTATTTCCATTGAATGCAAATCCGTAAATACGAATCCGGTACCTGCTGCATACTCGTGATTGATGACCTTAAAGTTCCTTATAAGGATTCGTTTGAAAGGTAGCGTGAAAAAACCACTGCATAAATTCTACGATTTGATCCCAGTACCCATGCACATATGCCTCCTGCATAGGTGTATCATACTCATCCAGCAATACTTCTTTCTATATCATATGGCTTTGTATTAACGCAATATTTTCCGTAACCGGCTTCGTCCCATCCACCCGGATCACAGGACAAGGCAGCCCCCTGATCCAGTCTTTTACTGTATTCTCATCCCTGGACGCCACATAATCAAAAAACCGCTCTTCCTGCTCATACAAATCTCCGCCCGCAAGCATCCGGCTGCCGAACTTTAAAAACGAACGGTTTTTCACACGCTGCATTCGAAGTTCTTTCGGAACCTCGATACATACGGCATAATTCAAAAACGAATGCAGCTCTTTTCCATAATCCCCAATCACAGAAGCAAAGACAAACGGTTTATGTTTACTCATCTCTCGAAAAAGAAGCTTTTTTACCTCTTCGCGCGTACGTGGATGCGCATATAGGTAGTTTGGGTCTGTTTTTGGAAAATATAAGTCCTCGTTGTCGATAAAAGCCGCATTTAGTGTCTCAGCAAGGGCTTTACCGAGCGTACTTTTTCCAGTACCATTTAAGCCACATACGATAATTCCTGTTCCCATTTGTTCCTCCGGCTGTGTGTTTTATTGCAAAGGTCAGCGTACGCACAACTAACGCCAGTTCTTTTTTATATATTCCGCTGCCGATGTCGCCGCATTTGCTCCATCCGAAACCGCTGTCACGACCTGGCGCAGCGCCTTTGTACGCACGTCGCCTGCTACAAAAAATCCCGGTGCAGAAGTGACTCCGGTTTCATCTGCAATCACATACCCTGCTGCGTCCAGGTCTACAACGCCGCGCAGCAATTCTGTCTGCGGCTGCATACCGACTGCGACAAACGCTCCGTTTACCGGAAGCGACCTGCCGTCCTTTAGCTCCAGCGCAGTAACGGTCTGTTCCCCTACGATTTTTGCAGGTACGGCACTTGTCAGTATTTCTACATTTTCTTTTTCCTGTAGCTGCTGTACTGTAGCTGCCTGGCCGCGAAATTCCTCACGGCGGTGCACAAGGTAAACCTTTTCACACAAATCCGATAAATAGAGCGCATCGCCAAGCGCCGTATCCCCGCCGCCGATCACTGCTGTTTCCTTTCCTCTGTAAAAGGCACCGTCACAGACCGCGCAATAGGAAACGCCTTTTCCGGCAAACTCTTCTTCTCCATCCACACCAAGGCGGCGGTGCGAGGCGCCGGCGCAGTAGATCACTGTTTTTGCCCGGATCGTACTGCCGTCTGCCATCTGCACATGCCAAATGTTGTCTTTATTTGTAAATCCTTCCGCTGTTCCTTCATAAAACTGCACGCCGAACTCTTTTGCATGTGTTAAAAATGTTTCCCCAAGGTCATAGCCGTTGACTCCAGGAAGCCCCAGATAATTGTCAACCTGGTCGCTTTCTGCAATCTGGCCCGTGCCACGGTACTCTTTTTCAACAACAAGCACATTTAAGTTTGCGCGGACAGCATAGACCGCTGCGCTAAGCCCCGCTGGGCCGCTGCCGACCACTAAAAGATCCAGATTTTCATTTCTATCATTCTTACCTGTTGGATTCTCATTCATATACATCTGCCTCACTTTATTCTGTTATACTATATTCACTTCCAAGATTTTCATGCAAGCCCTTTTCTCATGTGTCATTTTGCATGATTCAGACTGCACCGATTTGTCACTGGCATTATTATACCACAATCACACTGTATATAAAACAATTTTTAAAATACGGCGCACAAAAGATTGTCCTTGCATCTATGCAGTAAATACGTTAAACTGAATTCAGGAATCAATCAGGAATCAAAAAGAAAGGATGTGGTTATATGTCTCTCCCACAGGAAATCATAGATACTTCATATGATTACTGGAACCTGCCAGACGGACAACGTGCCGAATTAATTGACGGCAAGCTATATAATATGGCGCCGCCGAACCGGATACATCAAAAATTGATCGCAAAATTCGTCAATCGAATCGAAAACCATATTGCAGAGCATCATGGCGGCTGTGAAGTCTACCCTGCCCCATTTGCCGTCAACCTGGATGCTAATGACAATATATGGGTGGAGCCGGATCTGTCTGTAATCTGCGAGAAACAAAAGCTGACTGACCGCGGATGCAAAGGCGCTCCAGACTGGATTATTGAAATCGTTTCTCCTAGCAGCATTCGCATGGATTATTCGGTCAAGCTGTTCAAATACCGGACTGCCGGGGTAAGGGAGTATTGGATCGTAAATCCAATAAAGCAGACGGTTCAGACATATTCTTTTGAAGGCAGAGAAGACGCCGGACATTATTCTTTCGAAGATGAGATCTGTGGTAAAGTACTGGAAGGATTTACTGTAAAGGTCAGCGAACTGCTGGAAAACTTTGAATAAAGGCTGGTTATAGAAAAACCGCTGCACATTTATGCAGCGGTTTTTCTTGTATTTATTTATAAAGTTCAACTAATCTTTCCAAGTGTGTATAACGAGCTTTTGCAGCTTCTTCTGATTCTTTGAACAGTTTTTCTGCACGCTCTGGGAAGGATCTTGCAAGACGGCTGTAACGTGTCTCGCTGTTTAAGAATTCCTGGTATGTTCCATCGCCTGGCTTGGAGGACAGTGTAAATGGATTCTTGCCTTCTGCCTTTAATGCCGGGTTATAGGAGAACAGATTCCAGTATCCAGAAGCAACTGCCTTCTTCATTTCATCCTGACAGTGGTTCATGCCACCCTTTACACCGTGCAGCTCACATGGAGCGTAGCCGATAATCAGGGATGGGCCGTTGTATGCTTCTGCTTCTGCAATTACTTTTACTGCATGAGCCATATTTGCGCCGAGTGCGATCTGTGCTACGTATACATAACCATAGCTCATAGCGATATCAGCAAGGCTCTTCTTGCTTACGTCTTTACCTGCTGCTGCGAACTGGCATACTTCACCGATGTTGGAAGCTTTGGAAGCCTGGCCGCCTGTATTGGAGTACATTTCTGTATCGAATACCATAACGTTTACATTTTCGCCTGCTGCAAGCACATGGTCTAATCCGCCGAAGCCGATATCATATGCCCAGCCGTCGCCGCCGAAGATCCAGATCGACTTCTTCGCAAGGTAATCTTTTTTATCAATCGCTGCTGCTGCATCCGGGCATCCGGCTGCTGCTGCTTTTTCCAGCTCTGCTACTAATGCTTCTGCTGCTGGTGAATTTGCTTTTGTATCGTCTTTTGTTTCCATAAACTTCGCAAATGCATCTTTTAATGCTGCGTCTGCTTTATCAGATTCTGCACATTTCTTAGCGCTTGCGATTGCCTGGTCACGAAGTACCTGCTGGCCGATCTGCATACCGAAGCCGTGCTCTGCATTGTCTTCGAATAAGGAGTTCGCCCATGCTGGCCCCTTCTTGGAATCTTTGTGTACAGTGTATGGTGATGTAGCAGCAGGGCCGCCCCAGATAGAGGAACATCCTGTCGCATTGGAAATATACATATGCTCACCAAACAACTGTGTAATCAGTCTTGCATAAGAGGTTTCTGCACAGCCTGCACAAGAGCCTGAGAACTCCAGTAACGGCTGGTTGAACTGAGAACCTTTTACCGTATTGTCAGCCGGCATACCAGGTTTTTTGCCTACATTTGCTACAAGATAATCAAATACTGGCTGTTCTGCTGCCTGAGATTCCTGCGGTACCATTTCAATCGCGCCTACCGGGCAGACTGTGATACATTCGCCGCATCCCATACAATCTAACGGAGATACGCTCATTGTATACTTGTATTCGCCAGCCTTTGGCTTCATATCTGCAAGTTTGATGTTGTCCGGTGCTGCTTTTACTTCTTCGTCGCTTAACATAAACGGACGAATCGTTGCATGAGAACATACAAACGCACACTGGTTACATTGGATACACTTCTCAGCATTCCATGTAGGAACGGTTACTGCTGTTCCGCGTTTTTCGTAAGCAGATGCACCATGTTCGAACTGTCCGTCCGGGTTGCCCATAAATGCGGATACCGGAAGGCTGTCGCCGTCCATAATAGAGATTGGCTCCATCAGTTCTTTTACCATCTTGATCGTTTCCGGGCGTCCCTTTAATTCAGCCGGAGCCGGATCTGCCTGCGGATTTGACCAGGAAGCAGGAATTTCTACTTTATGTACAGCGTCTACGCCGGCGTCAATCGCCTTGTAGTTCATTTCTACGACTGCGTCACCCTTCTTGCCATAGGATTTCTTTGCAGCCTGTTTCATAAAGTCTACTGCATCATTAATCGGCATTACGTTTGCCAGTTTAAAGAATGCAGACTGTAAGATCGTATTGGTACGTTTGCCCATACCGATTTCGATCGCTTTGTCAATCGCGTTGATTGTATATAACTGAATATTGTTGTCAGCAATGTATTTCTTTGCTTCTGCATTTAAGTGATGTTCTAATTCTTCATCAGACCACTGGCAGTTAATCATAAATACGCCGCCTGGTTTAACATCCTGCACCATCTTAAAGCCCTTGTTTACATATGCAGGGTTATGGCAGGCTACGAAATCTGCCTGGTTGATGTAATATGGGCTGCGGATCGGCTTGTCGCCAAAACGCAGGTGGGAAATGGTAACACCGCCTGTTTTCTTAGAGTCATACTGGAAGTATGCCTGGATAAATTTATCTGTATGGTCACCGATAATCTTCGTAGAGTTCTTGTTTGCGCCTACGGTACCGTCGCCGCCAAGACCCCAGAACTTGCACTCTACGGTGCCTTCTGCTGCTGTAATCGGAGCTGGTTTTTCTTCCGGCAGGCTTAAGTTTGTAACATCGTCCACGATACCGATTGTGAAACGAGGCTTTGGTGCGTCTTTTTCTAATTCTTTGTATACAGCGAATACAGAGGATGGCGGTGTGTCTTTGGAGCCTAAGCCGTAACGTCCGCCTGTTAATACGATCGTATCAAGCCCTGCTTCACGAAGCGTAGCTGCTACGTCTAAGTATAACGGATCGCCTAAAGAACCTGGCTCTTTTGTTCTGTCTAATACAGCGACTTTCTTCACTGTCTTTGGAAGTACTTTTGTAAATGCTTCCGAAACCCACGGACGATATAAGCGTACTTTTACAAGTCCGACTTTTTCACCCTTTGCCATTAAATAATCAATGACTTCTTCTGCAACGTCGTTAATCGAGCCCATAGCTACGATTACACGTTCTGCATCTTCTGCGCCATAGTAGTTGAACAGGTCATAGTTTGTGCCAAGCTTTTCATTGATCTTGGACATATATTTGGATACAACTGCCGGCAGTTCGTCATATACTTTATTACATGCCTCACGATGCTGGAAGAATACGTCTCCATTTTCGTGGGAACCACGCATAGCCGGATGTTCTGGATTTAACGCATGGTCACGGAATGCCTTTACTGCGTCCATATTGCACATTTCTTTTAAATCTGCGTAATCCCATGTTTCAATTTTCTGAATCTCATGAGATGTACGGAATCCGTCGAAGAAGTTTAAGAACGGAACTTTGCCTTCAATCGTTGCCAGATGCGCAACCGGGCTTAAGTCCATAACTTCCTGCGGGTTTGTCTCACACAGCATAGCAAAGCCAGTCTGACGACAAGCATAAACATCACTATGATCGCCGAAAATATTCAAAGACTGTGTGGAAACAGTACGTGCAGATACATCAAATACGCATGGAAGCTGCTCGCCAGCAATTTTATACATATTCGGGATCATAAGCAGTAAGCCCTGGGAAGCGGTAAAGGTTGTTGTCAGCGCACCTGCTGCAAGGGAGCCGTGTACTGCACCTGCTGCACCTGCTTCTGATTCCATTTCTACTACTTTTACCTGATTTCCGAAAATGTTGTCCTGTCCTGCCGCAGACCACTGGTCAACGGTGTCTGCCATTGGGCTGGATGGGGTGATCGGATAAATAGCTGCGACTTCAGTATACGCATACGCTACATGAGCAGCAGCCGTATTACCGTCCATAGATTTTTTTGCTCTAGGCATTTTAATAATCCTCCTTCTTTATTTGCCGCATAGCGACTTTATGTAACAATTTTATCATTAATTTTGTCGATTGTAAAGATCGTTAGTTGTATAAATCGGAGTGCAATTTAGATTTTTTTGGAAAATCCACTGGCAGACTGCACAAAGGATGCCGTTTTTTGCTCCCTGCTTTCCATTTCCTGCATATTTTCAGCCTGAAACTTCCTCTTTGCAGTCTGAAACTGCTGGCTTTCGGACAGCCCTTTACAGTATCTTATGCACAGCCTGGTTTGCTTATGACAGTTTGTCTTCATTTCTATTTTTTTGTATTGTCTGTCTATAATAATTCCTCATTTTTAAATTATCTTATAATTTTAATACAATCTGTTCTCCAGAATTTTCAGTTGATTCTGTAGATAAACCTGTTTCAATTTCAACTTTTGAATCTGGTATCTCTAATCCCCAATTATCCCAACCAACATAATTATTTCGAGCAAATAATTCAATCTTATCTTGTTGTGGAAACATTTTAGTGATACCATCGATGATTTCTACTGGTTTTACACTATGTTCCCCACGACGTATAGCAACCATCTGCCTAATATTTCTTGCTCCTCTTGGCTGTGGAAACTTCCCTTTTTTGAATGCCAATACAAACTCAGTTTGACTTAATGTGTATCTTCCAGGATTATGTACCATTTTATCCCAAACAAAGGCAATCGTTTTGTATTCAAATCCCCAAGCCTTTCCCAATTCTATTGCATTTGCCATTTGTGGTCCTGTAGTCCACATAAATAATAAACAATCATTATCTGTAATAGAAACAATATCAAGCTCCTTCAATTGTTTTAATTTTAATGTTGGATACTTAAATGTAGCAGAACTTAAAAATATTTTCTTTTCGAATCGGACATTTTTATCTTTAATCGTGGTTTTATCATATTGCATTTTCCCTCCATAATCCCATGGCGGATCAGCATATATTACTTGATATTTCTTATTTGGCAACTGTGGATAAATATCCTCTAATGGATTTATCTTCATTCTTTGTTTTTGCTGAACGCTATATAGAGAATATGCTGTGATTTCATCTTTTTTAATACTTTCCATAAGTATTTCTCCTTTACTGATCACTTATAAAAGCAATTATAGCAGTTGGGCTTTCAATAGTCAATAATAATGTTACTTATAATCCGTTGATTTAAAAGCACCATCTAGTTATGATGTTTAAAGACAGTGAGGTGTTTTTATGATCACAAAAAAATTCGGTGACAGAATAAGGTATTTAAGAAATAGCTTAGGCATAAGCCAAGAAAAGTTTGCGCTATCTATTGATATGGATAGAACCTATTATGCTTCCGTCGAAAGTGGCAGACGTAATATATCTATAAAAAACATTTCTAAAATTGCTGATGGTTTAGGAATAAGCCTTGAAGAACTTTTTAAAGGATTATAAGGAGGTACATTATGGCTAAAAAAGAATTAGCAAGTAGAAAGAACTGGCAAACAGAAAGTGGTTCAAAAGCATCACACGCCGAAAAAAATCTTTACCAGGCTTTTGAAAAACATTTTGCAGGCACAGAATATATTTTACATGAAAAGCCTACACATTTAAAAAATTTATATGCACAAGTTCAGTTGCCAAGTCATATAATAAATGAGATATACAATCCTCCTATATCTATTGAAACAACAAAATGGGGTGTATCTCCAGATTTTGCTATTGAAAATATACGAACAAAAAAAATTCTTTTTGGCGAAATTAAACGTCAAGACGGATGGGTAGAAGGCAAAGATCCTAGTGCAGGACGCGGAAATGCACATGAAAGATTATGTAAACTATTTACTCCTGGACTTCTCAATGCTTATAGAAGAATAGGTAATATACATAACACCAAAATTTTACCATTTTGGGTTGTATTTGTAGGTGATATCACGCGTGACCCTAAAAGAAACAGAGAGGTTGCTTTTTGGTTTGACCAATACGACAAAAATTATTTTATGTGGCGACCTAATATGACAAATAATGATTTAACAGAACATTTTGATAAATATTTAAAACCATATCTTGAATAATTAAGAAGGTCTATCTTTTTAGATATTTTTAAACTCTTTAAATAACTTAGATTAATGCATCTTAAAGATAGACCTGAATATTACTTATGCATAAGGTACTTTCTAACATTCTTGATTTTCATTAACTGCCATGTTGATACATACTTTATATTTGGATATCCTCAAATATTTATCTTTTTTCCCCATATTCTTTTCTGCCATAATTTCCTAAAAGTTTAAACCTACTTTTAAAAAAGAATTTATAATATTTATCTATAGAGTTAATATAAATCCAAATGATATCTAACTAATCATTTAAAATGTTTATTACAATTTGATTATATACTACATTATGAATCTATTTAATTTTTCGCAACATTTTTTTAGTTTCTTATTCCCTAATCATATGATTTCCCTTGAAATTACACCTATTTTATGTATAATAGTAAAAGCGGCTGGAAATCTGGAAAGAAACAGGAAAAACAATCAAGGAAGAAAATGAGGTTATAAATATGATCAGTGCAAACAACGTCACATTAAGAGTAGGCAAAAAAGCCTTATTTGAAGATGTCAACATCAAATTTACCGAAGGCAACTGCTATGGTTTAATCGGTGCAAACGGTGCCGGAAAATCTACCTTTTTAAAGATCTTATCAGGAGAACTGGAGCCGACCAACGGTTCCGTTGCCATTACGCAGGGGCAGCGCCTTTCTTTTTTAAAGCAGGACCACTTTAAATACGATGAATTTACCGTACTGGATACGGTAATTATGGGAAACCAAAGGCTCTATGATATTATGAGGGAGAAAGACGCCATTTATGCAAAAGAAGATTTTACCGATGATGATGGTATCCGCGCCAGCGAGCTGGAAGCCGAATTTGCAGAAATGGACGGATGGAATGCGGAGGCAGACGCCGCTACGCTGCTGAACGGGCTTGGCATTACGACAGAAGAACATTATGAGACAATGCAGAACCTGCCTGGCTCCGTAAAGGTCAAAGTGCTGTTAGCGCAGGCACTGTTTGGCAACCCGGACATCCTTTTGCTGGATGAGCCGACCAACCACTTGGATCTGGATGCGATCGCCTGGCTGGAAGAGTTTTTAATTAATTTTGAAAATACCGTAATCGTCGTATCGCACGACCGCTATTTTCTAAATAAAGTCTGCACACATACGGCGGATATTGACTACGGCAAGATCCAGCTCTATGCCGGAAACTATGACTTCTGGTACGAGTCCAGCCAGTTGTTAATCAAGCAGATGAAGGAAGCAAACAAGAAAAAAGAAGAAAAAATCAAAGAATTGCAGGAATTTATTTCCCGTTTCTCCGCAAACGCTTCCAAATCCAAGCAGGCGACTTCCAGAAAGCGTGCGCTGGAAAAAATCCAGCTCGATGAAATCAAGCCTTCCAGCCGGAAATATCCATACATTGATTTTCGCCCGAACCGTGAGATCGGCAACGAAGTACTGACTGTTGAGGACTTAAGCAAGACGATCGACGGAGAGAAAGTGCTAGACCACGTTTCGTTTGTTATGGGACACGATGATAAAATCGCGTTTGTAGGCAGCAATGAACTGGCAAAATCCACGCTGTTTAAAATCCTTGCCGGGGAAATGGAACCGGACGAAGGCAATTATAAATGGGGCGTTACGACCAGCCAGTCGTATTTTCCAAAAGACAATACCGAAATCTTTGATACCAGCCTGTCCATCACGGAATGGCTGACACAGTTTTCCGAGATCAAAGACGCTACGTATGTCAGGGGCTTCCTTGGGCGTATGCTGTTTGCCGGGGAAGACGGCGTGAAAAAAATGAAAGTACTATCCGGCGGCGAGAAAGTACGCGTACTGTTATCCCGTATGATGATCGAAGGCTCCAACGTGCTGATCTTTGACGAGCCGACCGACCACCTGGATATGGAAGCAATTACCGCGCTGAATAACGGGATGATGAAATTTTCAGGCACTATTTTATTCGCGTGCCGCGACCACCAGGTCGTACAGACAACGGCAAACCGAATTATTGAATTTATGCCGGACGGCACGATTGTCGATAAAGTGACGACATACGACGAATATCTGGAAAACGATGAGATGGCAAGAAAGCGCCAGGTTTATTCGATGTCAGAAAGTGATGCTGAGGATAATTAGTTTTATTTTTATATTAGGAAGAGACGCCGGGAAAGAGGATGTGCCTCCCCTGGCGGCGTCCGTTCCAGAATGCTAAGAAGCCCTAAGTATCCTGCTGTTACGTTGTGGCTGTGTCCGGTCGCGGCACCTAGTTCGCTGCCTGCTGGCAGCTAAAGGTGCCGCTTGGCTGCGCCCCTGGTTGCCCAGCAGAATACTAAGGGCTTCTAACCATTCTTTCAAAACCGCCGCCAGGGGAGGCACATCCTCTCTCCCGGCTGCTTTTCGTAAATGCTACGAAACAAGCGCAATATGGTTTGTTTTGTCTACCATGAACAAAATCAACCATATGATAGAACAGATTCTAGGTTGTTTTACATGGAGAACCTGTACAAAATAGATACTTGGAAAACGCAAATCAGATAAAATTCACTCTAGTACTGCAACAAACAAACCATATCAGGCTCGTTTGGCAGCACTTGCAAAGAACAGCCGGGAGAGAGGATGGGTACACTCTGGCGGCGGCTTTGGAAGAATGTTTAGAATTGCTTGGTATTCTGCAAAACAACTAGGGGCGCAGCCAAGCGGCACCTTTAGCTGCCAGCAGGCAGCGAACTAGGTGCCGCGACCGGACACAGCCAGGGCGTAGCAGCAGAACACCTAGCAATTCTTAACATTCTGGAACTGCCGCCGCCAGAGTGTACCTATCCTCTCTCCTGGCGTCCCTTCTTGTAAAAATTTACCAAAGTAACTCAAACTTGTTCGCTGTAGTACTAGTGGCAGCCCTATTTTACTGTACCTGCAAGCACCTCTATTTTGTCTGAAGCGTACGCATTGCGTTGATAATCGCAAGCACCGACACTCCTACGTCTGCAAATACCGCTTCCCACATATTCGCTGCACCGAATGCCCCAAGCACCAGCACCAGTGCTTTGATGCCGAGTGCGAATATAATGTTCTGCTTTACTATGCGCATCGTTTTTCTGGAAATGCGCACGATCGAAGCGATTTTTCGGATATCGTCGTCCATCAGTACTACGTCTGCGGCTTCAATCGCTGCGTCAGATCCCATGCTGCCCATTGCAATGCCGACATCTGCCCTTGTCAGCACCGGCGCGTCATTCATGCCGTCTCCGACAAAGGCAAGCCGCTCTTTTTGCGCCTGGCTTTTCAGCAGCTTTTCCACACATGCTACTTTGTCTGCCGGAAGCAGCTCTGCGTGAACCTCATCAATGCCAAGCTGCCCTGCGATATCCTGCGCCGCTTTTTTGCGGTCTCCGGTCAGCATTACGCTTCTTTTAACGCCAATGCGCTTAATATCGGCAAGCGCTTCTACTGCACCATCTTTGATCGAATCCGCGATCACAATAGAACCGAGAAACGTGCCTTCTTCTGCCGCGTAGACAACCGTCCCCGCGCTGTCGCATGGCGTATACGAAATCCCGCCCTGCTGCATCAGCTTTTCATTTCCAAGCAGCACATTTCTGCCGTCTACCTGCACGCGGATGCCATGTCCTGCAACTTCCTCAGTGCCGCATACCCGTTCCAGATCCGCCGCTTTTCCGTATGCTTCCTTTAACGAAGCGGCAATCGGATGGTTCGAGTAGCCTTCGCCAAGCGCTGCGGTCTCTAGCAGTTTTTCTTTTGAGACGGAAGGCTCCGGCAGTATTTTGGACACCTGGAACTCGCCTTTTGTCAAAGTTCCAGTTTTGTCAAATACGATCGTAGTCATTTCAGCAACGGCTTCCAGATAATTGCTGCCTTTTACAAGCACACCAATTTTTGACGCTGCGCCGATGCCGCCGAAAAATCCAAGCGGAACCGAAATCACAAGTGCACATGGACACGAAATAACGAGGAAAATACAGGCGCGCTGCATCCAGTCTGCCCATCCTCCGCCCGTGAACAACGGCGGTACAACCGCCAGTGCCGCTGCCGCAACCGTGACAATCGGCGTATAGTATTTTGCAAACCGGGTAATAAAGTTTTCTACGTTTGCTTTTTTGCTGGAAGCGTTTTCCACCAGCTCCAAAATCTTTGCGACAGTACAGTCGTCAAATTCTTTTGTTACCTGTACCGAAAGCGTACCGCTCCCATTGACGCACCCGCTGATCACTTCATCTCCTGCTGCCGCCCTGCGCGGCACGGATTCCCCGGTCAGCGCAGCCGTGTCGATCAAAGACTCTCCGCTTGTCACAATTCCGTCTAATGGAATGCGCTCTCCTGGCTTTACAATAATTGTAGAACCGACTTCCACATCATCCGGGTCTACCTGCACAAGTTTGCCGTCCTGTTCAACATTGGCATATTCCGGGCAGATATCCATCAAATCTGCGATCGACTGCCTGGATTTGCCGACCGCATAGCTTTGAAACAGCTCCCCAACCTGGTAAAACAGCATTACGGCAACTGCCTCTGAATATTCCCGCACGCCAAATGCACCAAACGTGGCAAGCATCATCAAAAAATTCTCGTCAAATACCTGCCCGTTTTTAATATTGCGAAACGCTTTGTAGATAATATCATAACCAGCGATTAAATACGGTATCAGATAAATTACAAACAAAACTGTCCCAGCAAGCGGCTCCAGCCTTTTTGTATGTTCACAAACAAGCAGCGCCGCAAATAACACAAACGCAAGGGCAATCCGGGAAAGCATTAATTTTTGCTTTTTTGTCATTCTATTCTTCTCCTGTTTTTCTTACAGCATATGGCGAACCATACGTTCGTACAGACCTATTTTTAAAACAATATCTTACAGTCTGGCTCCACTTTCGCACAGACGTCCGCAACCTGTTTCATTATATCGTCAAACTGCGCATCCTCCGCATCGACCATCAGCTTCTGCGTCATAAAGCTGACCGAAGCGTCGTGTACGCCCGGCAGTTTTTTGATTGCCTCCTCCATCTTTGCTGCACAGTTTGCACAATCAAGATCCTGTAATTTGAATTTCTTTTTCATTTTTTTCTTCCTTTCTTATTCTGTTTTATATTTCTTTTTTCTTAGTTTTTTCTTGATTTTTAGTTATTTCCTTATGGGACGCCGGGAGATCGGATATGCCTCCCCTGACTGCGTCCGTTCCAGAATGCTAAGAAGCCCTAAGTATCCTGCTGTGACGCTATGGCTGTGGACGGTCGCGGCACCTAGTTCGCTTCCGGCTGGCAGCTAAAGGTGCCGCTTGGCTGCGCCCCTGGTTGCCCCGCAGAATACTAAGGACTTCTAGGCATTCTTCCAAAGCCGCTGCCAGGGGAGGCATATCCGATCTCCCGGCTGTCTTCTCATAGTGTTACAAAAAACAATACAAATTGAGAATGTACCACCCACTATACACCCTTTGGCTGCACCTTGGAAAAACAGCCGGAGGAAGGGGAGCGGGGCGTGCTTCCTGAGACGTTGGAAAAATGTTAGGAGCCCTTCGTATGCTGCAAAACAATCAGGGGCGCAGCCAAGCGGCACCTTTAGCTGCCGGCGGATAGCCGGAAGCGAACTAGGTGCCGCGACCGTACGCAGCCGCAATGTCACAGCAGGATACGTAGGGCTCCTTACATTTTGGAAAAGGAACAGGAAGCACGCCCCGCTCCCCTTCCTCTGGCGTCCCCTTCTTATTCTTCAATATGCTCACGCCCCTGGTCAATCATTGTCCTCACGTGGCTGTCTGCCAGTGAGTAAAAAACCGATTTGCCTTCGCGCCTGCTTTTGACCAGCCTGGAATTTTTTAGTATTTTAAGCTGGTGCGAAATCGCAGACTGTGTCATATGCAGCGCTTCCGCCAAATCACATACGCAGACTTCCGCTTCAAACAGTACGAACAGGATGCGGATTCTCGTCGAATCCCCAAATACTTTAAACAGCTCCGCCAGGTCATACAATTCCTCTTCCGGCGGCATCTGCCTGTTTACGATTTCCAGCAAGTCTTCATGTATTTCTGTCGTTTCACAACAAAATGATTCTTTTTCCTGCAAAAACAATGCCTCCTTTCTTTGATTCCTTTCTGTCAGCGACTTTTATTTTATCACACCAACATATGATCACTTGTTCATATGAACACATTACTACTTTTTTGATCACGTGTCAAGCAAAAGCTAACAAAAAAAGAGCTGCCGCAGAAAGAATTTCATACTCCTTTATGCAGCAGCACTTGTCTGTATCACATTGCGGTATCAAATCTGCTCTACATCGTCCCGCAGATCGTCCGCCATTACCTGTACATTCGCAGTCTGCGCAGCGATTTCTTCGGAATTGGCTGCGATCGTAGCGATCCGGTCGCTCATATGGTTGATATTTTCGATTAATTCCTTAATGGCGTTGACGCTTTCATCTACCATAGGAATCGTCTCTTCTGCCTGCTGGTTGTCTTTGACAATCAGCGTCTTAATAGAAGCGGACAGGCTTCGGATCTGTTCGGCAACGACTGCAAATCCCTTGCCCTGTTCTCCGGCACGCGCCGCTTCGATCGAAGCATTGAGTGACAAAAGGTTCGTCTTGTTTGCGATGTTTACAATACTTTCACTTGTATTTTTATAAATATCGATAAAGTTTAAAATACTTGCTAAAGAATCCTCCAGGCTGTAGCAGAATTTTGAAATGTCATTCAGCTTGCCGGCAAGGTCTGTCGCTTCATTTGCCGATGCTTCGTTGGCATCGTTTAGTTCCGCAACTGCATTGGAGAGCGTTACAAACTGTCCTCTGATCGCATCAATTTTATGCATCCGGTTTTCGTGCTCCATGCTCTGCTCCTTGTTGACTTTCTCCAGCTTTTGGCTTTCATTTTCAGCAAGCTCTTTAATATAATGAATGCAGTTTTCTTTTGCGTTTACTTTGTTATAGACCGCATATGCCATATCCTTACATGTATCGTATCCGCACGCACCGCAGTTGATATTCTGCTTTAGCTGCGTAGTTTTTAACATGCTCTCGTAGATCGACTGCAATTCCTGTTCCGAAGGCTCCTTCACCTTAAGTGCTTTTGAAGTATCATACGTACGGATAAAGTCAGACAGGTTCAGTTCCTTAAATGCCTCCATCAGATTGGCAAGGCGCTCCTTTGGCGTACCCTGTTTGACCCACGGGCTTTTATTTTTCTTATGGAAGATGCCCTTTCCCTGCGTTTGCGCGTGATCTGCATCACGCATTTTGCAAAGCGTCAGCAGCACGTCGTCCGTATGCTTCGCCGGATCGGTCGCCGGGCCATAAATGCATCCTTTGCTGCAATTTAACACATCTACCATCAGCGGAAGCTCTGCTTTGTTTTTTACACGCTTTAAATATCCGTCCAGATAACGGTATGCTTCCTTTTCGCCTTCGACCTGGCGCACCACCTGCCCCTTTCCAAGAAAATGCTCCACGTTTTCCCGCAGTCCGCCCGGCATCGGATACAAAGAGCCAAGGCCGTATTCCAGTTCGTCGGTATACTCCGGGCTGTTTGTGTAATTTTTGCCGATATGCTGCATCAGTTTTAAAAAGGTCACGTTGTATTTTACGTATCCGTGATTGTTTTTATCTGATATTTCAATCTTTTTTGCAATACAAGGACTGATAAACGCAAGATCATCACTGATCTTTAAATACTTCTTTATGTAAATCGCCATGCACATCATCGGGCTTTGCACCGGCATCACGCGTGAAAGCAGCTCAGGAATGTATTTTTCCACATACTCCACGATCGCCGGACATGGCTGGCTGATTCCTCCGATAAAATGATTTTCTGTAATGTACTTTAAATATCCCCAGGTCGTAATATCAGCGCCAAACGACACGCTGTAAATATGATTCACCCCCAAGGATTTTAAATAACCAAGCACCCGCTTATACTCTTTCGGGTAATTTGCCAAAAACGCCGGCGCAATAATAACAGAAAGCTTCTTTCCTGCTTTAAGGTCAGAAAAAAACTGCTCTGTGTCGTCATAATAAGCTCTCGCGTCATGTCCGCACGCTTCCAGACACGCCCCGCACGCGACACAACTCTCATGATTGACATAGATCTTTCCTTCCTGTGCTATATTTGAAACTAATGTAGGGCAGACACGCACACATTTATTACATCCTGTACAATTTTCATTCGTATAGATCAGCATACCCTTCGTATCAAGCAATCCATTCACATCTTTCATTTCCACATTTTCTCCTTCTGCACTATTTTTCTATGCCTGTTACAGACTGGGTGCCTGTAATTCGGTATGTCTCTTCCCCTTCCCTATCTCCCTTTTTTCATTTTATCAGATATTCCCACAAAAGAAAACACTTTTTGGCAGAAAATTTGTGGACTTTGTATAGATATAAAACAAAAAATTAGGCGCAACATCCAAAAACCGGACGTTACGCCTGCATTTATCCTCTTAATGGCATCCGCGGCAGCGGCTGCAATCTCCGCCGCAGCCTGTTTTTCCCTGCTTTTTATCCCGTATCATCCCGCGGATTACCAAAGCAACTGCTGTTAAAAGTCCTGCTGAAACAACAACTGTTCCCATATTTCTACCTCCCGTTTACTGCTGTTTTGAATAATTGCCACCTGCGCTTTTTACAATTTTGCGCCTGTCATCTGCCGCGTATGCAGCGTACCGCTTTGTTTTGCCGGGCGAAGCAAAAACCAGGCAAACACTGCCGTAAGCACAGCTGCCGCGATCGTGCCCACACCAAACTGCCCTGCAAAAAGCAGCATCCCAAACTGGTAAATGCATAACGATACTGCATACGCAAGCCCATCGCCGCAAAGCAAGGCGCACAGAGCAGATTAAATACTAAGAACGAATATGCCGCCGCCCCTGTCATTGAAGCTGCCAGCACGCTCCAGATCTCTTCCCCATTTTCAGCCACTTCTGCAAAGCCAAACAGGATCCCAAAAGCCGCAACTACATTTTCCTTTGCAATCAGCCCGATAATCGGCAGCTTCGCTCCGCAGGGCACAAACGTCGTCGTGATCACCGTCATTCTGCGGTCTCTTTCGTTGTGAACTACCCATTGTCTAAAGCCAATGGGCTTCCTGCTTCATCGACCTCGCAACCTACTATCTCCACAGGCGTTAATTCGGGCTGCACCATCCCTATTTATATTTTATTATCTTATGCTATTTGCCGTAATCCTTCTGCTAAAATATTTTTTGCAGCATTAACATCCCTGTCATGTTTTGCCCCACAAATTGGACATATCCATTCCCTTACGAATAAATTTTTTGTATCGACATTTATTTTTATCTGTATGCTGCATCTGCGGATGGTTTGTTTCCACAAGCACTGACACATAATATTTTCCACTTGGTACTTGGAATCTTGTACTGCATCGTTTCATCGATCACGCTTTCCGCCTGCGCAGAAAATTTATGCACAGGCTGTGCCGCACTTTTTCGTTGTGCAAGCTGCACTGCCTTTTGCGCTGCTTCTTTGATTCCAGTTCCTTTCAGGGCGAAGATTTCCACTACTTCACAGCCCAGCTTTTTGCCAAGCTCTTCGATTTTGATCCTGACACCTTCCTTTGCCAGAAGATCCGACATATTCACCGCCAGTATAACCGGAATCCCAAGTTCTGTCAAGTGTGTGGACAAATACAGGTTGCGTTCCAGGTTGGTTCCGTCCACAATATTTAAAATCACATCCGGGTGCTCCCTAACCAGATAATTTCTCGCCACAACCTCTTCAAGCGTATAAGGCGACAGCGAATAAATGCCTGGGAGGTCTGTCACTGTGACATCCTGATAGCCTTTTACTTTTCCTTCTTTTTTCTCCACTGTTACACCCGGCAAGTTGCCAACAAACTGGTTGGAACCTGTCAGAGCATTTTTTGTGTGTTGTTGGTTTCAAGAAGGGACGCCGGGAGAGAGGATAGGTACACACTCTGGCGGCAGCTTTGGAAGAATGGTTAGAATTGCTTGGTATTCTGCAAAACAACTAGGGGCGGCAGCCAAGCGGCACCTTTAGCTGCCAGCAGGCAGCGAACTAGGTGCCGCGACCGGACACAGCTACAACGTAGCAGCAGGATACCTAGCAATTCTTAACATTCTGGAACTGATGCCGCCAGAGTGTACCTATCCTCTCTCCTGGCGTCCCTTCTTATAAAAATATACCAAAGCAATTCAAACTTGTTCGCTGTAGTACTAGCAACACATACGAAAACCAGCCGGGAGAGAAAATTGGCACGTCCTGTCTGCGGCTTTGGAAGAATGGTTAGAGGCTCTTGGTATTCTGCGGGACAGCCAGGGGCGCAGCCAAGCGGCACCTTTAGCTGCCAGCAGGCAGCGAACTAGGTGCCGCGACCGTCCACAGCCACAACGTTCCAGCAGAATGCCTAGAGCCTCTTACCATTCTGGAACGGACGCAGACAGGACGTGCCAATCTTCTCTCCCAGCGTCCCCCATGTATTCTCTCCCCCCCCCACTCCAAACTCAAATTAGCACCAACTAACCACCATCCCAAAAAAATCCCCTTCCATTCACGCCACCTCAATCAGCGCCGCATCCGCTTTTCGCAGCGAAAGCTCATACCCCCGCACCGTAACCTCTAAAGGATCGCCTAACGGCGCCACCTTTCTTATGTACACAGCCACTCCTTTCGTAATACCCATATCCATGATCCGCCTTTTTACGGCACCTTCCCCCATCAGCTTTGAAACTATCACCGTCTCTCCTACTGCTGCATCCTTTAACGTCCTCATATTCTGCTCCTTATACAATAATTTTATTTGCCATGTCTTTGCCTATGGCTACCCTGGAATCTTTCACGCTTACGATCAGGCTGCCGTTAATTTTTGAAATAACCGTTACCATCGTACCGATTACAAATCCCAGGTTCTCCAAAAACCTGCGTGTATCTTCCCTGCCACCGACTTTTTTCACTGTGCCTGGCTGTCCTTCCTGAATCATTGATAATGGCATAAACTCATCCCCTTTTCTATTTGATTTGATTGGTTTTATTTGTGAACAAAAAATTATTTGAAACAAACCAATAATCTATACTTCTTACCATCGTTAGTATATACTAACATTTGGAAGCTGTCAAAATTTTTTTATAAAAAAACGGCACAGCAGTATTTGCCTGCCATGCCGTTTGATGTACGGATAATCATTCTGTTACAGCTTGGAATACCCAAAGCCGTTGACAACTGCCTCGATTTTCGTCCCTTTTTTGCAGAACGGGCAGTCCGCTTTTGGAAATGCCTGGTAGCCAATGACGTCGTTTCCGTCAAATAGCGACTGCACTATGACATTGTGCACCGTGCCGACCGTACTGAAAATAGAGCCGATGCCTTCGATCACACCGCCGTAATACTGAATGCCTTCCATGCTTCTGCGTATTGTCTCTCCGGTTGTCGTTGTTGCAAGCAGAAGGATCACATGCTTGCCTGCGATCATATGCTTTGTATTGTCGCGGAAAATAATCTGGTTGTCGCGGCTTTCCTCTGGAGCGATCACGTATACGGTTTTATGCTGGTTGGTAGAGGAAATGTGCTCTTTTTCAAATTCTTTGGCAAGAAACGCGCCGATTACCTCCGTACCGTCCATGCATACGACCGTATCCACATAGTTCAGATGCCCGAACTTATGCGCTAAGATCTTTGCTGCCTCCTCTGCTTCTGTAATACGTGCCCGGATTCCAGTCACATCAATATAAAAATTAATATGTGAATTGCTGGTAGCAAAATGCCCAGGAATTGCGTGCAGGGCAAGCAGGTTGCTTTCTTTGGAATAAAACTTTACAATTCGTTGTTCCATTCGATTGCTCCTTCCTTTTCAAAAATATAAATGGTTTGTCTGTTTTTTACTGTTCCTTTTATCTTAGACCGTTTTCGCATATTTCGCAACTATAAATTCGCGGCTGTTTCATTTTTTTCCGGTACTTCCGATCCCGCCGCGGTCTGGGCGACAAAGCCTTGCCGTTTCTTCAAAAACAAGCTGCGGCTGGTGCTTTTGAATACGGAACTGGCAGATCCGGTCGTTGACCTGGATCTTTGTATCGCGCATGGCAAGCGCGGGCATCATCCAAATGTCGTTGTCGCCGCAGTAAGATTCGTCAATCACGCCCATATGGTTTGTCTGGATAATGCCAAAATTTTTATAAGTAGAGCTTCTTGGCACAATCACGGCTTCATAGCCTTCTGGAAGCTGTATGGAAACGCCAAGGCTGATCAAATGAAATTCTCCCTTTTTTAAGGAAACCGTTTCCGCGCTCCTTAAGTCAATCCAGTCGCTTTTTCCCGCAATATAAGCCAGCTTTTCAATTTCCCTGGAATGGTATTTGATTTTCAGTACTGCCTGATCCATCAGCGTTTTACTCCCTTCGTATCTCTGGATGCGACGCGCAGCCGGTTAAGCACTACATTTGACGGCTCATATTCCGCTTCGACCGTGCCTGCCGCGCTGTCCAACAGATAAATACGCGTCAGCCTGTCATTTTCCGCAAGGCGCATCCCGCGCACGCCAAGCGCCGTTTTTTTCTTTTCTGGTATGGATGCCGCTTCAATGCGCAAAAACATGCCTTTTTCAGACTGCATTACGACTGTTTCCGGCACCGCTTCCTCGTCGGCCTGCGCAGAAAGCGGGCGGATCAAAAGCACCTCGTCTCCGTCTGTCAGTTTGGTCGCCGCCGTCGTACGCTTGGATACGTCAAATTCTGCGCCGGATACCTGCTTTAGCATCGAAAATGCCGTGCCAAACAGCAGCTTTTTATCGATGATGCTGCTAAGCGGCGCCAAATACATACACGTCTCCTGGCTGCTGTCGTAGTTGCTCACATTGTCGATTGGCTGTCCTTTGTCGCGAAACTTTCCGTACGGCAAGTCCAGCACCTTTAACATATGAAGCTGTCCTTTGTTTGTAAAGATACAGATCCGGTCGGTATTTTTGCACAAAAAAACATCCTTGCTCTCACTGTCAGCGGCTTCTTTATTGCGTTCATACAGTGCCACATCCATCGATCTGGCATAGCCAAAACGGTCGATTAATACCGCTACGTCCTTTTCTTCGATTTTATTTTCCACATAGACAGCTTCTGCTACGTTGTCGATGACCGTACGCCGCTGCCTGCCGTATTCTTTTTTCAGGGCGCGCAGCTCTTTGATCAGCAGCTTTTTCATCGACTCGCGGTTTGACAGCAGGTCTTCATACAGCGCGATTTTTTGAAGCGTTTCCTGATGGTCTTTCCACAGCGCTTCGATTTCCAGCCCGATCAGGCGGTATAAGCGCATTTCCAGTATTGCCGCTGCCTGGCGTTCTGTAAAGTCCAGCTTCGCGGCACGTTTTTTGGACTGGGCGCTGCGGAATTTAATCGTTCCGGTATCGCCGTTTACAAGACAGTTTTTTGCTTCCTTGACATTTTTGCTGCCCCGCAGAATCTCTATAATCAGGTCAATGACATCGCAGGCACGGATCAGCCCTTCCTGGATCTCCTTTTTTTCCTGCTCCTTTGCCAGAAGGTTGCTGTATTTCCTTGTAGCAAGCTCATACTGGAACGCGGCATGATGGCGGATAATCGGGACAATGCCCATAGTCTCCGGCTTGCCGTCCGCTACCGAAAGCATATTAACGCCAAACGTATCTTCCAGCTTTGTCTTTTTATACAGCAAATTGCACAGGTTTTCCACATCCGCGCCACGCCGAAGCTCCAGCACGATGCGTATGCCCTCTTTGGAAGACTGGTTGGAGATGTCGACAATATCGTTTGTCTTTTTGCTTTCCACAAGCGCATACACATCGTTTAAAAATTTTCCGATATTGGCACCGATCATCGTATAAGGAATCTCTGTAATGACAAGTCGGTCTTTTCCGCCCTTGCCTGCCTCGGTCTCTACCTTGCCGCGGATCTTAATCTTGCCGGTTCCGGTTTCATAGATCGCTTGCAGCTCATCCTGATTGGTCACAATGCCTCCGGTCGGAAAATCCGGCCCCTTGATATATTCCATCATCTGTGCCGTTTGAATGTCCGGGTTTTTCAAATACGCGATAACACCGTCGATCACCTCTGAAAAATTGTGCGGCGGGATGCTTGTCGCCATGCCGACCGCAATGCCCTCGGCACCGTTAATCAGCAGGTTTGGCACCTTCACCGGAAGCACCGCAGGCTCTTTATCCGTCTCGTCAAAATTCGGCACAAAATCTACGACATCTTTATCCAGGTCAGCCAGATACGCTTCCTGTGTAATCTTTTGAAGCCGCGCCTCTGTATAACGCATGGCAGCGGCGCCGTCCCCTTCGATCGAGCCGAAATTGCCGTGCCCGTCCACAAGCGGCAGCCCCTTTTTAAACTCCTGCGCCATAACAACAAGCGCTTCATAGATCGAGCTGTCCCCATGCGGATGGTATTTGCCCATCGTGTCTCCGACAATACGCGCACATTTGCGGTACGGCCTGTCATAGCGGATGCCAAGCTCATACATATCGTACAGCGTCCTGCGCTGCACCGGCTTTAAGCCATCGCGCACATCCGGCAGCGCCCGCGCAATAATCACGCTCATTGCGTAGTTAATATAAGATTTCTGCATGATCTCGGAATATTCCGTACGTATCAGGCGGTCTTCTGTTTCCATATGGTTTCCTTTCTGTCTCTGTTTATTTCCCAGTCACGCTTTGTCGTTAAATATCCAGCTCCGCGTCCTTTGCATATTCATAAATAAATGCCCTGCGCGGCGGCACATCGTTGCCCATAAGCATCTCCGTTACGTCAGACGCCATGCGCCCGTCCTCGATCTCTACTTTTTTTAACAGGCGGGTCTTTGGGTCTAACGTCGTCTCCCAAAGCTGCTGCGCGTCCATCTCTCCAAGCCCTTTATACCGTTGCAGCGTAAACGGCCCTTTGTGCCGCCTGCGGTATTTTTTCAGCGCTTCCTCATCGTAGAGATATTCTTCCTCCCCTTTGTTTGGCATTGCCTTATATAACGGCGGCATCGCGATATACACATGCCCTTCAAAAATAAGCTCCGGCATAAAACGGTAAAACAAAGTTAGCAGCAATGTGGAAATATGCGCGCCGTCCACATCGGCATCCGCCATAATAATAATCTTGTCATACCGCAGCCTGCTGATATCAAAATCATTGCCGTAGCCTTCGGAAAAGCCGCAGCCAAACGCATTGATCATCGTCTTGATCTCGGCATTTGCAAGCACCTTGTCAATGCTCGCCTTTTCCACATTTAAAATCTTGCCCCGAATCGGCATAATCGCCTGGTACATCCGGTTTCTAGCCATCTTTGCCGAACCTCCGGCGGAATCTCCCTCGACAATAAAAATCTCGCATTTTTGCGCATCCTTGGATTCACAGTTGGCAAGCTTGCCATTGGAATCAAAAGAAAATTTCTGCTTGGACAGCAGGTTTGTCTTTGCTTTTTCTTCGGTTTTGCGGATTTTCGCTGCTTTTTCCGCACAGCTTATGACTGCCTTTAGCGCTTCTAGGTTTTTGTCAAAATATAGCTGGACTTCTTCACTGGCGATCTTTGCCACCGCGCGCGACGCGTCCTGGTTATCCAATTTCGTCTTTGTCTGTCCTTCAAAACGCGGGTCTGGATGCTTGATCGAAATCACTGCCGTCATGCCGTTTCGAACGTCCGCGCCGGTAAAATTCGTATCCTTTTCTTTTAAAATTCCAATCTCTCTTGCATACTGGTTGATAATCGTCGTAAACGTCGTCTTAAACCCGGTAATATGCGTACCGCCCTCTGCATTGTAAATATTGTTGCAAAAGCCCATGATATTTTCATGAAATTCATTCGTATACTGAAACGCTGTCTCTACCGTAATGCCGTCCGTCTCGCCCTTAAAATAGACGACGTCATGGATCGTCTCGCTCTTGCGGTTTAAATCCTTGACAAAGCCGATAATGCCGTCCGGCTCCCGGTATTCGATAGATTCTGTCGTCTCGCCGCGCCTGTCCTCAAAAAGAATCGTAAGCTGCGGATTTAAGTACGCCGTCTCATGCATACGGCTTTTGACCTCGTCCCCTTTAAAGCGGGTCTTTTCAAAAATCTCCGGGTCAGGCAGAAAATTGATCCTTGTGCCTGTCTGCTTCGTCCTGCCGATTTTAGGCAGCAGGCCGTCTTCTAAGCCGACCACCGGATTGCCCCTCTCATAGCGGTCATGATGAATATAGCCTTCCCTGCTGATCTGTACATCCAAATATACAGACAGCGCATTGACGACCGAAGAGCCTACCCCATGCAGGCCCCCGCTCGTCTTATATGCCGCATTGTCAAATTTTCCGCCTGCATGAAGGGTGGAAAATACAACACGCGCCGCCGGAATGCCCTTTTGGTGCATACCAACTGGAATCCCGCGCCCGTTATCCTCCACCGTACACGAGCCGTCCGCCTCTAGGATCACCCGAATCGTGTCGCATGCTCCCGCGAGATGCTCGTCTACCGCGTTATCTACGATCTCGTATATTAAATGGTTCAGCCCCTTGCGGGACACGCTGCCGATATACATCCCCGGCCTTTTTCGGACAGCCTCAAGCCCTTCTAGTACGGATATGCTGCCCTCGTCGTATACTTCTTTTTTCGCCATGTCTTTCGCTCCTTAACTGCGGAATCGTTCGTCCCGGCTGTGCCTTGCACTTCATTCAGACAGCAGCCAAAACTTGAAACATGCTATAGTATACCACATATTTTCAAAAAGTGTAAACATTTTTTTCGAATATTTGTTCGATATTTTGCGTATTCCACACAAGCTGTGTATCTTTTTTCACTACAAGCCCGCTTTCTATCGCACAAAAGCTTTCCAGTACGCCTTCCTGCCCCTTTGTATATTCAAAAATTTCCCGCGAAACCTGTTTTTTTCCTGACGGGCTTTCTTTTATTGTTTCCACGATCATATATGCCGCATTTTTATGTGCGCGCAGCTTGTCTGGCACTTCCGCCGGCTGATACGCCTGCTTTTTTAAGAGGCTGTGCCCGGCATCCATCTGACAGACCGTGATGCTGACCGGGCGGTACATCGTTTGAAAGTTTATTGTAACGTTTATTTTTTCCGCCGTCGTTTTTCCGTCCTCCGTCCGGCTGCTTTCTTCGGACAACGCCGCCGTCACCTGTTCCCCTTCCACAGGCTCTCCGGCTGTCTGCAACAAATATCCAGAACCAGGCGTTGCATAGATCCCGCCGTCCGGCTTTTGATAAACCGGATTGACATAAAAGTGAAAGCCTTCCCCGGACGGCCGCTCCATAGGCGTGACATAAATTGTCCCCGTCAGGCCAATCGCTTCCCCTTCGTCCGTATGCGACACCGAAAAATTTCTTTCGCAGACCTGATCGTCCACGATATTGTCCCGATAGCTTTGCTCATCCTGTATCTGCCAAAACGGAGCAAAAAATCGAATGCCGTCGCTGCCTGGAAACGAAATGCTCCAGTCCACAGGCTCCTCGCTGCCGTTTTTTTCTACCGTAGCATCGATCCTTTGACCGGATGCCGGCGTACCTTCGCATTCTAAAACTTCCTGCGTAATATACGCGCCGATCATCCGGCCGTCCTTTTTTTCCGCTTCCTGCCGCGGCACAGCAAGCGAACAGCCGCCCAAGAGCATTGCTGCGGCAAATACTGCCGGTAACAAACGTACCTGGCAGGCACGATAAAGCATCGTTTTCATACTTCCCCTCTCCCTTCTTTTGCATTTATTTCTTCACCATCCGGTTTCCATACGACAAAAAAATCCCCATCAGTGCCAGGCAGACAAGCGCAGCCACGTACAGCCTGCCGCCGCTTTGGTTTAACAGATCCAGCCAGTCCGTCTCTGTCCAGAGTACCGATACAAGGTTTGCCGCCATATGCGCCGCTGCCGCCGCAGGCAGGCTGCCTGTTTTATGCACGATATGCGCCAGCAGTATGCCAAGCACAAACGCATAGACGCACTGTACGATATTAAAGTGCAGTACGCCAAACAGCAGTGCCGAGAGCAGCGCCGCTTTCGTCTGCGCGCACTGCTTAAGCAGCCTCTGGTAGACGAATCCGCGGTATACCAGCTCTTCTGCAAGCGGCGCGAGCACACAGAGCGTTAGCACCTCAAGCCGCAAGTCCTGCTGGTAAAATACCTGCACGACCTGCCAATAGCCAGTAGAAGCCTCTTTGACAAAGGACAAAACCATCGAAAACAGATAGTTATTGACGATACCGCACATCACAACCGCCATAACATAGCAAAAACAAGCCGGATAACGAAAGACCCCCTTTTTCCCGCTGCGCAGCCGTATCCCCTCCTGGCAGGCGTACCAGGTGAAAAACAGAAGGCACACGCTGACAGATACCGCCTGCATCAAAAGCTTTGATGCAGATTGTGACGCAAACAGCCCGCTCTGTGCGCACAGGCTGTGCACCGCATTCGATAAAGCCGTATACAAAAGCGCCGGCGCCGCCGCGTACAAAAGCCCTTTTAAGGAAACCCGCAAGGCGCCGCCTTTTTTAGAGCCAGGCATCGTCTTTTGCCAGCCCATCGTATAGCTGCCGCACGGTTTTATGCAAAACCGGATGCTGGTACCACGGTGCAATTTCGCAAAGCGGCTCCAGCACAAAGCTGCGGTTGTGCAGGTCCGCATGAGGGATCGTCAGATTCGGCGAATTCACCGTTACATGGTCGTAAAACAGAATGTCCAGATCAAGCGTGCGCGGGCCCCAGTGCACTTCTCTCTTTCGATCTGCGCGGGCTTCGATCTCATGCAGCTTTTCCAATAGTTGCTGTGGATTTAATACGGTTTCCACCCGTATCACACAGTTTAAAAAACGCTCCTGCACCACATCTCCATAAGGCTCCGTCTCGATAACCGCAGACCGCTCGCATACTTTGCAGCTATCGAGCGCATCTACTTCCTTGATTCCCTGGTCTAAATACGCCTGCCGGTCTCCCATATTCGAGCCTAACGACAGATAGACGCTGTGACGCGTCCGGTCTACCGATACACAGACATTTTTTATCGGCAGCCCGATCGGCGCCCACGGTTTTTTCACTTTAATCCGTATTTTTTTAATCGGATCATAGGTCAGCAGCAGCTCCTGCGCCAAATGCTCTGCCGCGGCTTCAATCAGCTTAAACGTATGCGACTGCATATACTTCGTCACAAAGTGGCAGATCTTTCCATAATCAAGCGTATGCTCCAGGCTGTCGGTCTGCCCTGCCCTGGATAAATCCAAATCCATATAGACAGATACTAAAAACTGCTGTCCCAATATGTTTTCTTCCATATATACACCGTGTTTTGCGTATATGCTAAGGTCTTGAATAATGATCTGATCCATAATAAAGCTCTCCCCCTTGTATTTCAAAAATAACTCTTATTGTAAAACGTAAAACCATCATCCGGCATGTGCAAAAAGCGCCTGTGCCATTTTGATCGCCCGCACATTTTCCTTCACGTCATGCACCCTGACAAACGCACAGTGCCCAAGCACAGCCGCTACCGTCGTAACAAGCGTCCCCTCCAGGCGCTCCGTTACCGGAAGATCCAGCGTAAGCCCAATCACAGATTTGCGCGACGTGCCAAGCAGCACCGGATAGCCAAGCCCGCCAAGCTGGTCCAGACAGCGAATCGCTTCCAGATTGTTCTCATAAGTCTTGGCAAACCCAACGCCTGGGTCCAGTATGATCTGCTCCTTTAAAATCCCGGCTTTTTTTGCAATCGCAACCGATTCCCTAAGATCGGACAGCAGGTCTTCGATAAAATTTTGATATGGATGTTCTTCTATGTTCCTGCGGTTATGCATTAGGCAGCATGGAATACCGGCATGTGCAATGACATCTGCAAGCGCCGGGTCGTATTTCAGCCCCCAGATATCATTGACCAGGTCGGCTCCCGCACGAACTGCCTCCTCTGCGACTCTGCTTTTGTATGTATCAATAGAAACCGGGATATCAAAGTTTTTTTTGATCTGTTCAATAACCGGCACGGTACGGGCAATTTCCTCCTCCTGCGCGACCATCTGATAGCCCGGTCTTGTAGACTCCCCGCCGACGTCGATCACGTCCGCCCCTTCCCGGATCATCTGCTGCGTATGCTTTAGCGCTGCATCGATCCTGTTCCACTTACCGCCGTCTGAAAACGAATCTGGCGTCACATTTAAGATGCCCATCACATACGTCTTGTTTTTGCAGTCAAATTCCCTTGTTCCTATTTTCATATATTCCCCCATTTTTCTTTTATTTTTACTGTCTTACCATCTGAAAAAAACGATCTTTTAAAGTATCGCTTTCTTCAAACACCCCTCTTGCCGCATAGGTCACTGTCCTGCTCCCAGGCTTTTTAATCCCCCGCATCGTCATGCACATATGCTCTGCCTCCAGCATCACCATTGCGCCAAGCGGCTCTAAATACTCCATCAGCGCATCCGCAATCTGCGCCGTCATCCGCTCTTGTAGCTGCGGCCGCCTGGCATAGATGTCCACGGTACGCGCCAGCTTGCTAAGGCCCGCGACCTTTCCCTGCGGCACATACGCCACATGCGCCTTGCCGTAAAACGGCAGCAGATGATGTTCGCAGGTTGCATAAAACTGGATATCCTTTTCCAATACAAGATCTGCCTGTTTCGTATGAAAAGTCTTGGACAGCGGCTGTGCCGGGCTTTGTGTCAGCCCTGCAAAAATCTCCTGGTACATCCTAGCGATCCGCTGCGGTGTCTCCAAAAGCCCTTCCCGCATGGGATCTTCCCCGATGCCTTCCAGCAGCAGCCTGACCCCTTCCATTATTTTCTTTTCATCCATAATTTCCGCCTGCTTTCCTGTCATATTTTTCTTCTATATCTTATAGTTCTGTTTATGCCTTACTGCCCGGCAGGTTATGCACTGCTTTTTTGATTTCCTTTAAATAAGAAAGCGAACCAAATGCCAGCACTGCCCCGTCTGTACCTGCTGCTTTTTGCGCCGCCTCTGCCGCCTGTACAAAATCCGGCATATAAACGGCAGTTCCATGATATTTCCTCACTGCCTGCGCCAGCTTTCTGCCATCCAGCGCGCGCGGATGGAGCGGTGTCACGGTAACTGCAGATGTGGCATACGGCAGCAGGATCTGCAGCATTTTTTCGTATTCCTTATCCGCAAACACCCCAATAATATATACGACCGTACGCCCCGCCAGGCAGTGCTTTACCGTTTCCCCAAGGCAAAGCGCCGCACCTTCGTTGTGCGCCCCGTCAATATAAAAATCAGGCTGCGCGGCAATCCGCTCCATCCTCCCGGGCAGCTTCACATGCGCCAGCCCTTTTTGCACCGCCTCCCGCGGGATCAAAATCCCAAGCCCGCGCAGTAGCTGTACGGTCTTTAACACACATGCCAGATTCTCCCGCTGGCACGCGCCCGTCAGCGCCAGCGTGCCAGACAGCGCCAGGCCGCCTGCCTCTTTATATACGCTGCGCAGCCCGTTATAGGAAAAGCTGCCAATGTCCGCAGCATCTGTAAAATAAAGAGCACTCCCTTTTTCCGCTGCCGCCTGCTTGAATACTTCCATCACCTCCGGCTTTTGCGCTGCGCACACACACGGGCATCCTGGCTTGATAATGCCTGCTTTTGCGGCTGCAATCTCTGACAGCGTACTGCCAAGAAACGCCATATGGTCTCTGCTGACCGATACGATCACGCTGCAAAGCGGGTGCGTAATCAGGTTTGTCGCATCCTGCTGCCCGCCCATCCCGGTTTCAAGGACGACATAATCACATGCCTGCTCTTTAAAAAAGCAAAAAGCGATTGCAGTCTCCACCTCAAAAGCTGTTGGATGCGGCAACCCCTCTTTTTGCATATCCATGCACGCTGCCTGCACGCTGCCTGCAAGCCTGGCAAATTCCTCCTGTGAAATCGCATGATCGTTTACTTTTATAATTTCTTCCGGCTCAAATACCGCGGGAGACGCATAGATACCCGTACGGTATCCTGCCGCCTGCAAGACTGCCTTTAACATCGCGCATACCGACCCCTTGCCGTTTGTTCCCGCAACATGGATCAGCGCGAGCTGCTCCTGCACGTTTCCAAGGCGCGCCATCAGATTTTTTATGCTGTCAAGCCCGCAGACAATCCCATACTTGTTCGTTTCCTGTATAAATTCCCTTGCCTGTGCGTAGTTCATCAAAATACCCGTCTCCTTTTGCCGCGCGCCATGCCTTATGCTTCCCAGGCAAGCTCTTCATTTTCCGGCTTTTTATCCCTTGTCATCAGCTCATAGACCGCGTCTTTCACCGGCTTGTTTTCAAACAGCGCCGCATTGACCTGTTTGATAATCGGCAGGTCTACGCCGTATTTTTTTGCCAGCCCCATAGCGGCTTTTGCAGAATAGACGCCTTCTACAACCATTTTTACCTCGTCCATCGCCTGCTTCATGCTGTAACCTTTTCCCATCAGGATACCAGCCCTGCGGTTGCGGCTGTGCATACTTGCGCATGTAACGATCAGATCGCCGATGCCGGTCAGCCCGCCTAATGTCTCGTATTTCGCGCCCATCGCAAGCCCCAGACGCCCAATCTCGTTGATGCCGCGCGTAATCAGCGCCGCTTTCGTATTGTCTCCGTAGCCCAGCCCGTCTGCCATACCTGCCGCAAGCGCGATTACATTTTTCAGCGAAGCACCGACTTCCATGCCGATAATATCAGGGCTCGTATAGACCCGGAACGCTTCGTTCATAAAGTAATGCTGCACACGCTCCGCTGTCTTTTTGTCCTTTACACCTGCAACAAGCGCTGAGGGCATCCCTCTTCCGACTTCTTCCGCATGGGACGGCCCGCACAATACGGCTGCCACAGACTGCGGGATCTCCTGCTCGATAATCTGCGACAAGCGCAGCAGCGTATCTTCTTCAATGCCTTTTGCCACGCTGATGATAAGCTGCCGATCCGATACGTACGGCGCCATGCTGTGTGCTGTCTGTCTTGTATACATCGACGGAACGGCGAGCACAAGCGCCTCCATGCCGCTTACCGCCTGTTTTAGATCCGTCGTAAACCGGATCGTATCGGCAAGCTTTACGCCCGGCAGCTTGTCGATATGCTCCTGGTGTTCTTGTAACATAAGGATCTCCGATTCGATCACCGACCAGACCGTAACCTCATGCCCGTTTTTATTCAAAACTACGGCAAGCGCCGTTCCCCAGCTTCCCGCGCCAATCATTCCAATTTTTGCCATTGTTCTCCCTGCTTTCTGCCTGTTTTTATTTTGTTTCCTCTTTTACAAACACTTTATTCTCCGTACCGCTTAAAAGCCGCCTGATATTGGACTGGTGACGAATCAGCCCCAGTACGCAGACAATCCCAACGACAATATAGATCTCTGTCAGAGACTGCGCAGCCGCCCCCAGCTTTCCGCTTTGCCCAAAAAGAACCGTCTGTACAAAAAAACCGATACAGACAAGCAGGGAACCTACGGACACATATCGCTTGACAAAAATACTCAGTGTAAACAGCACCAAACATATCGGCACTGCCAGCGGACAAAACGCCAGCATCATGCCTGCCGTCGTCGCGATCCCTTTGCCGCCCTTAAAGCCCAGATGCACCGGAAAATTATGGCCCAGCACAGCGCCAAGCCCCGCATATGCTTCCAGAATCTTGATATCTATATCATAGCCACGAAACAAAAGCCCTACGAGCAGTACGGCAAATACGCCCTTAAAGCCGTCTCCTAAAAATACGAGAATGCCCGCTTTTTTTCCAAGCGTACGAAACGTATTGGTCGTCCCGATATTGCCGCTGCCCATACTGCGGATGTCCACATGGACGTGCTTTGCATAAAAATAACCGGTCGTAAACAGCCCAAACAGATAGCCGATGGCAAGCGCAAGCATACGTACTGCGATCATTTTCCGCCCTCCTTCCGCTCACGGATAATAAACTTTAACGCCGTCCCGCGAAATCCAAATGCATCCCGAATCCGGTTTTCCAAATACCTCGTATAAGAAAAATGCATCAGCTCTTTATCGTTTACAAATATAACAAACGTAGGCGGCTTTACAGATACCTGCGTCATATAATAGAGCTTTAACCGCTTTCCTTTGTCAGACGGCGGCTGCTGCAACGCTACGGCTTCTGACATAATTTCATTTAAAACGCCCGTAGCAACGCGCATACTGTTGTTCTGCATCACAAGGTCGATCATCTCATACAGCTTATGCAGGCGCTGCCCGGTCTTTGCCGAAATAAACATAATCTCCGCATAGGACAAAAAGCTGAGGATCTGACGGATTCTCTCTGTCTGTCGGTAGATCGTCTTGTCGTCTTTTTCGACAATATCCCATTTGTTGACCGCAATAATAATGCCTTTGCCGCGTTCATGGGCAATGCCTGCGATTTTCGCATCCTGCTCCGTCACGCCTTCCGTGCCGTCGATTAACAAAATGACCACGTCTGCGCGTTCCACGGCCGTCACCGCGCGGATAATGCTGTATCGCTCGATCTCTTCTTTGATCTTGCTCTTGCGCCTGATACCCGCGGTATCGATCAGCACATACTCCTGCCCATGAAACGTAACTTCCGTATCGACCGCATCCCGCGTCGTTCCCGCGATATCTGATACAATTACGCGGTCTTTGCCGCACAGTTTGTTAATCAGCGAGGACTTGCCTGTATTTGGCTTTCCGATAATTGCAACCTTTGGACGCTCGTCTTCGGTTTCCTCCTGGCTGTTTGCCGGAAAATACCGGATGACCTCATCGAGCAGGTCACCAAGTCCCAGCCTGGATGCGGCTGAGATCGGCACCGGCTCTCCAAGCCCCAGATTGTAAAACTCATACACATCCATCATAAATTTTTGAAAATTGTCTACCTTATTAACCGCCAGCACGACTGGCTTTTTGGAACGGCGCAGCAGGTCTGCCACCTTTGCGTCCGCATCCACAAGCCCCTGGCGCACATCCACGATCATTACAATCACATCCGCCGTATCGATCGCAATCTGTGCCTGCTCGCGCATCTGCGACAATATGATATCCTTGCTGTCCGGCTCAATCCCTCCTGTATCAATCATTGTAAAATCCCGGTCTGTCCAAGACACATCCGCATAAATACGGTCTCTTGTGACCCCCGGCGTATCCTTTACAATGGAAATCCTAGAACCTGCCAGCACATTAAACAGCGTAGACTTTCCGACATTCGGACGGCCTACAATCGCTACGATTGGTTTACTCATTTTTATCTCCTATTCTGGTTCATCGAACGTATCAGACAGTAATGCATGATACAAATCCTGTCCGTTAGAGTTTACAATAACTATCTGAACTTGTAAAGCATTTTTCAATTCGCCTACCGTAAGATCATCCAAAAAAACCTCTTCCCCGCTGCGCAAAAGGCTGCAAGGCAGCAGCAGCCTGTCACCCAGATCCCTGCCTTTTAGCTGTTTATAAATGTCCTGCCCCGTCAAAAGCCCAGCCACTGTAATCTGCTCGCCGAAAAAATCATTGCGTATCCCAAACACCTGTACCTTACTATGCGGATAAAGCAGCATAAATTCCTCTGCCAGCTCTTTGATAAACGGCGCCGCCAGCATCCCCGTAGCAATGGATACTTTTTGCGGCACGCCGCATGGCATGGCGTCCGCCTGCCCAAGCGCTTCCCGAAACTCATCCAGCAGCAGGCGCAGCATCCCCACGCCGTTTTCCAGTTGCGCATATCCGTCATAGCTTTCTTTCGGAGGCAGCTTTTGATCCGCAAGCAAATACCATTCGTCCGACGCATGGACGAAATGCGTGCCGTACTGCTCCATACACGTATGCTGCCATCCGTGGATCAGCCGTATCACATCCGCGGCTTCCTCCTTCGTAAAAGGCTCCAGCGGATACAGCCCGTCCCGGTATTTTGTCAGCCCCGCGGGAACGACCGACAAGCTTTTCATATGCGGGAGATATCCGGTCAGCTCCCTAATACTAAAATCCAGCTCTTCGCCGTCATTGACGCCTTTGCAGAGCACAATCTGCCCGTTCATCTCGATTCCCGCTTCGTACAAGCGCCGCATCTTTTTCAGCGCGTCACCCGCAAAACGGTTGTTCAGCATCTTGCAGCGCAGCTTTTGGTTCATCGTCTGCACCGAAATATTAATTGGCGCCAGCTTATACGTAATGATCCGCTCGATATCCGCCTCTTTTAGATTTGTAAGCGTCACATAATTGCCCTGCAAAAAAGACAGCCTCGTATCGTCATCTTTAAAATACAGCGTTTCCCGCATTCCAGGCGGCATCTGGTCGATAAAGCAAAAAATACACCGGTTCGAGCAGGAACGGTAATCGTCCATCAGCCCGTTTTCAAACTCCAGCCCCAGGTCGTCCTCATATTCTTTTTCAATCTCATACTCCCACTCTTCCCCATCGGGCTTTCGTATGACAACGGTCAGATACTCTTCGTTCAACTGATAATGATAGTCAAAAACATCTTCAATCTGCACATCATTTACGCTGACCAATACATCGCCTGGTTCGATTTCCAGCTCTTTTGCGATGCTGCCGGGAAGAATCCCTGTTATTTTGTGTTCTTTTTTCTGCATATTGCGATTTCCTTTATTTTTTAGTTTAAACGACGGCTTCGATTAAGAGCTTATCGCCAAGCACCACTTCCTTGACGCCGATTTCCTTTTTTTTATTAAAATTAAAACTGAGCATGTAGCCTTTTTTCAAATGAAAATAGTCAAGATAGTCAGAAAGCTGTTTTTCTCCGCGCTCATGATATGCATTTCCACGCCAGATCTTCATTTCAATAATGCTGCGTTCACCGTGGTAATCAATCACCAAATCCATGCGTTCATTGTTTCTTGTACGCGGCTCAACGCTGCAATTTCCAACACCGTTAATAATCGGCTTTAAAAACAGCATAAAGTTTCTCCTGCCCTCATCCTCTAAAAATGTCCTGTTCTTTTCTCCATATAGGTCATGAAATGCCTCCACAAATTTTTCCAGCACCAGCCTGACATTTAAAAAACCATCGGTAAAAAACTGATTTTTCTGCCTGACGCCCTGTGCGTAAATTTCACTGTTTTGTTCCTGATATCCAAGCAGATACCAGTTATACAAACGGGATTCAAAAATCCGGTTTGCAATCTGCACCGTAGAATGGCTGATTTTCACAAATCCAAACATAATTGCATTCTGCACAGCCACATCGTCCGCATTATAAGCAATGCTTTGTCCCTGAAACAGCAGGCGCACGATCACCCCGTTTAGTTCTTCAAATTCATTGATTTTGCTGATTAGTGACGCAAACAATGGGTTCTGATCTTCCAGCAGCATTTTTACCGCTTCCAAAAATCCGTCCTTTGTCCATGCCGCTTGCAGATCTTCATCCATACACTTACACAGCCAGGAAACAAGATACGGATACCCTGCCGTATAATCAAAAAGCAGCGCTGATATCATACCAAGATCCATTCCGGTATGATGGTCAGCTTCATATTTTGCAAGCATTCCTTTGATATCACTTACGGAAAATTCCATATCCACCCTGAATTTTGCAGCAATATTCCAAGGGCTGTTCTCTCTGTGTTCCCCATCTGGATGCAGCTTTCTTTTAACACTGCGGATATCGTATACGCTTGCAAGGATTACAGACTGAAACGAAGGCATCACATCCCGTTCCAGATAAGCTGCCCGAAGCTGTGCCAAAAAATCTACAAATACCTGATTGTTTGTCGCCGTATCTGCTTCATCGACAAGCAGCACGACCGGCTGCTGTGTCTGGCTGCACCATGTACAAAAGCAGTCAAACATTTCCGCCATCCTGACGCCTTGATTTGCATAGTCTGCCATTTGGTACAGCTCCTGTTTTATCTTCTCAGGCACCTGCTCCAATATCCGAACCCTGCGGCTTACTTCCCGCGCAAGTGCATGTACAAATGCAGACTCATTTTCAAAATCTGCCGAGCTCATTCGCTGGAAATCTAAGCTGACTACAACATAGTCCTTTTGCAAATATCCGGTTAATGCACGCAGCACCGTAGTTTTTCCATACTGCCTTGCACGGTTAATCGTAAAATACGCTCCGGCATCGATCATCTTTTTTATTTCCAAAAGCCTTGGCGTAAGATCTACCATATAATGCGCATGTGCCTTGCAGATACCATGAATATTAAACATCCTTGCCATCGTATCATCCCCTTTCCGCACTATTTTAAACTGCCCGCTAAATCCCGCCTTCAAAATCCGCAAGCCATCCGCCGCCGATCTTTACTTCCTTTCCCCTGAACGCAAAGCCGTAAATACGGATTCTCCCCTTTGGTATCCCTTTTGCCTCCAGTTTCAGCGCGTACTTTTTTTCTATAATCTGTAAAAGCGCTGCTGACACGGTATCTTCCATGCTCTTTTCCTTGGAAGGCGCATGTACCTTAAACTCTATGACAATTCCATTTCCAAAGCTGTCTGTCGGCTCGAACATTACGTCATACCTTCCAAAACCGCTTTCCCGATTGGACGTAATCGTATACCGGTCAGATAATTCCACAGACAATCCCAGAAAAAATCCATGATAAAACCGCTCCGGCTCCGCATCCTGCGACGGTTTCCTGCCTGTATCAAACGTACTGAACGTGGCAAGCGCCACTCTGTTGATATAAGCATTCATCGCCTCTAGGTCTCCTGCAAGCAATGCTTTTATAAAATCATTATAATTTGAGCTGCATACAGCAAACCAATTTCTAACCATCCTGCGGAACATGCAGGCAACCTCACGATTCGTAAGTGCCAGCACATATTCTTTTTCTGCTCTGGAATTTATAAAACAGTCCCTGACCTTTAAGTATCCGCTTGCCAAAAGCAGGCTAAAGACTGCGCTTTCGTCTGTAGAAAGGTCGCTGTACACAATATTTTCATCTATTTTTGTCTGAAAGCTTTCTCCGTTTAAAAGGTGTTCCATAATCCGCTTCACATCTGCGCCGCTTTTGCCGATCAACTGTTCTACCAGCTTATTGGAGCTTGTATTCACCCAGTAGTCGTCAAACTCGCGTTCATCCAGATAATTAATAACCGACCACGGATTATAAATACTGGCACAGTCTCCAAATTGAAAGCCGTCGTACCACTGTTTTACTTCCTGTTTTTTATCTGCAAGCCCGTATGCTTCCAGCGCGTCAAATACTTCCTGCTCGGTAAACCCAAAAGCGGTCTGGTACTTTTTGGAAGTCGTCGTAATGACCTTTATATGATTCAGATCCGAAAAAACGGATTCTTTGCTAATCCTTGTAATCCCGGTCAGCAGTGCACGCTCCAGATACGGGTTATCTTTAAACGCCGCCGTAAACATGCTTTGGATAAACTCTGCCATTTCCTTCCAGTAACCGTTTACATACGCTTCCTGCATCGGCGTATCATACTCGTCCAAAAGCAGGATCACCTTTTTTCCATAATAACGCGCCAAATACTCCGAAAGGCGGTTACAGGCAATTTCCGCCACCGCATCCTCCATTTTATCCGTGACAAGACGGAAATATGCTTTTTCCGCGTCCGTCAGCAAATCCCCGTCCAGTAAAAACGTATGCCGCTGGTATACATCCGTAAGAATCTGGCAGATCTTTTCCCTGACAAGAGAAAACGTGCTCCCTTTTACCCTGGCAAAGCTTAATGTTACGACCGGATAAGTCCCCTGCAAGCGGCGGTACTTTTCTTCCTTCCAGATCGCAAGCTGCTCAAACATCCAGCCGCTGTCTTTATACCGTACAGAAAAAAACTGCTCTGTCATACTGACGGTCAGCGTCTTGCCAAACCGTCTTGGACGCGTGATCAGCGTAACGTCGTCCTGACTGTCCCACCATTCCTTAAGAAACAGCGTCTTATCAATGTAAAAGCAGTCCCGCTCGATCACTTTCCGAAAATCCTGTATTCCAATCCCTACCGTCTTTGGCATGGCGTTCCCCTGGTTTACGGTCGCCAAAATTGCGCTGTATGCATTCTCCATCTACAATCCTTCCCTTCCTGCTAAACAGCACAATCCCCGTAATCGGCAGCACGCAGACAGCGATTCCATGATTTTTTCTTTTAATTTTTGATTCAAACAACCTCTCCCTTCTGACTAAAGGTTTGCAAATATTTCGGTCTGCTCACGCAGCTCTTCCACAATCTCCTTGTTCACATCCATTCGGTCTGTAATATCCGCCATATTTCCGACCAGGCTTTTGGTACTTCCCGCAACGCCGCTGATATCGCCCGCGCCTTCATCGATTGCATTTGTAATCTTTTTAATAGAAGCAACGATCTGTTCCATCGAGCTGCGCAGGTGCTGGGATTTTTGGTGAAACTCTTCCATCTCCTGTCCGATATAGGAAGCGTCCTCCTTATACTGCTGTCCGGCATAGACAAATACCTGAAACTGTGCCAGGATCGTCTCATTCATATAGTCAATCAGATCCTGCGCGTTTTTGGAAAGATGGGATACCGCTTTTGTAACGACCTGATTGACTTCCTGGATTCTTGTCGCTGTCTTGGCGCAGGAATCCGCTAACTCCCTGACCTCTCCTGCCACGACCGCAAAGCCCTTGCCTGCTTCTCCTGCACGTGACGCCTCTACCGAAGCGTTCAGCGCAATCAGGTTTGTCGATACGGATATCGACAGGATCTCTTTGGTCAGCGTGTTGACCTGGTCTACGCTTTTGCTGTTTTCTATCGCTTCGTTTAATTCGACCAGGATCTGCGACGCTTTTGCCTCAATCACCTCGGTATTTGACAGAGCCGTCTGCTCCATCTCGCTTGCCCGCACCTTCATGGCAGACGCATAGGACGTGATCTCACCGCATTCTTTTACCATATCGTTGACGTCTTCGTTGACATCGGAGGCGTTGTCGCTGATTTTGGACGCATTGTGCGCCACCTTTTGTATTGCGGCAGACAATGCTTCCATTAAAGAATGCAGGTTTTTCGTACTTTTGCTGGACGTACGTGTCTTGCCAAGTACGTCGCCCACAACAGAATTAATGCGCTCAGAGCTTCCCTGCAATGTCTGCATCATATTTTTAATCGGCTTTACGACATTCTTTAAAATAATGCTGATTGCCGCAATGACAAGCATCATGCCGGCTGCAATCGTTATACAGGTAACGACAATCGACGTAAGGTATACCCTGGAAAGCTCCTGTCTTGCTTCCTGTGTCCTTGCCGTAAACGCCTCATCCAGGGTAACGATCCTCTGCTCGGCAGACGAACCAAAAACAGCTACCTCCTCGTTTGCATATGCATATGCTTCCTGCGTCTTGCTGTCTGCGCTTGCACATACCAGACGGACAAGCGCATGTTTAAATTCGGTATAATCATTGCTTAGCTCCTTGTAAACGCCCTCTTCTTCCGGCGCGACATACTGTCCGAACTGCTCTAGACTGTCGTCCAGCAGCGCTTCTTCTTCCTTAATCTGCGCCGCAATCGTAATCATCGTATTGTAATCTGCCGCAACGATATGGGACAGCGCCAGTTTATGTATATTTAACATATTGCAGCGGATCTTTGCCAGCGCAGAGGCCCCTGCCATCTGGTCGTCTACAATCTGCGCTGCCTTTGCATTGACATGGCTTACATGATATACCGATAAAAGGTTCGAAACGAATGCCACCATCCCCAGTAAAAGAATCGGTATCATCAGGCGTTTTTGAATGCTCAGCCTGCTGTTTCTCATTCACATATCCTCCCGTCTTGTTTTTCTACTTATTTGTTGTGATTTAGCTATCTTGCAGTGACCTGCTCTGCCATTCGGTCAAGCTGCTTTTGCAGGTCTTCTCCTGACGCATTTTGCTGTGCCATATTTTTCGCAAATGTCTCGACCGGTTCCCAGAACTTTCCGCCGACCCGCTGGAGCTGCGAATATTCCGCCTGTGCCAGCAGCGCGGCAATCGCCGGAGAGCCTTGTACCTGGCTGGAAGCGGCTGCCTGCTTGTTGGACGGCCCCTGCCCGCGCAGCTTAAAACGCAGGTTCTGGTTTTGCTCATTGGTAATCCACTCCGCCAGCTTTGCAGCCCAAGCCTTTTCTTTCGAATAAGCGTTGACACCAATCAGCTTGCACCCGGAAAACGACGCCATCTGCACCTGCTGCCCCGCACATGCAAACGACGGCAGTTTTGCGGCACACATCTGCTCCTTCCACAGATCCTGTATCGCTACCGCGTTCCACACACCGCTGACGCCTGCGATCACAGACCCATCCTGAACCCCCTGCAAAAACTCGGCATCTGTCCGGCTGGAAAATCCAGGGCTTTTCGCAATATCCAGCATAGACCGTGCCACATCCACCCCTTTGATTGCCCCTTTCTTTTGGTTCCAGGTACAGTAGTTGGTAATCCCATCTTCATTTAAGCCGACCTCCATACCAGTATTTCCAAAAAACGCATACACATACCAAGCCGAAGACCAGTCCATTGCCACGTATTTTCCATGTTCTGCCGCAACTTCCAGCATCCGCTCCAAAGACTCCACATCTTCCTTTGTAAAATAGTCCTGATTGTAATACATAAAATATCCGTTGTCCGCGGTCAGCGGGTATGCATACATCGTATCTCCTACCGAAGCCGCCTCCACAGCCGTCGCAAGATGCTCTGTCCGTATCGTATCCGCGTTTTCGATGGGGTCAATCGCTCCTGCCGCAGCCAGCGCGTGAAGCTGGTCATCTGCAAACGCAAACACGTCCGCTGCCTGCTCCAAATCGCCAAACAGCGCATTTTTACAGTTCGATTCGCTCTGTACGCTGTAGGTAAACTGAAATTTTGCCTCGTCTTTATATTCGTTTTGAAAGCTTTCCATTAGCTGTCCGATCAGCTCCTGATCTTCCTCGGCGCCCCAGACCGTCAATTTTACGGGCGCCTGCTTCTTTGCGCCTTTTGTCGGTTCCGTTTCATCCTCTGCCTGCGTTTGTTTTTGTGTTTTCTGTTCACCAGGCTTTCCGCAGCCAGAAAAAAACACTGCTGTACTTACTGCCGCTGCTGCGCATACACATCCAAAGCGCCGATAGCCGCGCCCACTGCGTGTTTCATAAATCTGCTTCATATTTGTGCTCCCTTTCTCTATCTATTTTTTTATAATATTTGCAATATTTACTTTTTTTCTGTAATAATTCTTTTTTCGATGATTATTTTCAGACTTTTTCAGATATATGATGTTCCAAATATAAGATTTATCCATATGATACCATATCCACTGCTGATTTTCTACAAAATTTACAACAAACCACGGTAATTATGAAATTTTTATTTTTTTCATATTAAAGTAGGAAAATCTATCAAAATATGATAAAATAAGGGTTGTCATTATAAAACAGCCATCATTGAGTCCAGGGAGCACAGCTTTCCTGCCAGGCTCTAAGAAAACAGGAGGAATCTATGTCAGATTTTAATTTCAATAGCGATGAGGAATGTTTGAACGTATCCGTCCGTTCCGACGGCGTAGACGACAGCGGCAGCTACAAATTTGTATGTAAGCTGGAACATTTTGGACACCAGTCTTACGGGCAGTCTTTCGGGATCTATTTTTCCAGGGATATTTCCGTTGTAGAAGTGCCTGGAGACGTAGAGGCAACTGCCGAAGGCAACCACCTGCATATCCGCCGCAACAACCAGATGAACGACAACGGGCTTGTGGAAATCTGGATCAAAGTATCCGCGGAGGAATCACCGGAAGTTACCGGGATTACGGATATTGCCTGCCAGCCGGAAGAAAACGGCAAAGCAATGTTAGAAATCGGCGCTGTCCAAAGAGCCATCTTTGCAAGAAGAAGTACAAGGAGCTACAAGCCGGACATGCTTCCAAAGGAGCTGATTGACCGGATTTTAAAAGCCGGAACGTATGCCGCTACCGGCATGAACCATCAGTCTCCGATTATCCTTGCCATAACAAATAAAGAAGTAAGAGACCGCCTTGCGGCGATGAACGCAAAAATCTTAAGAAAAGACGAAGACCCGTTCTACGGCGCACCTGTCGTACTTGTTGTACTTGCGGATAAAGAGATGCCGACGTATCTCTACGACGGCAGCCTTGTGATGGGAAATATGATGCTTGCAGCCGAAGAGCTTGGCATCGCAAGCTGCTGGGTACATCGCGCGAAAGAAGAATTTGAATCCGAAGAAGGCAAAAAAATCTTAAAATCCCTCGGCATCGAAGGCAAATACGAAGGGATCGGCCACCTTGTCCTTGGGTACGCAGAAGGCGAAAAAGCTGAGGCAGCTCCGCGCAAAAACGATTATATCTACTACGTACAATAACAAAATCAAACACTGTATCCGCCGTTAAATACAGACGTCAAAAATCCCCTTCTTTTCATCCGGCCGTTCCTTACCGGATCAAAGAAGGGGACTGCACGTCAACAGGCTTCTACAATATAATACCCCAGCTTTACTTCTTTAATAGAAGCTTCACCTTTTTCGAGTACTTCCATCAGCATCTGAACCGCAATCTCACCGCTGCGCTCATACGAAAAATGCACCGTAATCAGCGGAGGATCCGTTACTCTTGCCATATCCGAATCTCCCTGCCCTGCCACTACGATCTGCTGCGGCACTTCGATGCCGTGTTCGCACAGGTACTGCATGGCACCTGCCGCCATCGTATCCGTCGCACAGACGAGCCCGTCCAACACAGGACACCGCTCCAGCAGCTCCTTTGTCTTTTCGTATCCTGATTGAATGCTGAATTCTGCCGTTACCGAATTTTCTTTCAAATAATCATAACCCATTGCACTTACCGCTGCGCAAAATCCGCGGTAACGCTCCGCACCGACTGCCTTGTCCTGCAAAATAGCGCCAATATAACCAAGATGCTTTCTGCCCTTTTCCAGCAGAAGCTTTGTCAGGTCATAAGCTGCATGATAGTCATCATGAAAGACACAATGATACCCAGCCAAACGCTGTCCGACAATTACGACCGGGACAAGCATATTTTTGAGGATACGCTTATGCTCCGTCGTAAAAACCGTAGCTACCAAAATCACTCCGTCCACCTGCTTGTCGTTAAAAGCCACCAGATACTCGGATTCCTTTTTCGGATCGTTCTGTGTAACGGCAAGCAGCGTCTGATATTTGCTTTTATTTAATATGGATAAAATTCCCTCTACAATCCTTCCGATCGATGCAGAAGCGACCTTTGGCACAATGACGCCAATCATCTTTGTCTTTTTTGTCCGCAATGTCTGTGCCTGTACGGAAGGCCGGTATCCGGTCTCTTCCACAACTTTTCGAATCGTCTCCCTCTTTTCATCTGAAATATGTCCATTATTAAAATAACGTGAAACAGCCGCACTGGATACGCCTGCCAGCTTCGCGATTTCTGCTATATTCATTTGCATCGCTCCTTGTAACTATGAAATTCCTACTATTTATCATAACACATGCCTGCAAATTTTTCCAGAGTAAAAGTTACGAAAACCAATCGAAGGTTAACAAAAAACGTTAAAAACTTACGCCGTTATCAGGCGGTATTTATAAAACGCAGCGCGTATGCCGTGCTCACTGACCGACGGGCAAATATCGTCTGCGATTTTTTTCAGTTTTTCGCTGCCGTTGTCCATACAGATGCTAAGCCCTGCTGTCTGCATCATCTCCAGGTCATTCAAGCTGTCTCCGATTGCCATCGACCGCTCAATCGGCAAATGCAGGTAACTGCATACCCGCGCAATCGCCCTGCCCTTGTCAAACGCTTTATTTACAACTTCTCCATAGAACAACCCGCTCACATCCTTTTCCTGGACACAGAGGTCAAAGTCTTTCTCCAGTGCTTCATGTGCCCGAACCAGCGCTTCCATAGACTTGCTCATAACGACGATTTTATAAACCTGCTCGCCCTGGTACTCTTTCATCGGCAAAATGCCAAGCGACTGTTCCAGCCGTTCTCTTCTTTGCAGTATTTCAATGTTATCCTTTTGTGCCGCCTGGCTGTATAAATAATCCCGCAGGCACTCATCTACATACGAATGCTCTTTGCATTCTACCGTTCGGAAAATCCCGTTTTTTTCCAGCACATCCATCGCCGCCTGTCTCTGCGGTTCTGTCATCGGGCAGTCATAAATAACCTCATCCCCGCATTGTATGTACCCGCCGGCGCTGCTGATAATTCCGTCAAAATCGTATTTTAACAGCGGTGAGAGCATCCCAAAGTTTCTGCCGGTACATAAGTATACATAATGTCCCTGCGCTCTTGCCTGCGCAATCGCCCATACAGCAGACGCAGGCACTTCGTTGCAGCCTGGCTGCGTCAGTGTGCCGTCTATATCTAAAAATACTACTTTCTGCTCCATCATCCGTTCCTTCTCATCCTTCCAAAAAATAACAATCTAACGCTGATAACGCCGTCAATTCGCAACGTTCAGCTCGTATCCCTGTTCCTCTCCTTTGTAAAGAAACGGCTTAATTTTCTCAATAAGCGCCGCATCCTTTGATGAATAGCACAAAGACAGCGGCTCTGAAAGATCTAACGCAAATACCCCAAGTATGGATTTTGCATTTACAACTTTATGCCCACAACCCAAGTCAAAATGTGCTTCAAATTTTTCAATGATGTTCACAAACTGTTCTACCTGCTTTACACTATCAAATTTGACATTCACATGCTGCATGAAAAACCCTCCTTATATATTTGTTATCGATTTCATTTTTCGAAAACATCATACACTTCTCTTACTTTTTTGTAAATTGGCATTTCCTACTAATTTTCCACTCACTTTTTGTAGATTATGATGAAAGAAAAAAGGAGGGGGTACAACTGAATTTTGATTATCACAAGGAGGGACGCCAGGAGAGAGGATGGGCATATTCTGGCGGCGTCCGTTCCAGAATGGTAAGAAGCTCTAAGTATCCTGCTGGTACGCTGTGGCTGTGTACGGTCGCGACACCTAGTTCGCTGCCTGCTGGCAGCTAAAGGTGCCGCTTGGCTGCGCCCCTAGTTGTTTTGCAGAATACTAAGGGCTTCTAACCATTCTTCCAAAGCCGCCGCCAGAATATGCCCATCCCCTCTCCTGGCTGTTCTTCGTAGGTGTTACTAACATAAGCTGGACGTGGTTTGTTCGTTGTAATACTAATGCTCGCGAAAATGAAATATGGATATTTTTGGAGCTGGATAAAATTTATATTTGAACATTTCCAAACTATCTATTACGAAGAAATCTTTATCTCCGCTGACAACATGTAACACATGAGAATCATTCCGTACCAAAGCTGAAAGCGTATTTTCGTAACATGTACGAAGAACATCCTCTCTCCCGGCGTCCCTCCATATAAAAAAACAACACCACATCAAATTTCACCGCCCACCAACTCAGCACCCACACATCTTTTTCATCTGCACATCCTCACTCGCATCTCCCGCGGCAAAAACGTGCTCCAGCCCGATCCCCAGCCAGCCGCAAACCATCCTTACCCCTGCTGCTTTTGACGCCTGTGCCGCAACGATCTGCATACAGTGCCCTTCCACCAGGCAGCGTACCGTTTTGGACAACTGATGGGGAAGGCACTGCCTTACCTGCTCTGCCTCCTTTTCACTCCATTGGATCTGGCGTGCGCGCAGCAGCGTAACCTTATAGCAGTGCCCGTCGTTTGCCCGGTACACAAGCATCCGGGCAGAAAATGCTTTTTGCACCGGCTGTATATATCCGATCACTTGTTCATCCAATGCGTAAAAAAATGTCCTCTCCCTGGTGCCAGTATCTTCCTGTATCTGCTGTCTGCCCCGCATACACTGTTCCTTTTGGCTGCGCAGCACGATATGTGCTCCTGCTGCAAACACTCCGCCGGAAAATAAATGCCAAATATTCTGGCACCGCTTTCTCGCATCCTGATACGGAAGCGTCGTTGCAAAAAAAAGCAGCGTCCCTTCCCGGTACGCAAGCACTTCCAGCGCTTGTTTTATTTCCAGCGGCACGCCTGCCTGACGCATTTCCTGGCGCTTGGTGCTTGCCGCAAGCAGCGTCCCTTCGATATCCAAAAAAGCCGCTTTCGGCATTCTCGGAATCCGAAACAGCGGCAGCGGCCCGAATAGCAGTTGATTTACCAAATGTTCCCTGCCCCCGTACGCAAGATAGCAGGTACATGCCTTTCTGCGGCATTCTTGATAAGCTGCGCTGATATTGCAAAGGCGCCTTTTTCCGTCTCCTTCCAAAAAGAGCCTGTCCAGGCACTGCGATGCGTCTGCCGGATGCACCTGCAATTCCCGGTAAAAATACGGATCAATATCCGAAAAACACTGTATTTCATCCTGCGTATACGCCCGCCCAAGCCCGTCCATGCGGTTGATCCACAGGTAAATTTCCTGCGGCAGTGCTGCGCGAAGCTGCTGCAACAGCGCCATATTTTGCGGCACTCCTACCGCCCCTGCACACAGCGTGATCCCTTCTGCCGCAAGCAGGCGGCATTTTTCGGCAAACTGCGCAACCGTTGTCATTTCAGGATGAAAAGTCGCCCAAAGGCGCAGCTTTTTTACAATTCCTCCGTTTCCGGCATAGATTTCCAGCGCTGTCTGCGGCAAAAACGAAAGATTTGTCTGTGCTCCAACCGCTTTGGTAAAAGAACACGCACTCATACGTGCCAGCCCTTCCCAGTACCACGGATGCACAAGCGCTTCGCCGTAAGGCGTCACCATTACGGCACATATTTTCTGTCCGAAAGCCTGCTCCCTATAATTTTTTGCAAAAGAAAACCACTGTTTTCTGTCCTTTTCAAGCTCGTTTCTGGCAGCGCCATGCTTGGAAAAGGGACAGTACGAACAGTGGTAATTACAACTTTTCAGGCTGCCTCGGTATAATACCGTTTTCATATTTTATCTCCTAAGATCAATCCATCTCGTTTCCGTCCTCATACTTATTCAGGACTCCCGTATTTTTCATGCTTTCCATGTTTTCATTAGAGCAAGCACTTCTTCCGATATCAGCATCGGTCCCAGATAGTCCGAAAGCCCCATCCCTTTCGTTGTCAGCGACAGGAATCCTGCTTTTTGCTCCCTGTGGTTTTCTTGCAGCCTGACATAGCCGCTCTTTCGCCAGTCGTTTAAAATCGGAAACTCTTCCATTGCCGCAGTTGTAAACACTTTTTGGTATTCGTCTAAAGAAAGCCCTGGCTGAATCAAAAGATGCCGGATAATATAGCGCCGTTTCCTTTCTTCTTCTGAGAGCAGAATGCCATGTGTAATCTGCGTATAGTCCTTTGTCTGTTCATATTCCAACAGCCGTTGCAGGCATTCTGCCTGTGCCGTCGCATAAGGGCTGCAAAAATGCAGGTTCCCAAGATAACTCCTGCCGCCGCAGCCTAACGCAAGCGACGTCCCAAAACCGCACGCTTGATAAGGGCGTGTCCCTGACTGTCGTACAAACCTGCGCATAGAATCCTGGCGGTAGCCCGCACTTTTTAAAAATGCGCTCCCGTGCTGATACTGCAAAAAAGCCTGCGTTTCTTCCCCGTCCCTTCCGCGCTGCTTAAGCCACGCGCCGGGATGCAGGTACAACGGATATAAAAAGATCTCATCCGGCGCAAATGCAAGCGCTTCTTTCAGCGAATCGAGCAGGCTCTGCACGGTCTGCCCTGGTATCCCATAAATAAAATCGGTATTGATACAAGCAAAATCCGCCGCTTTCAATAGATGCAGCGCTTCCCGCGCCTTTTGCGCCTGGTGCTTTCGCCCTAACGCGCGCAGCTCCTGATCGTGAAAGCTCTGGATCCCCACGCTTACCCTTGTCACGCCTGCCTGCTTTAAAATGCCAAGCTTTCGCGCATCGGTCTGGTTTGGCGCAGTCTCAATAACAGCTTCGCGCTGCGCTAAAAAGCGAATATGCTTTTGCAGCATCCCAAACAGCCGATCCAACTGCTGCTCTGTTAACAGCAACGGAGTGCCGCCGCCAATTATCAGCTCGCCAAACTCTGCCTGCACACTGTTTAACAACTGCTGGTACTGTATACACTGGCGGCTGAGCGCTTCTAGGTAACGGCTGACATCCGCTTCCTGCCGCCCTGTCACCGAAAACAAATTGCAGTATCCGCATTTGGACTGGCAGAACGGAAGGTGCACATACAGTCCATTGCCGCCGCCCTTTAAATAATGGACATACTGTTCCAGGGAAATTCCCCGCAGGCGGCGGTAAGCAGTTTTATGCGGATAGCTGTACATATACTGTACATACGGATTCATAGCTGAAACTTCCCTGCTTCAGCATTCTGCCTGTGGCTCAGCTCTACAAGCCCCTGTGTATCCTCGTTGCATTCGCTGATCGTCTGGGACAGGAGCGTCATGCTTGCGCTCGTTTCTTCTGTTGACGCCGCGTTTTCTTCTACTACGCTGGCAAGATTGTTGACAGAATCTGTTACGATCTCCTTTAACGTATTCAAAACCTCCGTCTGGCTGCCGATCTCTTTTGTCACCTCTTCTACAAGCTTCACTTCCTGATTCAGATAGCGGAATGCTTCTCTTGTCTCATCCAGGCACTGCTGCTGCTTTTGCACATTGCCAGTGACTTCCTGCATCTTTTTTACAGAGACTTCGACATTGTCGATCAGTTCCTTTACGATCTCCTCGATCTCCTGCGCGTTGCCCGATGATTCTTCGGAAAGGTTGCGGATCTCTTCTGCTACAACCGCAAATCCCCTGCCTGCTTCGCCGGCTCTTGCCGCTTCAATGCTGGCATTAAGCGAAAGCAGGTTGGTCTGCGCCGCCAGCCCCTTAATAATCTCTACCGCCTTGTTAATATTCGCGGCGGAATCGTTATTTTTATTCGTCTGCTGCGATACCATATCAATCGCATCGATAGTAACTCTCGTAATCTGGTCTAACTCTTCAATGCTTCCAGAAGCAACTGCGGTATGCTTAATCATAGCGCCTACGGTAGCTTCCAGCTTGTTTACGCCGCTCTTTTCAACTTCTATTACACCGCCAAGCTCTTTGATCTTGTCGTTGACAATCTCTGTCTCGTTTGCCTGGCTGGTAGCGCCCTGCGCCAGATCGTCAATCGCCTGGTTCGTATTTTGAATACTTTCGGAAATATGCCCAAATTTCTCACTGAATTTTTCGCTGCTTTCGTTAAGCGCTTTTCCGGTATGTACAACACTGCCTAGCATACTTGCCAGAGACTGGCGCACATTTTCCAGCGAACGCGCCATTCCACCAATCTCGTCCGCACGCTGCAGCAATACAGGGCTGACCGTAAAGCTCAGATCCCCAGATGCAGACTGGTGCAGGTTTGCCTCGACCATTTTAATCGCTTTCGTAATGCGCAGGCCGCCAAAAGACGCGATCAAGACTGCCAGCACAAGCATTATTGCCGCAGAAATGCCGTAGATTTTAAGCATCGCAGAAAACTCATCTTCAATCCGCACCTTCATGCCGTCGATCTTGGCATTCATATCGTCCACATAATTGCCTGTGGCAACTGCCCATCCCCACGGCTCAAACATCTGTGCATACGCGATCTTTGGCGCAACTGTTGTACCGTCCGATTTTGTAAAGTAAAATTCCAGATAGTCTCCGCCTGATTCGGCTGCCGATACGACACTCTGTGTCACTTTTACACCGTTCTGGTCGGTTAAGTCCCGCCTGTTTGTCCCCTCCTGCTCCGTCAAAATCGGATGCATCACGAGCATACAGTCCTTGCCGTCGATCCAGATATACCCTGACGCATCATCCCTGTAACGCATCGAACGCACCGTTTCCGCAGCCAGCTTTTGTGCTTCCTCTTCCGTCAGCTCACCGCTCTGGCTCATGTCATAATACCTTTGTATCGCAGCCAGTGCACCCTGCACTTGTGATTTAATCTCCATTTTATAGCCATCTGTCATTGATTCATCATATAATTCAGCCGATTCCCTCATCGACTGGCTCAAATAATGAATACCCAGGCACGCCAGTCCGATCGTCGGTATCGAAATCATAATCACTATAATACAAATCAGCATAGCTGTCAGACTTTTAAAGCCTTTTAAACCTCGTACCCTGGCACTCTTTTGCTCTTTCATAGTACAAACCCCTCCTTGCTTTTTAATATCGACAATTTCATTATACATCATTTCGACCCAAAGTCAAGGAAGATCCCAAAACCAGTTAGCATTTTCAACAATTTTTTTATATTTTCGCCAAAATTATTATGCATTTTCCCGACAGGAATTTCCAAAGCTGCTGTCAAAAAGGAATTGCAGCAGGTTCTAAAAAAAAGTGCTTATACGGCACCGTATCTACCATCGGATGGCTGATCCCGTGGCGCCAGCAGCCATCCTCCCCGTAACAGGTGCCGTGGTCAGAGCAGCAGATCACAAATGCGTTTCCCCGCAGCATACGCCAGGCGTCAAACAGGCGCCCAAGCTGCCCGTCCACATAGCGAAGCGCCGCGGCATGAGTCGCTATGCTGTCGTTTTGCGCGCCCTCCAGATAAAAATAATTCGGATAGTGCACCGCGTCCACATTGACATATAAAAAAATCCGCTGTTCCCTTGGCGCCGCTTCCAATTTACGCAATATAAAATCCACCTGGTTTTTTGTACTCTCTTTTGCAAGGCAGCCAAACGAAGGATGCCAGTAGCTTTTATTAAAATATCCCGGAAATACCTTGCCGATATCCGAGCGCTTGTCAAAAAACGACACCCCGCCGACGCACCACGTATCATAACCGTCTCTGGCAAGCCCTTCCATAACCGTACTGCCGCCAAACGCATAAGCCCCCTGCGGTACCTTTCTGCGCAGCCCAATCGCCGTCGGGTAAAACAGCATCTCCCGTTTCTCCTGGCACTTTGTATCCGCACTGCACGGCAAAAATCCCGCAAACATCGCATGGTGCGACGGATATGTAAAATTACCGGGCGCCTGGCACTTTACCCATGCACCGTAACGGTTTAACACCGGCGTCGTCCCCGCTGCTTCTTCCTGCACAGCCACGTCATACCGCAGCGTATCCAGGCAGACCATCAAAATATCCATCGTCCCGACGACTTGGTTCATATCCACTTTACACACAGCCCTTTTCATCGGCAACCGCACCTTCTTTCTATTTTGTAAATTACAATCCTCTGCCATCTTTACTGACGGATTGCATTCGGATAAATCTGTTTCATTACGGCATCCCCAAAATAAGCATCGATCCTTTGTTCCCACTTTGATTCTGCCGCAATTCCATTTGCGCGCGCATCGTAGCGTACAAGCGCCAATACCGAAACGCACAGGTTTGCCGCCATAAAGCATACAAGCAGTGCCGTAAGCGCCCATCCGGTCTTTTTTACGATCCATCCGATCCCATGCGCCAGCAGCGGGTACAGTCCCTTGATCCATACGACTGCCGCGATTCCCCAGAAGAAGCAGTACAGCAGGTTGACCCTGCCGCCGAGGTTAAACGGCATCGCACTGTAATCCCAAAACACCTGTCCGAAAAAAATCTCTGTAAATACGCTGCATATGTATTCATATGCGCCGCCAAGCAGGACACCCGTCCAGAAAATATACGAATCCGGCTTTTCCCTATCTTTATATAAAAGAGCCGTTGCAAGCGCAACCGCAAGCCCCCAGACAACGCTGAAATCTCCCCATACAAGGCTGCTTCTGCTCATCCATACCCCTGCCGTCAGCCTGCAAAAAACCGTCTCTACCAGATCCCCTAAAAATGCGCCGATCACAAACAGCCAAAACAACTGCACAGCGCTGCATGGCTCTTCATCCTGTTCCTCTTCCTTTTCCCCCAACATCACCGGATACGACCGGACAAACCGCTCCTCGATATGCCCGCTGATACCTGACGCAAACCGATACGTCCATACCTGAAGCTTCCGGTTCCACCCAAACAGGAGCGGCAGCTTTTCTTCCATATGATAAACGGACATCAAAGAACCTGCAAGATCGATCCATCCGACTGCCATAAGCCCGCACACAACCACTTGTCCAACCACAGCAGGCATCTGGCGGTACAGCCCCACAAGCAGCTCGTTTCCATAGCGCAGCGCCAAAAATCCAAGAATGCCCCACAGCAGCGAATACTGCAAACAGATATACCCGTCAAAATTCCACTTCTTTGCCGAATAATCCCACCATTTTTTGCACTTCATCCGCGCAAGCAGCTTTCCTGCATACCACTCCACAGCCGTCGCCACAATCACGCTTCCCAAAAACAGGAAAAACGTATCTTCCTTTAAATCCTGTAAAAACACCGTCAGCAGCACGCCTGTAAAGCCATACAAAAAGCAAAACGGCCCAGACGCAAACCCGCGGTTTTTAAAATCCTTCTCCTTAACCGTCGCCACCGCCGTTTCCGCAATCCACGCAAAAAAGGAATAGGCAAAAAACAGCATAACGGTTTCATAAAATGTATATCCCACGCTACTTTATCCTTTCTGTAAACAAATTATCCTAAGTATAGCAGATGTGGTATGCAAAAGCCAGGGTGAAGTGAAGTGTTGCTTTTTTGGAGGTGGGACGCCGGAGGAAGGGGCACGGGGCTGGCTTCCTGTTCCTTTTCCAAAATGTAAGGAGCCCTAAGCAGCCTGCTGTAACGCTGTGGCTGTGTACGGTCGCGGCACCTTGTCCGCTTCCGGCTGCCCGCCGAAAGCTATCGGTGCCGCTTGGCTGCGCCCCTGCTTGCCTTGCAGCCTGCTAAAGGCTCCTAAACATTTTTCCAACGTCACAGGAAGCCAGCCCCGTGCCCCTTCCTCCGGCTGTCTTTTCAAAGTGTTTACGACAACCAGCTCCACTTTTTATGTCGGTGGGAAAAACTTGCTGCGTAGCTCTATTGTGCGTTATGTATCACATTTTTATGGCTCTATTATACGTTGTGTATCGTATCTTTGCAGCACTTGCGAAAAACAGCCGGGAAAGGGGAGTGGCACGCCCAGGCTGCGGCTTTGGAAGAATGCTTAGAAGGCTTTGGCATCCTGCGCAGGAAGCAGGGGCGCAGCCAAGCGGCACCGATAGCTTTCGGCGGACAGCCGGAAGCGGACAAGGTGCCGCGACCGTACACAGCCAAAACGTCACAGCAGGATGCCTAAGGCTTCTTAGCATTCTGGAACTGACGCAGCCGGGCGTGCCACTCCCCTTTCCCGGCGTCCCCCGCATCCATACAACACACAACAAACTCTTTTCTTGTATCCCCCACCCGCATCTGATAAAATACTCCCATACAGCATTAAAAAATCCTCTGAAAGGAACCCACCTTATGAACGAAAAAAGCAAGCTACTAACCATCGGCCAGTTTGCCGCCCTACATGGCATCAATAAAAAGACACTGATGTGGTACGACGAAATCGGGCTGTTTCGCCCTGCCCTTATCCACCCGGAAAACGGATACCGCTTTTACAACTACTACCAAAGCCCCATCCTGGAAACGATTCTGCTGCTGCGCGAGCTGGACGTCTCTATTGAGGAAATCCGCCAGTTTCTTAAAAACCGGTCCGCAGTCAGCTTGAAAAGCCTGCTGGACGATAAAATCAAAGACCTTGACCACAATATCCTGCACCTTCTGGCAATCCGAAAAACGCTGTGCACCCAGCGGCAAAATATGGAAACGCTGCTTACTATGGATTTATCGGAAATCTGCATCATCCAAAAAGAAGAGGAGCACTGCCTGGTTACTGTGGACATTGACGACCGTACGACGTTTGAACAGGAAGTCGAACTGATTACTGCCGAAACCGCAAAATACCAGCTCGGCCGCCTGCATGACGCCTCGTACGGCTCGATGCTCCCGGTTGACAACCTGAAAAACAAAGATTTTGACAGCTATACAAACCTGTTTATCGAAATCCCCTTCCTGCAACAAAAAACCGGGCTTCATATCCAGCCAAAAGGCAGCTATCTGCAGGCGTTCCATAAAGGAGACTGGAGCCAGATCCCCCTGCGCTACGAGGCGATTTTGGATTATGCCGACAGGCACCGTCTGACGCTGACCGGATACAGCTATGAAAAAGGAATCAACGAAACGGTAAGCAGCCGGATCGAAGATTATATTGTCCAAATCGAAATCCCTGTCATACCAAAAGCCTGACTTTTGCTATTGACATTAGATTTGTTTTGCAATTTCCCTGAAAAATTCCACATGCTTTAATTCATAGCCCTTTTCCGTAAACTTTGGGTCTGCGCTTGTCTTTACAATAATCACCTGTTCGGCGGAATTTACATAAATCCACTGTCCATAGACGCCGATTGCCATAAACTCGCCCTCACTGCCCGCCGGCACCCACCACTGGTATCCATACCCAATAGCGTTATCGTCGTCATGATTCGCCCCGGGCATGGAATATTTCGCCGAAACGTCCAGGCTGTCCTTTACCCATTCCTTTGGAAGAATCTGCGTTCCGTTATAGCTGCCCTCGTGCAGATACAGCCTTGCAAAACGTGCATAGTCCCGAAGGGAAACGCTTAATCCGCCCATAGCCAGCTCCTTGCCGTTGCTTAACGTCCAATAAGCGTCTTCTGCCGCATCCAGCTTTTTCCACAGCTTTTCTTCCATATATTCGGCAAGGCTGCGCCCGGTGGCGTTTGTAAGCACTTCTCCTAGTATTTCCGTATTGATGCTCAAATAGCGCCGATACGTATAAGGCTCTTCCTGCATCCCGTATTTTGCAATTACCTTCATGGCAGGCTTGCCTAGTAACGTACGCATGGAAAATCCGCTCATGTCGGTATCTTCATCAAAGTCAATGCCGGACGCCATTTGCAGGCAGGCACGGATTGGTATGTCAGCAAGCGCAGTCCCCTGAAACTCCGGGATATAGTTCCCGATCGGGTCTTCCACACTTTTGATATCTCCTTCGGAAACGGCAATGCCAAGCAGCGCCGACACAAACGATTTTCCCATCGAATTGGAAGAAAACAGTGTTTTTTCATCCCCTCCGGCAAAATACTTTTCATAGCGGATCTGATCTTCTCTGATTACCAAAAGCCCGGTAGCCTTCGTATCGGCAAGAAAATCCTCCGTCGGATAAAATTTGCCTTCAAAGGTAAATCCGTCTGCCAGCGGCACATTCTCCACTTTTTGAAACGCAAACGCCTTACCTTGCCTGCTGATCTTTTTTGTCGGCTGAATATCCGGCGTATTTTGAAAGGTATGCGCCAGGTTTTCATCTTTAAAACTGTTTAATGATGTATACAGCGTCTTTATTTTACTGCCAAATGCCAGCCCGAACACCGCTGCGGCTGCCGCGGCACCGCCGATTACTATCCATAATTTTTTCTTATTCGTCATTGTTTTTTTGCTCATTTTCTTTATCTCCTTACTTTTTCTGCTTCGGTTTGCTTTGCTTCCATTTCAGGATAAACCGTACAGTAACTGTACAGTCAAGTACTTTTTCAATTTTTTGCAAAAAAATACCAGAATGCTTTGAACTGCTCCAAAACATTCTGATATTTTTTCATCAATCCCACCAAAAGTACCATACCGTCGACTTTGTAAGCCCCGCGGCAAGCTCGGATACTTTATATGTCCTCGTTCCCTGGTCAATCCGGTCGCTGCAAAACGCGTAATGCTCTTTCGCCGCTTCGATCGGGTCGTTACCGTTCAGCCCGTTCGGCGCATAAAATTCCATTACATCATGTGTAAAGACTGCCGGAACCGCCCCGTATTTTTCATACCAGTATTTGCAGACCGGGATCATCTCATCCGGCGCCGGGCATTCATTCCACCCGCCCATCGGCACATAGGCAATGATCTCCCACGGATGCCTGACCGGGATTTCCAAAAGCAGCGTATCCGCTTCCAGCGACCCGTCCGTAAACGAACAATAGCCGCAAAACTCCCGCAGCACATCGCCTTCTTTCTCGTCGCCGATAAAACCGGAAAGCTCGTCTTCCTCCAGATACTCCGTATACTCCTCGTAGCGTTCCTTTAGAATCTCTTCTCCGCGGTCTTCCCATTCCGACAGGATCCTGTCTTTGTCAGCATCCTCGTTGATTTCCAAAAGCCACTCCAGCGCATAGTCGTCCAGACAGACAACCGCCGGATAAAACCCGTCTGCCTGTCCGCGTTTTAATGCTTCAAAATATGCTTCCTCTACCAATTTCGGATCAGATCCTTTCGAAAACACTTTATAGCTGCACTGAAAACGTTCTGCAGCCTGCCTAGTAAGATCCTTTATGTCCCTTATCTCTTCCCTGTCATCCATTTTATCACCTTTTACCTTTTGGTTTTGTATGCCGCTGCCTTCTTTTTGTCAAACGAGGACAAGATCAGGTCTGTAAAAAAAGCTCCCAGAAAAGAAACCCCCGCCTTTTGCATGGAAACCTGCTTTCCCCTGACACATGCAGCAAGCGTAATGCCAAATGCAATGGAAACTCCTGCAATTACCGCGTTTTGTAAATCCTTTTTCATGATTCTTCCATTCCTTTCTAATCTAATACTTACTGTCCATCATCCAATCACAGGCTCCCATTCCGTCATGCCGCTGCCTGCGGTTTTCTCCAGAATCTCTTTTTGCAGGCGCTCTGCCTCTCGTTTTTCCTGTTCTTCGCGCATCATTTCGCGAATAATATCCTGGATTTCATCATATTCTTCCAAAAATTTATTCCATTCCTTTTGCGAAAGCGAAAGCGCGCCAATCTGAAACTTTGGCTCTGTATCCCCGTTTTTGACTTTGGTATAGATTTCATTGATCTTATCCTGGAAAAACTGGTGGTAATCAAAAGCTTCTTTTGCATTTTTTGTATCAGCAGCTTCCCCTGCATCTGACTGTGCTTTCATCTGTGCCGCATGATTCATCTTTTCCCAAAACAGATCTCCCGTGCCGCCTGCTTTTTGCTGCGCTGCTTTTCGCGTCTGCTGCGCATAGCTTATGTTATCAGACGCACCGCAAACTGTTCCTGCTGCCATATATGCTCCTTTCCGCCGCCCGCTACAAAACCATTCCGCTGTGTATCTGCACCAGCTTTTCTCCCATGATAGGTGCCATCAGTGCCAGTGCTTTGTCTCCGGTACAATGCCCTGTGTAAAACACGGTACCCATGCCGCAAAGCTGCTTTGCCGTATCTAGGACAATCTGCGCTTCTTCCTGTGTATAGTCCCCTTTTTTCATCATATGGAACCCGCTGATTACCGCTACAGGGTCGTTGCAGCAGCTTTCATAATACCTGCTTAAAATATTTAAGATACCGTTATGCGCGCAGCCGGAAATAAGCGTATGCTCCTGCCCCTGCGTAACCACAAGGCACTGCTCATGTGCAAATGTATCCTGTATACGTCTGCCGTTTACTCTTTTAGACAGTAATAAATTGCTCTTTGCAAAATATTTCCTGCCCGTAATATTCGTAAACAGGCGAAGCTCTTCATCGATCCTGTAATCGCCGTCTAACATGCGTACGCTTTTTAGCTTCGAAATCCTTTTATCTATGCCGATATAACGCGCGTCATGGTAATAATCTCCACATGCCGACCGCTGCATATAAATGGCTGCGTTCGGATTTCGCTCATAAAATGCCAGTATACCTCCCGCATGGTCATAATGCCCATGACTTAACACGACCGTATCCACTTTTGCAAGGTCAATCCCCAGTGCATCCGCATTATCTAAAAACGCAGCCGTCGCGCCCGTATCCACAAGCAGCTTATGCTTTTGCGTCTCCACATATACCGATAACCCGTGCTCATGGACACAGCGCGGACTGCCGCAGGTATCTTCCATTAAAATCACGATTTTCATGATATGCTTCACTTCCTATTTCGTGCCAAAAATCCGGTCTCCTGCATCTCCAAGCCCCGGACAGATATACGCGTCTTCATTCAGGCAGCGGTCTAGGCAGCCGCAGTAAAGCTGTACGTCAGGATGCGCCTTATGAAAACGCTCTACGCCTTCCGGCGCCGCAATAATACACAAAAATTTAATATGCTTTCCGCCGTGTTCCTTAATAAAATCTACCGCTGCCACCGCGGAACCGCCCGTTGCCAGCATCGGGTCAAGCGCCGCGATCGTACGCTCCTCAATCGGGCTTGGCAGCTTGCAGTAATACTCCTCAGGCTCATGCGTGTCATGGTTGCGGCATAGCCCGATATGCCCGACCTTTGCACTCGGCACCAGCGTCAGGATACCGTTTACCATGCCAAGCCCCGCACGTAAAATCGGCACGACCGCCAGTTTTTTCCCCGCGATCATCGGCGTCATGCACGTCTCCATCGGCGTTTCGATCTCCACCGGCTCCACAGGCAGATCCCGAAATGCCTCATACCCCATTAAAACCGCAATCTCTTCCACCAGCTTGCGAAACTCGTTTGTCCCCGTCCTTTTGTCACGCAGCATAGAGATCTTATGCTGGATCAGCGGATGCTCCATATAAAATACATTTTCCATTTTTTCTTCTCCTCTCGAAACGTCTTCTCTCAAAGTGGTAAATTCCCTTTATCCACCATCTTACCATGCTATTTTTTTCGAGTCAAATGTTTCGGGAGAAAAATTGGAAAACATCAGCGTTTTACTGTTCCAAAAACTCCTTCGGATTGTCAAAGCACCATTGCGCCCAGTCCCAGTTAACGACCGAAAACCAGTCGTCCAAATAATCCGACCGCAGATTTTTATGTTTCAGGTAATACGCATGTTCCCATACGTCCACGCACACGATCGGCACCAGGTTATGCACGACTGGCGTATCCTGGTTCGCGGTCTGGACGATTTTAAGGCTCCCCTCGGCATCTTTGGCAAGCCATGCGTAGCCTGAGCCGAATACTGCCATTGCCGCTTTTTTTAATTCCTTTTGAAAGCTGGAAAAGCTGCCGAATTTCCAGTGAATGCTTTCTGCCAGCGTCCCCTGCGGCCGCCCTTTTGGCTGTACAGAAAGCCCGTTAAAATAAAACCAGTGGTTAAAAATACCCCCGGCGTTGTTTTTTACGCTGACCCTCCTGTAATCTGGAAAGGCATCCAGATTGCACAAAATTTTTTTCAGCACCTCAAAGCCGCAGTTCGCACGGGCGGTATAGGTCAGTGCCTGCAAAGTCAGGCATTCCCTAATCAGGCTGTTTAGTTTGTCAATATACGCCTGCAAGTGCTTGTCATGATGCAGGTACATCGTCTGAATATCAATGTAAGGCTCCATTGCCTGAAAAGGATACGGCAACGGCTCATTTACAAATTCACAGTAATCTGGCATATCATCTCCTGCATAAAACGCTTTTTTTATTATATGCCAAAGATCCAGCGAATGCTCCATCCGGTCAGATCTTTTCTACTTTTGTAATCCTGCGCGACGCACTGCAATAATACCGGTAGTTCCCTACCGTCACCCACTGCCTGCTTACGATATAGCCGTCCGCATCCGCATAGTACCGCTCGCCGTCAAAAGCAAACACCTCGTCCGCCATCAATTCACCGGAATCCTTTGCAAATACTTTTTTGCCGGAAGGAATCGTATAGAAGCCGTCGCGGATTAACGCACCGGATTTTTTTGCATAATAAATCCTGCCGTTTACAAAAAACCTGCGGTTTGTAGCGATCACGCCAAACGGGTCTGCATAGATCTTGCTTCCCCGTTCTGTGATACAGAAGCCATTTTTGGCAATCGCGCCAGACGATTTCGCATAGTATTCGTTTCCATTCGCGCGGAATACCCTTCCGGTAATCAGCGTCCCGTCTGACCTTGCGTACACCTGGCTCCCTTTTGCCGTTTTATAAAAACCGTCTGCCGCAATGGTATAATCAGATTTAATATAATACCGGTTTCCGTTTCTGCTGATCGACCGGTCGTGTGCAAGCGTGCCATCCTTTGTCGCAAAAACCTGACTGCCGTCTTTTTTCGTACAGATCTCATTGACCGCAACAGAGCCGTCTTTTTTCGCAAAATACTTACTGCCGCCAAAGTCAAACATCTGATCCTGCGCTACGATTCCATGCTTATCTGCGTAGCATAGCTGTCCTCCGACCAGAACGACGATCATATCGTATACAAACGCACCGTTGCTGTCAACGATCTGCAACGTACCGTCTTCCCGCTGATACGTTGCATAGGTAATATCCATGCTGATCCTGCTTGCCGCCGATACAGAAAGCCTGCCGCTGCCAGTACCCGTCAGCAAAACCGCAAGGCATACCGCTGCCACAAACAGCAGGCGGCATACTGCCAGCACCCCTTCCTGCCTTTCTTCCTCCATCATAACTTGCTCCTTCCACATAAAAATCTATAATTTCAGCACATTTTTATCGCCGAACAATACTCTGTGCTTTTCTGTCTCATCCATCTCGACAAACTTTCCGCGGCGGTCATAATACGTCAGCAAATCCGAATTATGTGCCAGGCGCTTCGTGCCGTTTTGCGTCAAAAACTGCTCCACCTGGCGCAGATCGCCGGATTTTAACACCTGATCTGCAAGCTCTTTTTGCTCTTTTGCTATAGCGGTTGTCACAGACACGTCTTCTTCTGCTTCTGCTAAATCCAGCTCGGCAAGCCCGACCTCATCGTCCGCTGCCTGGGCTGCGGCAAACTCTGCCGCCTGCTGTGGGTTGTCATCTTCTGCCTGCTGTACGCTTTCCTGCGCTTCTTCTGCTAAGCGTCCAGGGCCCCAGAAATCCTTTAGCCAGTGAACGACCGGTGCAAACAGCCTGCGCAGCACATTCGGCAGCGTGGTCTGTGTTCTTTTGGAAACGGCAGGCGCTGCCTGATGGCTGCCTGTATGTTTAGACAGGTCAAGAAACACCCCGGCTTCCCCTGCGTCATGCTGCCTGTTCTTTTTTGCCGCTTTCGAACCGCCGTTTCGCAGTTCTTGTTTTGATCCCGGCGTATTTTCGTATGCCTTGACCGCTGGATTTTTTCTCTTTTGGTTGCCCGGAAACTCGTAGTTTCCATTTCCACTGATCTTATCAATCATCTAACCACCACCATTATCGCATCATGAAAACAGCTCCCCGCAATATTCCTGGTATACGGAAAAAAAGCTGTCCGTCTGCATTTCCTTGGAATGCGCAGCCTCCAGGTTTTCCCATGTATCCTGGTAGATTTTTTTTGAAATCGTCCTGCTGTATGCGTCGTATACATCTCCAAAAGCTGCTTTTTCCCTTTTCTGCACAATTTTAATTTTGTTTGCATCTGTTAATTCTTCATTAAACTTATTGACACAGTAAATAAAATAATAGCCGCTGTCTGTCTTGATACTGCCGGTCGCTGTTCCGTTGTCCAAGGCGAACGCTGCTTTTTCCACTTCCTGGGGCAGCTCGCCTCTGCCAAACTGGATCTTGACCTCTTCGGCTTCATTATAGGAGCTGGCAAGCGTGGAAAAGTCGCCGCCGTTTTTTAACGCTTTTTTTACTTCCTTTGCGGTCTTAGAGTCGGATACTACGATCTGCATCGCGTCCATAATCCGTGCCTCATCGTCGCTGACCTCACTGTTAATGCCGACTGTCAGCGACTTATAGAGCTTTTGCGCCAAAGCATAATCTTCATATAATTTCTGAATATCCGTTTCGTTCAGTTCCAGATACGACAGCTCCTGTTCGGTCAGCGTCTCGTAATATGCCTTCGCTGCTTTCGCCACTTCCAGCACTTCCTCCTCCGACAGCGCAATCTCCCGGCTCTTTGCCAGAGAATCCATGCTTAAGATCTTCGTAAGCTGTGCGATCGTCAGGTTTTTAATATACTCCTCCAGCGAATCCTCCTGGCCTTTTTGCTGCCATAGGTCAACGCCTGCCACCGTGCCGTAAAGGTTTTGATAATTCAGCAGGTATACCTTTGCCTGCGCCAGCGAATAGCTCTGTCCGTCGACTTTTAACACCTGCTTGGACATAATCTGCGGGACATGGAGCGAATCTCCTTTTCCGCAGCCAGACGTACAGGACAACAGCATTCCCGTACACAACAGCGCCGCGATTGTTCTTTTTCCTTTTTTCATGCGCTAAACCTCAACGACTAAGTATCTTCCGTCAGGAAGTGAAAATACTTCGCTCGCCTCTTCGATTTCTTTCAGGCTCATATCCGTTACATCGGCGCCGCTCTCATCCAGATAATCCTTTACTTCTTTCAGGCTTTCGCATACAACTGCCAGGCAGTCTTCTAAAAATTCCTCTGCTTCTTCCTGCGTGGATGCTACTTTTTCACGAAATAACTGCGTTTGATGCTCCAAAAAATAGTTGAGACACATTTCATCGTACTGATTCATCTTTCGCCACCTCTTGCTTTTTCAATCTAAACATTTTTATCATAGTAGAAAATGATCAAAAAGGCAATGCAATTTCATCAATTTTCTTTAAAACCTGATAAAGCTTTGCCAGCGGAAGCCCGACGACGTTTTGGTAATCGCCCTCGATCCCCTCTACAAAGCGCCCGCCGATCCCCTGGATCCCATAGGCGCCCGCCTTATCCATCGGCTCGCCGCTTTGCACATACGCCTCGATCTCCTGTGCGGTCATCGGGTAAAACCGGACATTCGTACACTCTGCAAATTCCAGGCACTGCCGCTTTCCATGCTGTATCACAATTAACGCAACGCCGGTATATACCTGATGCACATCTGACGCAAGCATCTTTAGCATTTCCTTCGCCTGCTTAGCATCCGCAGGCTTTCCTAAAATCTGCCCCTGAAACGCAACGACCGTATCGGCGCCAATCACCAGCATCGGTTCTTCCCCCTGCCTAACAACAGACGATTCCACTTCTGCCGCTTTTTGCGCGGCAAGCTGCTGTACGATTTTATCAGGCTCCTGCTCGGTATAAATCTCGCTGCCTTTCGCAGGAAGCACTTCAAAATCGGCGAACAACTGTTTCAATAATTCTTTTCTTCTCGGCGAACCAGACGCCAGTATTACTCTCATAAATACTCCTTTCTTTTTCTGTCAAACCGCTATCTCCTTATGCAGAGAAAACGAATAAATAAGTTTTTCTTTTATTTTTTTCCCGGTTGCCTTCTGCAAAGCTTCTCCGTACAAATCCAACTGTACCTGGTAGCGTTTTGCCAACTGCTGCGCTTTCGTAACCGCATCGGTCTTATAGTCCAAAATCACAAGTGCGCCTTCTTCCTCCCAGCAGACGTCCACAATGCCCTGGATCAGCACGAGCTCGTCGCTTGCACCCTCGTATATCCGCGACGCTTCTATGCCCATAACAAACGGCTGCTCCTTATACAGCACTCCCTGCTCCTGTGCCTTTGCCATGCGCAGGGCAAGCGGATGGCGCAGAAAACGTGCCAGCATACCCGGGCGCACCAGCTCTTTCATTTCTTTTGTAATCCGTCCTTCCGCCAGCATATGTTCGATCTGCTTACGGATATCTGCCGTCTTGTTGCTGCTGTTTGCGCTCTGTACAAAGTCGACCTCTTCCATTACCTTGTGCACGGCGCTTCCCCGCATCGCCCCGTAATTTTCCTGCTCCGCCTGCGTGCGCAGAAAAGCAGGAACAAGGCTTTCGCGCTCTTTTGGAAACCATTCCTCGTGTGCAGGCGTACCTTCCTCTAACACCATCGTCTGGCGGCGCTTTAGCTCGGATACGGATATTTTCGTTTTCAAATCCGTATCTGAGGCAAACGGGTAGTTCCACGACAGCTTTTCGTCCAATGTTTCATACAGCTTTTTGTCTGCTTCCCGGTACAGCCGTTTCACTTGCATCTCGTCCAGTTTTTCGGCGGCTGTTTCAACCGCTTCCTGCAACACCAGGTCTTTGACCAGATAAAGGCTTTCTCCCACGCACGGATAGACCCAGTCCAGATACGACGATGCCTGGTACCTGGAAAAAAAGTCCATCGGACGGCTGTCTGGCTCTTCGTTTGTGTGCGCCGGCAGCTTCATCTCCTCTTTTACGTATGCCGTCATCACCAGCTTTTCCTTTGCGCGTGTCAGTGCCACATACAGCACCCGCAGCTCTTCTCCCTGATTTTCAATCCCGATTTCATTTCCTAGAATCTTTTTGATAAATCCAGGCTTCCTTGTTCTTTTTTCCGTATCGATAAAATCCAGCCCAATGCCGTACTCCGGGTGCAGGATCATGCGGCTTCTGGTATCCTGCCTGTTAAACTGCTTTCCCATGCCGCTGACAAATACGACCGGAAACTCCAGCCCCTTGCTCTTGTGAATGCTCATAATACGCACTACATTTTCATTTTCGCTCGTAATATCCGCTTCTCCAAAATCAATTTCGTATTTTTTTAACTTTTCGATATATCTGACAAAATGAAACAGCCCTTTATAGCTGGTTTTTTCATAAGCGATTGCCTTTTCGATCAGCATGTCCATATTTGCAAGCCGCTTGCTGCCTGCCGGCATTGCCTGGATATAAGAAGCATACCCGGTCTCCTCCAATACGATACGGATCAGCTTGTGAATCGGCGTATAAGAAGTCAGCCTGCGCAGCCTGTGATACACTTCTAAAAATAAAGCCGCTTTCTGGCGCAGCGCACCTTCTTCTCCATACTGCGCGTACTCTTCCAGCGCCAGAAAATAAAAATGCTCCTTGCTTGCCGTGCGAATCCTTGCCAGCTCTTCCCCGTTCATCCCGCCTATCGGCGAGGCAAGCACCGCGGCTGCCGGAATATCCTGCAACGGGTTGTCCAGAATCGAAAGCATACTTAACACCGTTTGGATTTCGATCGCTGCAAAATATCCGGTCTGGGACGTTGTATGGGCAGGAATGCCCTCTTGTGAAAGCACCTTTAAAAACGTATCCGCCCAGCCGGTAATGCTGCGCAAAAGAATCACAATGTCCCGGTACTGTACGCCGCGCAGCCTGCCGCTGCTTTTATCGGTGACGTACTGCGCCCGTTCACCGTCTTTTTGCATCATCTCCCGGATACGCGCCGCGACCATGCGCGCCTCCATCTCCTGCCCATTTTTCCATCCTTCCCTGTCCAGCTCCTCCTGGGAAGCCTGTGCCAGCAGCAGCTCGCTTTGAAACATGCGCTCTTTTGGCGAATCAGGATACACCGCTCCCGCATAAAGCGCCGCCTGCTTATCGTATTCCACATTTCCGAGGTCTTCATGCATAATCTTATAAAAAACCTGGTTGATGCTGTCTACTACCTCCGTCCGGCTACGGAAGTTTTTATGCAGGTCGATTTTCTGCTCGCTGCTTTCCTCACTCGTATAAGACTGGTACTTTTCCATAAACAGTTCCGGCCTTGCCAGACGGAAGCGGTAGATGCTCTGCTTGACGTCTCCGACCATAAACAGGTTATGCCCGCCCAAAGCCTCGCGCGAAACCGCCTTTAAGATCGTTTCCTGCACATAATTACTGTCCTGGTACTCATCGATCATAATCTCCTCAAACATCTCGCGCAGCTCCGATGCCGCTGGCGTCGGCTCCTTTGTCCGCTCATCAATCAGGATTTTCAGCGCGAAATGTTCGATATCCGAAAAATCAAGCAGCTTGCGTTCCTCTTTTTTTTCTGCGTAAGCGTCCGCGAAAGACTGCGCAAGCGCCGCCCACGCCTTCACATCCGGCAGGATTTTTTCGATATCCGCCTGCATCTGTTCGATATCCTGGTAAAAATAAGACTCCTGCACTTTTGAAAGCGCGTCTTTTACCATTTTTCGTATGCTTTTGACCTGCTCCTGCTTTTCCTTGCTGCCTTCGTATTTGCGGTTGACGCCCAGCCTTCGAAACGAAAGCTGCAACATGCATTCGCTGTATTGTTCATAGCTGCCACACAGGCACAGCCCGTCCAGCTTTTCAATATCGTCCTGCACCGCTTCCAGATACATCTGCGGCCCGTCGCTGTCGCTGCACAGTCTGTATGCGTATTCCATCTGCCGTTTTAAATCCGCTGTCAAATGGCGAAGATAGCGCAAAAGCCCCCGCATCCATGCCTGCTCATCCAGCCGCTTTCCATCCAGGCAGTAGGCATCCGGCAGCGAAGCAAGCCACTGGGCAGGCCACGGATAGCTCTGTGAAAAATCATACAGGCGCAGCATAAAATCTACAACCGCATCATCGCTTCTTGCAGTGGCATAACGGTCTGCAAGCCGCAAAAACCCTTCTTCCTTTTGCGCGTAATGCCGTTCCATCACTTCATGCGCCACATCTGCCTTTAACAGCTCCAGTTCTCCGGGATCCGCGATGCGAAACGAAGGCTCCAGCCCGATCGTCTGAAAATAATTGCGCACGACATACAGGCAAAAGCTGTCAATCGTCGTAATCTGCGCGTTATGTACCAGCGTCGCCTGCCGCTGCAAACGGCTGTCGTCCGGTTTTGCATCCAGACGCTGCTCGATCGCCTGGCTGACACGCTCCCGCATCTCTGCCGCCGCTGCTTTTGTAAACGTTACAATCAGCATCCGGTCAATATCGATGGGATGCTGCTCATCCAATACCTTTTGCACGATCCGCTCGACAAGAACCGCCGTCTTTCCTGAACCTGCCGCCGCGGAAACCAAAAGGTCGCGGTTTCTAAGCGTAATGACCTGCGCCTGCTCTTTTGTCCATGTTACACTCATATGCTTCACCTGTCCTGTCTGTTTATGCTTCCTCTTTTTTCATCCTGTCTAGTATCTCATCTGCCTGGTCAAATTTTTCCAGCCTGCGGTAAGAAAAGCCGTCGATTCTTTCATCAAACCCGCATACGCTGCGGTACGGGCAGTACCCGCAGGGCGTCTTGCCGGAAAGCTCATAAGGATTAACCGCGATCTCGCCATGCAGCATACGCAGTCCCAGCTCTGCGATTTTACGATTGACAAAATCCGAAATGTCCGCAAACTGCTCCTGCGTCGCCGCTTTTGAATTTTTCCGCAGCGTGCCGTCCTTATTTTCCGCAACCGGGAGGATCTTCGACGCAGACTGCATATGATGGTCCATCGCATGATAGACCTGCGGGTCAGCGTCTACATAGCCGTCCAGCTTTAGCTTTGCAAATATCTGCTCGCGGATCTCCTCCTCGGACAGCTCTTCGTCCGTCTCCAAAAGCGGGTCGTCGATATGGTAATAAAAGATGCCTGCGGGCTTGACCTTTTTGCCCGGATGCTTTTCGCGCACCAGCTCTATCGCCGCATTCAAATAAACGACTAACTGTAGCTGCAATCCATGATATAGATTTAACAACTGAAAGCTGGTATTGCCGGACTTATAGTCAATGACCCTGACATAGACCTCCTGTTCCCTTTCCCAGAGATCCATCCGGTCAATCCTGCCCCTTAAGCGCATCCGCTCTTCCTCGCTCAGCTTAAAATGAATCGCGTCCAGCCTGTCCACATACTGGAACGCCACCTCATAATTTTCCGGCACAAAGCTGCCGCTTCTGATCTGGCGCCCAAGCACGTCTACGGTTCGGCTTAACACCTTTTCCATCCGCCGCACAAGATACAGGTTGCGCTCGCCGTCTGCAAGCGCTGTATTTTTACAAGCCGCAATCGCCTGCTTGATCGCTTCTTTGGCATATTGCTGCTGTTTTTCAGGCGTAATCAAAAACCAGTCATCCCCCGCCTGCTGCATCTGCCTGGCAAACCGTTCCAGCGCATCATGCAGGATACTTCCAAAATCGACCGGCTCAAATTCGTTGATCTGCCGCCTGGCGAGCTGCAAACCGTACTGCAAAAAATGCGCAAAGGCACATCCGGCAAAACGCTCCAGGCGCGTGACCGAGTTTTCCAGCACAAACCCATACAACTGGTGCGCAAGCGCCCTGCCAAGCGAGCTGTCGCGATGGACAAAAAACGCAGCCTGCAAATACTGCGGGACGAGCGCCGCCCACGGCTGATGCTGCAAATACCATGCATACAGCGCTTTCCACTCTTCGGACGCGTTTTGCTCCTTCGCCTTCTCAAGCCCGCTTAAAAAATACTGCATACTGCTCTTTGGCGTCGCGAGCACCTCTTCTTTCGGCGTCTTTACGGTAAGATCTGGAAACATTTTAAGCACCGTACTAATCAGATACGACCTGCGCCTTGTATTCCCTTCCTGCCCGGATTGGGAATAGGTCAAATACAGCCTTCTGGACGGCTTGGTCAGGTTTAAATACAGATAAAACTTCTGGATAAATGCCCGCTCCCTCGCAGTCGGCGCAAGCGTTAAATCAAATCCGGCAAGCTTTTCACGCTCAAATTCAGACAGTATCCCGCTGCCAGCCTCGTTTTTGGGAATAATGCCGTCGTTTACCCCGATAAAAAACAGCACCTTGATATGCTCTAACCTCGTCCGCTCGATATCACCGAACAGCACGCGGTCAAAGCCCGGCGGAATAATGCCGACCTTAGAAGCTTCAAATCCGGCATCCAGTATTTCCGCATATTCGGTTCTCGTCACATGCTCCGTCCCCAGCAGCTCGGCGATCTTGTCAAACAAATCGATTACAATGCCATAGATCTGCTCGTTCTCTTTTGCCTCCGCAAGCATTCCATCCGCCTCATACTGCTGCTTTTGCGCTGCAATCTGTTCTTCGACCGCAAGCTGTACGAGCAGCTCATACAATGCCGCCGTCATCTCAAGAACCGTCGCGTTCTTTTTATGAAACACCTTATGAAATGGGGCAAACCTGCTGACAAACGCCTCCCGTGCTTCATTTAACAGGGCAAGCTCTGCCTCTTCCAGCCAGGACGCCGGACGCACCCAGCTTTTTTTCCACCTGCTAAAGCCGCGGATCCCAAAAGCAAGCAGATAATTTTCCAACAGATCCATCGTATCCTGATTTGTCCCGCTCAGCCCGCTTTTAAAAAACCGCATTACGCTTTCGTAGGAATAGTCTGCTGTCTCCATCTCCAAAATCGCGCGCACCAGCTCAATCAGCGGATGGAACAAAATATTTTTTTTCTGGTCGATAAACAGCGGGATATCATACTGTTCAAAAATCTCTTCCGCATAATTTGCATAAGACGGCACATCCCCTGTCACAACCGCGATATCTATATAGCGCAGATGCTCCTTCGACACCAGCCTTCGGATCTCTCCCGCCGCAAACCGCAGCTCATTTTTAGGCTGGAACAGGCAAAAGATCTGGATCTGCGACTGCTGCTGCCGGTACTTTGCCGGGTGCCTGCGAAACAGGTTCTGTTCCAAATGAAAGATCGCCGGCGCGTCCGCATACCGCTTGTCCTGCCCATGCCCAAGCAGCACCGGTTCCGCAATCTGTACCTGCTGCTTATTTGCAATCTCCTGCAAAGACCAGACTGTTTTTTTGCTCAGATAAAACAAATCCTGGATGTGCGGCTCTCCATAAACCGGCTCCCGCATATCCATCGTAAGCGCTACATGCACGCTTTCCGCCAGCACGAGCAGCTCTTTTAAAAACGCATTCTGCACTGGTGTAAATCCGGTAAATCCGTCCAGTACAACGACGCTGCCGCGCAGCATCTCTGATTCCGGCGCCGCCTTTGTCAAAAGGGTAATAATCTCATCCGCCGCCACATACCTGCCTTCCAAAAACTGCTGATAGCCGCGGTAAAGCGTTAAAATGTCCGTTATCTTATACCAGAGCGCATTTTTGCTCTCAAGCGTATCCTTTGCCTGCTCCAGATCTTCCGGTGTGACATAATACTGCGCAAGCTCCGAGATCAGTGACTTAAGTTCGCTGATATAGCCTGTCTTTCGGATGCTTCCGCCCAATAGCTGGAGATTTTTTTCCTCCGCTGCCGCCACCTTGCGCAGCACCAGGTTTTTTCCGGTCTCTTCCAGCACGACAAAGTCCATCATCCCAAGGTCGTCAAACACCCGGTACGCCAGCCGCTGAAAGCTTAACACGTCAATATTTAAAATGGAATGTGCCGGATGCCTGTTGACAAACTCTTTCTGTGTCTGCATTGTAAACTGCTCCGGCACGAGAAACAGGAAGTCCTTCTGCGGGTACTGTTTTGCCTTTTTTAATACATATTCGTAGAGCCAGGCAGATTTTCCGCTTCCAGAATTGCCAAAGATAAATTGCAGTGCCATGTTTTTCTCCTTGTTCATTCGTGATGGTGTCTATGTGTTGTGCGTTGTAAACATACAAATGCGAGATATTCTCTATGGGATAGAATAACAGATTTGTGGTAAAAATACTACTGGATTTTATGGATTTCTTCTGAATTCTATGTTTGTATCACAATGTGACAACTTGGAATAAAGCGGCTGAATATCCAATCTTCTACTTTATATTACTTTCATATTTGCGATGCAAAAAATATTCTGTTTTCCTTTCGAATCTTTTACCACAAGATTTGGATCATTGTAACACCAACTCAGATTCGAATCGATGCTAGAGCGTGTTTGAAAAATCATTCCTGCCATCTGCATTCCCCACTTTGCGTGATATTTTCGCCAAATTCAGGTTACATAGCCCGCTATGCGCCCTTCATTTGGCGAAAATCTCCCACAAATTGTGAAATACATCTGACAGAAAGCATTTTTCAAACACGCTCTAGAGCGAACAAGTTTGAGTTACTTTGGTAAATTTTTACAAGAAGGGACGCCAGGAGAGAGGATAGGTACACTTTGGCGGCGGCAGTTCCAGAATGTTAAGAATTGCTAGGTATCTTGCTGTTACGCCCTGGCTGTGTCCGGTCGCGGCACCTAGTTCGCTGCCTGCTGGCAGCTAAAGGTGCCGCTTGGCTGCGCCCCTAGTTGTTTTGCAGAATACCAAGCAATTCTAAACATTCCTCCAAAGCCGCCGCCAAAGTGTACCTATCCTCTCTCCCGGCTGTTCTTCGCAAGTTCTGCCAAACGAGCCCGATATGGTTTGTTCGCTGTAGTACTAGAGCAACAAACGTATACAGCTCCATAAGCAGCATCGTTACCATCGTTAGAAATGCAAATTTCAACAGCAACTTTATATCAAAGTCCTGTGAAAGTGGATTTAAATGATTAATTCCGTGGCTACCTGATAAATGCTATTGCAATCAAAACTAAGATGTGCTATATTATAGACATAAAAGGAGCAACCGCCCACAAAGTGGTTGACCTCCCAAGTTTGCTACAAGCCTACCTGACCGACCAAGTACAAGGTAGGCTTATTTATTTTCGCTTGTTCGTCCTATCTATATAGGCAAGCAGTGCAATCAGGAAATTACCGCCCAAAAGCAACAGGCTTAATACTTCATATGTATCCATCTGCACCACCTCCCTTCTTTTTCAAGTTAGGGAGGCTTACCACCTTGTAACACGATTACTCTTTTGAGATTATAGCATATCTTTTAACACTCCTCAACAATATTTTGCTTGAAATACAAAAACGGTGCCAGAACCCTCTTGCTTTTGCAGATGCTAGCCCCTCTCTGGTTCGTTGAGAAATGCACTGGTCAACTAGAGCGTGTTTGAAAAATCATTCCTGCCATCTGCATTCCCCACTTTGCGTGATATTTGCGCCAAATTCAGGTTACATAGCCCGCTATGCGCCCTTCATTTGGCGCAAATCTCCCACAAATTGTGAAATACATCTAGCAGAAAGCATTTTTCAAACACGCTCTAGCGTGCTGCGCTCCGCTCCCGGCTGGTTTTCTTTTGTTCGTTGTAAACATACAAATGCGAGATATTCTCTATGGGATAGAATAACAGATTTGTGGTAAAAATACTACTGGATTTTATGGATTTCTTCTGAATTCTATGTTTGTAACACAATGTGTGTTGCCGTGGAGATGCCTTGAAGCTATGGCAGAAACCCGTCGTATTTCGTGCGATCCTGATGTCATTTTTTACTAGAGCGAACAAATTTGGATTGCTTTGGTAGGTTTTTACAGGGAGGGACGCCGGGAGAGAGAATGTGCCTCCCCTGGCGGCGTCCGTTCCAGAATGCTAAGAATCCCTAAGCATTCTTCCAAAGCCGCCGCCAGGGGAGGCACATTCTCTCCCGGCTGCTTTTCGTAAATGCTACGAAACAAGCCAATCTGGTTTGGTTTGTCTACCATGAACAAAATTTTGTCCATACAAAGAAACGGCAGCATTTAACTACTGCCGTTTCTTTATGTTTCTATATCGTCAGTACGTTCTTGCCTAACCGTATTACAGGCTTTTGGGTTACGCTTTAACGCCTCAAACCATCTTACGAAATGTTCCTGCATATTTAGAATAATTCTACAGAAAAATAAGCAGCATCAAGCTCGTCCTGGGTAATGCCGAGGTAACGGCGGGTGATTGTATAGCTACTATGATTATAGATTTCCATAATAATGGCAGGCGGAACCTTCTGGCTGGTACAGGCGTGGTATCCCCAGGTCTTTCTGAGGCTATGGCAGGAGATTTTGCCAGCTATGCCTAAGGCAGCTACTGCGGCATGGATAATCCGCCAGGCCTGGACGCGGGAGATCGCTTTATCGATTTTACGGTTGCTGGAGAAGATAAACGCACCTTTTCTATGCGGAAGGCAGGCGCGCAGGGCTGCGATTGCCTGATGGTTTAAGGCTATGGTGCGGGTTTTTCCGGTCTTCTTTTCTGTTACCGTTATGTGTGTATAGATTTCGTCTTTTTCTGCGTTATACACGTCCGACCATTTGAGGGCAAGCAGGTCGCTGATCCTTAGTACCGTACATGCGCCCAGAACGATTAACGCATAATTGCGCAGTTTGCCGCGCTTTAAAAAGTAATCTGCGAGCTGCCGTAACTGTTTCTTATTCCTGATTGGTTCTGTGGTTGCCATAATAATAATGAATCCCCCTTGTCTTATGATAAGCATTAGTATAGCTTATGATAAGGCTGGGGGACGTTGTAACATTTTAATGATTCTGATACCTTAGTCTAACATTTCTTGTGTGTAGTTTCAAGTAGTTTTTAGCATTTCTGGTACAGAAAATTTTTCGGCATGGTTATTTTGCTGCTGGTAAAGATCACGTGTGCAAGATTCTCTCGTCATTTAGTATGGTACCCGCGAGCGTAATGTAACAATTTCATTATTATGTTACATCTTGTTATTTTTATTAGAAATAGTATCTGTTTCTAATAAAAACCACTGGCAAAAGCCAAGAAATGGAGGAAAAAATGAAAACTATTTTTGAGACAACCTGGACATGTGATTATTGTGGCAATCCTAATTTCCACTCTGACATTGTTTGCAGACACTGCGGCGCAGCAAAGCCTTCTCGCTATCAGAAAATGTTGAGAGGGTGCAAGGCGAGGTTGATTGTGTTTAAACGCTTGTTCTAGTCTTGGGCTAGAGCGTGTTTGAAAAATGCTTTCTGCCAGATGTATTTCACAATTTGTGGGAGATTTGCGCCAAATGAAGGGCGCATAGCGGGCTATGTAACCTGAATTTGGCGCAAATATCACGCAAAGTGGGGAATGCAGATGGCAGGAATGATTTTTCAAACACGCTCTAGGAATGGCTAAGATGAATCGCTTAAAACTCGTAGATTACAAAAAACTACCAAGGAGTGAGAAGCAGAATGAAGAAGTTATTAATATTATTTTTAATCTTATGTACAACTATAAGTTTATATGCTTGTGCGTCAAATGATTCTGAGCCTGCTCAGTCAGAACTAGGACAAGTAGATGAGAGTACTGAACAGGCCGATAGTATTGTTTCTAGGGAAGACGATAATAGCCTAGACAGCTTGCCGGAACCACAAACTTTCAGTAATGAAGAAGATACCGCAGATGACTATTCATCTGATAGTTTAGAACCACCAACTGATGAAATTCCAGATGATACCGTAGATTCTACAGAAGAAAGTAACTCTATTGAGGATAACTCGCCTAAACTGATTGTTATGACGCTTGATTGGGGCGCGTCTGTTTTTGGTAAAATAAATACTTATATTACTCGTATTAATCCTGAAACTGGCGAGCAACAGGTTGATGAACCGTTTTATGCAGAAGCCAATGCCGAATTCACGTATATATTGCCAGGAGCACAAATTTTCACAACACGACGTCATTGGTTTAATAATGATTACACCAGATTTGCCGTCACAAAATGTTTTATTGAAACAAATGAATACCATGCAGGCTGGTTAAACAAGGATGGTAGTTTCTTTGACGTTACAGAAAAATTAAACCTACAGTCACATGGAGATTTTGATGATCCCGTAGAATACAGAGCAGTTGGTTTTTCGGAAGACGGTCAATTTGTGTATACTGGTGGAAGGGAATATTTTTTCGTAACAGTGCCAGATGTTGCGATGAGAAATGTTTCCAAAGGTAGCCCGTATCCCCATGCAAATCCCGATGACTCATCAGAATTATATAATAGCTTATACTCTGATACGAACATTACAGATTGGATTGATGATAACACTTTTATATCTTATGGACGCTATTCTGATGGTGTCTATCGGAGTACCATTGAAAAACTTGATTCTGGTGAAACGATAAAATATGTTCCGGGATCATCAAGACATCACTGGAATGGTGTATTAAATCCAGATAAAAATATGATCGCTTTTATGTCAGAACCCATATCAGGTACTGGTAAACCAGAACTATTTATTATTCCAGTAGATGGTGGAAATCCAACTAAAATTAATAGTTCTATTGAACTTTCTGATGGGTGGGAATGCGAAAAGGGCAGCCCTACTAATAGTCTGGACAATCCATATTACTCAGCGCTCATTGACTGGCAATAATAAAAAATAATTATTAATATGGAGGAACTCATAATGAAAAAGAAAAGAACATTGTTAAAATCAGTCACATCGGCAGTATTAGCATTAGTACTTACACTGTCAGGAATATTTATCGCCCCGATTACAGTGCGGGCTGATGGATGGCCAGGGTATGCTCAGAATTTAACGCTAGGAGTAGCTGTTACTGGAACTGCGAAAGCTGGGGATTTTGAAGGAAGACTGGAGGACAACATCGATGGTTCTGAGGAATATTATTGGAATGTCTATAAATTCACTATGCCACAAAAGGGGCTGCTTAATGTTTATTTAGAATCAGTAACTCCAGACTATTGTTATAGACGTGGTTCTTCTAGTGGATTAGCAATAATAAGTAATAAAATTGGCTGGAGAATCCTATTATATTCTCCAGCTAAAAAACGGAGGTATGCCTATTATGAAAATACAGGGACAATGGACACATAAAAAATACATTTTATTATCGCTGTTTGCCGCAGCAGTAATGTTAATCATACCATGCAGAACAATTCACGCCGCACAAAGTACGAATAAGCAGGCTGGCAAAGTTTACGCCAAGATTATAGAGCGGTACATGGAAGCACAGAGGGCTTTGCAAAATCATTATGAATATTCTGATATCGAGAAAGAATCAGACAACAGAATGGCATAAAGACGGCACACCAGAGCTTTTTATTGCAGATCCGAATGGTAAAATACATGCTGCTTTTACATTTGGTAAGGGAAATGCAATTTATCTATTTAGCAGTTTCCATTTACATAAGTGTGTTCTTAACAAAAATGGAATTATAGAACGGCACGTTGAGGGAGGCTCCCAAGGTAACATCTGGTTTGATAAGCTGTTGCCAAATAAGACGTTAAAACGCATAATGGATTTATGGGCGTACCAAGAAGAAAATCCTCATTAATATGTATAATAAAAATGGAACAGACATAGAAATTACCGAGAAAAAATACAAAAAATTTTCCAAAAAGTACCATAATCCGCTCAAGCTAAAATTTTATCAGGCAGATGCAAAGGCTACTAAAAATATTAAGAAAGGTAAATTTAGCTATAAAAACCAAAAATCTTGGACGTTTTAGTAGCTCATTTTATGAGGAGGAACTATTTATGAAAAAAACAAACTACCCCGGACTATCTCCTGACAACCCACGGATAGTCCGGGGCAGTTTAAAATTGTACTGGTCAACTAAAATTCGACACTTGAATTGTATTTTTAGACGTACAATCTATCCAAGCAAAGAATCGCCGCATGCCACGGTTTCCGTCATAATATTTGCATCATAAGCACCAGAAACCTTTGCCATCTGCCACTGACTTCTCCTCTCCTGCTTCTCCTTTGCAATCCTTTCATCCAGCAGCTCCTTCTGCTGTCTTTTCTCCTGCGCCCGCTTTTTCAGATATTCTTTAAGAAGTTCCTTCTGCCTGTCTTTCTGCCCGCTTGTTTTCTTATAAAAACTATTCTGAGAACGTGCAAAAAACTCTGAATCATTGTTGGGGCCAGACCAGGAATCTCCCCGGTAATCTTTTTCGGTTGCTCCTACCGTTATAAGCAATGACGCTTTTAGCGGGGCAAAAGATGAAGTCAGATCACGCTGAAGCACCGACATTATCTTTGCCCTATATTCAGGATCGGCTTTCATATTTTCAAAAGCCTCCTCTGATATATTGACTGCCAGATTGATGATTGTCCTATTCTTTGGTATCCTCTCAAGTTCTGCGTAAAATTCTTTCTTGAACTGCTCCATTTCCTCCGCTTCCGATAATTCTGTGCTATTCACATTTTTCGCGTTTCTCTTTGTTTCCACATTGTACTGATAATAGTTTTGTCCTATTCCACTGATCGCCATTGTTAATCCTCCGTTATTTTGTTTTAAAATCATTCAGGGTCATCTGATAGATGGCATCCTCTCTGATGATCTTCATGATTTTGTTTTTAAATTCGCTGTCTTCCATCATTTTCCTGAAAGCATCATCCGTGATCTGTATGGATGCATTTGCTCCCCACGGCATGGAATTTATCTCATTCCAGACTTCTTTTTTGAAATTCTCCAGCTTTTCCGCATCCGAGGCTTCCTGTGCCCTGCCTGTGTGCTGGTCTGCACCCATTGCGGCATTGCTTACTCCAAAATCCAATGATACATCCTCTCCTTTCTTATTCCATCACACAAACCTGCCTTCCTTTGACTTTCACCTTTTATATCGAAAAAACTGAAATATTATATAATACCGATAGCATGAATAGCGGATTTGACAGCGCGAATGGCAGGCTCATTCACACCACCTTCCCGTTATACTCAGAAAGAAAAAGGCCCGCAACTGCCAGAACTGTCCCCATAATGGAAGCCCACGTTACCGGCTCTTTCAATATTAACACAGAGGTCACCACTATTATAACAGGAACCATGTAAATATATACGCTGGTTTTCACCGCCCCAAGCGCCTTTACCGCAAGATTCCATGTCACGAAGCAGAGTGCAGATGCCCCCAATCCCAGATAAAGGATATTCAGCAGGTGCGTCATATCAGCAAGCCGTTCCAGCCCGATTTCAAAATCAAAAAGGAACAACGGCAGAATCATGAAAAGGATTCCATAAAAAAACAAGAATCGTAAACAGTGCCATCAGATGCCCTGCTTGCCTCTTACTCCCCATGCTGTCTACCATCCCTGACCTTATCTGAAAATATTCCACGGTAAGTCCCTATAAACTGATTGAAATAATTCGTAAAATGGCTCTGGTCTGAAAACCTTGTCCGAATTGCAGCCTCCACGGGCGGCACTCCTTGTGCTAATAGCTTATTAGAAAAACCGGGGCGCGGTGGCTGTCTGATAGCTGCCGCGTCCCCGGCTTTTTTTATTCCTGCAATTCTTTTATATCTGATATGCGGTTTAACTGCTCATTACTCATTCGAACTCAATCGTTCAATAATGCTATGATTATCCTCCGCCTTATAAACGAGAATAGGAACCAAATTGCATATAATTATCACAATAGCCAGCGATATCATTATTTGATAGAATGGATAAGTGAATATTGCGTAGGATGCTTGCACTTTTACAACTTGAAAAGCCCCATACAATACCGCGCTTCCCAACGTGAAAATCAATATAGCTGTGATGATGGCATAAGTGTTTCCCTCGATTTGCAGCATCTTACATATTTGCTTTTTGGTCATGCCGACGCTTTCAAGGACAGCCAACTCCTTGCTCCTGCTATTCACACTCACATACATCATATTGATAAAATTCATTAAACCGATTCCCAATAAAATAACACTGATTGCATTTCCTAAGAAAGTGATCCCGCTGAAACTGGCTTTAAGCTCATTGATTTTCTCAACCTTTGATGTAATGGTAATTCCGCTGTAATTTTCTAACATGGCATTAACGGCATCAAGTGCCTGCTCTGAACTATCAGTTTGTAAAGTGATTCTGTTAATTTTTCCAGCAACCCCAATCCGTTCCAACCATTTCTGACTGACATAAATATTAGGTGCAATGAGCGTTTTTCCATCCTCCCTGAATGTGGCAGGCAAATAGTATGGGGCAATATTTAGGGTATAATTTTCACCATTTAGTGGTATCTGGACTGTCCCACTAATTGCAGTCCCCTCATAAGGCACGATAGTTGCGGATGCCAAAAAAGCGATTTCCCCATTGCAAAAATCCTCATATTCAAGGGGACTGCTTATCAATGAAGCAGCTTTGTTAAAGTCCTGTTCCCCAATCCCGAACACATACGTCTGATACTTATTTCCATCCGCATACTGCTCAATGGCTTCCTGCGGAACCGTACCAGTACCGCAAAAATCGTTAATGTAATTTTCAAGAATATTATCGGCGTCAATAAACCACTGTTCATAGAGTTTGGTCGTATAGGATATTTCCTGGACATCGGGAGCGGCCTGTAAGCCGGCCAGAATGTTATCATCGAGGTTTGTTTGCTGACTTACTTCAATCACAATATCATCGTCCATATATTCGTCTGCCAGATAAAAAGCATCCAACCCTGCCAGTATTCCATTCACAATTACAAACAGGCTGATTCCTAAAAATAACGAAGCAAGTACCAATATCGTTCCTTTTTTGTTCCGAAAAACATTGCTGATCGCCATTTTGAAAACTTTATTACCGCGGGATGTTCTGCTGCTGTTTTTCTTTGAAGTATTTACCCCGGAAAAGCGCAAAGCCTCAACAGGTGATACCAAACTTGCAATTTTGGACGGTTTCATGCTGCTAATCAATGCCGTGATAAATGAAAACAGTCCCGCCCCTATGAAGATTAACGGAGAATACGATGGGGATATGGCGCTGTCCATGATCATGTCACCTGATAAAGCCCGTATACCAAAAGGAACAATTAAGAACACGGTTGCCACACTTACTATCAAGCCTGAAAGTATTCCCCGAAAACTCAACACCCGGACTTGGCGATAAACAATTTTTTTCATTTGCCGCTCGCTGGTTCCCAACGTTTTAAGTTGTCCATACATCCGAATATCCTTTGTCACCGAAATATAAAGGACATTGTATATAAGCAAATAGCCACAGATCATTATTGTAACAATCAACCCAATGGTCGCTGCGACCGGGCTAAAGCTATTTTTGCTGCTTCCGGCTTTTGATAGATCCGTAAATTCCTGAAACTCATTTAAGGGTTCAATGTACGAGCGGATTTTATTTCCGTCATCACCTGAAACTGTGAGTGATAGTGCGCTCTTGGTATTTGCTTCGTTTGCAACAGAGTTTTTCCAAAAGTCCGTTGCAATGTATGCAATGGCGTTATCATACATTTTGTTGCCGCTGTAATCATCATACCAGCCGCACAATGTAAAAGAAAAATCTTTTGGATTGGAAAGCGGTTGCCAATGAATATCTGTGTAGCCATAGCGGAAGGAAAGCGTGATTGTCTGACCGAGGGTCGGATGAACGATACCCATTCTATCCAAAACCCATGTGGGCAACATGATTTCACTCTCGGATGCGGGATAATGCCCGTTTATATTTCCGATTGTTGGAGAAATATGCCGTTCCCATTCAACCGTATCACACCAGCGGAGAAGAATACTATTGATACGAGGATAGGCTGCTGTATCAATAAAACCGATTTGACGGCTAATACCCATATATATGATATTTTTGTCCTGCTGTAATGCTTGAATCTGTTGTTCCGTTGGATTTGTTAAGATCATTTCTGCCGCTGTACCGTTCAGCATTTTTTGCTGTTTATCTGCACTTTTCAAATATCCGCTACCGATGCAGAGAATTGTAGAAATAAGAAAAGTAGTCATCGCGATAGCAATGATAACAAAAACATTGCGGCGGCGGTTTCCCAACATGATTTTGTTTGCAAGCCCTTTGATTTGTTTTCGAGTGTCGTTATAGAACATAAATCTGCCCCCCCCCCCTTACTTGTCGTAGTCAATCGTCCAAATACCGCCAGAATACTGGATTGCAATTAAGATTTGAGCATCCTCGGTAAAATGATCCGTAAACTCCTGTGCGTGTTCCTCTCCATTGTTATCTACAAAAGAAACCGTATAAATGTAATCGTCGACAGGATCCATTTTGAAATAACAAATTTGTGTATCTTTAATTGCTTTAGGGGAAACAGATATCGTTTTTCCTAAGTGGGTGATTGTTGTGTCTGTGATTTCATAATCGGAATAATTTGTAATGATCAGGTTTCCGTCCTGATGCACGACATTATCATTTGCAGCACCGCAACCAGCTAATGATAATGTAAATACCAATACAAAAAGTAAAATAGATTTTTTCATAGTTCAATCTCCTTAATTTGTTATTTTTCCATCCTCTATACGGATAATCCGGTCAGCAAGCTGGGCAATTTCATCATTATGTGTAATCATTACCACAGTCTGATGAAATTTCATGCTGGTGACTTTCAGCAGAGAAAGAACATCTTGACTTGTCTTACTATCCAGATTTCCCGTTGGTTCGTCGGCAAGTATGATTTCCGGCTTAGTAAGTAGGGCGCGAGCAATAGAAACCCGCTGCTGTTGGCCGCCGGAAAGATTGTTAGGGACATTTTCAAGTTTATCTTTCAGCCCCAGCACTCCAACAATCTCAGCCAGCAGTTTTTCATCTACTTTTTTTCCATCTAACTGAACCGGCAGTGCAATATTTTCATAGACATTCAGAACAGGGACTAAGTTATAATTCTGAAATACAAAACCGATATGACGACGACGAAACACGGTAAGTTGTTCAGCACTTTTTTGAGAAATATCTTCTCCGTTGATAATGACCTTGCCAGAAGTAGGACTGTCCAAACCACCCATCATGTGAAGCAACGTTGACTTGCCGGAACCCGAAGTACCGACAACGGAAACAAATTCTCCGGCATTGATTTCAAGGCTCACCCCATCCAGCGCCTTTGTCACTGTTTCGCCCTGCTGGTAATATTTTTTCAAATCAGCCGTTTGCAATATTGACATAGTGAATACCACCTTTCTTGTTTGTATCCCAATGATAAAATACAAAGGTCACGAGAATGTCGCCATATCTAAAATAATTTCGAAATAGAAAGGAAAGAACAGAAAAAGGCGGCTACCTGCCGCCTCAATCATTTGGCAGGAAGATGATAAAAGTTGTACCAGTGCCTACCGCAGAAGTTACTTTGATACGCCCGTTCTGCTTTGAAATGATCTCCCTTGTGAGATACAGGCCAATACCTATCCCCTCAATGCTGTGTACTTCCGGCTCCCGGTAAAACCTCTTAAAAATTGCAGCTTGATGACTTTCTGGGATGCCACGCCCCGTATCGGTTATATCAATTTTTGTGCAGGCTTCCCAGCGAACAACAGCCACTTGAATGGTTCCCCCTGCCGGGGTATATTTTACAGCGTTCTCTAAAATATTGAATAGGGCTTCCGCCGTCCACTTCGGGTCATGGGAGACAAGCAGATCGTCCGGGCAGTCTACTGTAACTTGCAAATGCTTTTCTTCTGCTTTCAAAAAAATGCTACCCAAAGCGATTGCCAGAGTTTCATAAATCGGAACCTGTTGCTTGTCTAATGAGATCACTCCTGTTTCCAAACGGGAGGACTTTACCATCGCGCCCATAAGAAAATCCAGCTTATCAAGCTGCACATTCATGGATTGCAAATATTCCACTTGCTGTTCACGGGAAAGCTCCTGTTCCAAAAGAGTAGCCGCAGCCATCTTCAAATTTGTAGTAGGTGTTTTGACTTGATGGGATATGTCAGAAATCATCCCCTGTAAGTCGGCACGTTGTTCCGCTATGATTTTTTTGTTTGCCTGCAACATCTGATACAAACGGTTTAGTTGGTGGTTAATGCGGTCTAACAAGGTATCATTATCAAAAATCATTCTTGGCGTCGTTTCGCCTTGCATCATATCGTCAATCGTCTGGCATACATCATCCGTAAAATGGGCCAGCCGGTTTTGTAAAACCTTGACTAAGATAAATGCCCATATAGATAATGCTGCAGTGGTAATCAGGCATACAATAGCTGTCGTCACATTTTGGGTAGCGAAAAACACACCGATACACAGAACAAGGATTGTTATGGTAACGCCTGCTCCAATCAGCCGGAAAATACCAGATAGAGATAACTGTACTTTTTTCATTTCACACCCCCACCTGTAAACATATAGCCCATGCCATAAACAGTTTGAATATATTTTTTTCCGTCCTTTTCAATTTTACCCCGGATACGGCTGATCGCTGCTGTCAAGGTATGTTCATCCACATATTTTTCTTGGCTGTCCCACAAATCTTCCAACAATTTTTGTCGGGTCAATAAAATTCCTTTATTTTTTGTAAAGACTTCCAGCATCCGATATTCCAGCGGAGCAAAAATGACTTCATTTCCATTCAAAGTTGCCCGCATGGAAGAAAAGTCTATCATAAGTTGTCCATCATCATATATTTTGTGGGGTGGCTCTTTTTCCGCATTTTCCAGCAGAGAAAAAATCGCTTTAACCTTGTGGCGCAACACACCGTTAGAAAACGGTTTTGTGATATAATCGGATGCTCCCAGCTCATAACCCTTTATCATGTCTTGTTCTAAATCATTTGCTGTCAGGAAGATCACAGCCGTATGTGTGTTTTCCTTGATTATTTTGCAGACCTCATAGCCAGAACCATCTGGCAGGTTGATGTCCAGAATTACCAGATCATAGGTAGCTGACTGAAAATAATGCTGTGTTTCTGTTGCGGTATAAGCAGAAGTAACTTTGTAGCCCTCAGCCAGCAGTATATTGGAAAGCATCTTATTCATAGTTGTGTCGTCCTCGACAATTAAAATCTGTTTCATGCGCGCACTTCCTTTTTCGCTTTTAGCGTTAGTATAGCTGATAAATGTCCGCAGAATGTTGCGGCAGGCAGTATTTTTCAATTTGTTTTGGAAGTCGGGTATATTACAATTATATTTCTAGCCGGGTGTTAATACAAGATGCGAAATGTGAATTGTTTCATATAGGTAACAGAACAGGCATGGCAGATATAGTCTGCCTTGTCTATCGGCTCACGCTCTTTCCAGTCCGGCGGTCTTTGTCCGTCCTCCCGATTTTTTCATAACGTACCTGCATGGACTTTTTTTCCCTGATCATTCAACCGCTTCAATAGAATCCACGATACTTAATTTTGTAATCTTCCACAACGGAATACACGTTGCTAACAAACAGGCACAAATCGTAAGAAACGTCGCCTCTGCAATTGGAACAATAGGAACAGCAGCCAACTGAATAGTATCTGTCTTTGCGGCCTCTATAAAAATCGTACAAATATATCCAGCTATGCTTCCGATTAACGCCGCAAATAAGCCATAATAAGCTCCTTCCCATAAAAATACACTATATAAGCCTTCTGCACTCATACCAATGGCCCGCTGCATACCAATTTCTGCAATGCGAGTATGGATATTGGTATAAACCGTGTTGATGATATTCAGCAAACCGATTATTGCAATAAACAGAATCAGTCCCCATGCCAACAGCCGAATCTGCTCGAAACTCTCTGCCTCCTGACGGTCTGCCTGCTCGTAGGATAAAACGGAACTGCCAGGAATCCGTTGGGACAAACTCTCTAATACTTTGTCAAATGCATTCCGGTCAGCATCTGATGATAGGATTGGCCGCAGTTCTGCATAAGTCTCGATTCCAGTAATCCGGGGATACAGACGGTCGCTAACCAGAACTTGGACGCCGTTTGTAAATCCATTGTTTCCTACGCTAAAATAGGTATCATACCCATTAATCGATAACAATACCGGCATTTCTTTGCCCGCAACAGCAATATTTGTGCCTGCCTCGATTTGAGTGGTGCCGATTTGTCCCTCTCCAACCTGCATGGGAATTGGATTTCGTATCACACAGCCTTCCCCAGCTTTCAACCGCTCCATCTGCTCTGGAGATAGACGCTGTGCGAACGCATCCTCTATCCAGCAGTCATTCAAGCCAACGATTTGCAAGCATTCACCAATACCCAAAGTAATGCTGGTTTCTATGCCGATGGGGAGGTACTGTTCATCCAGGTCGTAGAGCGAAAACTGTTCTGCTGCCACGGCGAACACATTTTTATCCGCCTCCAATGCGGCAAGTTCGCCGGAAGAAATGCCGCCATATTCATTCACAACCGAGTAGTCTCCAAGATGATCTGGCATCGCAAAAGAAGCATCCAGCAAAGAACTGAAACTTTGTAGTGCAATAAAGACTGTAATGCTCATGACCAAAGACAAAATCGTAATTGCTGTGCGTCCACGGTTGCGTTTTAGATTCAGCCAGGCATAAAGCGCCTCGTAATTACGAATTTTTTTCGTTTTCCGATTTCTCCGTTTGATCTTAATATTTCGTCCTGCCATGGCCACGGTAGGGGATACCTTTGCGGCATATCGAGCAGCAGGGATAGCCGCTATAAGCGCAAAAAACAATGTAATGAACGTACTTACCAGCAGAAAAATACCTTTGCCAGAGCTGCTTTCTGCAATCAGAAGGTTTAATTCATCCCTGTTTTGCACCAAAAAAATTTCTGGAGAAACAAAACTGGTTGCGGCAGTCAAGATGCCTTTGGCTGACAAAGTTCCCAGCAGAAGCCCAATCGGAATACCAATCACACAGAGCAAAAGCACTTGGGCCGTCACAAGAAAATAAAGCTGTCGTTTTTCTCCACCAATGGCCCGCAAAGTACCATACTGCTTGATCCGTTGGGATACTGCAATTTTCAGAATATTATAGATCACCAATCCCGCCGCCACCAGCAGCAACAGTCCGACCATGATCCCTGCTGCCAGCATAAGTGAGAATCCTTGGCTGGATGTGTCAGACCGACCAGAATCATAGCGGATACCCAAAGCATCCAGATAGGGAACATTATATAGAGTATCCATTTCATGGACACCCAGCGTAGAAATCAAGTCATTCACAGTCTCTTGAAACGTACTTTTATTGACCGTCCGAATATCCACATTATAGTAAAGATAGTTTTCCGGCAACAGGGATTCCGCCGTTCCCTTGCCCACCACGCCAGTGACGCCGCCAAAGGTATAGTTTAGATAATTGCTCTCCAGTATCCCTACCAACGAAAAATCCGCCATAAAATCATAAGAAGAAATCTCAACTCCGTGGCGAAGCGCCTTTGACAGCGGAAGTGAAACAAGCTCGCCCAAACTGCCCACAAGACCAAGGTGTTGCAGCACATCCTCCGGCAACGCTATTTCCATAGGTGCTTCCGGCAATCTGCCTTCTTTTAGTCGGGAGGCCGTAGGATAAATTGCGACAACATCTTCCTGATATTCGTTCAGTCCCAACGAAAGGGACGGATTAAGCTCCGTTGTTCCCAAGGTGACATATTCTCCAACAAAAGACAACCGCTGGTCATTTTGCAAAGCTGCAACCTGTTCCTGATTCATCTGTAAAAATGTTACATAACGATTGCCACCCAAAGTAATGGCCTGCTGCTGGCGCATGGCGGACAGCACCCCGGCAGATTGCCCGATCACCGCCGTCATCATGGTTGAAAGGATAATGGCAATCAAAATCAGAATAGAAGTGATTTTCTGCGCCCCTGTCTCTTTGAGCGCCAGTGTGCGATAAGATTTCATCCTGCTATCACCTCCGAAAGAACACCGTCCACGATCACAAATTGTCTGTCAGCCATCCGCGCCACCCGGCGGTCATGTGTAATGATAACTAATTTTGTACCCGTCTTTTCCCAGATATTTTCAAGCATCTTCATAACCTCGCTGCCGCTTTTGCTATCCAAGTTTCCTGTCGGCTCATCTGCAAAGATAATATCCGGCTTTGCAATCAAGGCACGCGCAATCGCAACACGCTGCTGCTGTCCTCCAGACAGTTCGTGCGGCAGGTGTTCCAGACGGCCACTGATACCTAACCATTCTGCAAGCTGCATCAGATAAACTTCATCTGGCAGCCTTTTGTCGAGGAGCAGGGGCATGATGATATTTTCTTTTGCCGTCAGAACAGGCAGTAGATTATACTGCTGAAAAACAAAACCAATGCGCCTTCGCCGAAATGCTGACAATTCCTTATCGCTAAAACCGTAAATATCCCTGCCATCATAGGTCAGGCTGCCGGAAGTCGGTCTGTCTAGCCCGGATAAGAGATGAAGCAGGGTGCTTTTGCCACTTCCTGATGGCCCCATAATGGATATAAAATCGTTTATGGCAATTTCCAAATTGACCTTATCCAGAGCTACCACCCGGTTTTCTCCAACCCCATAAATTTTGGATAGTTCCTTGGCTTCAATTTTCATAATAAAAAACCTCCTTATCATTGATAAGGAGAGTTTATATGATAAATCTCAAGAAACGCTCAAGATTTGAAATTTATTTGAAAAAATGCCGTTGCCATCGCACCTTGTCCATCTACATTTTCGAGTTTTAAAAAACCACCATGCTTTATACAGAGTATTCCGCTGCTATACAGCCCCATGCCAAAATGTGCTGTATCCTCGTTTCGTTTTCCAAAAGGTTTCGGTCCGTTTTGCACTAATTCCGCAGGATAACCGGAACCGTCATCTATGACGGAAAGGGATAAAAAATCTTTATTTTCCACAATGTGTATTTGAATTTTACTTCGTGAAAAACGAGCCGCATTGTTAATTAAATTCTCTGCAACAGTCAAAAACATTCCATGGTCTAATTTTACAGAACCCTTATCGGGAGCAGATATTGACATACATAGCTCTGGGGCAAACAGTTTTACGGTATCCGCCAACTCTGACCATAACACGGCGTAGGTACACTTACTAATTCGCACCGGCATTTGCTCAAGCCTCTGAATACTGCTCATTGCTTCCACATATTGCTCAATGCGCAGGGTATAACTTTCCAGCCGTTCAAGCGCCTGATCGTCTGCCATTCCCTGCTTTAGCAACTTTACGGTTCCTTTTATAACTGTGACGGGATTGCGTAAATCGTGGGAGAACGCAGCATTTAACCGTTTTCGTTCCTCTGCCTGCCTCCATAACTCCTGATTTGTTTTCAGAAGTTCAAGCCGCATCGTTTCAAAAGCTGTGCAGATTTGACCGAGTTCATCAGCCGATACGGCCGTAATAGAAAAGTTGAGATCATTTGCGCTGATATGCTCCGTACCATCCCGCAATAATTCAATCGGTTCTTTTAGCTTAATATGGTAAAATAAGCTGCCCGCAGTTCCCAAACCCACCAGTGGAAAGACGGCACAGGAAAAAATCTCAAGCCCGGACATCAGGGATAACATGCGTTGCTGTTTTGTAGTAACAGGTTCTATTCTCGATACTACCCCGTCAAGTGAAAAAGAAATTTCGCTGGCAGGATAGTCTCCCCTGATTGCACCGCAGCCTAAAAACACCAGAATTATAAGAACGAGCGAAACAAAAACACATCCCACAGACAGAAGAAAGAACGACTTCTTCAAACTCATATTTTTCAGCCATTCCATTTATAACCACACCCCCAAACGGTTTCAATGTAACTGTGGAGCGTATGTGCCGTCAGCTTTGCCCGAATCTTCCTAATATGCTCCATAACAGTATCACTGTTCCCAGCCCCATCTATTCCCCACACAGTTTCATAAATCCGCTCCCTATCAAATACCTGTCCGGGATTCAGGGACAATAATTCAACAATATCAAATTCCCGTTTTGACATGGAAACAGACACACCATTTATGGCGATTGTCCGTGCCGCATAATCAATCGTTATTTCTCCAAAAAAGCGTACTGCCCTGTTGTATTGCCGACGCTGTTCTCGCCGCAGATGGGCTGCAACCCTTGCCCCCAACTCATCTAAATCAAAAGGCTTGATGATATAATCGTCCGCACCTGCCTGAAATCCAATAATCTTATCGGCAGACTCTATCCGTGCCGTCAGAAAGAGTATAGGGCAGGTAATAAATTCCCGTATCCGCTGGCAGACAGCAAGTCCGTCCATTTCTGGCATATTGATGTCAAGCAACACAATATCAGGATCACAAACTGCCTGTTTCAGTGCTTCCATGCCGTTATAAGCTGTGTAAATTTGAAAAGACTGCCTTTCAAAATAACTTTTCAGCATATCCACGATACCTTTTTCATCATCCACAATCAAAATTTTCTCACTCATGCAAAGAGCTCCTCTCGTAAAAATATATTATACCATGTAAATCTCAAAAATTTCTCAAGTTTTTTAATTATATCTTCTGTATATTTTCCTGTACTTTGTAATCTCAAATAATTAGTCTTTTTCGGCTTTCCGTGTCCGTATCTGGTAGGGAAGGAGACTCCGTTGAGAAACTATGGAAAAAAGGCTCAAAAAGCGAAA
>Ga0137308_100164_pt1 | contig 123174 bp, 115 predicted proteins | sample Inofrocosms_June_FD_97181 | JGI IMG/M metagenome (GOLD analysis project Ga0137308, IMG submission 97181) | Mouse cecal microbial communities from Vienna, Austria - N-Acetylneuraminic and N-Acetylglucosamine D2O microcosms_June | ecosystem: Host-associated > Mammals > Digestive system > Large... | reverse complement strand
TTCCGTAATACCTGCCATGCCGTTACCTTGTGCAAACGTAGCGGATGCAGCCAATAGAGCGACTGCCGAAAAGAGAACTTTCTTTTTCATTATAAATACATTGATTTTTAAATTGCCGGACGGTTGGATAGTCCGCCCGGCGGAGTGATTAATAATTGAATTTTTGTGGTTGCGGGGAGTGTTCCCCGTGTTCGGAAAGGTTTGTCTTAACCGTAATCTCTTTGTTTCATCATCTTATTATTTAAAGTTTACCATTAAAGAAAATCGTTCATGTCAAAGTCTGCCATTTCATCATTTCCGGCAACCGGAACGATGGCGGGCACGGGTATCTCATGCTTTTGTAAAAGTTCCGCTACCCGTGACCTGCCCCCGTTAATCTGTTCCACCAGCGAATGAAACAGGTTTGTTTCCGTCCGGCAGATGGTTTGTACCGCTTGCCGTTCTTCCGCTTCGGACGCTTGTTTTATCTGAATGACCTGTATCATTTGCCCCAGTTCCCCCAGTGTGATACCCTGTGCCATTTCCGGTTCACCGTCACCCATGTAACAGGCGATTTCTTCCGCTTCGATTTCATCCAGCGAAATATCCGTTTCTTCCGTTTCAAACTCCATTTCAAATTCGGTGTCAATCGCTTGCGGGGCAGGTCTTTCTTCCTCTGCTTCATCGCTTTTCGGGACAAATATAGAAGCATTATCAACCCCTTTTGAAAGGTGTCCTAAGATGTCCTCGTTTGTCCTCATTTGTCCCATCCGGTAACGGCTTGCACCTACAAGAGAATCCCCGTTTCCTGTTTTCACGGTCGGTTTGCTTCCCGGCTGTTCCGGCTCTCTTTTCCCACCCGTGAACCATGTTCCCAAGCTATCCCTGTATCGCCATAAAAGAATGGCGTAATACAGGAGCGTTCCGATAATAAACCATTTCAACATATCAGAACGGCTTTTCAAATTTGCTTTCGTACAGTTCGTTTATCTCGTCCTGAAACTGGTCGAAATGCCGGAGCAGGATATTTTCTACATAGCTGCTGACGGTCGCTTTGCGTCCGCCGATAACGGTTACTATCTTCATCAGCTTTTCGTGTGTGGCACGGCTGACATATAACGGTTGTCGGTCGGTCAAGTCCACCCGCATGAAATAGGTTTCCCGGTAGTCACCCGGAGCGTTCTTTTTCCGGCGGGCAGGTTCTTTCAATGTCTTTTCTTCCTTTGGTTCTGTCTTGATTTCCGGTTTATCCGGTGTTTCTATTTCCGTTTTCACCGTCACCGATGGCGTTTCCTGTTTCTTCACGGGTAAGCCCTGTGAAATAATCTCTTTCATAAAATCCTCGTCAATTTGCGGTTTCCCGCCGCTTTGCTTTGCCATATCGTTACAATTTTATAAGGTATGCGATTTCGGTTATCAGTTCTTCCATGTTGCTGCCCTTTACCAGCCGTTTGTCCGCCGGAAAAAGTGTGGAACGGAATACGGTTTTACGCTGCGCGTCCAGTTCCTTTTTAAACCTTTTGGTGTCGGGGATAAATACTTTCATAAGGGGCAGTTCCAGTTCCCCGATGGTCTGTTCATACAGGGTGTACAGGTCTGTTTTTTCCCGTCCATCTACCATATTCCAAAACAGGTGAAGCCCTTTCAGGCGGCACGCTTCATTCTTAACCAGCAGTTTATGGATAGCCACTGCAAAGGAAAGGCTGCTTTCCAATACTACCCGGTCGGCGGCTATGGGGGTGAAAATATAATCCACCCCGGAAAGGGAGTTGATAACGCCCTCACTGTTCACCGTTCCGGGCAGGTCGAAAAAGACCACATCATAATCCATCCCGGCAGACGCAAGATATTCATCCGCCGTTTTTATCGCTTCGTCCGGTGAACTGCAAAGCACCGGGTACGCTTTCTTTCCCAATGCTTTGAACTGGTGAAAGGCAAGCTGTTTGTAGTAATCATCCCCGTTCACCAGTTCGGCATCCCGTTTGCGCATGGCACTGATACTGTGCTGCGGGTAATCGCAATCCACGACCGCCACGTTATACCCTTTCAGGTAGTACAGGTAACTTGCCACCAAGACGGTGAACGTTGTTTTGCCGACCCCGCCCTTTTGGGTGGAGAAAGCCACATACGAGGTTTCTTTCTTCATTGTAAGAATTCTTTTTTGTGATACATCTTTATTTCATTCCATCCGTTCAGATTGACGGATAGTTTGCTTTCGTTCCAAACTGAAAGCACGAAAGAGGGAATGACTTCTTTCTTCCTTGCTTCTTTTCTTTCCATCATTCTACAAAGACAGACTGTTTCCTTTCTTTCTTCTTCATTTTCAATCTTTCCACAAAAACGGACTGCCATCTTTGCAGACAGTTTGCTTTCCCGATTGAAAGGCTGTTTTCTTTCAATCATTCCATCCGGTTTGCTTTCCTGCTTTCTTGAAAGATTGCAATCTTGAAATCTTGTTTTCAAGTTTTCAAAACCGCTTTCTTTCCGTCCGTTTGCCGATACATATTTCCATCCGTCCATATTGCTTTCTTTCTTAAATCCGGGACAAATAAACGTAGAAAAACAACCCCTTTCGAGATGTGTCCTCAAATGTCCCCGTTTGTCCTCATTTGTCCTATAACCCGCTATTTCACAGTATTTTTAATACCCGTTACTTTGCAACCGAAAGGTATCGGTCAGGCTAACCAAGCCCCCGCCGCCGGGAGCGTTCCAATCTCTGCTAACCCCAATCCGTCCGTAGGCGGATTTTTATTTGCACTGGCAAATAGCAAGGTGTGTTCTGCGCAGCTTGAAATTCTTTCAGCAGCTTTGAACGCCTTGCCCGGACGAAGCCGGGATAGGGGCACTCCGAAGTCGTAACCCTTTAAAAAATGTAGCATGAAACAGAAAAATGAAAATGCGCCCCGTCCGGGTGGCGCAGGGCGCAAGCCCAAAGCAGACCCGGCAGTGTTCAGGTACTCTATCAGCTTCAATGCGATAGACCACGCCCGCTTTTTGGCATTGTTCGACCAGTCCGGTATGCGCACGAAAGCACATTTTATCACCGCCCGTATCTTCGGCGAACCGTTCAAAGTGATTAGAATCGACAAGGCGGCAGTCGAATATTATACCCGGCTGACCGCTTTATATTCCCAGTACAGGGGAATTGCCGTGAATTATAATCAGGTGGTAAAGGCTCTCAATACCAATTTTTCAGAGAAGAAAGCACTCGCATTTCTCTATAAACTGGAAAAGGCAACGGTGGAACTTGCCGACCTGAACCGCCAAATTATTGAACTGACCCGTGAGTTTGAAACAAGATGGTTGCAAAGATAAGCGTAGGCAGTTCCCTGTTCGGTGCGCTTTCCTACAATCAAAACAAGGTGGATGAAGAGCAGGGAAAGGTACTTTTAAGCAACCGGATGTTTGAGAGCGAGGACGGGAATTTCAGCATCCGGCGTTGTATGGAATGTTTCGATATGCACCTGCCCGCAGACCTGAAAACGGAAAAACCGATTATCCATATCTCCCTGAACCCGCACCCGGACGATGTGCTTTCCGACAGCCAGCTTGCAGACATTGCCAAAGAGTATATGGATAAGTTGGGGTACGGCAACCAGCCATATATGGTGTACAAGCATGAAGATATTGCAAGGCATCATATACATATCGTTTCCATCCGGGTGGATGATACGGGCAAAAAGATAAACGACAAGTTCGAGCATATCCGCAGCAAGCAAATCACCCGTGAACTGGAACAGAAGTACGGGCTGCATCCGGCAGAGAAGAAACAGGCAGCCGACCGCCCCGAACTTAAAAAGGTGGACTACCGGGCAGGGGACGTAAAGCACCAGTTATCCAATACGGTGAAAGCCCTTGTGGGCAGTTACCGTTTCCAGAGTTTTACGGAATACAAAGCGTTGCTATCTATATATAATGTACAAGCGGAGGAAGTGAAAGGGGTAGTGAACGGCAAACCCTATAACGGCATTGTCTATTCGGCGACCAATGACAAGGGAGAAAAGCAGGGAAACCCGTTCAAATCTTCCTCTTTGGGTAAGTCGGTAGGCTACGAAGCTATCCAGCGACACATCAAGAAATCTACAAAGGACATTCAGGACAAGAACCTGAAAGAACGCACCCGCCGGACGGTCGGCGCAGTGATGAAATCCGCCCATAATCGTAAGGAACTGGAACAAGAACTGAAAAAGAGAGGCATAGATGTTCTTTTCCGGCAGAACGATACAGGCAGGATATACGGTGTAACATTCATCGACCACGAAAACCGTACCGTCCTGAACGGTTCACGGTTGGGAAAGGACTTTTCCGCCAATGTGTTCAACGACCTGTTTTCCGGCTCCCGTACTTTGACGGGAAACAGCAAACAGGAAATGCAGGAACACACGCCGGAATATAGCCCGACCGGACACCTTGAAAATACAGGCAAAACCATTGCCGGACTGTTCAGTCTGTTATCCGGCGGGAATGATACCCCGCCCGACAACAGCCAAGTTCCGCCACCCAAGAAGAAGAAAAAGAAGAAGAAACAAAGACGTATTTAATAACTATAAAATTTCAATTATGCAGAATGAAGATGATTTAAGAGGACTTGCAAAGGTCATGGACTTTATGCGGGCAATCAGTATTTTATTTGTAGTGATAAACATTTACTGGTTTTGTTACCAGTCGTTCCGGGAGTGGGGTATCAATATCGGGGTAGTCGATAAAATCCTGCTGAACTTCCAGCGTACCGCCGGGCTGTTTTCCAATATCCTGTACACCAAACTTTTTTCGGTGGTATTTCTTGCGCTTTCCTGTTTGGGTACAAAGGGAGTGAAAGAGGAAAAAATCACATGGAACAAGATTTATGTGTTCCTGACAATCGGTTTTATCCTGTTCTTCCTGAACTGGTGGCTGTTGGCTTTGCCCTTGCCATCGGTGGCAAATACAAGCCTGTACATCTTTACCATGACAGCCGGGTATCTTTCCCTTTTGGCTGCCGGAGTATGGATTTCACGTTTGCTGAAAAACAACCTGATGGATGATGTGTTTAATTTGGAGAATGAAAGTTTCGCACAGGAAACACGCCTGATAGAAAACGAGTATTCCATCAACCTGCCGACACGGTTCTACTACAAAAAGAAATGGAATGACGGGTGGATAAACGTTGTAAACCCGTTCAGGGCAAGCATGGTTTTAGGCACACCCGGTTCGGGAAAATCGTATGCGATAGTCAATAACTACATCAAACAACAAATCGAAAAAGGTTTTGCTGTTTATATTTATGACTACAAATTCCCTGACCTTTCGGAGATAGCTTATAATCATCTAATCAACCATTTAGACGGGTATAAGGTAAAACCTAAATTCTATATGATTAATTTTGACGACCCACGAAAAAGTCACCGATGCAACCCGATAAATCCGGCGTTTATGACGGACATATCGGACGCATACGAAGCCAGTTATACAATCATGTTAAACCTTAACCGCAGTTGGATAACCAAGCAGGGAGATTTCTTTGTGGAAAGCCCGATTATCCTGCTGGCTTCTATAATATGGTTTTTGAAAATCTATCAGGGTGGTAAGTATTGTACATTTCCGCACGCCATTGAATTTTTGAACAAGAAATATGCCGATACGTTCACTATTTTAACCAGCTATCCCGAACTGGAAAACTATCTTTCACCGTTCATGGACGCATGGGAAAGTAATGCGCAAGACCAGCTTCAGGGGCAGCTTGCAAGTGCTAAAATCCCGCTTTCAAGGATGATAAGCCCGGCTTTATATTGGGTAATGACAGGTGATGATTTTTCACTGGATATAAACAACCCGGAAGAACCTAAAATTTTGGTAGTAGGCAATAATCCCGACCGTCAGAATATCTATTCCTGTGCTTTGGGTCTATATAATTCCCGTATCGTGAAGCTGATAAACAAGAAGCACCAACTGAAAAGTTCTGTAATCATTGACGAACTACCGACCATCTATTTTCGGGGACTGGATAACCTGATAGCAACGGCACGAAGCAACAAGGTGGCTGTTTGTTTGGGCTTTCAGGATTTCAGCCAGTTACGCCGGGACTATGGGGACAAGGAAAGCCGGGTAATCGAAAATACAGTAGGTAATATCTTTTCCGGTCAGGTGGTTTCTGAAACGGCTAAAACGCTTTCAGACCGTTTCGGAAAGGTACTGCAAAAACGGCAAAGCATGACTATTAACCGGAACGACAAATCAACCTCTATCAGCACGCAGATGGATAGCTTGATACCACCCAGTAAAATATCCAACTTAACGCAGGGTATGTTCGTGGGTGCAGTCAGCGACAATTTCGATGAAAGGATAGAACAGAAAATATTCCATGCCGAAATTGTGGTGGATAACGAGAAAGTGAAGCGGGAAACAGCTAATTACAAGAAACTGCCCCAAATCATAGATTTCAGGGACGAGGACGGGAACGACCGGATGCAGGAAGAAATACAGGCAAATTACAACCGGGTCAAGCAGGAAGTCCAGCAGATTGTCACGGACGAAATGGAACGGATTAAGAACGACCCGGATTTACAGCATTTAATTAGAGAAAACGATAACTAATATAACTTTATAAACACATAGCTATGATGTTTCACTTTTTATGATTGTCATAGCTATGTATATATGGCATATATCTCTTTTATCGCTTTTAACATTAAACATATTAAATTATCCCATTCTAATGGCGTCCTTACATCTTCAATATTGTTTTCAACAGAATAATGATGTACTATAGAATTCCTTAATTTATATATTCTTTTACCAATAATATCAGCTTCATCATCTTTTTTTATTCTTGCAAATTCCGTTTTTAAAATTTGGGGCAAACAATCAAACAAATCAACCATAGCCCCTTCTTCTTTAACTCTCCAGCCTAAAATATCATATAATGAATTATCTATAATATCACTTGTGTGTGATAAAGATAAACTTGATTTTAATTTTTTTATACATGGATAGGTGAATTTTGGTTCAAGACAGCGATATATATCTAAAAAACAATATCGCCAGCAATAGGCAACAGAACTGCTAAGAATATTTTCATTTATACATTTAGTATCAGTAAAAATATCAAGATATGCTTGTTTTGTATTATCGCTGAATGGCAATAGTAACATATCTTTATTGTACATTAAAAATGTACCTACATATTTTTTAAAGATTATATTGCTTTGGCATAATTCCGGTAATTTGTATATAACAATAGGCTCAAAAAAATCCTTAAATGTGTCAAGCTCATAACCTTGGAATATTTCAGGCTTTTCAGGTTCATAAATAGCTTGTAATATATCATATGCCTTACAGTCTTTTTTTATATCTATTTTTGCTCCGTAGGCTGTAACTATGTAAAAAGATTCATCAATATCAATATACTCTAAATCATCATTCTCGCATTTGACATTATTATTGCCAATAATAGCAATATAATCTACTGATTCTAACTCTATTATAAGGAATTTTAGAGCTAAAATTTTTAAAACATTATATTTGATATTTATGTTATTGGCTTTATCAAATTGTTCTTTTGATAAGAATAGAAGCCGTGGCTCTATTTTTAACTTCTTATCAGGTAATTCCTCAGCGACAGTATTAACAAGACATTCTTTTAAATATGAATTTGCTTCATTTATTTTTAGTATTCCCATTTTAATAAGCGCGCCAACTTAAAACCATACTTTGTGTATTAAAATGCTCTTGTATAAGGGCATAAAAAGCTTCCTTAAAAAAAGTTCTTTCAAAGTCACCAACCTTAGATGGATTGTGGTCATTAAGACACTCATTGAGTATATTAAGTGCTAAAAAGGCTTCTAATTCTTCTTTTGTAAGTTTATCAACTAAGGCAATAAAATCATCCACTTCATTTTCTATTCTATTTAATATTTTTAGCTGTGCTTCTTCACCTCTATCATTTCCCGGACGTCCAAATATTTCAATAGCTAAAGCAGCCATGAATCCAATTCTTGCAGGTTGACTTTTAAATAGGTCTTTGCCCTCTGCAAATTTACCAGTTTTATTTTGAGATTCAAATCTTGTAAAAGCTTTATCTACCTTATACATAATTTGTAAACATCGGATAAACATTGATAAAAGGTCGCTTTTATCAGTGGATTCGATAAAATCTAATCTTGTAAACTCTTCTGCAACACGTTCTTTAATATTGACTTTTTCTTTTCTGGAACCAAATACTATAAATAATTCAATAATGCTTTCACCTTGATATTGCCCCCCATCAGTTCGGTATTTTGAATCATCTATGGCATAAATTTCTATTTCAGGGACAGAATTTTTAATTGTTTTTAATAGAGAGCCATATACAACTTCTAATTGACGTCTTATAGTCCAAGGTACTTGACCTGTATTGAGAACGAGCATACGATACATTAAATTGTTTAAGTTCTCAACAATCCATATTTCAACTCGTAAGTCGTTATTTGCAATATCTTCACTCATTTTAAAAGCCTCAATAATAGCAGTAGTACGTTGCATACCATCAATAAGTGAAATATTCTCATCAGAAGCATTAGATAGTATTTCTAATATAACATCCTTATTAGGTTCTGCTGTATTAATTTTTATAAAGTCTTCATGTGATAATAAAAGGCCCAACACAACAGGTGGAAGAACTGTTCCTTTAACAATGTCTTCAACCATACGTTTCCTTATTTTGATTGCGGAACTTGTACGTAGTGCATCACGTTGTCCTTCTATACCACCCTTAATTTTGTATATATCTTCGATATACTTAATGTAATCTTGTATAGTAGTAATGCCCATGCAAGATAAACAATTAGACCTTTTATCTTTAACTATGGTTAAATGCTTTAGTTCCATATACATATATTATTTATTACTGATTTACAAATATACGTGTTTTTTTGATTTCCAACTAATGAATTGTGTTTTTATGTACCTATTCGGACAAATGAAGCCAAACGAGGACTAATGAAGCCACCTGTTCCCAAATCCTTAAATATACTCTATTTCATCCTTACTTTTACTTCCGAAAATTTTATTTATTCACTAAAATTCAAAACATTATGGATGTAAACACAGCCAGCCAATCCACCACTGACGAGCAGATGATGGATATTCTTCTTGTACTGGATAAGGAGAAAAAGACAATCAGCGCAGTAAAAGGCGTGGATGAAAACGGGGAACTCCAAACCGTACCGCCGGAGAACAACAGCGAACTACTGAAATTCGACCGTCACGGTGATTTCTTTTCCAACTTCTTTTCCAACATGATGAACCAGTTGAAGAACCCGACCCGCTTCAACTTCTTCAAAATCCCGAAGTTGGAACTTCCCAAAATCGAGCCGATAATCAGGGATAACTTCAACAACCCTACACCGGAAAATGAAGCAGGCATAGAGCGTTACCGGGTGACACCTGAAACCGTGAAGCAGGAAGCCAAGAAAGAGCAGCAGCCAGCCAAAGAAACGGGAGCAACGGCGCAAGCACCGCAGCAACCTGACAAAAGCAAGTATTACATCGACCCCGACAAGGTGGACTGGGAAGCCCTGAAGAACTTCGGGCTATCCAAAGAACAACTTGAAAAGGCAAAGGCTTTAGAACCCATGTTAAGGGGCTATAAGTCACCCGGAGCGTTCACCATTTCGGGAAACTACAATTCCGCCATTATGAAGATGGACGCACGACTGTCTTTCCGGCACGACAAAGACGGGAATGTAGTTTTGGCTATACACGGCATCCGACAAAAGCCGGAACTTGAACGCCCGTTCTTTGGACATGAATTTTCCAAAGAGGACAAAGCCAATCTTCTTGAAACGGGAAACATGGGACGGATAGTAAACTTAAAAAACTATATCACGGGAGAAATGATACCCTCTTTTGTCAGCGTGGATAAGGTAACAAACGAACTTGTTTCCATGCGTGCAAGCAGCGTCCAAATCCCTGATGAAATAAAAGGTGTCAAATTGAACAAGGAACAGCAGCAAGCCTTACGGGAGGGAAAAGGGATATTCCTTGAAAATATGATTTCCAACCGTAAAAATCCCTTTTCCGCAACCGTTCAAGTCAATGCCGACAAGAAAAGTTTGGAATTTATCTATCCCAATGCCAAACAGTCACAGGAGCAACGGCAGAAACAGGAACAGCAAAACAACCTTGTCACCAGTGACGGTGTAACCATTCCCAAAAGCATTTCAGGAATAGAGCTATCCCGCCAGCAACAGCAGGATTTGGTCAATGACAAAACCATCTTTGTTGCCGGGCTGAAAGACAAGAGAGGGGTCGAATACGATGCTTATATTCAGGTGAACCATGATAAGAAGAAGTTAGGCTTTTACAGTGACAATCCCAGCTTTGACCGTTCCGCCGTGAAAGAGATTACTCCGGCAAGCAAGAACCGCACACAGGTTGCTGTCAATTCGGAGGGCAAGACCAACGAAGCCACCAAGAAAGTGAAAGAACCCTTGAAAAAGGGTCAGGACAAGCCCACTGAAAAACAAAAGACCAAGCAGGATAAAAAGGAGAAGCAGGAGCAGACGGACAAACCCAAACAAAGCAGGGGACGCAAAAGATGATAGCGGTATTAATCCTTATTTCGGTTGTCGGTTTCGCCCTGTTTGCCCTTGTCTGTTTCAAAACGGACTGGAAAGCCATAGACGAACAGAACCGACAATTTTATGTAGCTGGCTATCACATCTACTATGACCGGAAAATCCTAAGACAAAAAGAAGTGGAACAATTAAAATCGAAATTAGAATGATTGCAGTAATCGGAGAAAAACCAAGTGTGGCAAGGGACATTGCCCGCATTTTAGGAGCGAGTGAAAAACAGGATGGCTACCTTTCAGGTAACGGGTATCTCGTTACCTGGGCGTTCGGCCATCTTGTAGGTTTGGCAATGCCGGAAGCCTACGGCATACAGAGTTTCCGCCGGGAAAGCCTGCCTATCATCCCGGAGAATTTTCAACTTACACCCCGGCAGGTGAAAGCGGAAAAAGGGTACAAGGCAGACCCCGGCGCATTAAAACAGCTAAAGGTAATCAAAGAGGTATTCAGCCAGTCGAACAAGATTATAGTCGCCACCGATGCAGGGAGAGAGGGAGAACTTATCTTTCGCTACATCTACCAGTATATCGGATGCAACAAGCCTTTTGTCCGCTTATGGATAAGCAGTCTTACCGACAAGGCAATCCGTGAGGGACTGCAAAACCTGAAAGCCGGTAGCCTGTATGATAACCTTTTCCTTTCGGCACAGGCACGCAGCGAAGCCGATTATTTAATTGGCATAAACGGTACACAGGCTTTAAGCGTGGCAGCCGGACAAGGCATTTTTTCTTTGGGACGAGTACAGTCGCCCACGTTGGCGATGATATGTACCCGCTTTTTAGAGAACAAGAACTTTGTCCCGCAAAAGTATTGGCAACTGAAATTACAGGCGGCAAAAGACAATGTTTCCTTTGTTGCACTATCCGCAGACAAGTACGATAAGCAGCAAGCCGCCATCGACACGTTGCAAAAGATAAAGGAAGCGAAAACGGTTCAGGTGAAAACCGTAGAACGTAAGGAAGTGAGCCAAGAACCGCCCTTGCTGTATGACTTGACTTCACTTCAAAAAGAAGCAAATACCAAGCTAAATTTTTCCGCAGACAAAACCCTATCCATCGCACAAAAGTTGTACGAGGGTAAACTAATCAGCTACCCCCGAACCGGAAGCCGTTACATTTCGCAGGACGTGTTCGAGGAAATCCCGGAACGTCTTGTTAATTTGGAACAGTACGCCCGTTTTGTCGGGTATGCAGCCGGTATGAAAGGCAAAGCCTTAAATTCCCGTTCCGTGAACGATGGCAAGGTAACAGACCACCACGCCCTGATAGTAACGGAAAACCTGCCCGGTAAACTGGAAACAGACGAACAGGCAATCTATGAACTGATAGCCGGGCGGATGTTGGAAGCCTTTTCTGAAAAATGCGTCAAAGACGTTACCAGTGTAACGCTGGAATGCGCAGGGTCACTTTTCACGGTCAAAGGGTCTGTAATCAAATCCGCCGGATGGCGTGCCGTATTCGGTGAGAAAGAGAACGGGGAAGATAACGCCATTTTGCCCGCCGTGCAGGACGGAGATAGTTTACCGCTTTCCGGCATTGAACTGTTGGAGAAACAGACCAAGCCCAAGCCGTTACATACGGAAAGCAGTTTGCTTTCTTCAATGGAAACGGCGGGTAAGGAACTGGAAAACGCCGACCTGAAAGCCAGCATGAAAGATACGGGTATCGGCACGCCCGCAACACGGGCAGCCATCATCGAAACGCTGTTTTCCCGCCAGTATATCGTCCGGGAGAAAAAGAACCTTGTTCCGACCGAAAAAGGACTTGCCGTTTACAACATCATCCGGGATAAGAAAATTGCCAATGTGGAAATGACGGGAATGTGGGAAAACACGCTTGCCAAAATAGAAAGCGGGGAAATGAACCCCGATACGTTCCGTAAAGGCATCGAAGTATATGCAAGGCAAATCACGGCTGAACTGTTGGACGTTCAGCTTTCGTTTGCTTCGGGTGGTAATTGTATCTGCCCCAAATGTAAGACCGGGCGCATCCTTTTCTATCCGAAAGTCGCCAAATGTTCCAATGTAGACTGTTCCGTTACCATCTTCCGCAACAAGAGCGAAAAGCAACTGACGGACAAACAGATTACCGAACTGGTGACTATCGGGAAAACCGGGCTAATCAAAGGATTCAAGAACAGGGACGGTAAAGTCTTTGACGCTTCACTTGCCTTTGACGAGCAGTTCAATGTTACTTTTGTGTTTCCTCAAAAGAAAGGCAAATCGAAGAAATAAGACGAAAATCGTTATATTTGCCACAGAAAGTTTCATTATAGATAGATTTATAATTGAAATTTTTGTGGTTGAAGCACCCGGAGGGACACCGGGTGCTTTTTATAAATCTTCTCTACATCACCCTATAAATATACCATTCCCATCTTTTTTTATTTTTTTTTCGCACGTAACTATCTGATACGCAAAAATAGTTACCCCTTTGTAACTACCTAACGTTTAAGTAACTTCTTTTTTTATACTAAGTATATTTATAACTTTGCCATCGAAAAAGAAACTAAATAACAGTTGATATTCTACTGTTTTTGGTCATTGTTTACATAAATAAAAGGAGAAATAATTATGCATTACACAGGAACTATTTGGAGACCGCCTTATGAGGCATACTCCCTTTTAATTCAAGTTACAGCAGGATGTACTCATCATTCATGCAAGTTCTGTACTCTTTATGAAGACTTGCCTTTCAAGTTTCGAATGTCACCGCTCGAAGAAGTTAAATCAGATTTGAAAGAAGCTAATCACTACTATAAAGATGCAGACAGAGTATTCTTTACAGGAGCTAATCCTTTTGTACTTAGTGTGGATAAGCTCAAAACATTGGCGAAGATGGTACATGAATATTTTCCAAACTGTCAGAGCATCGGTTGTTTTGCAAGAATAACTGATGTTAGCCAAAAATCCGTCAAAGATTTGCAAGAGTTGAAAGACCTCGGTTATGATGGAATTACGTTTGGAATTGAAACGGGAGATGATGAAGCACTTGTTTTTATGAAAAAGGGATATTTGTCTAAAGATATTATCGAACAATGCAAAAAGTTAGAAGAAGTGGATATGAGCTATAATTTCTTTTACTTGACTGGTATTTCCGGTTCAGGGAGAGGAGAAATTGGCGCAAAGGCAACTGCGGAAATCTTCAACCAGCTTCACCCGCAAATCATAGATGCTTCCATGCTAACCATCTATCCAACCTCTCAGCTATTTCAAGAAATTCAAGCAGGAAATTGGAAAGAGGAAACAGAGATTGAAAAATTGCAGGAGCTAAAAACACTGATTCAGAGCTTGACGGTAAATGCAAGGTTTGCTACTGATGGAGCTTCTAACTTAATCCAAGTCCGTGGTAACTTAAAAACAGATAAGCAAAAGATGGTTCATTTTTTGGAACAACAAATCCATAATCAAGATGAAGCTTATTTGCGACAATACCGTGAAAACTTGCCTCATTTATGAAAAAGGATGTTAGGATAATCGTTCAAAATATTCAACGGTATGACGACTATACGGATAAAATAGTAACTAATGCCATTGGAAACTATTCACGTTCCGGTAGTAGTCATTCTGTTTTATACCGAGAATTATGTGCAGGAGGACATGTTGTTGAAAACCGACTGATAATCAACCCGGAAAAAGCTAATTTATATCGTACAGGGTCGATTTTTACTGAAATGTCTTTCCTAAATGGGGAATTAACGGAATCGGATTATATCACTGCTGATGGAGATATTAATATAAAAGTAAGGACATTGCTTTATCAGCTTAAAATATATGATGACCGCATTCGTGTTGAATTGAATTATGATTTATTTCTTAATGACAAGTTTACGTCTAATAATGCTCTTATTATAAGTATTAGAGATATTGCATAAAAGAATAATGTTATGAAAATAAGAATCGTAGATTTATTAAAATCAGATATTTATGGAATTGATGTCTATGTGAGAGGTTGGGTTCGTACACATCGGCAGAGTAAAAATATAAGCTTTATTGCTTTAAATGATGGCTCTACTGTACACAATCTTCAAATTGTGATTGAACATGTAAAGTTTGAAAAGAAGATGCTAAAGACTATTACTACAGGAAGTTCAATCGGTATAAAGGGCAAATTTATCCGGTCTGCCGGAGGTAAACAACAAGTAGAAGTAATAGCCGGAGATATTGAAGTATATGGAATAGCAGACCCACAGGAATACCCCTTACAGAAAAAGGAACATTCTTTAGAATACTTACGGGAAATAGCTCATTTACGCTTACGTACAAATACTTTTGGTGCAATATTTCGTATGCGCCATAATATGGCTTTTGCCATACATCGTTATTTCAATGAAAGAGGATTCTTCTATTTCAATACTCCTATAATAACAACATCGGATAGTGAGGGAGCAGGAGAACTCTTTGAAATCAAAACGGAATTAAAAGATGATTTTTTCGGTTCCCCAGCCAATTTAACAGTTTCGGGACAATTAGAGGGCGAGCTTGGTGCGTTAGCATTGGGGGCAATTTACACCTTTAGCCCGACCTTTAGGGCAGAAAATTCAAATACATTCCGTCATCTTTCCGAATTTTGGATGATTGAACCGGAAGTTGCCTTTAATGATATTAACGACAATATGGATTTGGCAGAGGACTTTTTGAAATATCTAATCCGTTATGCGCTTGAAAATTGCGAAAGTGATTTAGCTTTTTTAAATGACAACGTAGATAATGGTTTAATGGATAAATTACATTTCGTTGCAAATAATGAATTTATGCGTTTGCCTTATTCTAAAGCTATAGAGATTTTACAAGAATCCGGGCATCAGTTTGACTACCCTGTAAAACCGGGAATTGATTTATGTGCTGAACATGAACGTCATTTGGTGGAAGAATATTTTCGCCGCCCTGTGATTGTTACAGATTATCCTAAAGAGATAAAAGCATTCTATATGAAACAGAATGAAGATGGGAAAACAGTTCGTGCAATGGATGTATTATTTCCGAAAATTGGGGAAATCATAGGAGGTTCTGAACGGGAAGCCGACTATACAAAATTGTTGCAGCGAATGAAAGAATTGAATATGAATACCGAAAAACTGTGGTGGTATCTTGAATCACGCAAATTTGGCACTGTTCCCCATTCAGGCTTTGGATTGGGTTTTGAACGGTTGATGCTGTTTATTACAGGCATGACAAACATTCGGGATGTTATTTCGTTTCCCCGTACACCCCGAAATGCAAATTTCTGATTATAACGAAATTCAATCATGCAAGATTATATCAATGAAATATTGCATCGAATAAATGAAGAAATGGAGTTGCTTGGCATTGATGAAAATGTCTGCGTTGAAGATGCTTTGCATATGATAGATGTCATACGACCTTTATTCGATAACTTGCGGAGCATGACTGTAAAATATGAATTTCAGAACGAAGAAGAAGAAATTCATTTCTTTAAAGATATAAAGCCAGACATTCTTAGTCGGTATTTATACTTTTACAAAATAACAAGAATTGAGATGAAACGTCCGATTGGCAGTGATGATGTACAACGAGAGTATCTTCATTGCCAATTGGATAATTTGAAATATTTCTTTGACCAAAATCTTGATTTCTACCAATACTATCGTTCGAAAGCAACCCACTTAGATTCTTATTACTTTGTTCGATATAAAGCGAATTTCAGATTGTGTGTTGATAGCGCATTTTTAGATAAAGACCCAGCCTTTTCTACTGGATATGATTACAAAGTAGCTAAAATTTTGTCGAATGAAATGCTACGAATATATCTTAATAGACAATTACAATTGTTAGACAGGAAAATGCAAATATCTAAAATACGAGCGGCACTTTCTGACTTTAATCTGAAATGGACTGGCTCTAAATCAGATGCAGTAGAGTTTGGATATGGACTTGTTGCAATTGCAACACTCAATAATGGAAATGTGACAATAAAAGAAATCATGGCTTTCATTGAAGCAGCTTTTGATATAGATTTAGGAGATTATTATCGAACATATCTAACTCTCAAAAGCAGAAAGAAAAATCGAACTGCCTTTTTTACATCAGTAATCGAACAACTGTTAAAGCGAATGGAATCGGACGAACTGTAATAAAGATATTTAGTCCACATAAAAACTACCAAGTAATTACCAACTTGGTAGTTTTTGTTTTTATACGATTTAGATATGAAATGTGGCATTTTCGGGTAATAACACCCTGCTTTTGCTACTGAAAAAGAGAAAAATAAATATTCACCAACTTGGTTATACCTTGTAATTTTTATCTTTTGAAACCCGCCATCTTTGCAGCAAATCAATTAGTTAGCGAAATGGAGATAATAACATTTGAGTCAAAAGCCTATAAGGAATTAGACAACAAGATTACTGCTATTGCCGATTATATATTTAATCACACAGAAGCGGAAAGTACCAATGAGGATGAAATTTGGGTGGATAGTTACGAGGTCTGCACATTTCTAAAAATCAGTGACCGGACATTACAACGCTTGCGGGCAGCCGGGACAGTCACTTATTCCAATATCAAGGGACATTATTTCTACAAGATTGGAGAAATAAAACGATTATTGGAAGAACGCCTGATTAAACGAGATAAGGACAGTATTAACGACCTGATAACCAACCACCAGCTATATGTTAAGGAAAGAAGAAATATTAGAAAGGACAAATAATGGGTTATCCGTGTTCAAGCATTACATATCCGGTAATTGGCGGATAGGACGCAATTTCTTAAACCCGCTTTATGAGGATAACAAAGCGTCCTGTAACATCTATTTCGACCGCCGAAGTGGTATCTATAAGATGAAAGATTTCGGCAACGACAGTTATAGCGGTGATTGTTTCTTTTTCGTGGGGCAACTTAAAGGGCTGGACTGCAACAACTCAATGGATTTTGTGGAAATACTGGAAACCATAGACCGGGATTTGGGATTGGGACTGGTAACAGGTAATCCGATACCAGTTACCCGTACTTCTTCCCATATAATAAATGATATGTCGGAAGAAACACCTGAAAAGGAAAGCAAACCCTACCAGTTCAGGGAACAGAAATTTCCGCTTGCCGAATTGATGTATTGGCAGCAGTATGGTATTACACCGGAAGTATTGGAACTTTATAAGGTGTGTTCCTTACGGGACTTTCAGAGCGTAACGGCGGATGGAACACCGTTCACTTATACTTCATCCGTAACAGAACCGATGTACGGGTATAAGAACAAACGGTATATAAAACTGTACCGTCCGTTCTCGAAAGCCCGTTTCCTCTATGGTGGCAATTTCGGGGAAAACTATTGTTTTGGATTGGAGCAACTACCCGCAAAGGGTGATACACTGTTTATCACAGGTGGTGAAAAAGATGTCATGTCATTGGCGGCACATGGTTTTCATGCTATCTGCTTCAACAGTGAAACGGTGACTATCCCGCCTACGCTGATTTATAAATTGACGTTCCGTTTTAAGCATATCATCTTATTATATGATACTGACAAGACGGGAAAGGAAAGCGCACGCAAACAGGAAAAGCAGTTGGAAGAATTTGGAATAAGACGGTTACTTCTACCGCTTCCTGGAACAAAAGAGGAAAAAGATATTTCCGATTATTTTAAGGCAGGAAATACCCGTGAAGATTTCCTGAAATTGTTTATCGAATTTTTAGATAACCTATATAGTGATACATTGATTATGCTTAAATCGTGCGAAATAGACTTCAATAATCCCCCGGCAAAAGCGCAAGTAATAATTTCTGCCGGGGATGTTCCATTGGGAACACAAGGAAACCTGTTTGGTATTACAGGCGGCGAGGGAACAGGAAAGAGTAATTATATAGCTGCCATGTTAGCGGGCTGTATCTGCCAACCGGATAAGGAAATAGATACGCTCGGCATACAGATAGCCGCCAACAGTAAACACAAAGCGGTATTACTCTATGATACGGAACAGTCCGAAGTACAACTGTTCAAAAATGTAAGTAACCTGCTGACACGTGCTAAGCAACCGAACAAACCGGAAGAACTGAAAGCATTCTGCCTGACGGGTATGTCCCGTAAAGAACGCCTGCACGCTATCGTACAAAGTATGGATAAATTCTATTACCAGTATGGCGGCATCCAGTTGGTAGTTATTGACGGCATCGCCGACCTTGTAAAGAGTGCCAATGATGAAGTGGAAAGTGTGGCAGTGATAGATGAACTATACCGACTAGCAGGAATTTATAATACCTGTATTCTCTGCGTGCTGCATTTTGTACCCAATGGATTGAAGCTGCGGGGGCATTTAGGTTCGGAATTACAACGTAAGGCGGCAACTATCCTTTCCATCGAAAAGGACGAAGAACCCACACAATCTGTGGTAAAAGCCCTGAAAGTAAGGGATGGTAGCCCGCTGGATGTCCCTTTAATGCTCTTTTCGTGGGATAAAACAGCCGGAATGCACCTTTACAAAGGAGAAAAGCCACGAGAGGAAAAAGAGAAACGCAAAGAAAAGGAACTGGTCGGGGTTGCCCGTGACGTGTTTGGCAGACAGGAACATATAACCTATATAGATTTGTGCGAGCAGATACAACAGATTTTGGATGTTAAGGAACGGACAGCTAAAAGTTATATCCGCTTTATGCGGGAACGAGACATTATCATCAAAGACCCGTCCAACCAAAGTTATTTTATGATTGGTTTAATTTAATCAGACAGCCTTATGTATATAGACAGAGAAGATTTTACCGCATGGATGGAACGTATCATGGATAGGTTCGATATGCAGGACAAGAAGATAGACAAAGTTATAAAAGGTCGTAACTGTTTGGATGGGGAAGAACTGCTGGATAATCAGGACTTGTGCCTGCTGTTAAAAGTAGCCCCCCGAACACTGACCCGTTACCGGAAAAAGGGAATACTCCCTTTCCTTATGCTGGATGGCAGGTGTTATTACCGTGCAACGGACGTACACAAGTTAATTCGGGAGAAAACCGATTAATTTTTTCTTTTCTAATGGTTTTCAATCCTGTTTTGTCGTAAGATAAGGCAGGATTTCTTGTTTTGTATATAGGAGTTTTCAGGGATTTGGCTAACTTTGCAAAAGTTACATAGAAGATAATGGCGATTGAACAGTAACCTGTGATGTTGCCTTTATATATAATCATATTCGTTCGCCGAATATCTCACTACGAAAACTGGCACTTTTCAAAATGACGAGATTTTCAGCGCAATGTCTATGCTATGTTTTAACATAGCGTGGGCTTGCCTGTTTCGTCATTTAGGTATGCCAGTACCTCGTAGTGGAGCAGTGTGAGTTCACGCTTCTTTTTTGAGATACTGGCGGACAGTTTGAATAAAGATTATGAACGGGGTTACCCGTAAAAATATAAACTGTTTAATGCCTAACAATATGAAACAAATTAAAGCGCATATCGCTGTGTCTCTCGATGGTTTTATCGCAACATCGGACAATGAACTGGACTGGATTACTTCAAATGTAAAATCGCTTATTGGAAAAGAATACGAAGCGGCTACTTGCTTGCTGATGGGAGCTAATACTTATACCTATTTATTTGAGCATTGGGGTGGATGGTTATATAAAAGTAAACGTACTTTTGTAGTTTCCCACCACGATGCAAATGTTACGCCGGATTGTGGAGTGGAATTTCTTATAGATGCTCCACTTCGGAAAGTACATGAAATGAAAAATGATAATGATATGTTGTTAGTCGGTGGAGGTAAACTTCTTACCTCGCTTATCCAAGCGGAATTGTTGGATAGTCTGACCCTTTACACTATTCCTGTTATGCTTGGTAAAGGTATCTGTTTCATAGGTGAAACTTTTGGCTCAAATTGGCAATTGGAGAGTTCTAAAATTATAGATAACAATATTTTGTTATCCTCATATAAATATGTGAATGCAAGATGATAAAAAGGGAGAGTATAGAACATTGAAGTTCTATACTCTCTTCTGTTTTTCCGTTTTTTGACGGTGTTCTAAAATTTCATCGGAATGTTCCAAAGCCCATTGAATAATACCATCTAAGGGCGACATTAAACTTTTTCCAAGCGATGTAAGACTGTATTCCACTTTTGGTGGTATTTCCGGGTACAGTTTACGATTCACTAACTTATCGGCTTCTAATTTCTTTAATGCTGTAGCCAACATCTTTTGTGACACATTCGGAGTGTTTCTTAATAGCTCATTGAAACGCAAGGTTCCCTTCTGATGCAAAAGAAACAATATGCGTAACGACCATTTATCTCCGAAACGGTCAATTATTCCACAGGCAGGACAAATAGCTTCTCTATAATGAGTATCATCCATCTTTTTTTCTTATTTAATTCATTATCAATCAATAATAGTTACCTCTACGTTACTATCTTACTTAATGGTAAGTTCTTTTTTTATACTAAGTATCTTAGTAACTTTGTTCGCACAAAAGTAACTAAATATATTGAATATACAAAGTTTTCGGTCTTTCTAAATATTTAGCAAAGACTGAAACTTATAAAAATTAAGAGTATGGAAATAGAGAAAATGCATTTTGACGGTCAAATTTGGCGACCACCCTATGAAGCAAGTTCGCAACTGTTACAGGTAACAGCAGGATGTACATATCATAAATGCAAATTTTGTAGCCTGTATCATGGAACTAAGTTTAGATTATCTCCTGTTTCGGAAGTTGAATCAGACTTGAAAATAATTCAGGAATACCAGCCTAAGGCAAGGCGTGTCTTTCTGACTGGTGCCAATCCTTTTGCTTTGAGCTATAACAGATTGTTGGATTTGGGGTTATTGATTCGGAAGTATCTCCCTTATTGCGAAACAATAGGAACATTTTCCCGCATAGCAGACATTAAATCGAAGAGTGTAGAAGAACTGAAGAACTTGCGTCATTTAAAGTTTGACAGTATTAGTATTGGCACGGAATCGGGAGATGATGAAACCTTGTCAAGAATGAATAAGGGTAATACGGCAGCAGATATATTGGAACAGTGCAGAAAGCTGGAAGAAGCCAATATTCGTTATAATTTGGTTTATCTGACAGGGCTTGCGGGAAAGGGGAAAGGACAGCAGAATGCAATCCATACGGCTGAAATATTTAATCAGCTACATCCTTTTACTATAAACTTTGTTTCTTTGACTGTATTTCCTGAATCGGAACTTTTTCAGGAAATACAAGAGGGCAAATTTATTGAGGCATCGGAGCAGGAACGTCTGTTGGAGTTGAGAACCTTTATTTCTGCCCTTAGCATAAGGACAACTTTATTGGGAAATACAGTTTCAAATACAATACCTTTTGTAGGTATGATTCCCGATGATAAAGTCCGAATATTGAATGAACTGGATGCTGCAATCCGTCAAAGCAGTGAAATAGAATTAAAGCAGTATAGAAACGGTATAAGGTCATTATAAAAGCAGAGAGAAACGGGGCAATTTCCCTGTTTCTCTCTTTCTATGGCATGATGACGTTATAATATAGTTACTATCTCATCAATGCTCTTGCGGGCTGTTGGATTGTGCTTTGAATCCGCTGGATAACCTATAGGAATTATTGCAACCGGATGAATATTAGCAGATAATCCCAAGCTATGTTTGCATTCATCTATATCGAAATTGCAAACCCAACAAGTTCCTAACCCTTGTTCCGTTGCTGCCAAACAGATATGTTCCGTAGTGATAGCAGCATCAATATCTGCATGATTTTTATTATCATACTGACGTGTCCATGCAACCGAATCATTAGCACATACAATGATATATAAGGGGGCTTCCACAAACCATTTGGCAGGGTAAACCTTTTGCAGCTTTTTTTTCTGCAATTCACTTTGTATCACTATAAATTGCCACGGCTGTTTGTTTACGGCAGACGGTGCATACCGGGCGCATTCAAGAATATAATCCGACTTTTCTTTCTCTACTTCTTGGGAAGTATAGCTTCTTACGGAATAACGCTTTTTTGTTAATTCTAAAAAATCCATGATGTATAATATTAATTGAGTTAAAAAATAAATCGCTATGTCTTATAACTGTATTATTTGTCCTGTACTGATATAATTTATTTTTCGTCAGCAATTGCTTTCATTCCATTTGCTCAATTTTGAAACCTGCTTTACTTATCAGTTCTACTACATCATCTGCTGCCAGCTTATCGGAAGCTACAGTCAGTGGACGGTTGGAATCAGATAAATCTAAATTCCATTCTTCTCTACTTATTTTGCCTTGCAATATTTCTTCTATCTTGGCAAGACAGTCCTCACACTTTGCATTCGTTTTAAAAATCATTGTATTCATTTGAATTGATTATTAAGTTGTTATATCCTTTTCCTTTTTAAACGTAAGCTATTTAATACGACAGACACAGAGCTGAATGCCATAGCCGCACTTGCCCACATCGGATTTAAAAGGAATCCGTTTACTGAATAAAATATGCCAGCCGCAATAGGAATACCAATCAAGTTATAAATAAACGCCCAAAACAAATTCTGATAAATTGTTTTTATCGTCAATTGCGATAGCCGGATGGTTTCCGGTATTTTCAGCAAATCGGATGAGAGTATGGTCGCCATTGCCGTATCTACAGCAATATCACTGCCTTGCCCCATCGCTATGCTTAAATTCGCTTGTGCTAAAGCCGCACTATCATTAATTCCGTCACCCACCATGCCTACTTTTTTCCCATTGGCTTGCAATTCTTTTATGAATTGAGCTTTCTCGTTCGGCAACACTCCGGCTTTATAATGGTTTATTCCTACCTTTCGAGATATGGCTTGTGCTGAAATTGCATTATCTCCTGTCAGCATATGCACTTCAACACCCATTTCCTGTAGTTGTGATATGGCTTGTGCCGAAGTTTGTTTAATTTCATCAGTAAGGGCTATAGCTGCAATAGCTTGTGTGGAATCAGCAAACCATACCAATGTTTTAGCTTCCTGTGTCCATTTGTTTGCCAATTCCTGCAAATGACTGGCTATCGTAATATGGTTATCATTCAATAATGACAGGCTGCCTGCGTAATAAGTCTGACTGCCTACTACACCTTTTACACCTTTCCCCGGAACGTTTTCAAACTTATCAATGGAAATCTCTTTTTCATTCTGCAAAGTATTGACTACGGCATCCGAAAGAGGATGTTCCGATAGCTTCTCTAAACTGTACAGTATTTTTCGGCTATGTTCAAAGCCGTTTTCCCATAGGCTTTCGATGACTATGGGATGCCCTGCTGTGATAGTCCCTGTTTTATCAAGAATTATCGTATCTATCTTTGGGGCAATCTCCAAGCTTTGGGCATCTTTAATTAAAATCCCTTTTTCAGCACCTTTTCCAATGCCTACCATAATGGCAGTGGGAGTAGCCAAGCCTAATGCACAAGGGCAGGCAATTATCAATACAGTGACCATTGCCAACAATCCATTGGTGAAGCCGTTCGTTGGTGCTAAAAATATCCATGCAACAAAAGCTATAATTGAAATACTAATAATAGCCGGGACAAAGAATCGGGCTATTCTATCCACTAACTTTTGAACGGGAGCTTTGCTGCCTTGCGCATCCTGCACCATGCGGATGATTTGTGCCAGCATCGTGTCAGAACCTATTTTATCGGCAATAAACCGGAATGTCCCCTTTTGATTGATGGTTCCGGCAAATACCTTTTCGCCGGATTGCTTGTGCATGGGAACAGGCTCGCCATTCAACATACTTTCATCCACGTATGATTCTCCTGTAACAACCACGCCATCTACTGCAATGCGTTCTCCGGGTTTAACAAGAATTGTATCACCTTTTTGTACGGCTGTTATCGGAACGGTACGTTCATCAGAATCTACGATAATAATTACCGTCTTAGGTTGCAGCCCGATTAACTTTTTTATGGCAGATGAAGTATTTTGTTTAGCACGCTCTTCGAGTAACCGTCCCAATAAGATAAATGCAATGATAACACTTGCCGCTTCAAAATAAATATGCGGTTCAATCCCTCTTGAAAACCAAAAATCAGGAAACAACAGATTAAAAACACTGAATGTATAGGCTATTCCGGTACTAACAGCTACAAGGGTGTCCATATTGGAAGTGCCATGCTTTAATTGCCGCCACGCATTGATATAAAATTCACGTCCCAAACCGAAAACCACAGGCGTGGCGAGAATCCAAAGTACATATTTTAAAGAGGATATATCTTCAAAAAACATACTGATAACCATAACTGGGAGAGATAACAGCAGGGCTGCCACTGTACGCCTTTTTATCTTCCGGTATCTTGTCAAGCGAATTTCTTCCGCTTTATCGGCTGCGTCTTCACCGGTATCAACCAGTAAATCATATCCTGCATCTTGTACGGCAGATTGCAGTGTTGCATCGGAACATATTTCCGGATTATATTCTACCTGTGCTACCGCAGTCGCATAATTCACTGTTGCTTGATATACTCCCGGCAAACCATTTAATGTTTTATCCACACGAGCCGCACATGAAGCGCAACTCATACCCAAAACCGGATATGTATTTTTGATATTCTTACCTTTTTCCATATTGATGATTTTTATGCTGCAAAGGTAGGATGCTTTTATCTTCCGGCTCTTACATAATTATGGATATGACTTATATCATTCAGACTTCATCTAAAGGTTTCAGTTTGTGTTCTTTTAAACGCTTGAACTGGCTTGGAGAAATGCCAGTCATATTACGGAACTGTGTACTTAAATGTGCTGCGCTTGAGTAATTAAGCTTATCGGCAATTTCGCTAATGGATAATTCATCATACACCAACAGTTCCTTTATACGTTCTATTTTCTGAATGATGTAGTATCTTTCTATACTTATGCCATTCACTTCGGAAAACAACTTGCTAAGGAAACTGTAATCGTGATGGCACTTATCCATGAGATAATCAGACAGGTTTGTCTTGGACGAATTATCGTTATAATGCACTAATTCAATCACCCCAACTTTTATTTGTTCGATAATCCGCATCCGTTTATCATCTATCAACTCAAATCCGTATGCTTCAAGAACAAGCTTTATGGTAGCATGTTCCTCTGCATTTATCGGTTCTTGCAAAATAGCTGTCCCCAGTTCAACACTAAGTGGAGTAAACCCCATTCTTTTCAGTGCTTCTGTAACAACCATAATGCAACGGTTACAAACCATATTTTTAATGTGAATAGTATTGTTTTTCATCATATATCCATCGTTTCCGCAAAGTTAATAACAATACACTGCTTATCGTTTGGCAAGCTCTGAATATTCTCAATATTTAAGGCTTGCAATTTATTGATAGCGTTTATTGTTTCTTCATTTTTTGCAAATTTACGAATCGGGTAGTGCAACCTAATTGCAAAGTTGAGTAACCTGAATTAGGTGTAAGGTGCAAGTATATATCTATATATAGCTTGCACCTTACACCTAAGCTGAAACATTTATATTCAGACATTTGCGTAATTCAAAAAGAAGCAGTATCTTTGAACCGAAGTTTTAGGCAGACAATGAACAGCCAAAGGACGACAGAGAAACGTCTTTTTTGAAACCTAAATTGTACCCCCTAAGGCATTGACGTATTGATAAAGAGTTGAATTAGAGCGACATACAGAGGTAGGTTCATTACCCTATCTCTCCGCTGAAAAACGGAAGTCCTTGCAAGTTGCTTGCAGGGATTTTTTGCGTTTAAGACATTGTGTCCCCGGATTGTTTCGGGCAATCCGGGAATACAGGAGGGGAAGTGTTTATCTCCTCCGTCTTATATCTTCACCGCTTTCTCGAACCGTTTCTCAAGACATACGCTGAGGTCGGTGGTGACAAACTGCCCGTTGTGGAAAAGCGTGAATATGGTGGCCGGGGTGGGGGCAGCCTGTGCCTGCTCCAGTGTCTCCAGTTTGATTATTTTCAGCGGGATACCTTTGCTTTGGGCTACATCTGCCAGTGAACCGAGGACGTGGTATTCTGTGTACGGGCAGCGGTTGGTGAAGTAAACGACCAGTCCGTTTTTCTCCTCGCATTCCCCACTTTTCGTGCAGGCCTTGAAAGAGGGCTCGGGCGCATCGGACATCAGTTTCAGAACCAGCAGGCTGAAACCGTTGGGGAGTTTTTCCACCGTCTGGAAACCCTGGCGCAGAAGCCATTTGGTGTCGCTCATGAAATGGAATTTGGATGTACCCGCTACGGTGACCAGTCCTGCTTTTCCCTGCGACCGGGCATCGTCGATGGCGGATTGCAACAGCGCCTTGCCGTGTCCGCATCCCTTGTATTGTCCGGATACCCAGAAACAGTTGATCATCAGATAGCCGGGGGCGTTGACGGGAACCCAGGCCTTTTCGGCGGGGACGTATTCGATGAATACCTTGGCACGTTCGTCGAGGCGGCGGAATACGTATCCGTTGTCGAATTCTTTCCTGAGCCATTCTTTTTTCAGCTCGTAGCCTTCCTTGCATTTTTTGTCGGAGAAGGCGCAACAAATATGTTCCGTTCCGATGTTTTCTTTTGTCAGGGTGATGTATTTTGTTTTCATCATACTATTATTTTATAGGTATATAAATTTAGCTTGTTGCTGTGTCATTGTTTTTTAGGTGTAATGGATGTACTCTTAGCCATCCCGTGTGTCCTCTTTGTTTTTCATAATTTATTCCATGTTTGTGGGATAGGTAATCTGTTCTTTTGCCCGGTTTGTTATCTCCCGGATGAAATCGGTTTTTGCATCGGTGTAGCCGTCGCGATCGTGTTCGTATAGCTTTTGTAGTTTGACCTTTAACTCGCCGTAGGCATTGGCCGTATCGGGATGGGCGAGGAGATAGTCGCGGAAATAAGGTTCGTCCCAATCACCGGAGTATCTTATGTGGAGATGGAAGGCTTGAGCTTTAAATCCTTCGGGCGTATATCCTTTCATAAACATCATGTGGGGAGGCGGGTTGTCGGGTTTGTGGCAATAGATGTAACCTGCTGACTCGATAGTCGGGATGAGGCGGACGGGATCGGTTTTCTGCTGTATCTCCAGCAAAATGTCGATCGTCGGTTTGGCTGTCAGACCGGGGACGGCAGTGCTTCCGATATGATTGATACGGACGATGTTTTCCGCTCCGATGGTTTTTATGAGCAGCTCTTTTTCTGTTTTGTAACGTCCGGGCCACTCCGGGTTATGGGGCGACAGTATAATAGGGAACAGTTGCCAAAGTTCCTCATTGCTCATTTCGTTCAAGTCCTTTTTTTTCATGATGTTCGTTTTTGACAGGTTACTCCGGTTCGTCCGTATCCAGGCAAAAAGGATGGCCGGCGGGGTCGATCAATGTGCGGGAAGTTTTGAAATATTGCTCACCGGCAAGGCGTGCTCCCAGGCTGAGGGCGTGGCGGACGGCTTCTTCGAGGTTGTCCACATAGAAGTCGAGGTGCAGCATCTGCCCTTGTTTCCCTGCCTGCCAGGGCCAGATGGGTGGTTCGTATTCCTCAATTTCCTGGAAGGCGATGACCATACCGGTGGGCGAAGTGATGGCTGACCAACCGTTTGCCTGCGGGTGTGTCCACTCCCAATTCAGAAGCTGGCTGTAAAAACGTGCCATGATACCTGCATCCTTGCAATCGACGACGACATTGATTTTGCTGATTGTAGCTTTCTTTGTTTCCATGTTCCCAAAGATAGAATAAGTTTTTGATTTGTAAGAATGGAGAGGGATAATTCCGCTTTGTGGGAAGAAAGGGCTATCTTTGTGCGATAAAAATAAGCAGAAATTCCGATGTTTAAGAAACTTGTGGCGATAGAGCCTGTAAGCCTGATTCCATCAGCAGAAAAGAAATTGCAAGATTTTGCGAAAGAAGTTATTATGTACGACGATATACCATCCGGCGATGAGGAGGTGGCAAGCCGTATCGGGGATGCGGACGCTGTTTTGTTGAGTTACACCTCGCGGATTGGGAGGGCGGCACTGGAAAAGTGTCCGAACGTCCGGTATATCGGGATGTGTTGCTCGCTTTACTCGCCGGAAAGCGCGAATGTCGATATTCGCTATGCGAACGAACGGGGTATCGTTGTCACCGGTATCCGCGATTATGGCGATGAAGGGGTGGTGGAGTATGTCATCAGCGAACTGGTGCGTTGCCTGCATGGTTTTGAGCAGGAGGCGTGGGACGATATTCCCCGTGAGATTACCGGGATAAAAGTCGGTATCGTAGGACTGGGGAAGTCCGGCGGCATGATAGCGGATGCCTTGAAGTTTTTCGGGGCTGATGTTGCCTATTTCGCCCGGAGCGAGAAAGAGGCGGCACGCGGGAAGGGCTATCGTTTCCTGCCGCTTGGCGAACTGTTGTCGCAGAGCGAAGCCGTTTTCTGTTGCCTGAATAAGAACACCGTCCTGTTGCATGAAGCCGAATTCGGGCAGTTGGGCAATAAAAAGATACTGTTTAACACCGGTTTGTCTCCGGCCTGGGACGAGGCTCCCTTCATGAAATGGCTCGAAGGCGACAATCTCTGCTTCTGCGATACCGCCGGAGCATTGGGAGACAGCCACCTGCTGAACCATCCGCATGTACGTTGCATGCAAGTCTCGACAGGACGTACGCGCCAGGCTTTTGACCGTCTGAGCGAGAAAGTGTTGGCAAACCTTTCAGCCAATTGCAAATAAACAGAGTTGGAATAGGTAGCACGCGGATAATCACTGAAAAGTATTAATTATCAGTGTTTTATTCGCGTGCTCTATGTTTTTATATCGTTTTGACAACCTGGCAGGGATTTCCGACCGCCAGGCTGTTGGAAGGTATTGACCGGGTGACAACGCTTCCGGCACCGATTACGCAGTTATCGCCGATGGTAACGCCGGGCAGTACGATTACTCCGCCACCAATCCAGACATCGTTTCCTATCGCAATAGGCAGCGCTCTTGTACGAAAGAACAGTTCTCCCGAGTTTTCATCCCAGTCTTCCACAAATCTCTCGGACGCACTTACCGGGTGGGTTGCAGTGTAGAGTTGCACGTTGGGAGCTATCAGGACGTTATTTCCTATCGTTATATAATTGTTATCGAGGAAGGTACAGTTCATGTTGATAATCACTTTATCCCCGATAAAGATATGTTTGCCGCATTCGCAGTGGAAGTTTATATTGACTTTCGAGTGTTTTCCGACGCGACCGAATAGCTCATGCAGCAAAGTTGTCCTTGCTTCGCTGTCCGAAATGTCGGTCGAATTGAATTCCGCAAGCAACCGTTTGTTACGGACGATCATATCAAACACTTCTTTATCCAGGCGGTTGCAATATTCTCCCGACAGGAATTTTTGATAGTTGGTTTCCATAATGACTGTTTTTTCGGTAAGGATTGTTTATGAACCTTTTAAAAGACGATGGGTGAGGTGATGTTCAGCAGCGTATTCACTACCGACCAACCGGCTATCTCCGCTGTCGCGCTGTAGACGTCGATTACAGCATGTACCTGGTCGTTTCTGATCTCTACCCGTTGTGTATCGCCTGTAAATCCGGGGGTGGACTGCATTGTGACCTGCATGTTCCCGGGGCCTACCGAAGCCCGTGAGGCGGCAACGGTGACATTGACCTTGGTTGGGAAGAGTTTGATGGCTTCTGTTGCACTTCCGGAGAAGACGGTACGTTGTTCCGTTTGCAACGACTCGTCGTAGACGGGCGTGCCTTTCAGGGCGTTGGGGCCTTTCTCGTTGAAAAACTTCGCGGTGGCGTTTCCCATCAGGGAAGCCGTTCGCAACACATCGAAACCGCCGGTTGCTCCGGAGGCCAGGTAGACGCGCGTGCCGTGTGCCTTGGCTGTTTCCGAGACTTCGAGGTAGAAGTCGTCGTCGGCAAGCGCTCCGATAGAAAGGGTTACGATTGAAGTACCGTTTTTCAGGGTGGGGATAGCCAATTCCCTCATGGCGGCAGGGGAGGCAGCTTCCACCAGGTAATCGGGTTTCAGCGCCAGCAAATCTGCTATGGTTGTACACGCTAGGCAAGGTTTTCCCTGTTCCTGCATCCGGGCGGCCATGCTTTCGGCCTTCGATACCGTACGGGAATAGACACCTACTAAATCATATTCAGGCAAAATGCCTTTGATAACGGCTTCGGCGACGATACCGCCCAGCCGTCCGCATCCGACAATTACTAATTTCTTCATGATGGACAAAGGTACATTTTTTATAGTATCATCCGATATCTGACACCGGTTATAGTTTCTTGATAGAGAAAAACCTTAACTCGGTTACATTTACTCCATTTATAACGATTTTGTTTTTATCCGACAGATTAGATGTTGCTATTTCTTGTGTGAATTTTTCGTTTTCTTGTGCAGATAACTTCTTGCGAGCGATTAAGTCAATGACTCTTATGTGGAGAAATGAGTCACCTATGAGAAAGTTGCTGTCGTATAAAGTTTCTCCTATAACTCGTGCTACATTTCGGAATTCGTTAGTACAATTGGAGAGAATAGATTCGTCAAAATAATCTTCTTCCACTTCCTGGATTGCATTCTCTTTATTGATAATTCTTATTGGAGCATCCGATTGCAACCATTTTTCCCAAAGTAAAGCGTACTCTTTTTTTTGATCATCTGATATGTGCTTAATCTTATCATATAAAACAGCTATATTATCGATAGAACAACATGCTAGCGGCAATATAAACGGATTTTGTTCAAGATGAGGAAATAAAACCTTTATTTCAGTGGTGTCAGCTTCATATAACTGACCTTTGATTAGTGAGCAAGCCATGTAAAAAAAGAGTCGTCCATCAACATCATTTCCATGCCAAACAACGATATTATCGTATTTATCGAAATCATATTTTATGAAGTCCTGTAAAGTTATCAGATGACTATCAGGAAAATGATGTTTCCCAATCAGTTTTTCAAGAGATTGTGATCGTTTTTTCAGTCCTTCATTATTTAAATCTTTAATGGGGGAAAGGGAAGCATGTTTAAGTGTATTTTCAAAAACTAAGACTTTGTCATTGATGCCTGATCTTTTAAAAAATAACTTTATTGTACCTATTCCTGATGGTTCTGAAGCTATATGTAATGTTTTGTCCATGAAATCAGATAAGTTATATATTAATATTTACATATTGTAGTTGTCCGGTAGGCATGCTTTGCTGGTCATTCTCTTGTTTGTCAAGCAGTAAAACTAATATCGAGGAACATCTTTTATCTCCTCGTAATAGTTTTCGATGCCGATTTTCCGTATTTTTTCGTTGATGGAGATGAAACGTTTTTGCAAATGTTCGTCGAACCCGGTTTGTTCGCAGGGGAAAGAGGTACATTGAAAACAAAAATCGACACCCTTCTCACGGAAACAATCCCTGACATGGCAACTTTTGAACAGGGCACATGCCTGTTCGCGGCAACCGTTGCATTTGGCTTCCGAGAAATAATGCAGCATCATTTTGAAACTCTGGTAGTTTTCGAAGACTGGTTCGTCGAGCATGGTGACGAAGCGTTGGGCATAAACATCGAAGTTACCCAGGCTTTTGATGAGTTCGGTGCTGTGTTTCTGTATGTTGCCACCGTTGAAGGCAAAGCAGCCCCCACAGTGAAGTCCGCAAGGGGCGATGTGTTTCTTTATGATCTCGTTAGGTTGCATATGCGTTTATTTTAATCCTTTCTTGAAAAGTATCATCGACAAGGCATCCTTCACCTGTTCTTTTTCGGTGATGACAACGCTCATAGGGATGAGTTTACCACTGGGTTTCGCCCGGTAGAATTCCTCTTTGATGCTTTCCGTAATTTCCATGTCGGCGATACGGTCCAGATGCTTTTCGGTAAAGTAGGAGGTGGTCCTGAAGTAGTTCTGGTAGACAACCAGCCACGCGAGGTTTTTCTTCTTCGACAGGACTTTGCACAACCAAGCTTTCCCGTCGTTGTAATAGTTCCATTCGAGTGTCAGGCCGGCGGCTTCAGCCGATGCGCTGAACGCTTCGAATGCAGGGAAACTAGCCTCCAGAACGTCGGCAAGTACTTCATTAGTGGGGAAGATGTTTTTGTCTTTTAAAATAGGAAGTTCCATAATGTTGTGTATTTCAGTGTGAAAAATAAAGTTTATTTTGTAGGTATATCTTGCAAATCAAAGAGTCAATATCTTATCTCCGTTTTTGAGATATTCGGTTAGCGGAGCTCCCATATATCTGACGGTAACTCCCAGTTTCTCAATTACAGGTTTCACTCCGAACCTTTCGCAGCAGTCCTGGCAGGCTTCGACGGTGACACCCGTTTGAAGCATTTCCAGAATTTCCGTTTGAACCTGTGTGTCTTGGGCGGCTAACTTTACGGAAGCTCCCCAAAGAATCACATTCACTTCCTGCCACCAGCCTCTCTTTTTGGAGTTGAGGGTGTACATGGCTAACATATTGAAAATGGTGTCTTTATTGTCGGTTGTCCAGAGAATATTTAATTTGTCGTTCATGGTAAGATGATTTACTATAGACTTATGCCTGTTCGCAAATGTATATAAAAGAAATAGAACTAAATATTACTTGATGGATAATCTCTGTTTTTTATTAGAGTTATTTCTGAATATTGGAAAAATGTTTTGATATTTGGAAAATAGTGGGTAGCTTTGTTGCAAAGAAGTAATCATGAGAATAATCACATTTGCTACTCTGAGGGAATATTCTAAGAAGCATGCTGACGCAGATGTTCCTTTGAGAGATTGGTACAAAAAGACGGAAAAGAGTGACTGGTCATGCCTGGCAGATATAAAGCAAACGTTCAATAGTGTTGATTATGTGGGTAATGACTGGTTTGTTTTCAATATTAAGGGCAATGAGTATAGATTGGTTGCGATAATCTTGTTTGCCGCCAGGAAGGTTTTCATCCGCTTTATCGGCACACATAAAGAATACGATAAAATAGATTGTTCCAAAATTTAGGATTTTGTATTCGTGAGACACACGTATAAACTGTAAGTAAATTATGGCAAAGATAAAAGATAAAAAACAGTATGATGCGGCCTGTGCAAGAATTGAAGAATTGCTGAAAGTTGTAAGTAATAACACTCCTACGGATGACAAGAATTACCTTGAGTTGGATTTGCTGTCTGATTTAGTCGCTGATTATGAAGAAGAACATTTTCCTGTGGAAACTCCGTTGCTGGTGGACGTTCTTAAACTTCGTATGTATGAAATGAATCTTACTCAAACTAAGCTCTCGGAACTGTTGAGCGTGAGTCCTTCCCGGGTTAGTGAGTATCTTTCCGGTAAATGCGAACCTACGTTGAAAGTAGCCAGAGACATAAGCCGGAAGCTGAATATTGACGCTAATATTGTTTTGGGGGTATAGCTTTTATTATAAGTGTGGAAATAAAATCTGTATTGTAGTTAATTATCCTCCTCCTCCTGACATACTGTTGTCACCCCCGCCCCATACCTTTGCCCCATAGTTCGAGTATAAACATTAAAAAGCTACGAAGATGGAATTAAAATTGTATTATTTAGGAGAGGTTTCCGGGATGACGAAAGAGCAGGTGGAAGAAGCCGAAAAGTTTATCAAGGGATTTGAATACGGCATCATCGCCACCTGCAATGCCGAGACAGGCCCGCGTCTTTCGGCCTTGAACAACCTGGCTGGACAAACATTGCAGCAACTCCATTTCGCGACAGAAGCCACCACGCAGAAATTAGCGAACCTCCGTCAGGATCCGCGCTGCGAAGTGATGTACGCTACGTTGGAAGGCGGCCAGATGCAGATTGCGGGTAAGGCCGAGATTGTCACCGACGTGGAATTGAAGCGCGAACTTTGGCAAGACTGGATGAACGAATACTCCCCCGAAGGCCCTACCGGCGACGGCATTTGCATCATCCGCCTGATCCCCCAATCAATCCGGGCGATGATTTGCTAATCGTTCGACAGATACCCGGAAAGTTGATATCTTTGTAAAAAAATCAACTGAAGAAACACGTACAATGAACCGTCTGGAACGAATATCCGCTATCCTGGTCAAGCTGCAATCCCGCCCTGTTGTCACGGCAAGCGAGATTGCGGAGCAGTTCGGAGTAAGTCTCCGGACGGTCTATCGCGACATACGTGCGCTTGAAGAGTCCGGCATCCCTGTCGGTGGCGAGGCCGGGGTAGGGTATTCGCTGGTGGACGGTTTCAAGTTGCCGCCCCTGATGTTCAATACCGAGGAGGCTCTCTCTTTCCTGGTGGCGGAGAAACTTGTCAGCCATCAGACCGATGGCGATACCTACGGACTGTTCCGCAGTGGCATGGATAAGATACGTGCAGTACTGAAAACAGCCGAAAAAGATATCCTTCACCATTTCGACCAGTACATCCGGATTTCGGGGAGTTACAGCGCACCGCCTGCCATCCCCGGAAATGTCCTTCAGCCGCTTCTGAAAGGCTTGTTGAATAAGAAGCAATTACTGATGACCTACCGTGCCGGCTATAACCACCAGGTCACCGAACGGACGGTCGAGCCTCAGGGCATGTTTTTCTCGAGAGGCATCTGGTATGTCCTCTCCTGGTGCAAGTTGAGGAGGGATTACCGTACTTTCCACCTGGGAAGGATTGTCCATCTATCTTTGACCGAAAACGATTTTGAGGAAGCACATCCTCCGCTGAACGAACTGATAGAACAAGTCTATTATTCCGAAGTCGATATCGAGGTGAAACTTCGTGTCCACCGCGATGTCGCACGCGATACGGAAGTCTCCAAGTACACTTACGGACTTTACGACGAGCAACCCGACGGAGAGTATTACCTCCAGAAATACCAGACCTATTCGCTCGAAGCATTCGGTCGCTGGTATCTCTCCATTGCCGACCGCTCCGAGATTATCGGGCCGCCCGAACTCAAAACGGTCGTCAGGGAGTTGATTGCGAAAATCAAGCTGTAACGCCGTCCTTCCGGCGATTTACTGCCCGGCAGTCTGCCGGTTCGTCAGTATCTCGTCCATGTTTCCGACCGCCCAGTTTACAAGGGCCTCGATATGTGGCATCAGAGTTGTGCCCAGTTCCGTGAGGCAGTATTCCACGCGGGGCGGCACTTCGGGGTATACTTTGCGGTGCACCAGGCCGTCGGCCTCCAAAGTCCGGAGCGTGACGGTCAGCATCCGCTGTGAAATATCGTCGATGGTCTTGTGAATGTCGCTGAAACGCATCGTGCCGTTCACGCTCAAAGTAGTCAGGACAAGCATCGACCATTTGTCGCCCAGCCGGCTGAGTACGTCCCTTACCGGACAATTTCCTGTGGGGTGAAAATTTTTCATTTTTTTCCTTTTTCTATCAAACTGAAATTCAATAATAGTTACCTCTGTGTAAGTAGCTTATCCCGGAGTGCGTTCTTGTTTGTTTCGCACGGAACGTCTACATTTGCTGCACAAAGGTAATAAACTTACGAAAGGTAACTATTGTTTCACTTAATAATTACAATTATGTCAAAAAGAGTAGCAGTTTTAGCAGTAAATCCGGTAAACGGATCAGGTTTGTTCCAGTATCTGGAAGCATTTTTTGAAAATAGAATTTCTTATAAGGTATTTGCTGTTGCCGAAACGACAGAGATTAAGACTAATTCGGGTATTAAGCTGACGGTGGACGATGTGGTAGCCAACCTGAAAGGGCATGAGGACGAGTTTGACGCTTTAGTGTTCGGTTGTGGGGATGCCGTTCCTGTGTTCAGCGAAAACGCCGGAAAGCAGTACAACCAGGATATGCTGGCTGTCATCAAAGCCTTTGGTGATAAAGGAAAGATGATGATAGGCCATTGTGCAGCTGCGTTGATGTTTGAAATTGCAGGTGTTGCGAAAGGCAAGAAAGTAGCCGTACATCCGCTGGCAAAACCCGCCATCCAATCCGGACTGGCCACCGACGAAAAATCTGAAATAGACGGAAACTTCTACACCGCCCAGTGCGAAAATGCCATCTGGACGATGCTGCCGAAGGTGGTTGAGGCACTGAAATAAGAATAGTTTTTATATTGTCCCTCAATTTGGGGGACAATTCTGTTTCTTTCCGAACCGAAACCCTCTTTCCGCAATATACACCCCGCTCAGGATAAACACTGAACCGATCAGGGCAACGACCGTGATAATTTCATCAATCACGATGGCCGAAGTGATCAGCGTCACCAGCGGAACGATATAGATATAATTTGCCGTACGGAACGGCCCCAGCTCTTTTACCGCCGTGTTCCACATGATGTAGCAAAGCATCGATGCTATCACTCCCAGAAACAGCAGGTTAGCTGCCACTACCGGGTTGAGGAGAATAGTGGTATTTGTATTCAACGGATGAATCAGAAACATCGGTGTCAGCGTGACAAGCCCGTAGAAAAACACTTTCCGCGTAATCAGCAATGTCGGATAACGGTTCCCCATCTGTTTCAGTATCAGGCAGTAAAACGCCCACATCAATGCGGCAATTAGCGTAAGCATATCTCCCAGCGGATTGATTTTCAGCAGGAAACTACCATTGAACACCACAAACGCTACGCCGATCAAGGCCATGACCGAGCCATATATCAGGTTTGGCTTTATCTTTTCCTGCCGATAGAAAAGCAACGAAAGAAATGCCGTCAGGATAGGAGCTGTACAGATAATCAGCGACACATTCGAGGCCAGCGTGATGCCTAAAGCCGTGTTTTCAGTAATAAAATAGATTGATCCCCCACAAAGTCCGGCGGCAACGAACATAAGCTCGTCTTTCTTACTCCGGGCAAACAACACCTTCGGCGAGATAAACCAGATACATATATAAGCCAGCGCGAAACGGTAAAAGAGGATGTCGACCGGCGAAAGCCCGTGGTGGATCAGTACTTTTGTCGATACGAATGTAGTACCCCAGATAATAACCGTTATGATCGCGATCAGGTGATACCAGTAAGTCAGATTTGTTTTTGCCATGTTGTCGGTAAATTTCTATTAATAATTCAGGAAAATCGTACTGCAAATATATGTATTTAGTAAATCAGTTCTGATGATTTGTTGAAAATAAGGAATTATTCCTATATTTGGAGTGAATACAGGACGTTGTATGTTTTAGGAATAACTTTGATAACGAAAATAGGAAAAAATACTATGGCTTTACTGGATCAGATTGATATTAAGATTTTACAAGCGTTGCAGAATAATGCAAAAGTGAACATGAAAGAGTTGTCGGCGGAACTGAATATCTCGAAAACTCCTGTTTACGAACGGGTGAAGCGGCTGGAGGAAGAGGGGTATATCAGGAATTATGTTGCGCTGGTGGATAATAAGAAGGTAGGACTTCCGCTGGTGGTCTTCTGCAATGTTTCGCTGGCGGTGCACAACGATGAGCATATCCAACGTTTCAAAGCAGAGATACAGGAGATTGATGAGGTGATGGAATGTTATTCGATCGGCGGCATCTACGATTTTTTTCTAAAGGTAGTTGTTAAAGACCTGGCCGCATACGACCAGTTTGTCTTTAACAAACTAACCAAAGTAAATGGCATCGTAAAGATGCAGAGTTCCTTCGTGTTGAACGAGATTAAGCATACGACCGCCCTGAAGGTTGTGCCGGGGGAGTGACATTGATAATTTGCTGTTTTTACCAAGAAAAGAGTTTGAATAGAATCCATGATAGCATAACTATGGCTATGATAGCAGCTAAAGCAAATAGTTTTATTCGTGAAATGTAGGTTTGTTCGTTTTTTTCACGTTCTTTCAATTGTTGGTTGATCTTTTCATATTCTTCGACACTGATGTCTGGGATATGGGAAGAATATTTGGTACGCATATCTTTTCCCTTCCCGCGAAGCTGGCTGAGCTTTTCGCGATCTTCCTTATTTCTTCGTATCATATCGAAAACATGGCCGGCAAAACTCATAAGCTTATAATTAAGGATGAATATTCAACTGCATAACAAAGAACGGAAAAAAATAGGTCAAGACCATAAATGTTATGCAAATTATTGTGTATTTATTTGTAATTGACAAAATGTAATAAAATATATTGCTTATTAAGCATAAGGATTTTATTATTCGATTATTTGTGACGAGTGTGCTGGTTTAAATCTATCTTACAGAATGCTTGTGGATACAAAAATTAACAGTTGCTTCCCGATAAATGCTTTTTCATTTCGTTTTAAAGGAATTTGAACTTCGTTTAAAACGAACAAAAAACTTGTTTAAAACGAAATGGAGGTTTGTTTTAAATAGGATAATGGTTAATAAGTGTTTAATTGAGTCTTCCTGGAAGTAGTTTTGTGCTAAAATCGTATGTTGAATAACATTTTTATTTTCTGTAGCATAGTAAATAAGCATTGCAAATAGATTGACAAATTTGCTTCGTATGGGAGATCTTATTGCTTGAGTGATTCGTTCTATTCTTTTTTAGTCTTATAATGTCACTTTATTGGGCTTTATCTGAATGAAGTGTTATTTGTTAAGTCGCGGACAGTTGCATGAAAAAAGATAGGTATTGATTAGTCTACGTACAGCCCCTTTAAGAATGGGGTGAATTGACAGTTTGCTAAATACGGGAAGGCTGTTAAGAGATGGCAAAGATACTGGCACAGGTCGCCGGGCAGTATGAATAAAACAAGTTAAACGCCTGATGTGTTACTTATATATACAGGTGTTTATCTGTAGGATGTAATTACTGTTTAATTATCTGATGATGATGAAAATGCGGCTTAGTTCTGCTTCTTATATAGTCTTTCTTGTTATGCTGTTTGTCTTTTCTGCGGATATGACGGCCTCTGTCTTACCACGGGTGGGCGAAGGTGATTCTCTTGTCCGAAAATCCATTTACCCTCCTTCTGCCACGCGCAAAAGCGATTTGTATAATAAGCTGTGGGGCGAGCATTACCGCACACTTTATTCTCTCCCTATTACCGTTCCCGCCGTTACCTTGCAATCGCTGTGGGGAGGGGTGAAGGTGGTTGAACAGGCTGCCGATTTTCAAGGATTATTGCTTGAAAACAACCAGCAACAACTCTGTCTTTTGAAGCCGTTAGGCGGATATACCACATTTATCGAGTCGAAATTCTTCCAGGAAGTCTATAACAAGAAGGTATTTAAAAATACTTACCTGGATCAGTTTATCGGGGATGCCTATACGATAATCAATCCCTATACCTTTATTTCCGCCGATTATCTGGCACGCTCGTCGGGGTTGAGTTCAAACAATTCGCGGATATTTTACCTGCCGGAACATTCGACCCGTGATACGGTTGCCAACGGGACGTCTATCGAAAATAAGCTGGTTAGCGTTATCGATGTACCGGATTTCAATACCCGTCCGAATATTCTCCTGACGGAAGAATTGCTGGATACCATACAGGCTAACAAGAATTTTCAGGTGGATCAGGAACTTTATATCCGCGAACGCCTGCTGGATATGCTGATAGGCGACTGGAATAAAATACCCGAAAACTGGAACTGGCTGGGCCGCTCCGAAGGAGACAGCATCCTCTATGCCCCGATAGTCATAGACCGTAACCACGCTTTTACGAAGGTAGACGGCGTTTTGTTCAAACAAATGCTTCGTGTGCTGGGATTGGGTTTCATTGTCAATTACGACGCTTCCCCGAAAAGCGTCCGGAAAGAGAATACGTTGGGCTTTGCTTTGGATATGGCGCTGGCTTCTCAAAGCGACGTTTCCGTATGGACCGGACAGGCGCGATTTATCCGGCAGACGCTTACCGACTCTATCATCGACGGGGCTTTTTCAAGGCTTCCAAAAGGAATAGAAGACAAAGAAATTAAACGGATTACCCAGATAATAAAGGAAAGGCGGGAAAATTTGGAAGAGATAGCAAAAACTTATTTTGCTTCGTTGCAACAAACTCCGGTGCTGACGGGAACCAACCGTTCGGATCGTTTCGTGATCGACCGCCATAACCCGGACAGTCTGTTCATACAGATGTACGACCAACAGACCGGACAACGGGTGTTCGACCGGAAATACAGCCGGAAAAAGACAAAAGAGATCTGGCTCTACGGCCTGGAGGGTGACGACCGTTTCGAAGTAAGTGGCAGGGCAAACAAGGAGGTGCCTGTTTTCCTGATTGCCGGGAAAGGAAAGAATACCTACCGGATGGAACCGGGTCACCACATACGTGTTTATGAATATGAGTCGGGGAAGGCAGCCCTCGATACCGTGCCCCATGTCAAAAAGGTATTTTCGGATATCCCTGAGATTCATCAGTACGATTATAATAAGATAAAGCATCATAAGATGTCTTTCACTCCCTGGGGAATTTACGACTCGGACAAGGGATTCAGTCTCGGAACCTTCTTTACCTATACGATGTATGGTTTCAAGCGTTCACCCTTTACCTACCAGCACCGTATCGGGTACAACTATATACAAGGCTTTGTCTATCAGGGAATTTTTCCGTCTTATGACGGGAAGAAATCGTTTAATATAGATGCAACGATCAGCTCGCGGAGGAACTTTTACAATTTCTTCGGCTTCGGAAACAATACGGAGGGCTATAAGGATGCGAAGAAGAACTATAACCGCGTGCATATCCGCCAGTTCAAATTATCGCCTTCCTTCCACCTGGATTTCAGCGAAAAGAAGAGGTTGGTCGTGCAAGCCTCCTGGGAAATGTTTAAAGCCAAGGAGACCAACGACCGTTTCATTAACCAGTTTTACCCCGAGGATCATCGTATCTTCAAAACCAACCTGTTTATCGACCTCGGACTTTCCTTCCATACGGAAAAAGAGATCTGTTCCTTCATCCCAAAACTGGGAGGGACGCTTACCGGAGGTTGGAAGATGAACCTGAAAGATGCAAGCCGTAATTTCCCTTACGCCGAAGCATCGGTGGAACTGGATGTAAAAATAACCGACCGCCTTACCTGGGCTACGATGGCGAAAACCCAGCAGCTTTTCAATAATAAGTATGAGTTTTACCAAGCAGCATCCACCGAATTGCGCGGTTACAGGGACAACCGTTTCATCGGAAAGCAATCTTTTTACCAGTATTCGGACATCCGGCTGGATATGGGGAAGTTGAAGAATCCGTTTACCCCCCTGAAGTATGGTGTCTTTGCCGGGTTCGATTACGGGCGTGTCTGGTTTCCCGGCGAGCAATCCAAAAGATGGCATACGTCCTATGGTGGAGGTATCTGGCTGACGTTGATTAATAAGATTACGACGAAATATTCCTGCTTCGGTTCGACCGATAGTTTCCGTTTTATGTTTGAGTTGGGGTTGGGTTTCTGATCTTCCCGGATTGTTTTTCCGGAGATATGCCTAAACAAACCCATTTGCCGGTTGTTTATTAAATAGTACATAAAATTAAAACAACTTAGGTAATGGATGCTAATAGTGAAAAGAAAATCAAGGTTCTTCCCAATGGACCTTATGAAGTGATCGGGGATATTCCCCTGAACCAATTGCGTTATGTAAACGACCGTAAAGGCGCTTCCACCGGTTATAAGGAAATACAGAAGTATGCTCCGGAAGGCGTATATCATCTGTGCCGTTGTGGCGGTTCGCATAACAAACCGTTCTGCGACGGGACGCATAAGAAAAACGGCTTTAAAGGAGATACGACCGCCAGCCATGACACATACGATGAAATGTCTGTCCTCTACGAAGGGAAGGTGATCGATATGCTGGACGCCGAAAGCCTTTGCGCCGTGGCCCGTTTCTGTGATACCCACGGTACGTCCTGGGAACAAGTGGAAGAGGGCGACTCGGCCGAAACGATTGAAATCGTGAAACAGCAATGTGCCAACTGTCCCAGCGGACGTCTCACTGCCGTCACGAAAGACGGAAAACGTATCGAACCGGAACTGCCCGAAGGCATCAGTATCCTCGAAGACGTGGCTCTCAGCGTTCACGGCCCTATCTGGGTGAAAGGCGGCATCCCGATAGAAGATGAACACGGACGGGTTTATCCTGTCCGCAACCGTGTCACTTTGTGCCGTTGCGGTTTATCGCAGAATAAACCGTTCTGCGACGGAAAACACATGCGTAACCAGGGAGAACTGGACGATTAAAAAATAGCTGCCGACGTTTTTCCGAAAAGGATACATGCTTTTTACCAAGAGGGTGCATGCTTTTCGGAAAAACGTCGGCAGCAATCTTTCGACCGATACCTACCGGTTAAATTTTTCCTTTGATAAACTGATTGCCGATCCAGTACGTTGCCTGTTCAGCCGTGAACTTCAGAATGCAATACTCCGGATCGTCCACCCCTTTGGGAAAGTGTTCATAGAACCAATCCACCCAGAGGGCTTTCTTTTCTTCCACATCGCTTACCACTTCGATTGTGCCGGTCAGCGTAACACTGTCGTGTCCTTCGTAGAAAGCGACTCCGGCTTTCGGGTTTTTGATAAAATCTTTTGTCTTCTCCGAGCTTGTTCCCGTTGAGAACCAGATCGTATCGATCCCTTCCGTTTTAATCTTCGACAGGACGACCGGACGCGGACAACCCCGTTCGTTGATGGAGGCAAGGGTTAAGACTTCGCATTTATTTAGCAAATCGATTGCTTGTTGTTTGATTTTTTCCATGTTCTGATGTATTAATTTCGTTCGGCAAACATAAAGGAAACTTCCCGCTTCCTGTTGTAAAAAATCGACTTTCTTTATTCTATGTAAGTAAGCGGATCGTCTTCCGGTATCGGCAAAGCCATGAAAGCGGAGGGGTTACTCCCCGATAACTTCCTGAATTCCTTGATGAAATGGGACGGATCGTAATAGCCGCAGTCGATAGCCAATTGCTGCATATCTTCCCCCTTCATCTGTCTTAATACGCGGGTTGCATACCGGAACTTGGTGATTCTGCTGAACTCTTTGGGAGTATAGCCGGTGATGTGTTTGAACTTGCGCTCGAAATGCCGTTGGCCGATGTACAATTTGTCCGTCAATTGCTGTATGGGCAGCATCCCGTTTGCCCGGACGATCAGATCGGTAGCCCGGATGATCTGCGGGTCTACCGGCTGGAGTCCCGGCAGACGGGCGATAAGATGTCTATCTATTATATGTATGCGTTCCTGTAAAGACTCCTTTTCGCACAACATTTCTGCAAAATGATCGTCGAACAGGACATTCAACTCGGATGCATTGACCCTCGTGTCGGTAAACTCGCCTAAAGGCATCCGGGCAAAAGCCGCCAGTCCGCAGGGGGAGAAGCGGACACCCATCATATGAAGGCGGGTAGAGCGGGTCACCAGCTCCGAGTAAACCCGCATCGGACCGACAAAATAGAAACGGTAAGGCTGCATCAGCATCTCTCCGTTCAGGGGTTGCGACGGTTCCCCGATAGAAAAGATAAAGTCTGTGCAGCCGTCGGGTAGTATCTTATAGTGCATATCGTATTCGGTTTCACCCTTGAACTCCCAGTATTTGTCAATATAGGGGGCAAGCAGTTGGCATGGAGGATATTCCTGATACATAACGGTCTACACGGTTTTATAGGTTTCGCCGGATACTCAATCCTTTTTCCAGCGTTTCAGTTGGGGGAAATAATACTGCATTCCCGCCAGGGCTTCCTCTTTGGTGTAGCTTTCACCGTTTTCATGTTTGAAGGAGTCTGAATATTGGAGGCAAATCTGGATCATTTCTTCCATCGTTACATCCTGAGTGAATTTACCGTCTTTGAAACAGAAAGCACAATATTCGTTGTTCTTACTTCCGTCCTGGTTGGTTCCATAATCCGTATCAGAAACTAGCGGCATACCGCAACTTTGGCAATAAATAGGGTCCATACTCTTAAATTTATTTATAAGATTCTTAAATTAGGACAAATATAGAATTATTTTTCAGATTTAAAATAATACCTTTGGAGACTTTAAATTTTATAGACCATGGTAAATAGAAGAAATTTCCTGAAAAGTGCTTCTTTTCTAACTCTTGGAGGGTTAGTAGCCGGAAAGGCAGAAGCGTTACAGGCAGCCACTCCCGTTCGTACGGAAACGACAGCCAAAAAAAGTATCGGTTTGCAGATTTATTCTTTAGGAGGCGAGTTAACCAAAGATGTTCCTGCCGGAATGAAACAACTTAAACAGATGGGTTATTCTACCCTTGAACTGGCAGGTTACAATAATGGCAAGATCAATGGTGTCGATATGATGGAATTCAAGAAGATGGCAGAAGATGCCGGATTGAAGATCACCAGTTCCCATGTGAATCCTCCGACAGGCGAGTACACGCCGGATACCCGCAATACAATTATGGAATATTGGAAAAAGACGGCAGACGATCATGCCAAGTTAGGTGTGAAATATCTGGTTCAGCCCGGACAACCACGCACCCGTAGTGTGGAAGAGGTTGCTTATGTTTGCGATGTATTCAATGAAGCTGGAAAGATTGTCAAAGCAGCTGGTATTCCGTTCGGTTATCATAATCATGATTTTGAGTTTGCCAAAGTTGTTCCGGGAGGTACGGGAGCTGTCTTTGGTCGCCATAATAAAGGCGAAAAAATCTATGATCTTTTTTTGAAAGACACGGATCCTGATCTGGTATTTTTTGAAATGGATGTGTACTGGACGGTGATCGGGCAGAATGATCCGGTGGAATATATGAAGAAATATCCGGATCGTATTAAACTGTTGCATATTAAAGATCGCGCCATTTTGGGACAATCCGGCTTCATGAACTTTGAAATGATTTTCAAACAGGCGTATCAGATTGGAGTGAAAGAATATTACGTGGAACTGGAAGGTATGCCGGATGGTCGTACCCAGTTTGCTGGGGTGAAAGGCTGTGCTGATTATCTGTTGAAAGCAAAGTTTGTAAAGTAAGTAAAGTCTTAATTATATATAAGGTACGCATGAAAGCCAGTCTGTTACAGGACTGGCTTTTTTGTCGGGATATAACTTCGGTCATCTGCCCGTTTGTTAAGGACTACCCGGCAGTCAGTGCCGTAAACCCTTTAGATGCTTCTCTTTTTATCATATTCCTTATTCGTATCACAGCTGTGAAACAGAGGAAATCCAACTGTGATACAAACGGAATCCATCTGTGAAACAAAAGGAACACAGTTGTGATATGCAATAGGAGTGTGGTGTGGAAAAATTCCCCATTTCCCCATTGATTCCCCACCACACTTCTGCGGTAGAGTAAAATTGGAAATGTCGTAAAATGATCTTTTATTATCTGACAACTAGTTTGTTAGTGATTGTTTTTCTATTCCTCGCTGTTTTTGGCACGTCATTTGCAGTGTAAGTAGGTGTTAGGGAAACAAACAAGTTTCCTTCTATGAATATGATGATGAAGTTTAGAATTTAGAATAAGTGTAAGTATCTATCTCCCGATATTGTTTTCTAATATGTATTAGATTAGCAAAAACTTATCGATTGATAAAAGCCGTTCCGCCTGAGAAGGTAGAACGGCTTCTTTTATTTTATAGTTGCAGGGAGTTGGATAACTTTTCAAGCCATGCAGGCAGCATGTTCAGGTGGTTGATGCGCTCTTCTATATAAGAAGGGGCGAACAGGTTTATTTGTAAATCCTTGCATTTCTCCCGCAGGTTGTCTTCTACCGGGTAATAACTGGCTAAAACGGCTAAAGAAATATCTCCGCCATATGTTTCGCGCACCGCATCAATCTTATAAATATCATTTTGGGTGACCTGTCCTGATTTACATTCGATAAAGATTAGTTTCTGTTGGTTGTTCAGCAGTACATCTACTTCATTCTTTGTCCTTGGATTGTTTCCCTCTGTCTGAAACAGGACGCTTTGCCATACCTCTGGGCTGTTGGGACGTTTTTGGCTCCATGATCTGACTGTATGTGCTACCAGTGTTTCCCACCAGCGTCCTTTGAAAAACAGCATGCAGGCGTTCGGTGTCGTTAGCCTGAGCAACACACGGTTCTGTTGGGCAACAAGAAAAGTACCTTGCCTCTGTTTGAAACGTAGTCCGTTTTTAAAAACACGTGATGCCGGAAGGCGTGACAGCTCCCTGTTACAGAAGATGTTGAAGAACTTCTGTATCATGGTGTGCTCTTTCGGATATTGTTCGATGAACTGTTTGATCAGGCCGGAAGCCTGCACGTCAGTATCACTCAAGTGTTTGGCGTCCTGATATTCTGTCAGGATATTTCCGCTCAGTCCCAGTATCTCCTTGTTATCCAGTTGGCTTTGCATCGGGTATTTCTCAAAGCTGTCCAGTCGGATCAGTTCGCCTAATTGTGACAGATAAAAAGCTGGGACGCTGTATTCTTTTGCGATGGTGAAAGCTGCGAATGCCATTACTTTGGTACCTTCCGACAGGTTGTAGGCAAATTCGGCGGAAGGATACGTTTGGTGTATTTTGCGGCAAACGTTACGGACATGTTCTCCGTCGTATGGTTCGGTCCGGTATAATGTCCGGCGAATGCCGTCAGGAAGGAGCGGAAATAGGGGAGCTGCCACCTCTTTTGTTTCATTCGTGCAAAGCAAATGCACATGGTCGGGGCCGAATTCTTTGATTCCGTGATAAACGGAGGTTATATCTTTGCCAAGTAATATGATCTGATGTTTCATGTTTTAAATCATGTATTAATTAAGGTTCTAAATGTAGTATTAATTTCGATATAATTCATATCTTCGTTGCCTAATCAATCGCTGTATATATAGCAAATGGAAATTTTTATTATTATCGGCCTTATCTTGTTGAACGGAATTTTGTCTATGTCTGAAATTGCTCTGGTGTCTGCCCGCAAGGCCCGGCTGGAACTGGATGCAAAAAGAGGTAATAAATCAGCGCAAACAGCCTTGAAGCTGGCTGGAGAACCCGACCGGTTTTTATCAACTATCCAGATCGGAATTACGCTAATCGGCATCCTGACCGGTTTGTATTCAGGAGAGGCGTTTGCCTATAACCTGGCAGAAGTGGTGCGTCATGTGCCTGTGCTGGAGCCTTATGCATTGGGAGTATCTAAAACAATAATCGTTATAATTGTGACTTACCTGACTTTGATTATGGGTGAACTTGTTCCGAAGCGTATCGGTATGGGGTATGCCGAACGGGTTTCTATGTTGGTTGCTAAACCGATGTACTTTTTATCGAAGCTGGCTTTGCCTTTTGTCTGGTTATTGTCGAAGAGCACTTCCCTTGTTATAAAAATTACCGGAATTAAAGCAAACGAAGAAAATAAAGTAACGGAAGAGGAGATCAAGGCAATCGTCAAAGAAGGCTTTGACGGCGGTGAAGTGCAGGAAGTGGAACAGGATATCGTAGAACGTGTGTTCAACCTGGGAGACCGAAATGTCGGTTCGATCATGACACACCGGAGCGATCTGGTATGGCTGGATGTCACCGACAGTATCGAGAAGATCCGTGAAAAGGTACAGGAAAATCTGTTTAATATATATCCGGTAGCATCCGAGAAGTTTGATAATATCAAAGGTGTTGTTTATCTGAAAGACCTGTTCGGCCGGATTGACGAACCTGACTTTTCGTTGGAAGAGGTGATACGCCCCGCCCAATACCTTCCCGAGAACCAGAGTGTGTATAATGCTTTGGAACAGTTTAAGGAAGCACGTGTTAAATATGGTATTGTTACGGATGAATTTGGAGGAATCCAGGGTATTGTAACATTGAAAGATATTATGGAAGGGTTGATCGGACAGGTTCCGGAAGTGGGAGAGGAGGCCGAGATCGTGCAGCGTGCCGATGGTTCCTGGTTGGTCGACGGACAGTATAACTTCTATGACTTTCTGGAGTATTTCGATATGGAAGATCTGTATGCCGAACACGATTATAATACATTGAGTGGTCTGATCCTGGAAATTCTTGAACGCGTTCCGAAGACCGGTGAGACGCTGACCTGGCTGACCTTTGAATTTGAGATCGTAGATATGGACGGTGCACGTATTGATAAGGTGCTGGTGAAGAAGATCGATTGATAATCTTTGTACGAAGATTAAATAGTGGAAGGATTCAATACCTATATAGATCTGCTGGATTGTTCCGGGCTAACAGGCTTCTTCTATAAGAAGGGTGAAAAACGTATTCTCAAAAGAAAAGAGTTTTTTCTTCGTCAGAATGATAGTTCACTTTATGCAGGCTATGTTGAAAAAGGGGCCTTCCGCCTCACTCGTATTGGCGACAATGGTAAAGAGGCGGTGGTTGGATATTCGTTTGAGAAAGAATTTATTTGCGACTATTCCTCTTTTCTTAAAAGGACAACCTCTGTCGTTAATATTCAGGCTACAACAGAGAGTGTTGTATATGTCGTTTCGTTATCTGATTATTTGGAATATTTAAATACAGGACCAGAGGAACAACGTTTTAGGCATAAAGCAGCTGAGGCTTTGTTTGAAATGGTATATATGAGGTTGTTAGAAAGTTATTGCGACACTCCCGAACAGCGTTATGTCAAATTAATGCAGCGTTGTCCCAACCTGAAAGAGAAGGTTCCGCTAAAAGAAATTGCTTCTTTTCTGGGTGTAACCCCTGAAACCGTAAGCCATATACGAAAAAAACTGTCATACCCGGAAAAGTCTTGAAGCAATTCAAGGCTTTTCTTGTTTATAATGCCTAATATTGCATCTTCGAGGATGAGGAAATCAAATGATCTGTGGAGATGAAGACTTTAAATTACCTGTTGATACTTATAGCGATAGCTGCTATTGCTGTTAGTTTTATCGTTATTGAAACTGATAACAAACTGATAGCTTTATCGACAGCTTCCGTTTGTATAGCTGCTTTATTCGATAGAGGAATATATCGTATTCCCTTCTTGATAGTGGCCTTAATGTTATTAGCTGCGAGTTCTATGCATGCAGGTTATGCAATTTGATGAATATGGTTAATGGGTTGACTGTAATATTGTTAGTGCTGCTCTTGGATATAGCTGTGATCTGGAGTGTAATTCATTCTGTCCGGCAGCAGAAGTATAAATTGCTGTATATCCTGATTATCCTTCTTATTCCTATATTGGGAGTTGCAATTTATTATTTAATTAAAAAGTAGTATTAATATGAAAGCATCTAAACTTATTATGTTGCTCCTTGCCTTGCATTGTATATCATATTGTAACGCACAAACGATAGAAAGAGAAAATGGCTGGTATTATATAATGGAAGGGAGGAAAGACAGTATCTCGAAAGAATCAATTATAACAGTCAAAGATTTTGCCTTTCTAAGATTGGATTCTTTCTCATACTCGGATAATAGAATGATGTATATGATTGTAGGGACTATAAACCAATCCCTAGTGAGTCGATGGGCAGACGCTACGGAAAGATCTATCGGCAAACGAATTTGTTTTGTTTTTGACAATAAAGTTATCACAGATCCGCAGGTAAATGCACGGATAGAAAGTGGTACTTTCTCTATTTCTACTTATAAAGGGTATGATCTGAAAACTATGTTTCGGCGAATCAGGGAAGAAATGGATGTAGAAGAGGAAAGAATTCACTGTTTGGAAAAAGGCGACTTAACCGATATCTTTGGATATAAGAAACTGGAAAGAGCTTTATTTGAGGAATTACAAAAGCCAAACTTTAGTAGTTGTGCCGAAGATTATATGAAATCTGAAGCATATCTGAATTATAAGACTTTCATTGGTAAAAATCCGGACTATATTGAGAGGCTGTTTCAAAGTTTTCTGTTCAAAAGTAGTCCTCAAGGATTGTATGGTTATTTGATAGACGACATAATAAAAGAGAAATATCCCGATGCTCCAAGTATCAGAGGGAATTTTAGAGAAGGGACAGGCAGCAAAGATTATGATATACTGACCTTAGAAGATTATCAAAAAACAATCAGGAAATTAATGGATATTGAGAGAAGCAAGAACAAAAGCGAGCTATCCCGTTAGGGCTTCAGCCGGACCGGCAAAACTCTTATGCGAAGCTGGTTTGAAAAGCTCCCTTCTTTTGTAATCAAAATAAGGGACTTTTGTATTCAAAACATATATGTTTTAATGACGAAACATATATGCTTTGAAAAAGCCTTCAGTATAGTTTTTTTCCCCTTACAATTCTTTGATCTTATGGAGCACCTCCATTTTTCCGAAGAGGATCAGCTTGTCATTGGCTTCCAGCACCAGATCATCGGTCAGTGGGTCGACCACATAGTATTCTGTTTGTTTCAATCCGATCAGGTTTCGTACTTCTTTGGCTCGTTCTACTCCGACCAGGCGGATACCGAAGTTCGTTTGGAAGTCGATCGTCTTTAGCGTCTGTCCGACTAAAGCTCCCGGTGTCTTTATTTTATACAAATGATGTGTTTCCGTTACCTGATACCAACGCTGGAACAGGTCGCCCAGTAAACTCTGGGAGGCATAGGTTGCTGCATAATCCTGTTCCGGACGAATGATTTCCGATACACCGATCGAGCGGATCACCGTTTCATGAATGGGAGAGATCGAACGGACGATCAACCTGCTTGCATCCAGGCTCTTCAATAAGGCGACAGTCTGTACCGACGTTCCGAAATTCTTGCCATAAGTAACGAAGATGGCATCCATTTCGCTCAACGGCAGTGTATTTAGTGCATCCCTGTCAGTCGTATCGAGGCTGACGGAGCCGGAGATCGTTTGTTTTACGGCCTCCACTTTATGCAGGTTCAGATCGACACCTATCACTTCGTCGCCGATACGGGTGAGATTTTCCGCGATGGCGCGTCCCAGATTTCCTAATCCTATAACCAGAAATTTCATAAGGCATTACATATTACATTAATATATTTTCCTGGGGATATGTGTAATCCCTCTTTTTGTACTCTCTCATAAAGCTGACCATGAATGTCAGTACCCCGATACGTCCGATTAACATCGTACAGATGATAATCAACTTCCCGGCCATGGAAAGCATAGGGGTGAAGTTCAGGCTCGATCCCACCGTACTCAAAGCCGAAACAACTTCGAATGTAAGTGTAAACACCGGTGTCCCTTCTTCCGTATAAGACAATATCCAGACAGCCAGCGAGGCAAAGATAAAATAGAAGACAATCGTTGCGAAAGCCCGGCGGATAGTGGCGGGAGATATCTCGCGTTTACGAACTTCAACCTTTTCCTTTTCACGGGAAACATTCAATGCTGTGGCAATAGCTACAAAAACGGTCGTTACTTTTAAACCGCCACCGGTCGACATCGGAGCCGCCCCGATAACCATCAGGATAAGGGTCAGCATCAGTGTTACCGGACGAAGCGCATCCATATTTGCCACGGTGAAACCGGCCGTTCGGGGTGTCACGGCACCGAGCAGCGAATCAGCCAGCTTCCCTTTCAGAGGCAGGTCGGCCAACGTATTATTCATCTCAAAGAGGAAATAAAAGAACATGCCTCCGACGATCAGGACCAGCGTACTTATTACTACTATATATGTATGGATATTGATGATACGGGGTGTATGGATATAATGTTTCTGTTGTCCGATAGCTATCATAAAAGTGTTAACGATGAAATGCCTTAGCAATTTCAGATAATTGAAAACGATCGGGAATCCCAGGCCACCGAAGATAATTAATAGGGAAATCCATACATGCAGATTGTAGTTGTGGGCCACTATCGGATCACACATATTGCCGCTCAGTGTGGAAATACCGGCATTACAGAAGGCGGAAACCGCATGGAAGATAGCGAAGAAGATGTTATCCTGCGTAGTGGCTCCCGGCAACACTCCTCTGATATCCATATATATAAAGTAGGCCCCGATTCCTTCGATAAAGAAAGTAACGAACAGAATATTCAGGATAACGCGGAACAACCCACCGATACGGTCTTCGTTCAGCATATCTTTCAGAACCAGTTTGCTGGTGAAAGAAGAATGCCCCATGAAAGAAAGGGCAAAGAAACTGGTAAAAGTCATTACTCCGATTCCGCCGATTTGTATCAGGATCATAATGATAACGTGCCCGATATGTGTAAAAGTAGTCGCTACGTCAACCGTAGTCAGTCCCGTTACACAGACAGAGGTCGTTGCCGTGAACAACGCATCGACAAAATGAATCGGGCGGGTTGTCGCGTTCGGCAGCATCAGCAATCCGGCTCCGATCAGGATCACAAATATGAAACTCAGCAGGAACAGCAGTGACGGCTTGATACGTGTTTGCATAAGCGTGAAAGTCTGCCGTGACAGATGGATCATACTGAGCAATAGCATCAGCGTATAGACAAACAACGGCTTCGACAGGAAATCGAGGTATGGCAGTGACTGCTGAATCACCTCTCTGAAAAATACCTTTGCCGACAAAACGGCAAACAGCAGGAAGTAAATGCCGATATCCAGATATAAGAGCTTTTCCTGTATGATCTCACCGAACCGGACGATGTAGCGTAGCGTGATACCGATAAAAAATGCCAGTAAAATATAAATACGGCTCAGATATAAATGGTGTATGGTTTCGCTTGTCTGCTGGAACCCGAACTGGTAGATCAGTACGAATAAGGAAGCGATAGATGCCAGAAGAATGAGGCCTTCCGCGAATATATTCAGGATGCCTTTCATGTTCGCCCAGTACATCCGGCATGTGAACTGTATATGTTTTATGTCCATTTTCAAGTATAATCTGTGGCAAAAGTATTAATAAAAGTAGTTGGAGGACAGAATAGTTCAGAAAGTTTAGATAAAGCATGTTAAAAAGAGAAAGATCAACGGTTTATCTCAATATTGTTTTGTTTACATTATGGGGAATAAATGTTATTGTATGAGGTAAGATAGTAAATTGTCAGATAAATAAGCTGTTATAAATATTGAAAAAATTATTCTGTGTGTTTTGTATATTGGATAAATGTTTATATTTGCAACTGTTTAACGTAATATTATGGAAACACATATGGAAAATAACAAGATGCTTTACTCGCATGTGTCTGTTGATTGCGTGCTGCTGGGCGTAAACGAAGATAAACTATGCGTGCTGCTTATAGAACGGCAAATGGACAATAGCGATGAGAAACGTTACAAGCTTCCCGGAAGTCTGATTTTTGAAAATGAAGATCTGGATACGGCAGCTCATCGTGTATTTAATGAGGCTACAGGTTTGAAACGCGTTCCTTTAAAACAATTCCGCAGTTTTGGCTCTCCCTCGCGTACAAAAAACAAAGATGATATGCAGTGGCTGGAAAACGCCATGAAGCTGAAGATCGAACGGATCGTAACCGTAGCTTATCTGGCATTGAGTAAGATCGGACGGAAGTCGAACCCGACCAATAAATATAATTCACTGGCCTGGTTTCCTGTCGATGCACTGCCTTCTTTGCCGTTCGACCATAAAGAAATCATCGAGGCCGCTGTGGAGGAAATACGTGAGTGGGTTGAAAAGGAACCATCCATCATTTTCGATTACCTGCCTTTGAAATTTACAGCCTATCAGTTGCGTCGTACGTACGAGATCATATATAATAAGGAAATGGATGTCCGTAACTTCCATAAGAAAATGGGGTCGCTGGAATATATCGTACAGACCGACGAGATCGAAACAGGAGTTGCCCACCGTGCCGCCCGCTATTATCGTTTCGACAAAGTGAAGTATAATAAGTTGCATTCGAAATTTAATAAGAATTAATCAGTAAAGATATGTATTTGTTAGGTTGTGACATAGGTAGTTCTTCTGTGAAGGCCTCGATTGTAGATGCCAGTTCGGGATTAACTATCGGGGCGGATTTCTATCCGAAAGAGGAAGCGCCTATTAAAGCTATAAAACCCGGTTGGGCGGAACAGGAACCGGATGATTGGTGGAAGTATCTGAAAGTAGCCATTAAAGGAGCGATTGCGAAAGCCGGTATTCAGGGAACCGATATCAAAGCGATCGGTATCTCTTACCAGATGCACGGACTTGTGCTGGTCGATAAGAAGATGGAAGTGCTGCGTCCTTCTATCATCTGGTGTGACAGCCGTGCCGTACCTTATGGAGACCGTGCGTTTAAAAATATAGGGGAGAAGCAATGCTTGTCCCACCTGTTGAATTCGCCGGGTAACTTTACCGCCTCCAAACTTGCCTGGGTAAAAGAGTTTGAACCGGAGTTATTCCGTTCCGTTCATAAGTTCATGCTGCCGGGTGATTTTATCGCCATGCGGATGACAGGGGATATCGTAACAACCGTATCCGGTTTGTCGGAAGGTATCTTCTGGGACTTTAAGAACGAACAGGTTTCTGAAGACCTGATGAACTATTTCGGATTCAGCAACGACCTGATACCTGAGATACGTCCGACATTCGGTTTGCAGGGGGAACTGCTCGGTTCCGTTGCAACAGAACTGGGGTTGAAGAAGGGGACACCTGTGACTTACCGTGCCGGTGACCAGCCAAACAATGCTTTGTCGCTGAACGTATTGAATCCGGGTGAGATTGCTGCAACTGGTGGTACTTCCGGTGTGGTGTATGGTGTAAACGGAAAAGTGAATTTCGATACCTTGTCGCGGGTAAATACCTTTGCCCATGTAAACCATTCTGCGGATCAGACAAGGTTGGGCGTATTACTTTGTATTAACGGGGTAGGCATTCTGAATTCCTGGGTGAAGAAGAATGTGGCGCCCGAAGGAATCAGTTATCCGGAGTTGAACGAACTGGCCGCCGGTATCCCTGTCGGATCGGAAGGACTGTCCATTCTGCCGTTTGGTAATGGTGCTGAACGTATGTTGCAGAATAAGCAGATCGATTGTTCGATACACGGCCTGAATTTTAATATTCATAGCAAAGCCCATATTACCCGTGCCGCACAGGAGGGCATCGTGTTCTCTTTCAAATACGGAATGGATATTATGAACGAGATGGGAATCGATATAGATGTAATCCGTGCCGGTAGTGCCAATATGTTCCTGAGCCCGGTCTTCCGTGATACTTTGTCGGGTGTGACCGGAACGGTGATCGAGCTGTTCGATACAAACGGTGCCGTAGGTGCTGCCAAGGGAGCCGGTATCGGTGCCAGTATCTATCAGTCGGCCGAGGAAGCATTTGCCTCCTTGAAGAAGATAGATGTGATTGAACCCGACGGCCTGAAGGCGGATAAATATTGTGCAGCTTACAGCATATGGAAAGAACGGCTGGATAAGCTGATGTGTGAGAATAACATACCAATGTAATATAAATCATTAAAACAATTAATTTCATGGACTTTTATAAAGGTGAAAAAGAATTCTTCCCGGGAATAGGAAAGATTCAGTTTGAAGGACGCGATTCAAAGAATCCGATGGCATTTCATTATTATGATGAAAACAAGGTGGTAATGGGTAAAACATTGAAAGACCATCTTCGTTTTGCGATGGCTTACTGGCATACATTATGTGCCGAAGGCGGTGACCAGTTTGGCGGAGGAACAAAATCATTCCCCTGGAATGCAGCTTCCGACCCGATCAGCCGTGCCAAATATAAGATGGATGCAGCTTTCGAATTCATGACTAAATGTAGCATTCCTTATTACTGTTTCCACGATGTGGATGTGGTGGACGAAGCTCCTACACTGGTTCAGTTTGAGAAAGACTTGCAGACAATGGTGGAACATGCCAAAGGCTTGCAACAGGCAACCGGAAAGAAACTGTTATGGTCTACCGCCAACGTATTCAGTAACAAACGTTATATGAACGGTGCTGCAACCAATCCTTACTTCCCTGCACTGGCTTGTGCCGGAACACAGATTAAGAATGCTATCGACGCTTGTATCGCTTTAGGTGGCGAGAACTATGTATTCTGGGGTGGTCGTGAAGGTTATATGACTTTGCTGAATACAGATATGAAACGTGAAAAAGACCATCTGGCTATGATGCTTACCATGGCACGTGACTATGGCCGCAAGAATGGTTTCAAAGGCACGTTCCTGATCGAACCGAAACCGATGGAACCGACAAAACATCAGTACGACGTAGACTCGGAAACAGTGATCGGCTTCCTGCGCCACTATGGCCTGGATAAAGATTTCGCTTTGAATATCGAGGTGAACCACGCTACGCTGGCCGGACATACATTCGAACACGAATTGCAGGCTGCTGTGGATGCCGGCATGTTGTGCAGTATCGATGCAAACCGCGGCGACTATCAGAATGGCTGGGATACCGACCAGTTCCCGATGGATATTTACGAACTGACTCAGGCATGGCTGGTCATCCTTCAGGGTGGCGGTCTGACAACCGGAGGAACAAACTTCGACGCAAAGACCCGTCGTAACTCGACAGACCTGGATGATATCTTCCTGGCTCATATCGGTGGTATGGATGCGTTTGCCCGTGCTCTGATGTGTGCAGCCGCTATTATAGAACAGTCTGATTACACCAAGATGCGTGCCGAACGTTATGCCAGCTTCGATGGTGGCGACGGTAAAGCCTTTGAAGACGGTAAACTTACCCTGGAAGACCTGCGTACGATCGCTCTCCGCGACGGAGAACCGAAACAGATCAGCGGTAAGCAGGAGTTATATGAGATGATTCTCAATTTATATATATAATTAGTTACAAGGAGTAACTCTTTCCCCTCTGGAGAGGGGATTAAGGGGTGTGTTAAATTTAGTCTTATAACTGGCATTAACACACCCCCTCTCCAGAGGGGAAAAGTTACTCTTAATCTGGTAAACATGAAAAACAACAACAGTTATATTTTTGGTATTACCCTCGTTGCTACCCTCGGAGGGTTATTATTCGGATATGACACGGCAGTTATCTCCGGAACAGTAGAATCACTACGGAAATTTTTTATTGAACCTTACGGGTTACCGCTCGACCAGGCCAATTCGCTGGAAGGGTTTGTTGTCAGCAGTGCGCTGATCGGTTGTATCCTGGGTGCCTCTTTTGCCGGGTGGGTCAGCCAGCGTTACGGACGTAAGCCGACGTTGATCGTGGCGTCTATTCTTTTCTTGCTTTCGGCTATCGGTTCGGCCTGGCCCGAATTCGGTCTGGGATTACCTGGAAGCGGAGATCATACTTACATGTATTTATTTGTGGCTTACCGTATTCTTGGCGGTATCGGGGTCGGTCTGGCTTCGATGGTTTCGCCGATGTACATTGCCGAGGTTGCCCCGGCAGACCGTCGTGGTAACCTGGTTTCGTGGAACCAGTTTGCAATCATCTTCGGTATGCTGGTCGTTTATTTTGTGAATTACACGATTGCGTTGCAGGGCGATGCTTCCTGGTTGCACACGGTTGGATGGAGATGGATGTTCGCTTCTGAAATTATTCCTGCCGTATTCTTCTTTACCCTGCTGATGTTTGTTCCTGAAACGCCCCGTTACCTGGTGATGCGCGGAAAGACGGAAAAGGCATTGACCATTCTCGACCGCCTGATGGGAAAAGACGAAGCGGCGAAAGAACTGGTCGACATAAAAGAAAGTTTCAAGGAAAAGGCGCCCTCCATGCGTCCTTACTTCCGTTTTATGGGAGCATGGCTCGTTTTATTCCTGTTGGCCTACGGAGCTTTGGAGTTGGCGGGAAATACAAGTGCCCTGGAGATTGCCTTGATCGGCAGTTTCTTCGTTTCGCTGGCGTTCCCGATTCGTTCCTACGGTGTACTTATTATTATGGTAGGTATCCTGTTGTCCGGATTCCAGCAGTTTGTCGGTATCAACGTAGTGCTTTATTATGCACCGGAGATATTTAAGACGATGGGAGCTGCTACCGATGCCGCTTTGTTGCAGCAGATTGTGGTAGGGGCCGTGAACCTGTCGTTCACTGTGCTGGCAATCTTTACGGTCGATAAGTTCGGCCGCCGTCCGTTGATGATTATCGGTGCGTTGGTGATGGCTGTTTCCATGATTATCCTGGGAACAACATTCTATACACACTCTGTCGGCATAGGCTCGTTGGTTTGTATGCTGGTGTATACAGCCGGTTTCGCTATGTCATGGGGACCTGTCTGCTGGGTGTTGCTGGCTGAGATATTCCCGAACTCGATCCGTTCGACGGTGATGAGTATTGCCGTTGCCGGACAGTGGATTGCCAACTTCCTCGTATCGTGGACTTTCCCGATGCTTGACAAGAACCAGTACCTGACGGAAACGTTTAATCACGGTGTCGCTTACTGGATTTACGGCCTGATGGGTATCTTGGCCGCTGCCTTTATCTGGAAATTCGTTCCCGAAACGAAAGGTAAGACATTGGAACAGATGGAACAATACTGGAAAAGGTAATAATAGAATGATTGATTTTCCGGCCTTCCATGTTTGTGCCTAACTAAAAAACCTTATATTTGCATTTCCAGTTAATCTTAAAAGAGAACGGAATGCATACAAGTAAAGCAATACATATACTAATTGGTATCGGCCTTTTACTTTCTGTTGCCCTCGGAGCAGCAGAGAGTAAGGCCGATACTCTTTTTCAGGATCATTTCGCTTCCGATCTGCGTTATATCCCTGAAATGCAGTCCCGTGCAGCCGACAGCATCTATCTTCCGGAAAACAACGAAACGAAAATCCCCGATCGCGATAGCCTCCTGGCTCTTTGTGCAAAAGTCGGCTACGAAGCGATAGCGGATCAGATGCAACGCTATTACGAAGAAGCCATCGACGGCATCCCCGAAGATGCCGACCGCCATGCTGAATTTCTTCGGATGCGCGAAACAGTCGAACGGATCGGAGGGAGCATTCTCCGGCGCGAACTGGAATACGGCGAAGCCATTGCCCTTCCTGACAACACACCTGAGAAGCGTAATAAGAAAGTAGCCACTTTCTACGCCCTTGTCGATAAATGTGTTGCCCGCAACGATCCCTCTATGGAAATGAGAGCGCTTATCTATATTTTCCGTAAACTGTATTTACATGAACAATATTACGCCGCTTTCCTCTGTGCCGAACGTATCGCCAAACGCCTGGAAGTGGTCGGCGGTGATATCGATCCCGCGGAAGAGAAAAACATCTGGTACGACCTGGGTCGTCTTTATTTCGACTTTCGCGATTACGAGAACGCTATCCCTTACTTGAAAGCGGCTTTGCAGGATACCCCTGTTCCCCGTTATTACAATCTCTATAATCTTCAGGCACGCAACGCACTGGGGCTTTATTACCGTAGTATCGGCGAACCGGATACTTCCGACTACTATTTTCGCTCCATGCTCGAATGTAAAGACCGTGTCAAGCTGCGTCCCATGTTCGACTGCATCGCCTTGAGCAACCTGGCCTCCAACTATCGCAAACGTGGTTTGTACCGCGAAGCGTTGGAACTGCACAAAGGCGCCTTACCCTTTTCGCAGGCGGAGGGCGATCATAGCTTTACCTCGGGTATCTATGTCGGGCTGGCGGATTGTTATCTGGAAACAGGCAAGCCCGATAGTTGCAAGGCCATGATCGACAGTGCCCTTTACCATATCGAACAATGGCACTGGGTGATGTCGTACCGTTCGTGCGACCTTTATCCGGTGATGGCTCGCTATTATGCCCGCATCGGCGACCGGGAGCGTTCGATCGCTTATATGGACTCGACTACGGTGGCAAACCGTCGGCAGGACGAAAAATACAGTGGACTTCTGGTTCTCCGTGCCAAACAGGAGTTGTTCGAGTCGGAGCGTGCCCGTAAGGAGGCGCAGCTCGTTACCTTCCGGCACGTTTCGGTCAGTATGGGTGTGACGGCGGGTATTATCTTTATCGCCCTGCTTATCATCTCCGTTCTTTACCGGAAAAAGCATCAGGCTTACCGCAGGCTGGTTGCCCGTAGCCGCGAATGGGCGGAGCAGGTCCCGGCTGTCGTGCCTCCGGCAGAGGCAGATGCTACCGACAGGACCCTGATGGAAAATCTCGGCCGCCTGACCGACGAAGAGCATATCTACCTCGACCCGGATCTCGATCTCGAAACCCTGTCGCAACGCATGGGTGTTCACCGTAACATGATCTCGAAAGCTGTAAATACCGTCCACGGCAAACCATTCTCCGCATATATCAACGAATGCCGCGTTCGTCAGGCCATCCTGCTGCTTTCCGATCCGGCCAACGACAACCTTTCGCTCGAAACCATCGCCTTCGACTCCGGCTTCTCCACCCGCCAAACCTTCTACCGCGCCTTCAAGGCACAAACAGGACTTAGCCCGGCTTCTTTCAGGAAGAATAGGGGGTAGGGAGGAAATTATTGTTTGATAAGTTTTTCAATAGCATCTATGAAAGACACTGCCTGAGGATACAGAAAATCAATATCTTCTGAAGTGTAGTTAACAAAATCTTCGTAGTCGCTGTTCTGCCGTTTATTGAAAATATCAGTATAAAACTTGCTTAATTCACGTGGTAACAGGCCTGGAAGTACAAATTCCTTACTCAGTATATGACGAACGCCATTGTGTGTATGTGCTTCATAATACGATCCCTTCTTTCATTACATTATAATAAAACATAGACCGTGCTTTGAGTTCTTCCCATTTTTTACGGGTGACAACCATCGGGTTGATCATTACCCCGGTATTGAATTCTACATCATAAAGAGGATAAGTAATTTCCCGTTCCTCTTTTAGTGTCAGACTCTCTTTATCGACCAGGATTAACAGATCGATATCACTGTCGGAACGTGCATCGCCACGCGCTTCGCTTCCGTATAGGATGGCAGTCGCAGTCGGGGCAATACGATGTATAATCTCTTTCAACGTTTTTACTACTTCAGGTCGTTTCATCTGTAACTCCTTTCTTTAATTTTGATTCTTAATATTTCTCTTTCTGCTCGCGTTTCTCTTATTCTACCACCACCCACCGCTCGATATTCCGCATCTCATTGCTGAAGTTGATACCGATCTTGAACAGCTTGCGCGGGTCGGAGGCGAAGGGGAGGGCATAATTCTTTTCGTTGATCTGCCGGAGAGCTTCCTCGGCGGTTCCCTCGAATTTGAACTCCATTACATAGATGAACTTGTCCGTTTGCAGCAGCAGGTCGATACGCCCTTGCGAAGTATGGTATTCCGCCTTTACATAGAAACCGATCAGCTTGTAGACGATGAACAGCACGTTCTGGTAATGCAGTTCCAGGTCGCGCACCAACTCGTAAGGCGTGTCGGCAAAGAAGGATTGCAGGCGGAGGAAGAAAGCGTCGTAATCGCCGCTACGCACTTCGCGAACGAATTTGGTGATATGGAAAGCAACGTTCACCTTGTCGGTATCGGTGTAGAAAGGCAATAGGAACTTCATAAACCCTTCATCCACTTCGCGGTTGGGGAAACCCAGGTAGTACGTGCCGAACTCGCGGTCGTAGTCCTTGATCGTCAGGTAGCCGCTCTGGTAAATCACCGGTATCGGGTTGGTCGAGGAAGAGTCGATGCTGTTGAGCGTATCTTCGTCGGTTTCCACATTCTCCATGTTGTGGAGGTCGTAATTATGCATTTTCAGCAGCTCCACCAGATAGGTCGGCGTGCCGGTTTCAAACCAGTAGTTGCCGAATTTGCGTTTGGCAAAAGTGTTCAGCAGGCTGAAAGGATTGTAGATGCCAATGGAGTTTTCCACAAAATGATAGCCGTCGTAGCACTCTTTCAGTTCGGAGCATACTTCATCGTAAGTCATGCCTTGTGCCTGTGCCAACTTGTTGATACCCTCTTCAAAGTTGTCGTGCAACTCCTGTTCGGTGATGCCGCAGAGCGCAACGTATTCATCCCACATCGACAGGTCGTTCAGGTTATTGAGTGCGCTGAACACGCTTATCTTACCGAACTTGGTGACGCCCGTTAAGAAAGCGAATTTGATGCTCCCGTCCATCGTTTTGATCACGGAATAAAAAGCCTGCAAGATGCTGCGGAACGACTTTTGCAATTCTTCATTGCCGATAGCCTGCAACATCGGTTTGTCGTATTCGTCGACCAGGATAGCCACGCGATGTCCTGTTTGTTCATGGGCACGTCGGATGATACCTTTGAAGCGAAGCGGCAGGGACGTTTCCGAAGGTTCCGTTCCGTAGATTCTTTCCCAGTAGCAGAGCGTGTCATTCAGTATATTTTCGAGGCTTTCCGGGTCTTCATACTTTTCGGTGTTCAGATCCAGATGCAACACCGGCCGTTTCACCCAGTCTTTTTCCAGCTTTTCTACCGCCAGCCCTTCGAACAGTTCGCGCTTGCCTTCGAAGTAGGCTTCGAGGGTGGAGATCAGCAGGCTTTTGCCGAAACGGCGCGGGCGGCTGAGGAAGTAGTAACTGCCACGATCTACCAACTGATACATTAAAGCCGTTTTGTCGACATAGATATATCCGTCTTTGCGGAGTTTCTCGAAGTTCTGTATTCCAATAGGATATTTTACGCTCATGATCTTTGACGGGTTTTTAGGATTTCACAGTTACAAAGATACATTTTCCCCTCGTAATCCCCTTCAGTCTTCCCGCATATTCTTCCCCCGGCACGTTTTTTCCCCCACTATTTTGTCGCATTTTGCAAAATGTTACAACATTCTCCCCCTTTTTCTTCACCTTGCGGCATAAAAATAAAGCACATGATAGGAATGCAACACATCGATGAGAGGAATACCGCCGTGCCCGACTGGTTCGTCGGTTATTACGATTCAGGGTATTTTTGGGTAGGTGTGGCGGTGCTGAGCCTGCTGACGGTCGTGCTGATCGTGCTGGCGTGCCGGCTCTATTACGAGATGAAAGAAGCGCAACGCATCCTCGACGAACACGAAAAGGAATAAACAAACAGAATGATCGCTAGTAATAATATTTAAAAACAGATTACCATGGCAACAAAAAAGTACGTGTGGAAATTCGACCTCGAAGAGTACCTGATGACAAAAGACGTGAAGGAAGACTTCGCCGCTAAGGTGAAACCCATCCAAACTTTCTACATGGCCGATGTGGCGCGTTTGATCGCTGAAGAACGCACCGAATACCGCATCGACACGATCGTGAACATCACCAAGCTCGTGGAAGCGAAAATCCGCCAGCTTGCCTGTGGCAACAACATTGTAGTAACCGACAACGTGCAGTATTCACCCGGCATCCTCGGCCTCTTCCTCGGAAAGACAGGCGTGGTAGACCCGGCGAAGAATAAGGCAGTTATCAACATGATCGCCACTGCCGCCCTGCGTGCCGAAACGGATCAGGTGGCGCTCGAATTTTCGGGTGTCGTGCGCGACATGGGCGGCGCCAACATCAGCCTGGTGAAAGACGTGACCACGGGCAAGACCGACGGAACCGTCACCCCCGGCGGCATCCTCGACGTCACAGGCTCGAAGATACGCAGTGTCAATGCCGACGGCACGGGGCTGGGCTTGCTCACGCTGGTCAACACCGCCGACCTGAGCGTGGCCGCCACCATCACGCTGCTGGCTATCAACGATCCCAAACGACTGATGTTCAACATCCCTGCCGACCTGGCCAAGGGCAGCTACCAGCTTACGCTCGAAACCTGGTTCAGCACCAACAGCACCCAGCTCAAGCAATCGCGTACCCTTACGTATGCCATTCCGCTGGTGGTGGGCGGCACGAGCGGCGGCGGCGGTGACGACCGTCCGGAGATCGAGTAAACCTCTTTCGCAGGGCAAGGATCTGTTCGATGCCGTCGAACCGTCCCTTTCGATGCTGTCGAAGCGTCCCTTTCGATGGCGTCGAACCGACCGCTTCGATGGCATCGAACAAGCCGCTTCGATTTCACCCGACAGGCAAACGGCTCTTCCGGCATTCACAAACAATCTAAAATAATATCACTTATGAAACATGTTACATCTTATTTATTTCTGATTATAGCCTTCCTGCTTCTCGGAGTAAACGGGGCGGCGGCACAAAAGGAGGAGTGTCCTTTCACGGTTACCGATAAGATTGATGCTAATATTTCCTACGATAAAGAAAATAAAGTACTTTCCATTGAAGGTAGTGGTAACGTAACCATTGAGGGGGATGGAACTTCTACCGGCTGGGGGATTGAAATAGAACCTCAAAGCATCCATTTCCAAGTGACAATAAAAAACCTGAGTATCGAAAGAAAAGGGGTGCCTCTGAAAATAAAGGGGGAGTCTAACTGTTCTATCACAATAGAAGGAACGAACCGGTTTGTTTCGACAGGCTCGTCGGGAACTGCCGGGATAGAGGTCAAAGGCTCTCTCTCCTTACGAGGAAGCGGCTCCCTGACTGCCATAGGGGCAGAAGGAACCGACGGTACTCCCGGAGGAGCAGGGATCGGTGGTGGAGCATATCTGAACATATATGGTGGCATCATCCATGCCAAAGGCGGGGCAGGTGCGGCCGGTATCTCCTCCGGTAATACTTCCATCGGAGGAAACGCCTTTGTCATAGCCATCGACGGGACGGATGATGATGAGGTCATTGCGACGACTACCCAGATAGAGAATCATACGAAAGGCCTGTTTATCCGGGGCGAGAAAGAGTCCGATGGCTCCATCGTGTGGGCCTCTTCCGCCCTGGTAGGCAACGTCGCATTGGAGAGCAACGCCGAAATCCCCGATTGGGCGGAGGTCACTATTGCCGACAACCAGTCATTGACTGTTCCCGACGGCTTTACCCTTACCAACAACGGAACCCTTACCAACAACGGAACCCTTACCAACAACGGAACAATTACCAACAACGGCACCCTTAGCTTCGGCGAGTACGGAAAATTGAACGGTTCGCTGGAACAGATTAATAATAACGGGGGAGGGGAGATGGTTTGTGATGTTGAGGTAATAATAAATCGTTCTGGTTTGCCTTTAGCGGATATTCAAGGCTTAAATCTTTATAATAATACGCAAGAAGAAAAGTATGATTTGAACGAAGAAAGACTTGGGCTTTATAATTTATCTTCCCTTCCAGTCACTTCCGACGATTATGAGTTACGTATAGGAAACTATCCGGTCGGCCAAAAGATTACGATTCCTCTCGGAGGTATAGTGACTGTACAGATTATCAAACTGTATTTTAAGATCGAGGATGCTAAACTTGTTAAAGTATTTAGAGTTCCGGATCAGCCTGTCCCTCCATACGAACCGGAAATCACCAAACCCGGACATACCCTCAAATGGTATAAAGATGAACAGTATTCAATTCCAATGACCGATGCCGATTGGGAAAACACAGAGAATGATTTAGATGGGCAAATAATCTACGGCCGCTGGGAATCCGACACTCCCCCCGAGCCGGTAGATCCCGAGCCGGTAGAGCCTGATCCTCCCTACGTCCCCATCTACTACTCCGTCTACCTCCCGCAGGTAGAAGGCGCCGCGACCGACCCCGGCCCCGGCGAGTACGACGTAGAATCGTGGAGCACCTTCCGCTTCTACCTCACGCTCGACACGGCCTACAGCCAGTCGCAGCCCATCGTAACGACCGACCGCGGCGAAACGCTCGTGCCCCGCACCTCCGACGGAGCCTACCTCGTTAAATACGTGCGCACCGACGTGGAAATCTACATCGACGGCATCGAGAAGAACAACCCGGTAGCCAACGAGCCGATCCGTGCCGCCGACGACCTGCCGCAGATCTGGACGGAACGCTCCCTGCTCTGCGTGCAGACCGCCACCGCCGAAGACGTCCGCGTCGTAACCGCCTCCGGCAGCCTGGCCCTGACATTCTGTTCAGTCCCGGGACTGAATCGTCGGCAATTGCCGACGGGCTTCTATATCGTGCAAGTGGGTAAAACCGTGCGTAAGGTGATAGTGAGGTAGGGGAATCGGTTACCATCGGTCGCAATAAAGAATGATTCACATTTCACCCGGCAGGCAAACTGCTCTTCCGGTATTTACAAACAATCTAAAATAATATCATTTATGAAACATCTTACATCTTATATATTTCTGATTATAGCCTTCCTGCTGCTTGGAGTAAACGGGGCGGCGGCACAAGAAAAAGACTGTCCTTTTAAGGTTGCCGTTGTAGGGGATAATACTGATATTTCCTACGATAATAAAGTACTTTCCATTAGAAGTAGTGATAAGGTAACCATTACGGGAGATGGAAGTCTTACCGACTGGGGAATTGAAATAGAATCTCGAGGCCGTCTGGTGGTGACAATAGAAGACCTGAATATCGAAAGAGAAGGGGTGCCTCTGAAAATAAAGAGGAGGGTTAACTTTTCTATCATAATAGAAGGAACGAACCGGTTTGTTTCGAAAGGCTCGTCGGGAACTGCCGGGATAGAGGTCGAATCCTCTATCTCCTTACGAGGGGGCGGTTCCCTGACTGCCATAGGGGCAAATGGAGATGGCAAAACTCCCGGAGGAGCAGGGATCGGTGGTGATGGAGGATCCCTGATCATAGAGGGTGGCATCATCCATGCCGAAGGCGGGGCAGGTGCGCCCGGTATCGGTAGTGATGGAACATCCCTGATCATACAAGGTGGCATCATCCATGCCAAAGGCGGGGCAGGTGCACCCGGTATCGGTGTAAGCGATCCTAAAAAGGACATGACGATTCAGATCTTTGGAGGCACGGTAACCGCCATCGGCAAAAATACGGCTCCCGGCATAGATGGCGGTGCCTCCTCCAATTATCCTTCCATCGCAGGAAACGCCTTTGTCATAGCCATCGACGGGACGGATGACAAGGGCGAAAACCCTGCGACTACCCAGATAAATAATCATACGAACGGCCTGTTTATCCTGGGGCAGCAACAGCCCGATAACTCCATCGTGTGGGACTCTTCCGCCCTGGTAGGCGACGTCACATTGGAGAGCAACGCCGAAATCCCCGATTGGGCAGAGGTCACTATTGCCGACGGCCAAACCTTTACCATCGCCGATGGCATCACCCTCGTCAACAACGGCACTCTCACCAACAATGGCGCCTTCACGAACAACGGCACGTTAAGCGGCACCGTTGCTGGTGTAGGTTCCCTTAATATAGGGGGGAAAGAGGGGTTCGATGTATTTAATACCGATGGTGGTGCAACTTTTAGCTATAATGGCACGGAGGAAGTGCTTACCATTAGCAGAAGTGGCTACGTCTTAATCAGAGGCAGAAATAAGGATAAAGCTGTCGGATGCGGGATTGTAATTGAGCAGAGTGCGAGCATCCGTCTGACTCTTGAAGACTTGAATATTAAAGCTGATAAAGCTTTTGTGTATGGGGATGAAAGTCCCGGGGTTTCGAGGGGGTATTCTCTTGTCTTGCAAGGAACAAATAGACTAACGTCTATCAATGGGCCTGGGATGAACTTATATATTGAAGTGAACTTTAGGGGCACCGGCTCCCTGACAGTTACAGGAGGAAACGGTCATGCCGGTATAAAGGCTCCCTCTTTGTCTTTTTTTCTTGAAAACAATGTCTTCGTTGTCGCCATCGGTGGCAAAGATGCAGCAAGCGGTATCGAGATACGTAACAAGTTCTACCACAATAGAGGCCTCTTTATCCACGGTACGCAAGAGGATGACGGCAGCTTCTCGGAGCAATACTCCAAACTGGTAGGCAGCGACTTTACCCTGGGCGGCGACGCCGAAATCCCCGATGGGGCAACGGTCACTATTGACGAAGGCCAAACCTTTACCATCGACGCGGGTGTAACTCTTACGAATAACGGTACTATCGAAAACAACGGCATTATCCGTAACAAAGGAACCCTTAAAGGCAAGCCCGTCGAGGGGACGGGTAAATTGTATAATGTCATCACCTTTAATGCCAACTATTCGGCATCCCCTGTTCTTGTTGAAAAAGATTTCCTTCAAGGCGACGCACTCCCTAGCGATATCTTTACCCGTTCGGGCTACACCTTCCAGGGTTGGTACGACGCTCCCGATGGCGGAACAAAAGTAGAAACCGTCACCGAGCCGCAAACGCTCTATGCCCGGTGGAAAGCAGTGCCAGTGCCCGAACCCGACCCCGAACCTGCCCCAACGATCTACTACACAGTCACCTTACCCTTTGTGGAGGGCGCCGCGACCGACCCTGTGGCAGGCGATTACGACGTAGAATCGTGGAGCACCTTCCGCTTCTACCTCACGCTCGATTCGGCCTATAGCGAGTCGCAGCCCATCGTAACGACCGACCGCGGCGAAACGCTCGTGCCCCGCACCTCCGACGGAGCCTACCTCGTTAAATACGTGCGCACCGACGTGGAAGTCTATATCGACGGTATCGAGAAGAACAACCCGGTAGCCAACGAGCCGATCCGCACCGCCGCCCCCGAGCCGGAGATATGGAGCGAAGACGCCTGCCTCTGCATCCGCCTGCCCGAAGGTCTGCCGACGTCGCCCGTCCGCATCTTTACGGCGGAAGGCCGCCTGCTCGACAGCTTCCGTTCAACCCCGGGGTTGAACCGTCGGCAATTGCCGACGGGGATCTATATCGTACAGGTGGGGGCGACGGTGCGAAAAGTGGCAATACTCTAAAAGAATATATTTATTAATCTTGCCCGTCAAGAAAGGAGGATATACGAAAACGGGCCAATTGGATAGAATAGTTTTATTAATAACTTAAATTTTAGAAATCATGAGTCAAGGAGCATATTTGGAATTTGCTAACAGAGCATTCGACAAAGTTGATGTAACTGTTGATTTTTGTAATAAAAAAGACTGGGAACATGGGAAATACCCTCAATGGGAAAATCCTGTGTTGACCGAGAAGTGTTATTTGAGTAGTACTCGACTGGAAATGGCGAGTGGAAAAGTTCATGGATATTTCAGAGTAACTATCACGATTGATGGCAAGAGTGAAAACTTTGGTTCAAAGGAATTCGATTTGAACGATGCTACTAATGGTACACGAAATTGGTCCTATTATTATTCGGGAGGTATAAACGATTGTGTCATTCTGGTAACTTATGGAAGAGGTTTGGATACACTTGGCGGTGAGAAAATGAAAGATAAGAGAGGCTGCTACCGCTTTGAAATGTTCAGAACCTCTAAACGCCGTATCGGCGTTATGACTGATTATCACTACGGATGCGAAGAAAATGGCAATACCGGCAATCAGGTTAATGTGGTAAATGAAATAAACAGACTGCGCAACCGTCCCGAATTTCTTGTCATGACGGGCGACCTGCTTGACAACCCGACAAATTTGGAAGACAGGGATATATGGAAAAACTTCATAGACCCGTTGGAGTTGAAGAATATCCCGGTGGCTGATGGATTTGGCAACCATGACCTTTGGACGGGTGTCGGAGCGAAAGATGTGAAGAAGGAGATCAAAAAGCGCAATGACATGAGAAGAAAGGAATGGAATGCGTTCGGATACTGTGATAAATACAACTCGGATAAAGCAGAGAATAAGGGATATCACTATGCATGGAAAGTATTCCTGCAGAAAAGAATGTCGAACGGAGAGTTGAAGCAAAAGTCTGTTGAATGTATTATGCTCAACAATGTGCCCGGAAGTGACAATGTAAAAGATGCCGTAGATACTAGCGGTAGTCATAAAAAAGGTACTTACTGCTATGACTCGGTGGGTTTTCTGGGTGTTTATCTTGCTTCATTAGGAATGCAATCTTCCTGCAATGACAGAATAGTTTTGTTGTTCTTCCATATCAATTATGAGAGTGAAAGGCTCGAAACATCGAATAACTTTTACAGATGGTGGCCTAAAGATGCGAGATATCAATTAAACTATTTGATTAATAATAAATATAAGTGTCCTACACATGCTTTCTTCGGTCATATTCACGAAAGTAGAATGGTTAAAGAAGAATTACATTTCTCTCCCCAGGATGCTTCCGGTTTGGAAGGGTATAGATGCGCGGTGTCCAAAACCAACCGCTATCTGAATGTAATCGACCTGGAGCTGGTGGAAGAAAACGGAGAATGCAAATTAAGAATGACCACCTCGTATGGCAAAACAGCCGATCTCACCGTCGACGACGGCGGACTGAGAGAATTTGAAACAAAAGACTTTTGATTGGCTCCGGCCGTGTCGTTATTGGGCGGGAAAGCCTAATAACGACAATGGCTGTTCGATAATGAAAGCGATAGCCCTGTAAGGCGTAACAAAAAAGAAAATTACATGTATGGAAACAACAACAAAGACAAAACAGCAATCCGTTTTCCGCCTTCTGGCGGCTCTGTTCTTCCTCTGCCTCTTTGCCCCGATGGCGGCAGGGCAGAATAACTGGAAAGACCATTGTGCGACTCAGATAGTAAACAAAGACGGTGGCAACGGCTCATCTTGGGACAACGCCATCGAGATAGCCACCGCCGAAGAGCTTGCCTACTTTGCGCAGCAGGTGAATAACAAGGCGTCTATCAGTTGTGGTAACGGCAATTCGATCGGTCCGGACGATAACGGTCAAGCAGGAGGCTTTAAAGACTACTACTTCGTCCTCGCCGCCGACATCGACCTGTCGGATTATGATTGGACGCCGATAGGGAACGCTACTAATCCTTTCAATGGTAATTTCGATGGCCGGGGGCATTGTGTGAACGGGCTGAAGGTCGAAACCGTTAGTGGGAGTGCCTATGCCGGCTTGTTCGGTTGTACGTCTGTCGGAATCCTCCGTAACCTTGGTGTCCGTCTGGCGGATGCGGGGATACAGGCAAATTCGACGGGTGGTTCTGCTTATGTCGGTGGAATAGCCGGGTACGCTCATAACATCTTTAACTGCTATGTAGTGGGAGAGGGGGCTATTGGGGTAAGTTCTTCAGAAATGGGTGATTATATCTATGCCGGTGGGATCGTAGGATCTCTTGGCACTAATAGTTCGCTTGCTAATTGTTATGCTACTGTAAATGTAAAGGTAGAATCTGATGGTTTGGTTTATGTTGGTGGTATTGTCGGGTTTGGTAATTTTAATTCAACGATCTCCCACACCTATGCCACGGGAGATGTTGAAACGGGAACAGTAGATTATAGGCGTTACGCCGGCGGTATCTGCGGATATTTGCAGACCGAGGGCACTCTCACAAACAGTTTGGCCGTCAATGGACGGATAATAGGAGGCGACTCATATAGTAACCGGATAATTGGTCATCAGGAGAGTAAGGCCACTCTCGACGCCAACTACGCCTCCCCCGAGATACAGGTGAACGGCAGCGTTGTCAACGATGGAGCCGGGGACGACGTGAACGGCAATCCAAGTGTCAATCTTGGTAACTTTGGTTCTGTATTGACTTGGGGTAATGGTTGGGATACAAGAGATGACACGCACCTGCCGCAGTTGAAGAGGCAGACAGGCGATGACCCTAATTACTCTTACATCGCCTGGCCTACCGGCGAAGGCTACACCCCGCAACCTTCGCTCGATGCCGCCACCTATTTCCTTCCGAAGCATATCCTTCACATCGTTTCTCCCACCGGAGGAACCCTGAAGGTAACAGACAAAGACGGAAACGAACTATCTGACGGCAGCAAGATAGTTTCCGGCACCCTTTTGACGCTTTCGTATACGGAAAGCCCTAATTACCGTTTCTCGGAGTACCTTTCCGGCAGCAGTGCCGACAATCTGCGTACTCTTTCCGGCAACACGATTCAGATCTCCGATGCCGACCTCTACCTGAGTGCCCGTTTCAATTACGAGGATCCCACGCCTCCACCGCCACCTGCCCCGATTTACTACTCCGTCTTCCTTCCCAGCGTGGAAGGTGCCGTAACTGATCCCGTAGCCGGCACTTACGACGTAGAGTCGTGGAGCACCTTCCGCTTCTACCTCACGATTGACACGGCCTACAGCCAGTCGCAACCCGTAGTCACCACCAGCCGCGGCGAAACGCTTCAGCCCCGCACCTCCGACGGTGCCTACCTGCTGAAGTACGTGCGCACCGACGTGGAAGTCTACATCGACGGCATCCTGCTGAACCCGCCGCCCGTCGCCAACGAGCCGATCCGTGCCGCCGCCCCCGAGCCGGAGATATGGAGCGAAGACGCCTGCCTCTGCATCCGCCTGCCCGAAGGCCTGCTGACGTCGCCCGTCCGCATCTTTACGGCGGAAGGCCGCCTGCTCGACAGCTTCGGTTCAACCCCGGGGTTGAACCGTCGGCAATTGCCGACGGGGATCTATATCGTACAGGTTGGGGTGACGGTACGAAAGGTGGCGGTAAAAGTTAAATGATTGTGTCGTACTTGCGGGTACCTATGGGAGCAACAAACGTGGCACGTTTTTTGTTCCTATAGGTATATGATTATAAGCGCAAGTAGACGAACCGATATTCCCGCTTTCTATTCGGAATGGTTCTTCAATAGGATTAAAGAGAAATATGTATTGGTACCCAATCCGTACAATCCCAAAATGATCAGCAGGATTGATTTGAGCCCTGCGGTGGTGGATTGTTTTGTGTTCTGGACGAAGAATCCGAACCGGATGATCGACAAGCTGGAGGGGATAAAGGATTACAACTATTATTTTCAGTTTACCCTCAATCCTTATGGCGAAGATGTGGAAAATCATTTACCGGCGGTGAAGGAACGTATCGAAATATTCAAACGGCTTTCCGATAAGATAGGCCGGGAAAAGGTCGTTTGGCGATACGATCCCTTATTGACTAATAAGAAATACGACACCTCTTTTCATAAAGAAGCATTTGCCGGGATAGCATATGGCCTCCAAGATCATACGGAACGGTGTATGCTCGGCTTTATCGACCATTATCAGCATATTCGCGGCGAAGTGAGCAAATTCGACATACAGCCTCTGAAGCAGGAAGAGATCGAAGAAATGGCCGTTTCTTTCAAACAAACTATGGATCAGTATCCGTCTATCGAGTTCGATACCTGCACAAGGAAAGTGGACTTGACCCATCTGGGAATACCCAGTGGCCTGTGTGTGGATAAAAAACTGATCGAAAAGATCATTGGCTATCCTATCTCCGCCAGGAAGGACAAGAACCAGCGGGATATCTGCAATTGTATCGAAAGCATCGATATAGGCACTTACGAAAGTTGTCTGAACGGCTGCATTTATTGCTATGCTATCAAGGGTAACTACAATACCGCCGGGTTCAACAATCGGAAGCACGATAAAAACTCTCCCATGCTGATCGGTAATGTCGTAGCGGGGGATGTGATAAAAGACAGGCTGATGAAGAGCCTGAGGGATGATCAGCTTTCGCTGTTTTAGAGTTTATATTTTATCAGACACGTTTATAAATCCGGATTTTTATGTAAGTTTGTCCGGATTAAAAAGATTTCGGATATGCCTATTATAAAACGGATATTGATCTGGTGCAGGAACATACTTATCTTTCTGTTCATATCCAGCATTCTGGCGGTGGTGGTGTATAAGTTCATCCCCGTTTACTATACGCCTTTGATGCTGACACGTCTGTATGACCAGCATAAGGCCGGCAAACCCTTTAAGCTCGATCATACATGGGTGCCATTGTCGGAGATCGCCCAGCCGTTGGTGCAGGCGGTGGTCGCTTCGGAGGACAACCTGTTCCTCGACCATAACGGCTTCGATATCGAGCAGATACAGAAGGCCCGCGACGAAGCCGAGAAAGGGAAACGTGTCCGTGGTGCCAGCACGATCTCACAGCAGACAGCCAAGAACGTATTCCTTCTCCCCGCTAAAAGCTATATCCGGAAAGGGATCGAAGCCTATTTCACCCTGCTGATCGAATGGATATGGGGAAAAGAACGGATCATGGAAGTCTATCTCAACTCCATAGAGATGGGGGATGGTATCTACGGGGCCGAGGCGGTGGCACAGGCTCATTTCAAGAAGCCGGCAGCCAGGTTGAGTGCGGGCGAGGCGGCGTTGATAGCTGCTTCACTACCCAATCCGCGGAAATTCAATTCCGGCAAACCTTCTCCCTATATGCTGAAACGGCAGGGGCAGATCCTTTCCCTGATGGGTAAGCTGATAAAGATACAGATGGGCCACGGTGCCGGAGAGATAGAAAATAAAGATGGTAAAATAAAAAAGAGAAAGAAATGGAGAGCTTCACTTTTCACGACCTCGGACGTATCGCTTATGCCGACGCTTTAAAGGTTCAGACGGAAGCGTTTGAGACACTGTTGCATGCTAAGGTTTGGGGCGGACAGGGAGAGAATAAACTGTTTTTCTGCGAACATGAACCCGTGCTGACGATCGGCAAGAGCGGGAAAGACGCTAACCTGCTGATCCCTGCCGAGCTGCTGAAACTGCGGGGCATTTCCTTCTTCCACACGAACCGGGGAGGGGATATCACCTATCACGGCCCCGGACAGATCACTGGTTATCCGGTATTCGACCTGGAGCATTGGCAACTGGGACTGAAACAGTATATCCATACCCTGGAAGAAGTCATTATCCGCTTCCTGTCTCTCTACGGGATAAAAGGGGAGCGGCTGGAAGGAGCGACCGGTGTTTGGATCGAGCCTATGGTGAAAGGCCGTGCCCGTAAGATATGTGCCATCGGGGTGAAGAGCAGCCGGTACGTCACCATGCACGGTTTTGCGCTGAACATCAATACCGACCTGAGCTATTTTTCCCTGATCAATCCTTGTGGCTTCACTGATAAAGGCGTCACTTCGCTGGAAAAGGAATTAGGCGGAAAGCAGGACTTCGAACTGGCTAAAACACAACTTCATTCATTATTCTCAGAACTGTTTCCCTGATGGATTATAAGATACATTTCGCCCCTTTGCAAGGATATACCGATGCCGTGTACCGGGAAGTCCACCACCGTATATTCGGTGGGGTGGAGAATTATTACACCCCTTTTGTGCGTGTGGAGAAAGACGGTTTCCGTAACAAAGATATCCGTGATATCGCTCCGGACAGAAATTCGGAAACACCTGTGATTCCCCAACTGATTGCTGCTACTCCCGATGAGTTCCGCCGTCTGGCAGCATTGTTTCGGGAAAAGGGATACCGGCAGGCGGATATCAATATGGGTTGTCCTTACCCTATGCAGGCGCGTTTGCACCGGGGGGCGGGGATTCTTCCTTTTGTTGAAGAGGCGGAGGCTTTGTTACAGACGATCCGGGAGTTCCCGGAGATGAACTTTTCGGTTAAACTCCGGTTAGGCTGGAATGCTCCGGATGAGGTCTTTGCCTTGCTTCCGGTAATGAACTCCTTGCGGCTGGCTCATGTTACTTTGCATCCCCGGATAGGTACGCAACAATACAAAGGAAATGTGGATACAGATAGTTTCGCCCGTTTCTATGAGGCATGCAGGCATCCGCTTTTCTATAACGGAGATTTGAACAGCCTGGAAGATATCGACCGGATTCTCTGCCGGTTTCCCCGTCTGGCGGGTGTGATGTCGGGGCGTGGCCTGTTATCCTCTCCCTGGCTGGCTGCGGAATATGCAGCAGGCAACGGTTTTACGGATGAAGAAAAGAAAGCGAAACTGCTACATTTCCATACGTTGTTGTTTAAAAAATATAGCAGTGCGCTTGAAGGAGGCGACCATCAGATACTGGCCAAAATGAAAACCCTTTGGGATTACCTGTTGCCGGAGGCGGAGAAACGTCTGCGGAAGAAGATACTGAAAAGCAACCAACTGCCTACTTATCTTCAGGCCGTGAAGGAACTGTTACAATAGTTGAATCAGCCTTTGCCGGTGCGATTGTATCGGCTGGGGCAAGCGGGATAATCGGTACTAATTTCCTTCTCCGGCGGAAAAACTCGGAGAGATGGGAGAAGTCTTTCTTGAACATGACACCTACGCCCTGAGTTGTTAACGCCCCGTTGAGGTATTTGTACATATCATTTGCATGATTGTATGCTTTTAGCCGGATTTCTCCGCTGGGGGTTAGCTTGTATTCCAGGTCGAACTCACCGACAAAGTCATTCTTTTGCTGATACGTATTGTTCCTGTATCCGAAACTGCCGTTGAACAGCAGGCGGTTGTCGAGCAATTGGCTGGAAAGCAACATTTCCACTTCCGTATCCTGTATGCCGTCTTCGCTGGTACGGATATTCGTTCCGATCTGTACCTTGTCGGTCAGGCTGTTCAGAATGCTTGAAATCTGGGAAGAGATGGCAGAAGAAGCTACTGCACTGAATTCGCTCGAACGATACGCATTCTGAGAATAGTCGGGTGTGTAGAACTTATTCAATACCAGCAGATAGATGATCTGGCGCGTCATCATATCTTCGGTATCGACCAATGCCTTCATCTGTCGTTCTATCTCTTCGTTGGTGCCGGGCAGCTCCAGGTCGAATGAGATTGCCGGACTGCGCAACATACCATCCAGGTTAAGCACGCAGTTGACGGGGACGTTGGTTCGTGGACTTTCCCTGGCAAGTCCGTCATCCAGATCACGCAAGTTGGCGGTCAGGTTATAAATAGCATTTATATGCATCGTCGCGTCGAAAGGATCGCCACGGAAGTCGATTGCACTGCCTTCACGTATCTTAAAGTCTTTATGGATAATCTGCTGTAAGCTGAAATTATAGTTACCGCTGACGATTCCCATGTTGCCATACATGCGTAAGTCTGTTTTCGTCCCGTATTCTATCTGCATGCTTCCGCTGCAATTACCGGTTATTTTGTCGCCGGCAATCGGGTCCATAATCAGTTCGATTTTGGCATCGGGGGTGATATCGAGCAGGAAGTTCATGCGCATTTCGGCCCCTTCCTCTTCTTCATTGTTTACAATCTTCAGGGAATCCCGCGATAATGTACCGTTGGCCAGATCTTTCAATTGTTTTTTATCCATAAAAGTGATAAAGTCATAGTCGGCAGCAGTAGTGTTGTTGATGAAGTCGAGGGTAATGGACGTCTTAGGATCGCTCCGCATATTGATATCGAAGTTGATCAGCTTGTCATTTCCTTTGATGGAGGCCGAACCGCTGCCGAAAACGGTACCGTAGATCAGTGGATTCAGTTTGCGGGTAGCGTTGAATACCAGCATATTCTTTGTCTTGACATTCACTTCAAAGCTGACATCTTTGAAGTGGTTATGGTAGACGCTCATGTTGACGGTACCCGGATTGCCGAACTCGTCGTGAACCGTCAGGTCGCGCATATTTATGGAACCGGCATCCATGTAGATGGAGTCGGAGAATGTATAATACGTATTGGTATATTCGATACCCAGGCCGCCGTCCAGCACGTATGCGTCGCCCTCTACGGTCAGCGCTTTGAACGGGCCGTGCAGGTGGACGTTTCCGAATCCCCGTCCTTTCATGTTTTTGGCCACCTTTTCCACAAAAGGATGGAGGAATCCCAGGTTGATATCGTTGGCATCGAAGAACAGGGAGAGTCCGGCATTTTGTCCGACCGGGAAGATATAGCCGCTTACGTCGGTCCATGTCGTATCGTTTTTATAGATGCTGCCCAGCATCAGGATACCTTTTTGGGCATCGTCCCACTCGCTGAACAGATTTAGCCGGCCAAGGGGAGTCTGGTTGAATGAAAAGTCATTTATTTCAAGGTCGGTGTTCAGCATGCGGCTTCCGTAAAGGTCGCAGATGTTGAATGTACCCGTTGCTTTCCCGGCAAACTGTAATACCGGAATGTTCAGTATATCGAATATATAACTGAGTTCAACCTGTTTCAGATCCATTAAAAGGGTATCTGCCGGATTTTTGGAGATGCTTCCGTCCAGCAACAACGATTGTTTTTCGTTGCCTACCCTGAATTTATGGATATCTATTTTACCGTCGGCTATTCTGATATCCGACGGGTGGATGATCCATAGAGAATCGTTCAGCACCAGCTGGCTCTCTTTCACGGCAATATCGGTTCGTAGCACGGCAGGCTTTTTCTCCTGTTCCTCTTCCGTAAAGAGGGCGGAAGCCGAAAGTTCGGCACGAAATTCTTTTTCCTTGTTGTTTGCCCATCCGATCAGCGTATTGATCCGGTTATCCTTGGCATCCACTTTCAGATCGAGGTAGTTGCGAAGTCCTTTCTGGTTGTAGTTGATCGCTTTTAATAGCAGGTTGATGTTTTCCTGCGGGTTGTCGCATGTCAGATAACCGGATTCGAACATGGATTTGCCCAGTCTGAACTTGGGGAGGAAGGCTTCGATGCGGAATTTGTTATACAGGTTGTTGTAATGTCCCGTGATACGTGCCTGGTTTACTATTGTTACCGGCAATTTGAGTGTTTCGGATATCTTCTCCGTGTTTTCCACAGTCAGCAACAGCGAGAAATTGTTTTCTTCTACTTTCTGCTTTTTCTGCGTGGCATTGATAAGCGCCGGAATATATCCTTTGAAGGTATTCATGAAACTCGGGATGATCGTTTTGAACGAGTAAGCACCTGTCACTTCCCCGTTCAGAATGTCGGACGAGATCGTCAGATGGCGATCCAGCGAATGACCGGAGGCCGTTACCTGAAACTTTTTCAGGAAAAAGCTGCTGGGTGCTGTGAGGAAGGACAGACTGTCTATCGTGATGTTCCCCTCCAGGTTATCTATATTGTTGCCGGTGAAGTCGGCGTTCAGGGATAACGAGATATCCGGCGATTCGTATTTATCGATCAGGTGGAGGCTGTCCGGGCGGAAATGCTCCAGATTGGCGGTGAAGTTGAACATGGAGTTCTTTCCTTCGTGGCGGAACATACCCTCTGCATACAACTTACCGTTCGGATCGTTCACCTGTACCATCCCGTCAAAGCTGTTTTTCTTGAAATTTCCGGATAACTGAATATCTTCGTATTTGTATTTCCTGTATTCGAATTCGTCGATATTTGCTTTGATATTACCAAAGAAACTGCTGTTTTTATGCCGTTTGGCATCGACCGATATGTTCAGCTTGGCGTTACCGTAAGGGTTGCCTTCGTCGAAAAGTTCGTTCAGAAGCAGGCCGGAGGTGGAAACATGTCCTTTCAGGTAGGCTGCGATATTATTTTCTTTATCACTACCGAATATCATATCGGTTTGTACGGAGCCGATAGCCGAAGAGAACTTGCCGAAAGCCACCAGGTTATCGAAGAAGCCGGATATCTCTCCGGTAAAGTTGATCGTACCCAACCGGATAACCGGATCGGGCAGGACGACCGGTTTTTTATTGAAATTGTTTATCAGTCCGCTCAGTCCGTCGGTGGTAATATACATTTTGTTCACCTGTCCGAAGATATAGGCGTCTTCCGGGTGGCTGATTCCTTTTAGGTCCATTTTTCCGATAAACAGCATCTTGTCACTGTATCGTAATGTCAACTGTTTCAGGTTGATATTGTTGATGGCTCCGGAGGCTTCGGCCGAAAGCTCAATGGTTTCGGTGAAATTACTAAAGGCCGGAACGAAGGACGAAAGGTCTTTCAGGCAGATTTGCGACGGAGATATGTTCAGTGCCAGCGGCGCATGGTTCAGTAGCTCGGAAGCATTGTTGATTTCGCGCATGTCTATCCTGGCCTTGCTGATTTTCAAATCGGTTTCCGGCAACTTGATTTCGAAGTTATTGATAAATGTGCTGTCGCGGTTGCCGATGATATTCATCGAGAGTTTGTTCAACGTAAAGCCGGAAGCCTCGTCGAAACTCATCTTTTTGATGTTCGCGTTGAGACTGTCCTTATTGAACGCTTTCATGGAAATCTTGGCACTCAGGTTCTTGATGTCCACATGTTTGGCGTTGAACTTACCGGGCGTTTGCGCCTCGCTCTCCACATCAAACCGGAAATTACCGCGGCGTATCAGGATGGAGTTGAAGCGCAGGTCGATATTCGGATTCTTCTTCATCGTATCTTTGCTGGCGAAAGCGTCGATAACGAACTGGAGGTTCAGCGGACTGTCGGGAGTCTTTTTATTGAGATTGACCGAAAAGCCGAATAACCGGACCGTAGAGAATACGAATTTGCCTTTGAGCAACGGGAGGACTTCGAAACCGGCAGCCACATGATTTGCCTCGAATAAGGTCTTACCTGTCTCGTCTTCCAGGTATAAGTTGTCGAGTACCACGCGGTTGAACCACTCGATATTTACATTTCCTATCTTTACGGGCACACCGAGATGGCTGGATAATTCTGTCGATGCAATGCCGGAAACCTGAGATTGGATATAAGGTATCTTCAATAAAATGAAAGGCATTGCATAGAATATCCAGAACAAAACAAGTAGGGTAATGATTATGTATTTTAGTCCTCTGATATCTTTACTATATTTTAAACGCAAATCTACAACAATATCGCGATAGATTTCATTAAATTTGCACAAAAAAACGAGAGAAGAGTATGAGTGTAACAATATTGGGGATAGAATCATCCTGTGATGATACTTCCTCTTCCGTAATACGCGACGGCGTGATGCTGTCGAACGTGATAGCCAGCCAGGCCGTTCACGAGGCTTATGGCGGTGTCGTTCCCGAACTGGCTTCGCGGGCACACCAGCAGAATATTATCCCGGTGGTTGCCGAAGCCATCAAACGGGCCGGTATCGATAAATCGGAACTGAGCGCCGTCGCTTTCACACGAGGACCGGGACTGATGGGTTCCTTGCTCGTCGGGACCTCTTTTGCCAAAGGATTTGCCGCCTCTCTGGATATTCCGATGATCGAGATCAACCATTTGCAGGCCCATGTGCTTGCCCATTTCATCAAGGAAACGCCGGAAGACGATCATGCGCCTTCTTTCCCTTTCCTTTGCTTGCTGGTGTCGGGTGGCAATTCGCAAATCATCAAGGTGAACGCATATAACGATATGGAGGTGATAGGCCAGACAATAGACGACGCGGCCGGCGAAGCCTTCGACAAATGTGCCAAGGTGATGGGATTGGGTTATCCCGGCGGTCCGGTGGTGAACCGTCTGGCCAACGAAGGAAATCCGAAAGCCTTCGCTTTCAGTAAACCGCATATTCCGGGGTACGATTACAGTTTCAGCGGGTTGAAAACCTCTTTCCTTTATACGTTGAGGGATCGGTTGCAGGAAGATCCCGATTTTATCGAAAAGAACAAACAAGACCTCTGTGCTTCCTTACAGTCTACAGTGGTTGATATCCTGATGAATAAGTTGCGTAAAGCAGCGAAAGGCCTGAATATAAAAGAGGTAGCAGTGGCCGGAGGTGTATCGGCAAACTCCGGTTTGCGTGATGCTTTCCTGGATCATGCCAAGCGGTATGGTTGGAAGGTACATATCCCGAAGTTTGCGTTTACAACAGACAACGCAGCGATGGTCGCCATTACAGGTTATTATAAATACCTCGATAAGGATTTCTGCCCGATGGATGCAGTTCCTTTCTCTAGGGTTGTTATTTAAAGAAGAATACAAAGGTTGGAAGAAATATACTATCATACTATCATATTTCGATATAAGTAGTTGTATACATGTTTGTTATAGTATGATAGTAGCTGTTTTCAACGATCATTTATCTATCATACTACTATCATTTCCTACTTAAAAAATGGGACAGACAGTATGCTGTTTTCACTAAGTATATGGCTAAAAGACAAGCAGATAGTGACAAAAGTTGCTCGACACCCGGGTCTTGAAACCTTTGACACCCGGGTGTAGGCATCGTCGAGATGGGGGTGTAAAAAGGGGTGAAACGGGCATCCCGGCAACAAAAAGTCTGTGTTCGAGTGAAATTAAGTCATAGTTTTGGGATAAAAAGGAAGTAATCTGACGAATTATAAGATGCCGTAGGCGGTTGTAACAAACGTCTTTATCAGTCTTAAAAAGACTGTCCGTTGGTTAAAATAGAGTTAAAATGATGGTTGCATGATAGGTAAATGATAGTATAAAAGACGTACTGTCATAGTTTAAATGATTGCTATATAGTTATTTACATGTCGTAATGACAGTATGATAGTATATTCCGTGAAAACCTCTTATATTGAGGGGGCTATTCACAATTAGTCCTTTCAGGACAAGCTAAGACAATTAATTAGTTTAAATCTGATAATTATTAAAACATTTAAACCTGATAATAAAACGATATGAATAATAATAATTCGCTCAGCGAACAACTTGGCGGACTTCTCCGTTCGAAAGGATTGTTAATGGGTACGGCGGAAAGCTGTACGGGCGGACGTATTGCCAATATGGTTACCCTGGTGGCTGGTAGTTCCGATTATTTTGTCGGGGGCGTTGTTTCTTATAGCAACGAGGTGAAACATAATGTGCTCGGAGTTTCGGAAGACAGTTTGCGTCTTCATGGTGCCGTGAGCCGTGAAGTGGTGGAACAGATGGCGCAGGGAGCTATCCGTACGTTGGGATGCGATTGCTCGGTGGCGACGTCGGGAGTTGCCGGACCGGGCGGGGGAAGTCCCGAAAAACCGGTAGGAACGGTCTGGATCGCTGCCGCTTTGAAGGAACAGGTCGTTTCACATTGTTATCATTTCGGTACGGTGCGGGCCGAAAACATACAGTCGGCAGCCGATACCGCTTTGACAATGTTACTGGAACTTTTACAGAAGTCCGATGGATAAATTCATAGAACAACAGCGATTGATCTATCCGATGTCGGACGAAGCCATCCGGCTTCTGATCGATGAGATGGACGAGGTTTCTTTCCCGAAGGGCGATCTTCTTATCAGGGAGGGCGACCGTGATCCGTTCGTGTGGTTCGTCAGGAAGGGATTGATCCGTTCTTATGTCGAAAGGGAAACGAAAGACATCACGTTATGGTTCGCTTCGGATGGCGAAATGATAAATTTCGTCTATCGGGATATTGCCGCTTATAATATCGAGATGGTGGAAGATTCGGACTTGCTCCGTATCCCTGCCCGCAGACTGGAAGAGCTTTTCGAGCAGTCGCACGACATAGCTGTCTGGGGACTCAAACTGCTTGATTATTACCTCCGGGAATATGAAAATTATTTTATTAATGATAGTTGGAGTGATGCCCGCGAGCAATACGAAGCCTTGTTGCGCAGCAATCCCGAACTTTTCCAGCGAGTGCCTCTCAAGCATATCGCTTCTTATCTCCAGATCACTCCTCAATCGTTGAGCCGTATTCGTTCTTCTTCTAAATAAAAAGAGCAGACCGAAATTATCCTATGGTAATTTTTCTCTGAAAAGACCTCCCTACCTTTGCAGCCGGAAACCAAAAGTGAGTTGATTTATGAATAAAGACAAAGCTCTCTTCCGCCTGGAAAGGGAGAAATTATTGTTGACAGGTGAGATTCCCCGCTTATTTATGAAGTATGCACTTCCCGGTGTTGCGGGATTGTTGTTCCTGGGTATACAATCCGTGATCGACGGGATTGTGTTGGGACGTTTTGTAGGAGCCAATGCGCTTGCCAGTGTGAATCTGGTTTTGCCGTGTTACAGTCTGATTTCGGCATTTGCAATCGTGATGGGTATCGGGGGGCAAACCCTCGTCAGTATCAGCCTCGGAAGAGGGGATAAGCAGGAGGCTAATAACGCTTTGCGCTCGGTATTCGTGTTTTTGCTGGGGATGTCCGTGGTGGTGAGCCTGGTTATTTTTCTGTCAGCAGGAAAGATTGCTTCTTTTTTGGGGGCGAACGAAGTGTTGTTACCCGATGCGGTACATTATATACGGGCACTCGTTCCTTTCTTCCCGCTGCTGTGTGCGATGTTTTTCGGCGACTACATAATCAAGGCGATGGGGCATCCGTTGTATGCGACTTCTGTTATGGGGATAACTGTGGTTCTGAATATTGTTCTGGACCTCGTGTTTGTTGCCGTTCTGGGGTGGGGCGTTATGGGAGCCGGACTGGCTACCGGTATTGCTTTTACGATGGGAGCCTGTTTCAATGTGCCCCGTCTGTTTTCACGTCATGAAGTGGTTGCCGTGCAGCGTGGACGCTATGACCGGCGGCTGGTGTGGAATGCTTTCTATAACGGTTCGTCCGAAGGTATGTCGGAGTTGTCGGTGGCGATTACGGTATTTCTTTTCAATATTACCATGATGAGGTATCTGGGAGAGAGTGGGGTGGCTGCATTTACGGCAATCAATTATATATTGTTTATCGGAACGACCGTATTCCTTGGCATATCGGATGGGATCATTCCTATTATCGGGTATAATTACGGGGCCAGACAACAGGAACGTATCAAATCGATCCTGAAATTGGCGGCGCGGACGAATTCGCTGATCGGGATCGGTTTGTTTTTGCTGTTGTTGCTGTTTGGCGAGCAGGTGATCGGACTCTTTTTTAAGGATCATGGGAGCGAGGCTTTTGAGATTGCTTCGAGGGGTGTTTCGATTTACTGTTTCGCCTTCTTGTTGTGCGGGTTGAATATATTGGCTTCCAGTTATTTTACGGCGATAGGGAATGCTAAGATATCTATTATTATCTCAGCTTTGAGAGGACTCGTATTTGTGGGAATCGGCATACTTGTCCTCCCTGCCGTGTTCGGTATCGATGCCATCTGGTATGATGTACCGATCGCTGAGATATGTACCTTGTCCGTTTCTTTCTGGCTGGTACGTAGGTCGTTATTTAATAATCGGAGCAATTAACCGGTATCCTTTTTCATTCGGATGCAATCCGTCGGAGAAGAGGGATTCGTCTATCTTTCCGTTGGGAAGGAGCAAGGCTGGCCCTGCATCGCCGAACAGGCAGTTTTCCTCCTCGGCCATCGTCCGGATATTCCGGTTGATGTTTTTCACCCAGTCCTCATGTTCGCGACGGGGAAGGATACCCATTACCTGGATCGTTGCTTTTGGCTGGCGGTTACGAACGGCTGTGATAAGGAATCGTAGACCTTCTACAATGTCTTCGTCCGTACTGGAACCCATGTTGTTTGTTCCGATCATCAGGACGACCTTCTTTGCTTCGTAACCGTCCAGTTCATCGTGGTAGATACGCCAGAGTGCGTTTTCGATGCGGTCGTAACCATATCCCAGGTTCTGGAAACCGGCGGCTGCCATGTATTTCTTCCAGCTTTCCGGACCTCTGTTTAATGGGCCGGCAGGTTCGCCTCCCCAGAAATGCGTAATCGAATTGCCTATGATAACGGCTTTGGGAGGGTGCTGTTTGATATGGCTTATTATTTCGCGATGGCGTTTTTGCCATTCGTAATTGTTCGGTTCGCGGCGTTGGGTTACCGGCTGGCAGGTAGGGCGGTTACCTTCCGGGATACGGAGTATTTCACGTACTTTCTTTTCTACGGCTGTTGCCTGAGCCTGTGCACCCAGGTCGGAGGGGTGTACGTAATCAACCCAGGCATCCGGCGAGTAATCGAGCTCGTCGTGTGTCAGGTAGTAGAGGTCTTTCACTCCTTCCGATTGTAGTTTTTCGAAACCTTTTTGTGAACCTCTGTTGAGGCGGGTATATAGTTCATATTGTCCCTTGTCGGTCGGTGCATTGCTGTATCCGGCGTGTTCGACAAGCAGGATGGGAGCGTTGCGGGTTGTCCTGATTTGTTTTACGGCGGCAACGATCAGGTCTGTAACTTCCTGTTCGGTATTTGGTGTCAGGTTAGGCAGGCAATCCAGGATATATATACGTGCATCCTGCTCTATGATGTAGTTCAGCACTTCCTTTTCCAGTTTCCCGTTTCCGGAAAATCCCAGGTTGATAAGCGGATAGCCCAGCGAACGTTGCAGGATATTGGCCCAGGCCATAGCCGGACGGGAGGAACAGGCTCCTTGTGCGATGGAGGTTCCATAGAGTACGACCGGCTTTTCCGGCGATTGCGGGATAAAGGTCAGTTCGCTGTCTTCGGGAGTGCCGATCTCCATCCATTCTACCGTATTATATAAAGGTAAGTAAAGACGGTATTCAAATCCACGGTTATGATAGCTGTCCTGACCTAAATTTCTGTAACTGTATGTAATGGTATCTCCGAAAGAATAGTTTCCGAAGCAAAAGCCCCATTTCCCGTCGCTGTCGATACTGTACAGGTCGACGCCGGATACACCGGTACTTTGCATGTGCGGCATATTCAATCCGCCACTCACTTTGTAGCGGACGGTGATCTGTGGGGCATTACTATAAAAGTGGATCGCTAACCCGGCCGAGTTGCGGGAGAGGTTCCATACGGCGGGTCTTATTTCCTTCTCTGCCCGGTCAGGCAGGCGGACATATTTGTAACCTATTTCATCAGGCCAGCCCTGGTTTTGTACTACAGGAAAACCTGCATCCATCGGATTCTGCCATTTCCATTGTGCCCCGGCAGAAAGGCATGCCATACAGAAAAATAGTAGGCAAAAGAGTCTTTTCATGGTCGTTATTATGTGTTTATGTTACTTTTTGATACGATATTGACAAAGATAAAACAATTTCAGGAATTCTATTTTTATTTATTCATGTATATTTGCCACTGTTAAACAAAAAGTAAAAATACCATGAAAGTACAAGCACTGCTCGTATTCCTTCTGGCCGGAAGCATGTCGTTGATGGCTCAGAAGAGTTATCAGTTACAATCGCCGGACAGAAAACTGCAAACGGTAGTTACCGTAGGTGATAATGTAGAATTTTCCCTGACTCATGACGGAACAGAGGTCCTGGCCCCATCCGCAATCTCCATGACTTTACAGAATGGAGAAGTTTTGGGAGCAAAACCGAAAGTATCGAAAGTAACCAAAGGGTCGGTAGACAAAGTGATTCCTTCTCCTTTCTATAAGAAGGCGGAAGTAAGCGATATCTATAATGAAATGACGATTTCTTTCCGTGGAGATTACAGTATCGCCTTCCGCTTATATAACGATGGACTGGCTTATCGTTTCATTACCCGTAAGAAAGGGGAGATTGTCGTTGCAGACGAAGCGGCAACCTACAACTTCTCGACAGACCATAAGACATTTTCTGCTTATGTAAACAGTACGAAGCCGACATTCGAAGAACAGTTCTCCAACTCGTTTGAGCAACCTTATGTGAATGAAGCTATCACCAAACTGAACGACAAACGTTTGATGATCCTCCCTTATCTGGTGGATCTGGGCAATGGAAAGAAACTATGTATCACCGAAGCCGATTTGGAAGACTATCCGGGTATGTTCCTGAACAATGCAACAGATAAACCCTCTCTGAAATCTGTGCATGCCCCTTATCCGAAGGTAAAACAGCAGGGGGGACATAACCGCCTTCAGATGCTGGTCAAGGAACGTGAAGATTTTATAGCTAAAACGAAAGGAAACCGTTCGTTCCCGTGGCGTGTGTTTGTCGTTTCTGAAAATGACAAGCAGCTGGTCGATTGCGATATGGTGTATCGCCTGGCTTCTCCTTCCCGTGTAAGTGATGTTTCCTGGATCAAACCGGGTAAGGTTGCCTGGGACTGGTGGAACGATTGGAACATTTACGGAGTGGACTTCCGTGCCGGTATCAATAACGATACTTATAAATATTATATCGACTTCGCTTCCGAACATGGCATCGAATATGTAATTCTGGATGAGGGTTGGGCTGTTAACCTGGAAGCAGATTTGTTGAAAGTCATCCCGGAAATCGATCTTCCAACCATCGTATCGTACGCCAAATCGAAGAATGTGGATATTATTTTGTGGGCAGGTTTTTATGCTTTCGACCGTGATATGGAGAATGTTGTGAAGCATTATGCGGATATGGGTGTCAAAGGTTTCAAGGTTGACTTTATGGACCGTGACGATCAGGAACTTATTAATTTCTTGTACCGCTCGGCAGAAACTTGTGCCAGATATAAGATGTTGGTCGATTTTCACGGCATATGTAAACCGACCGGTTTGCAGCGTACTTATCCGAACGTGATCAATTATGAAGGGGTGAATGGTTTGGAACAGTTGAAATGGTCGCCTGCCTCTTATGATATGGTTACTTACGACGTAACATTCCCGTTCATTCGTATGGTTGCCGGTCCGGTAGATTATACACAGGGTGCCATGCGGAATGCAACCCGTGCCAACTATCGTCCGGTCAACTCCGAACCGATGAGCCAGGGTACCCGTTGCCGCCAGCTGGCTACTTATGTGATTTTCGAATCGCCTCTGAATATGCTTTGCGATAATCCGACCAATTATATGCGTGAAAAAGAATGTACCGAATTTATCGCAAACATCCCGACCGTTTGGAACGAAACACAGGTGCTCGATGCAAAAGTATCCGAATATATTGCTATGGCCCGCCAGCACGATGATATCTGGTATCTGGGTGCCCTGACCAATTGGGAGCCGCGCGAGATGGAACTGGATCTTTCTTTCCTGGGTGACGGCGATTACAAACTGGAACTTTTCAAAGACGGTATCAATGCCGACCGTGCCGCCTGCGATTATAAAAAAGAAATCATCCCGGTTCCCGCCGACCGTAAGCTGAAGATCAAAATGGCTCCGGGCGGCGGATATGCTGCAAAGATCTATAAATAACCGACTTCCAGGTGCATGGAATAAGCGTTCGAACCGTCCGCATAATAATTGTTTATTGTGCGGACCGGTTCGAATTTGTTTTTTTGGTAAAGACGGAGCGCTGCCGGGTTTGATACGTTTACTTCGAGCGTAATCTTTGGATGATTATGCTGTCTGGCAAATTCGATCGTTTTGTCTATCAGGTGTTGCCCTAACTTCTGCTTTCTGAAACCGGGATGTACGGCTAAAGAATAGATGCGCAGATTAGGGGTATGATCGTTTTGCAAGAGAGAAACGTAAGCGACTATTCTCTCTTGGTATTCAACGACATAAAACATTCCTTTGGCTTTTGTGATCAGATAGACGAATTGTTTTTTGGAAAAGCTGTCCGGACCGAAACAGGATGTCTCTATTCTCATAATCCCGTCCAGGTCTGCCCGGGTTGCCTGCCTGGTTATAATCTCCTGTTCCATCTTTTAGAAGTGTTTCATATCCAACATACGCCCGAAATGATTCAGTATCCTGTAATACAGGTCATCGCCCAGTACAGCGTCTTCGATACCGTGGTCGATACTCGGATTATCGTTGATCTCGATAACCATGGCGCGGTCGTTGACCATTTTCATATCGACTCCGTATAATCCTTTTCCGATAAATGAAGTCGCTTTGACTGCCGTGTCGAGCACTTTGCGGGGAACCTGATAAATAGGAATGGTATCGACCAGTCCGCACCGGCTTCTTCCCGAATCATAATGACAGTAGATTTGCCAGTGTCCTTTGGCCATATAATACTTGCAGGCAAACAACGGCTCACCGTTCAGGATACCGATCCGCCAGTCGAACTCAGTCGGAGTAAATTCCTGGGCGAGGAGGATGGATGATTTTTCAAACAGCAGGTCGAGTGCTGCTTCCAGCTCCGTTTCGTTGGTCACCTTCTTCATCCCGAAAGAGAAAGAACCATCCGGAATCTTCAGGATGAACGGTGATCCCAACTGGCTGCTGATCTGTTCGAATGTGTTTTCGTTTGACTTGAATATCAGCATCGAGAGGGGAGCCGGTATCTTTTCCTTTTCAAATAATTCATTCAGGAATACTTTATTTGTGCACCGGATGATGGATAACGGATCGTCTATCACGACCATTCCGTTCTGCCTTGCCAATTGCGAAAGCCGGAAGGTGTAATGGTTCAGTGAAGTCGTCGTACGTATAAATAAAGCATCGAACTCCATCAGACGGGTGGCATCTTCTTCCGTGATCAGTTCGGCATGTATATCCATCTTTTTGGCTACTTCCAACAGTTTGTTTATGGCCTGTTTGTTGCTGGGGGGGAACTTTTCCTCCGGATCGTATAATACAGCCAGGCTATAGCGGGCGGATTTAACGGTTTGGGGTGCACGCCATACCTTTTTGTTGAAACGGTCGAGCGCTTCAGCGAAGAAACTTTGTTCTTCATCGTTCAGTTGTTCCAATGACAAGAGTTGAATGGATTCAATCTGGTTCTTAGCCCGGGTATTAAAACTGATCCTAAGGAGGGGAGCAGGATAGTTTTCGAAGATGAATCGGGCAATTTTCTCCAGCCCTTTTTCCTGGCAAGTCCCGAAATAGAGGTTCAGATACCAGATATCATCGGTAATATTGTTTTTCTGTATCCATTGATAACAGAGCTTCTGTAAGTTCCGGTCCATGCGGACACCCGCCCCGGCTTCCAGCTTATTGATGATATCTACTCCGGGAATCACCTTGTGTCCTCGGGGTTGAGCCAGTAATGAACAGTAATATCCTTCGGAATTATAACTGTAGTCATTACTGAGGTTGATGACAAATTTACTCCCCTTTTCTTTTTGGAGAGATTTGTTTTTTAAATAATCGGAAACAGTTAAGATACTGCTTGTCTTGTAATACGGTTTCCAATCATTCAGACTGTCTAAAAGAATCAGCACATTATTCATATTGAATATTAAAATGAGTGCGCAAAAATAGACAAATAAATCAATCTGTAATGCGAATAATCATTAATTATTAAAAGTACTCTTTGCTGATTGAGTCTCAGGGTGTTGTTTCCTGTCACATATTATCTCCAATCTCGTTGTTTGTGTTGTTAAACATCTTGATTTTTACGGTTTGGGTGTAGAAATGTTTACTTTTGTTGAAACATAAATATTATAATAATGGAAATAGATGAATTGAACGCGGAAATAGAGAAGATGGAGAAGTCTATCGCTAATGCAAAGAGGAAAATAGAATCATGTGAAAAGAAGAGAAAAGAGCTTTTGCAAGAGGTCTATAATAACAAGTATTTGCGGCTTTCAGAATTACAAATTTGTTATGTAAGAGAAATATACCGTTTGGATCTTGATAGGTATGATGTTATTGATTTTAAAGGCGTTTATGCTGGATTTAGATATGGTATATTTGAATATGAAAATTCTGATGAATATACAAACAGAAGAGAAAATTATTGTGAAATAATAATAGAGGATGAACCAGAAATAATTACTGAAGAAGAATTTTGTGATATACTTAAAATTATTCATACTAAGTTGGATGAAAAATTGTTTTCTAAATTTGCAAAGTCTAAGTAGATGAAGTATTATCACTTTAAAGTCAAAATGTCATTTTGTTATTTTACCTTCTGTATCTTTGCTTTGTAAGTATCCGGTTCCGGTTTGCCTGTAAAATATGGAACTGTACGGAAGTTAAGGATTATCTTTTTGGATGGTAGTTTTCTAATAATATGGAAAAATGATTTTCGGACTGCATTTATCTGTACGGATAGGTGTAGTCCGGTTTGTTTTTATATTGTTTTGTATAACATTTAGTAAAGTGAAAGTTAGACTGTCTGGTAGATACTTTTAGAAGAAAAATAGTTGCTATTTAAAAAAAATATTCACTTTGTATATCTCAGATCAGGTCATGTCCTTTCTTTTCTGATTCCCTTTTTATCTATCTGTGCAGATCGTTTCCACTGACTGCTCGGATTGTTTTGACTATCCGCACAGTTTGTTGCAATAATCTGTACGGATGGTAGTGATTACCTGCCGGATAACGGCAGCGATCTGCGCAGGTAGTGAATGCTATCCGGAAGGAAAGGAATACATACTTTTCTGTTTATACGGATTTCTTTGATTCGCTTGTTAGTAGAAAGCCTGTTTATGTGTTATTTTGTTTACTAAATTCCTTCAATATTTATCAATTAGTAAATAATTAAGTATATGAGAACAGACAAAAGCCGGGCTACAGGCAGGCGGCAGAAAGTGGAAATGTTGCAGTTTATGCAGCAGAAAATAGACCGCTTGGAAGATAGTGGTAAAAAGAGTACGGCACATAATTACAGGAGTACGCTCAATTCGTTCCGGCGTTTTTTAGGATCGAAGAGAGTGTATGCGGAAAAGATGGACGGGGAGTTGATGGTGGCGTATGAACATTGGTTGATGGAAGATAAGCCGGAAGGAAAAGGTTTATTGGCAAATAGTTCCTCTTTTTATTTGAGGCATTTGCGTACCATCTGGCATGAGATGCAGGAAACAGGAGTACCGGAATTGGGGCGGGAAGATATTTTTAAAGATGTTTTTACAGGAACGAAGCCGACTGTAAAACGGGCTGTTCCTGCGGAAAACATCGTTCATTTGGAAAAGGTTGTGACGCGATTACCCGAAAAGCTGGAATTTGCCCTTTCGATGTTTCTTTTTTCTTATTATACGCGGGGAATGTCGTTTGTGGATTTGGCACATTTAAAGAAAAAGGATATCCAAGGGGGAGTCTTGACTTATGTGAGGCGCAAAACTGGAAAGGTGTTACATATTGAATTACTCCCGGAAATGATCATGATTATCCGGCGGTATGCATCTGAAGTAAAAGACAGCCCTTATCTGTTCCCACTCCTGACAAAAGATGGAGCAGGCTATGAAAGTGCGCTTAGGTTACAAAATAAACGATTGAAACGGGTTGCAAAGATTCTCGGCTTGGATGTAAAATTGACGACTCATGTGGCAAGGCATTCCTGGGCGACAATAGCTCGTGATAAAGGAGTGGATATTGAAACCATATGCGAGGCATTGGGACATTCTTCTATATTGGTCACCCGTATTTATCTGGCAGAACTAAATAGTTCGGTGATTAATGAAGCCAATAGGATTGTATTAAAAAGAAAACAAGGACGAAAAATTAAATTGTATGAATCAGCAAGATAAGTTAAAATGTTGGTTCTGTTTCTTAGGAAGAAACGGAACGTTACCCATTAATAATATTAATACACTGCAAAAGTAATAACTTTATTTCTTATAATAGTTATGAAAAACCAAAATTTTGCACAAGAAGCCCTGAATATTATACTCTCTTAAATCTGTAAAGGTAAATATTCTAAAATAGGGTACAACCCACTCTCTCATTTATACTCCTTCGTTTGCACTCTTGCAATTGTCAAAGTATCAGTTGTTTAATTAATATTTGTCGTGGCGCTAATTTGTTTTTCTCATATTGTTTTTACTTTTCTTATTGTCTTTTTTAGAGTTAATAAAAGATGCTCTACTTCTAGAAAAGAACATAAAGACTCTTTGTCTTTCAATTTTCTTCATAAGTACAATAAAGGAAAAGCAGACGTAAAGAAATGGCTCATACTGTACTCTACAACTATAAAGAATATGTATGATTGTTTATATAAATTGTTGTTTTCCATTAGTTTACGTCTGTTTGGCTTCTTACGTTCCGTTTCTTCCTAAGAAACGGAACATATATAGGGATATCATGAAAAGAGCATTGTACATATTATTTATAATGGTTTTGACAGCAAAGAGTTTTCCCCTTTTCAGTCAGAATTTTCAGGAGGCAGAGACATTTGTTTTCTCTTTTCCGGAAAATGAAGATCGCTTGTTTGCTGATTATGGGGAGAACGCAGTCGAACTATTGCGGATGATAAAGTCTTTGCAGGAGTCACGTGTCGCTTTATTGGAAGGAACTTCTCATTTGCTGATCGTGGCTCATTTGGAATCCTGGCAATATATGGAAACGGATGCGGTCAATGAGGCTTCGATTCGTGCCGACCGTCTCCGTAAATATATTAAGACAAAACTGAAGCTGCCTTATGAGAGTATGGCTTTTTATATTGATCGCAGTGGTTTGAATTGTGAAGAGGTACATGTTTATTATTTGAAAACCCCGTTACGCTGGTTTGCCAATCAGGAAATTTGTTATAGTGAAAGTCATTATCCCAAAAGTATGGAAGAGGCTATCGGGAAATATGGGGCAATTCCTTTTGTCGAACAATATAAACGCGCATCAAGCGATAGAGGAGATCGTATAATCTATGTGATTTCCGATGCTTTGTTTGAACGGGAAGAACTGGATGATTATCGTTTGCTGATACGGAAGAATACTGATGTATCCTTTGTGACGAAAAATAAGAATGAAAAGAAAGAAGAGTCATCTCTGAGTGATAGTAAGCCGGATGAAAAAAGAGTACGGGAAATTCATACAGTCATTCCGGACGGTTTTTACGGTGCGTGTCCTTTCAATCTATCGGTCAAGACAAATCTGCTTCCCTGGTGTACGCTGGTTCCTTCGATATTGTTGGGTAATGGTCCGGTAGAGTTTAATCGGGGATCGTTTATGCCAAATCTGGAACTGGAGTATTGTTTTGGTCGGCGTTGGTCGGTTGATGCCTCGTTTCTTTATTCCTATTTTACATATGGAAGTGATCAGGACAACCTTTGGGGTGTTTCGTCCCTGACATTGGAGCCGCGTTTTTGGCTGAGAGGAGACGGGCGTTTTCGTTGGTTATGGGTAGGAGCATTTGGGCAGTATGGTGATTTCGATGTACGTGGGGAGAAGATCAGTGCCACAGGTCTTTACGGACGAACAGGTAAATTTGCTTCAGGTGGTTTGTCTGTTGGTTGTATGATCCCGTTAGGTGCCGGTTTTTGTGTGGAGGCTGCCTTGCAAGGCGGTTACCGCTCGGTATTTGGCGGAGAAAAATACCGGTATGACAAGGCGGACGATAAGAACTATCAGGAAAGCCTGTTCACAGCAACCGGCATGATGGTCGGGTTCAGATTAAGTATTGTGTATAGGATGGGGATTAGATAATTGAAAATTAAGATGGAGAAGGGGGACAAGATATGGGATTATATGGGGGGACTGTTGATTGGATTGCTATTCACAGCCTGTACTTCCCTGACTACCGATAAAGACTGGGCAAAAAACGGTAAAGTTCGGTTGGTTTTGGATTGGGGGAGTCGTGCTGTACATACAAGTGTTTTTGACTATTATTTCTATGCCGAAGGTAACCCGGTCCCGCTGGTTCGTCGTGGAGATGTTTCCGGTTATGAAGGAACCATCCCTCAGGGATGTTATGGAGTGGTGGCTTGTAATCCGGATGGCATTAACCTGGATTTGTCGATGAATGAGGGATATTCCCGTGCCCGTGCGATAGCTCGCTCTTCCGTTTCTTCGAAAGGGACTGTAGGGATGATTAGCCAACCCGGAAACCTGTACGGTGCCGGAGAAGAGGAGGTTATTGTTACGACTGTTGTTGATGAGGCCGTTGTATTGACTCCTGCTTGTCTGGTCAAAGATGTGATACTGAACATTCGTATCGAAGGGGGGAGTGATGTTTCGGTGGTAAGCGGCGAATTAGCTGGTATTCCCCCCGAAGTCTGTATTCCGACAGGCAAGCTGTGCGAAGAGAATTATGCATCTGTTTGTTTTCCGGCTGAGGCTGACGGCATAAACCGTTATACGGCATCTTTGTCCTTATTCGGACTTCGTACGGAGAATGAAGCAGGAATCAAAGTACCTGCCAGCTTGTCATTGACGGTGGAACAAAAAGACGGGCAATTGTTCGTTTCGCATACGGACGTGACCGACCAGGTAAATGAAGCGGTACATAGCGGTTTGACAGCCCGTATCGAACTGGATCTGATGGTCCATCCGTTGGAGACGGGTGGTTATGCGATAGATATTACCGATTGGCGTGAGGGGACGGCGGAAGTAGGGGGTACGGTCGGAACAGATAAAGATCAAACGGAAAAATGAAAAAGATTATTGGAATGAGATCGGGAGAAAGGTGGAGGCTATTGGCAATACCGATAGCACTGATGGTGTATATCGGTTGTACCGGTCCGGAGGCATCTGGGCCGGTTACCGGTATACCTGTGCGACTGGCATTGAGGCATCTCTCCTCGATTCGTGGCACAGTATCGGAGTTGAACGGGGAGACGATAGCCTTTGCAGCCGGAACTTCTCCGGGTACATACAGTGAGATATGGGAAAGCCGGGTGAACGGAAAGGAAGCTGTTCCATTACAATCCCATTATTATCCTGAAGACGGGAGCCGATTGTACCTGCGCGGATATTACCCGATGACGGAACCGGGTAGTAATGGAGTGGTCTACCGGTTGGACGGAAGTCAGGATCTGCTGGTCAGTGATGAACAGTCAGGCTGTCTGAGCGATATGTTTTGGCAGGACAGTAAAAAGTTTACGTTTAAACATTTACTGACCCAATTGAATATACGTGTTCGTGTGGAAGAAGGTTATCCGGAGGGTGCTTGTTTGACACGGATGCAAATAGGTGGCAGCCATCCGGAAGTCTTGCTGGATTTAAATAAAGCCACTTTAATGGCAATAGGAGAACCAGCGGTTCTTACTATATGGGAACCGGACGGAACCGGAGTTTTGTTGTCCGGTTCCTATACAGATACCCCGACTGCAACGGTTATGTTGGAAGCTGGTATTCCGTTGACGTTCTTTGCTACGGTTTCTCTTCCGGACGGAACGAGTTTGGATTATGAAGCTCTTCCGATCCGTTTTATAGAGGCGGACAGTTTGCCACGGCCAGGTGTGTCTTATACGCTTTCGGTCGTATTGAATGCGGAAAAAGAAAAGCTGACCCTTTCCACTACTGTAGCCGACTGGACGGAGAAGGATGGGGGAGAGGTAGAGTTTTAGTAAATCAGAACAATCTGTTAGCTTCGGCTAACGGCTAAGGAGTACTTGCGGCATAAAGTTTGAAAGCGATTATTGAAATATTGAGATTTTTTTATGCCTCCTGTGAAGAATGATGTTTAAAACAAAATAGTATGAAACAATTAGTATCATTAGCAGCATTGGCTGTTATGCTGTCGGCAACAGGTTGCACACAGCAGGAAGTTTTTACCGGGGATGAAGAAAATGGGGAACCGGTCACCTTAGGGATTTCAACAGGTGTACTGACTACAGAGACTAAATCGGTGGTCGGTAGTGATATGATTACGTACACCAAGGCGAATTATGCCTCGGATGCTTTGGGAATGGGCGTAGTGGTATTGAATGCGGATGGGAACGGAGCTTATTCGGGAGGAGAGATTTCAACCGATCATCTCTGGTTTATGGGGGATGAAAAAGGTGAAAACTGGAAATCTATTTCTGCAAAAGGAGAGAATTTTGTTTCTGCTACAACTGCTCCTTATACGCTGAATGATGAGGTAGGTACAGTCTATGCCTATTATCCGAAAACAAGCACCGTTAGCGGAACCTCTGCTTCTGCCTTGACTATTCCCGCTCCGCTTCAAAAAACGGGAACGATTGCGTTGTCCGATGATGTGACGAATGCGGACTTGCGTTTTGACGGAACTTCGTGGGTTGCGAATGCTTCAGCCAGTAAGAAAAAGATCATCTGTGCTTCTACAGAAACGGATTACCTGTATGCCAATAACAGTGATCGTAAAGTCAGTAACGGACGTGCAGCCGACAGTCCTGACCGTTCGATCGACCTGTCGATGGCTCATGCTCTAACAATGGTTTCTTTTCGGCTTTACAATGATGGTACATTACCGGGAGCAGGTAGTTTGACGAAGATAGAACTTAAAAATGCCGAGACTAAGACGCTGATTAAAACGACCGAAGGTGCGACCATGAAACTGGCGGATGGTACGATTGCGGGTCTGTCAGATAATACATCGGATGTACTGACACGTACGGTCAGCAGTTATACGATACCCAAAGAAATCAAGGCAGGTGAGACACTGAGTGCCAACACTTATATTGTGAGTGGTACCGTTACCGGTCCGAAAGTGGCTCGTAAAATCAGTATCCTGACTTATCCTCTTACAAACATTTCGGATAAGGATATAGAAGTGGTTTTTACAATCGATAATCAGACCTATACCGTATCGTTGCCCGTCACTGACGTTTGGGCATGGCAGGCTGGGACAAACTATGTTTATACAGTCTGCGCATCACAGCGTAAACTGGAAGTGACTAGTGTAAGTGTTGCCGAATGGAATGAGGAGCCGGGAGGAAATATAGAGCTATGATACGTTCATTTATATATTACGTATTCTCTCTGTCTCTATTGGTATCCTGTACAGGTATAGAGACTGACTTGCCGGAAGATACTCCCGGTGATAGCGAAGAGAAGGAAGCCTTGTCTATCCAGACCTTGTCTCTTCGGGAAGAGACAAAGGCTATTTATGAAGAGACGGGAAACGATGAAAACAGTAAACCGAATCATCTGGGAGCTATCGGAGTCCTGGTGACGAAAGGTAGCGGTACTGTGGATTATTATTCGGATAGTAATCATACGCAGACTTTTACTTGTAGCGTTAGTGGGGAAGATAAAACCTGGAGCACAACAACCGTTTTATACTTGGGAGATACCGAGGGGGCGGTTTATGCATGGGCGCCGTCTACGGCAACGGGTGAATTGAATAACAACTCACCGAAAATACCGGTACTGAAATCTCCGGTTATATTGGCTGAGCAGACTTTTGCTTATAATAATCAGTGGAAAACGAATCAGGTGGATTACCTGTATGGGACTAATGCAGAAAAGAGTACCCCTAAAGTTAGCCGCCAGCAATCGTCGGTTGTTCTTTCCATGCAGCATGCCTTGTCGAAAATCAGTTTTAAGGTAATGAAAGGGAAGGAGCAAACAGTGACAACAGAGGATTATGTGAAGAAGGTGGAACTGACAAGTAATAATGCATTTGTTACAGCAGCTTCGCCTGCTACCGAAGTTACCATGCAATTAACGGATGGGACTTTGACAGGGACATTGACAACTGGTACTTTGACCCTGACAGCTACCACCGGCACAAGCGAGCAAGGGCAGATTGCAACCTGGACGGAAGGCGGTTCAGGGGGGACCGCAGATTTCTCGTCTGTCACCCCGCAAGCGTATGGATTAGTCGCTCCTGTCAGTAATATCAGCCTGACAGGGGTGAAGGTTACCTTGGGTGCTACCGGGGCATTGACCGGTGGTAATGACCATACCTATTCGACTGTATCCGGTAATTCGCTTTCGGTTACTTGGGAAAAGGGAAAACATTACATCTATACAATGACAGTAACAGACCGCGGACTCGAATTCGGTAGTGTTGAGGTGGCAGATTGGGAAAGCTCAGGGGATCCCGTAACTGTTCCGGTGGAGTAATTGATTAATTAATGACGATGAAACGTATATCAGAATATCTTCTTCTTTTGTTTGCATCCTGCCTTTTGTGGGGAATGGCAGGGTGTACAGGAGGGCTTGTGGAAGAACAGGAAGAGTCGGAAGAACGTTTCATAGAACTTCGTTTCGGGCGTCCGGGGTTGGAAATAGCTCCGGTTACCCGTAGCGGGGAAACTTCTCCGCTACCCTCCGGTAGTACGGTACGTATTGCTGCTTATCGGAGGATGAATAACGAACCTGATTTATTGTCGGCTGACTTACCTATGGTTGATTTATCCACCGCTCTACCTGCTTATCAGGCCACCTATCTGGTAGATGAAGAAGGTTTTTTATTGCCTTGTGTTGTGGATGCGGAAGGAAAGCAGACAATCGGAACATCCCAAGAGATGACGGTGCTTGCCGGAGTGTATGATTTTTATGCCGTTTCTCCGGCACGTCCGTTAACAAAAGTCGACGGTAAACAACAGATAACAGGTATCCCGCATCAGGAAGATGTGATGACTTCCTTTGTATGGGGAGTAGCTGTTTCGCAGGCATCCCGTCAGGTGAGTCTTCAAGCTTTCCAACGTAAATGTGCGCAGGTAGTGTTTGAAGTGACCCCGACTAAAAAAAATATTGTCCCTATGAGTAGCCTCTGCGGAACCCGATTGGAACTGACGGGTATCTCATCGGCCGGAGCATCGTTGATTGTCGGTGAGAACGAAGCGATAACTTCGACCGGCGGAGACGAAACGGATAAAGGAAAACTGATTGTAACGGATTTTGTAACCTTGCCTGAACCGAACGATTTAGGACTAAACCGTGCAAGGGCGATCCTGTTGCCTAAAAACAGTAACTCCTTTCAGGTCGCGGTCACCGTTTCCCGCAACGGGGTGGCTGTTACGCTGAAAGCGACGATTGCTCAGAATATTGTGTTTGAAGCAGGCAAACAATATGTATTTACGTTGGAAGTGGAAAATAATCGCAGCTTGCTGCTACTGAGCGTTTACGACTGGACACCTTTTTCGTTGACCGATGACAATGTAGGCGGTGCACCTGATGGTCGTCCGACCGAGCCGGGAGTAACACCGGGCGTACCTTTCGGACTAGTAGTTGCCGGATGGGATGATATCCTCTGGACAGGGGGAGAAACAGTGGGTGGTAGTACTTTATAACATTACAGAGATTAAAACAAACCGGTAGGGATGGAACTGAAAAAAATAAAAAAGACGGAACAGATAACTTGTTTTCTATTACTAGTAATTCTTTGTGGTTGTACGCAGAACGAGGTTGTAACCGGAGGTCTGAAAGGGGAGGATGTGTCTGTTTGTTTCCATCTAAATGTCTTGGCGGCCACTACACTCCATACCCGTAGTGATACAACAATAGTCACTCGTTCTGAAAGCGATCCCGGAGAAACTGCAGATAAAACATTGTATAACCTGTGGATGGGACAATATAACTCAACCGGCGAACTGGTTGCTGAAGAATATTTCCCCTCTTTACCAAAGCAGGAGAGTGTCAATCTTCCTTTGAAACGTATGTCCGGTACCTGTCATGTATGGGCGGTGGCTAATGCCGGAAACTTGAATAACAAGGCGGTGTCTGAAATTGATTTGAAGTCACTATATGTGTCCGATGTATTCACAGAAGAGGGATTACCAACCGGAAACCTGTGTGTAATGACCGGCATGTGGTCTGGCGAGATAACGGATAATATCAGTGCGGATATTCAGTTAAGCCGTTCGTTGGCTAAGATAAAATTCACTTATTCGGTAGGCGGTGAGAACTTTTCTTTTACTCCTACAACTCTTGAATTGTGTAATGTTCCTGTTAAAATGAAATATATAGGAGATGAAAACCCGGAACAGTTGACGGGTGAAAGTGATTTTACCACCTATAGGTTCGCATCTCCCGGTAACAGCAGTACACATTACTGGTATATGCCTGAAAATCCGGCAGGGAAAGGAAATAATACAGAAAATAAAGCAACCAATAAAACAGGTGATGGTGTAGAACATGCTACATGTATTAAATTAACCGGTGAGGCTTTGCAGGATGGTGTTTTGTATAATGATGTCGTGTTCACACTCTATCCGGGTAACGGGAATAATGATTATAATATTGTGAGGAACGGTCTTTATACGATTAACATAACTTTGACCGGTATAGATTTTTCTGATAAGCGTGTGACGGTAGGCACTGTTCCTGAAATGCAGGATCCGGATAATCTGGGGGCGGAAAAAGGAGCAACAGGAATTTTTCAGGTTACTACCCGTCCGGGTATTCCCTGGTCGTTTACTATTCCAAACTGGCTCTCAGCCATAGTTGGGGAACATAGGTATGAGTCTGGAAACAGATTGGATTTTGTTGGTCCTTATAAAGTGGAGTTTGAAACAGCGACTGCAAATCCTCGTGCCGAAATACGCGAAACGTCGTTTACAGTAGGAGAGAAAGAAATAAAAGTAAGACAGGATGCGTCATCTTTGACTGTCGGTTCTTCCATATCACTTTCTGCTGAAGGAACAGCTGTAGGAAACGGTACTTTTCAGGCTACGAAAGGATTACCCTGGTCTGCGACATTGTCTTCTGAATGGGGTAACTGGCTGGAATGGGACGGGACGGCTCCAACTCCGGGTGTAGAGGCTTCGGGTACAAATGAATCACTGGCCATTAAGGCTATATCTAGTAATCCGTCTTCATCCGTTCGTAGAGGTAGCTTACAGATAAAAGGGGGAGAATCGGTTGGTAACTCAGCTTATATCGGTCTGACAGGAAGTATATCTGTTACTCAGGCGGGTTCAACGATTTCCGGTGCCGCTCAAAATATAGGTCCGGAAGCCTCGGCAAACCTGGCTGCCAGGTTTATAGCAACCCACGACTTACCGTGGGTTGCTACGGTGACTAGTGGAAATAGTTGGTTGACTTTATTAACATCTTCAACAGGTACAACGGATGGAAATTCTCAGGCGATAAATTATAAATCGACACTCAATTTATCATCATCGGAGCGAACCGGAAAGATAACAGTGTCTGTAGGTAATGGAGCAGGTGATGAGCATCCGGGACCGGTTACTAATATAACGGTCACACAGTCCGGCTCAGTTTTTGATGTGTCGCCTACAAGCTTGGATTTTGAGAATACTGAAAGTTCAGGTCAGGTCATTATAACCGGAACAGAAGGATTACCCTGGACGGTAACCCGAAAAAACGGAAGTACTGATATTTCAGTAAATGCCTCAGGTTCAATGTTGGATAAGAGTAGTCAATTCTTAACATTTACTGCACCTGCAAATATCGGGGAGGCTCGTTCTGCTACTTTTACGGTTGCAGTTACAGGGGGAAATCATTCTAAAACGGTTACGGTGAATCAGGCTGCAGGAGTAAGTAATAAGGTTACTATAAATAGTGCTGTTGTTGCAAGTTATAAAAGTGTTGTAACTGATTTTACCCTTTATCCTCCTTTTAATTATGATGGAGGTTCGACAACTTCAAGTTGGTTGGGATCTGATAGAAATGGTAAATCTTCAGATTGTACATTGACGAGTGAATATTCTATAGAAGTCGAGGAAGGGGAGCGGGGATCAACTTCTAGTTATGAAGGTGCTGCAAATTATTGTAAAGCTAAGAAGGATGGTTGGCGTGTGCCTACTATTATTGAGTTGAGAGCTATATATGATAATAGGGTTACGCTGCAAAATAACGGTGTTGCCGAGTTTAAAATTACGCAGTGGTACTGGAGCAGCTCTGTCTTTAATAAAAATGGTAACGGACGATGTATGTTGAAATTTAGGGATAATGGCGGGACCGGAAACGATGCCCAGTCGCAATCACACTATGTTCGCTGTGTCCGTGATCTTTAATAGTTGGCCTTAAAAGAGGATAATTATAAAAAGTAAGAAATGTGTTTTATTAAATAATGAATATTACAATCATGAATAAAAGGCTATTGGCTTGTTTCCTATTGACGGTTTTGTATTGTAGTTGCACGCAAAACGAAGTAGTAACCGGTATGGGCAAGGGAAAAGAAGTATCAACTTGTTTTCATCTGAATGTCTTAGCGAGTACAATAGCGCAAACACGTAGCATGGTTATTACAACAGAAGGAACAACCGAGGTCGATAGCATACCGGTTCCTGTCGGCGGGCCAAAGACCCGGTCGACAACTGATCCGGGTGAATCGGCAGATAGAACTATTCAGAACTTATGGGCCGGACAGTATAATGAAAAAGGTGAATTGGTGGCAAATGAATATTTTTCATCTTTGGTTACACAGGAAAGTGTGAACCTGCCGTTGAAACGACTTGAAGAGACCAGTCATGTGTGGGTCGTTGCCAATGCCGGGAATTTGCAGGAAAAAGCGGGTACAGAAGCCGATTTGAAGGCTTTGACAACTTCAGAGGCTTTTACAGATAAAGGATTACCGGTCAGTAATCTGTGTTTAATGAGCGGCATGTGGTCAGGTAAAATCACAGAAAATATCAGTGAGGATATCCAATTGAAACGTTCGTTGGCAAAAATTAAATTTTCTTATTCGGTAAGTGGTGAAAACTTCTCTTTTACTCCGGCGACACTTGAGTTGTGTCATGTCCCGGTCAGTATCAAATATATCGGAGATGGAATGCCGCGACAACTGAGTGGAGATGGTAATTTTAAAACCTATACGGTAACATCCCCAGGTAATAGTGGCATACACTATTGGTATATTCCTGAAAATCCTGCCGGAACGGGGAATAATATAGAAGAAATTCCTATGAATAAAACAGGTGAAGGTGTAAGTTATGCAACCTGTATCCGTTTGACTGGGAAGGCTGTACAGGATGGAGTTACTTATAGTGATGTCGTCTTCACCCTTTATCCTGGTAATGGAAATAATGATTATAATATTATCCGAAATGGGTTTTATACCATTGATATTAAACTTACCGGTATAGACTTCTCTGATAAACGGGTAACGGTAGGAACTGTTCCGGAGATGCAAGATCCGAATAATCTGGGAGCGGAGAAAGGTGCTACCAGTATATTTCAGGTTACTACCCGTCCGGGTGTTAAATGGTCGTTTACCATTCCTACCTGGTTGTCTGCTGTGGTTGGTGATAAAACGTATGAGGCAGGTAATAAACTGGACTTTATAGGTCCTTACAAAGTACAGTTTGAGGCAGTCGCAGCGAATCCGCGGGCTGAAGTTCGGGAAACCTCTTTTACCGTAGGAGAAAAAGATATTTATGTGAGGCAGAATGCTTCTTCTTTATCGGTCGGCTCTTCCTCTGTCTCATTGAAAGCCGAAGGATCTTCAACGGGAAGCAGCACTTTTAAAGCGACGAAAGGGTTACCCTGGGCCGCAACGTTGGCTTCGGAATGGGGAGATTGGTTGGCATGGAATGGGGTAACTCCTGTTTCAGGGACAGAAGCAACGGGAGAAAATGAAATATTGGCGGTCAAAGCAACATCTAGTAATCCGTCTGCTTCAAGTCGTACTGGGACTATCTTGTTGAAAGGTGGGGATGCAATCAGTGAGACAGGGGATACCGATTTGACAGAAAGTATATCTGTCACCCAGGCTGGTGCATCTATTGAAGTTACTGACCTAACCCCAAAGCTGGGACCGGAAGCCGACGAAAAACTGTCAGACAGTTTTGTAGCAACCCACGACTTACTGTGGGTTGCTACAGTGACTAGTGGAACTGATTGGTTGTCTTTATTGACTCCGGAAAGCGGAACAACAGGTACAGACTCTCAAATAATCAATTACAAGACTTCCTTGAACTTAAATGCTTCGGAACGAAGAGGAAAGATCACGGTACGTGTCGGAAATGAAATAGGAAATTCTCATCCGGGACCATCAAAGGTTATAACGGTAGCACAGGCAGGATCGGTGTTTGAAGTTTCACCAACGGTGCTGGATTTGGAAAGTACAGTAAGCTCCGGAACGGTCATTGTAACAGGGACAAAAGGGTTACCTTGGACCGTAAACCCTTCTGTCACAAAAAATGGAATAACTCCCGGCACAACTTCGGGAATAACGAAAGGTGGTAGTCAAACATTAACATTTTCTTCTACGACGAATATTGGTGTGGCTCGGGAGGCTATATTTACTATTGCAGTTACTGGAGGCAATCATTCAAAAGTTGTGAAGGTTAAACAGGCAGGATTGACAAATACTGTAACGATTAATCAGGAGCTAGCAACAGCTTATAAAAATTCAGGTGTTAATTTGACTTCTTATCCGCCTTTTAATCACGATAATGGAAATGTAACAGGGACCGGAAGTGATTACAAAGGCGAATCTTCATCTTGTACTATACCTATACCTTATACCATAGAGGTGGAGAATATTCAGAGTACAAAGGATCATAAATATAAAGATGGTGCAGCAAAGAATTATTGTACGAGTAAGGGAGAAGGTTGGCGTTTGCCAACAGTCATAGAATTGTATGCTATGTGGACAAAGTGTAAAGGAACAAACAGTAATGCAGCAGACGATGAGGAAGACTCGAAGTTACTTGGCACTAAATTCATCAATATGTGGTATTGGAGTAGTACGGTCGGCGAAGGCGACAGCAGTCGCCGTACTGGACTTCACATGGGTAACGGTAGCATTGTTAACGGAGAAACGAAGTACACGAACTATATTCGATGTGTCCGTGATATTTGATTATGGCCAGCTAAATCAAGGAATGATGATGGTTGTATTCAGCAGGTGAAATATTGAACGGAAGGATGAAAAGGTAACTATAGATACCATTTAAAGCGTTCTTTGACATGTGACATAATATCCGTAAGAAATATATTGTGCCACTCTTTTATTACCGGTATATATTTTATAATTATAATTGTAATAATCATGAACAAATCAGATTTAATGCGTGAGATCGCAAAAAAGATGTCGATCTCCCAAAAGGATTCTTTGCGCTTTATAAACATTTTCGAAGATGTTATGGCAAACGAACTTTTAAAAGACGGCTCTATTATGTTACAAGGTTTCGGTACTTTTTCTTCCTGGAAACAATCCGAACGTCTTGGACGTAATCCACGTACCGGCATTTCAGTCGTGATAAAGTCTCGTACCAGTGTCAAATTTAGGCCCGGTAAGGACCTATTGAAATTTTTGAATGATCGGAAATAGGAAATCGTTACGCGGTTATATGGATTTGGTATGTGCTTTCAGGCAGGGATAAACCATTCCCCTGTCTGAAAGTATAATGTATACAAAACTAAAAGAACTCTTTGGGACAAAGACACCCTCTGTAAGAATGTTTAAATCATTATTGGGAAACTTGCCGGAATCGGAACAGCTAATTTATAAAAAAGCAGCTGTCGATACGGCATTTTGCGATTGGGAAAATACACCTGAACGGTACCGGTTATTCTTGGGTGACTTGTTTCAACACCATTGGCAAAAGACATTAGATTATCTACTTAATAAAACGGTATTTGGATTACTGGGGTATGATTTACAACAACCTGAACTTCTCCGGAAAGTATTTTCTTTGCTGGAAGGAAAAAAGGAGAATGGTTTTATGCCTTCCTATCTGCATCTGTCTTTTGTGTATCTTCTTGCTTTTCATGAAAATAAATCAGTGGAGTATTTCGGAGACCTGCTTCGTGAAGGTATCACTTCGGATGATCTCTGTGAACTGTTTGATTTATGGAATGCCGATAATGAGTCCGGTCATTTGCCCGCTGATTAATAAAACCTAAAATAACAGGCTTTTCACCCTTCTGGAATATGCAGTGATTCTTTCATTTATTAATAGAAAGTGAAGGCTATCTATTTTGTGACCTTATGCCGTCTGCATATTTCAGAAGATTTCAATTTTCTGTCGGTTTATCTTTGTTGTATCAGTTACTGATAGAGGTATTGGGTATTAATCTATTAATTTATTATTATCATGAGTGTAAAGTACAAATTGGTTGTCAAGAAGAATTTAGGTAACGACAAAGGGGAAGTGCCGGAAAAGAAGTATGCACAGATTGTATCGGGCGATTATATTGCTTTCCCGGAGTTGATTGAGGAAGTGAGTGACAGTAGTGGCGTGGGAAGCGCTGGGGTGAAAGCGGTGCTCGACCGCTTGAATGTAGTACTGGTGCGCCATTTGCAGCATGGCCGCCGGGTGAGTGTGGGGGAATTGGGTACGTTTCGTTATACGATCGGTTCTCCTGGGGTCACTGATGAGAAAACTTTTGATACAAACCTGATTCGCGAACCTAAAGTGCGGTTTTATCCGGGGAAGGCTCTTCGGACTATCAAGAGCCAGGCCAGTTTTGAGAAGCTGGTCGAGAAGAAAGACGAAGAGAAGGAAGAAGAGGGGGGCGGAAGTAGCGATAGACCGGAGATCGAATAATTGAGAATTCATAATTAGAGATTCAATGTTTAGGTTATGAAACGGATAACGGTTCAGTTAATTATTGCAATCCTGCTCACAGTGAGCGGGATTGTTCTTCTCTTCAGCGGTTTTTGGGTAGACCCTGACGGGTTGATAGACAGTAGTGTGCTGGTGGCTTTCGGAGAAATCAGCACGTTTGCCGGAGCACTTTTCGGAGTGGATTATTCGTATAAATTTAAAATCAACAATCATGAGTAACAAAAAGCATAAAGCCATGTTGAGTGAACATTTCAGTCTGGAAGAGTTGACTTATAGCCGTATAGCGGTAGAGAACGGATTGGATAATGAACCGCCTCCTGCTGTCCGTCAGTCACTTTGTTATCTGGCCGTTCATCTGTTGGAACCATTGAGAGGGCTCTATAATAGTCCGATTGCCGTACTGAGTGGTTATCGTAGTGACTCTGTTAACCGTCTAGCTGGTGGTGTCGTTAACAGCCAGCACCGGAAAGGGGAGGCTGCCGATTGCTATATCCCGGAAGGACCGTGCCGTTTACTGGATATCCTGAAGAAATCAGGATTGCTTTTCGACCAGGCCATTCTGTACAAGAAACGGAATTTTCTTCATCTCTCCCTGAAAGAGAAAGGTACCAATAGAATGCAGATATTATTTTATATTTTATGTCTGGTATTTCTGTTGCCGTCTTGCCAGATACGACGGGGCAGCACGAGAGAAGAACATGCTTTCTATATTGACTCATTAGTTGCCTCCGGCAAAGACTCTTCCCTTTTTAACCGTAAAACATTCACTATAGATTCTATTAACTGGAATATAACCCGGGTGGTCTTTTCGCCACCCGATAGTACCGGCCGACAATATCCGGCAGAGATAGCTTTATTGCAAGGGAAAAAACATCACAGCATAACCGACATAAGTAGTAAGACCGCTAATTCGTCAGTAGAATTGACCCGCCATCAAACCGCTGTTTCTTCTTTTTTTTCCGAAAATCAGTACAAACACTCATCGTCTGTGAGTATTTGGATAGTAGTTTTTGTCCTGTTAGCCGGGGTATGCCTGGGGTTCGGAAACTCATCGCAAACATGAGGTTATTAGTCACTTCATTAGGGGTGGAGTGGCTTTGATATTAATTCAATGAGTATATTATATCTTTTTATTTACACTGCATCATTCTTACATATCCCTTACACAACGGACGTAAACAGAAGACGTATTCCAATCCATGGCACTACCGCTGATTGCATTGTCCCATCTATTGGTTACATTGAAATATACAGCACGATTATCATTCGGATATTTTCGGTTTACCCAATAATAACGTCCGTTAGTTTGCTCTCCTCCGAGATGGTCGAAACCGAGATCAGTAAAATCATTAAAAGTCATCCCTCCTTTTTGTAATTCCGGAATCTGCGCGGGACTACCCGATTTAGAGCCGACACCACCTCCCAGCAAAAGAATCTGCCTCATCTCCAATTCCGACGGAAGACGCCATCCTGATTCACTGCCCTCTTCACTATAAGCAGCACAACCAGTAAGAGGTGTTGCAAGATCAACCGCATTCGAATTACTCCATCCTGAAGCTTCCACCCAAGTGCCGTTTGACAAAGAATTAACTATAACAGCATCCTTTTTCGCTACACGGAATCGGGGGGAAAGGTAACTCCAGTTTGGGTCTGCCGGACCTTCTCCCGACACGTCAGATACCTGATCTTTTTCAGTGAAACGCAAGGGCGATCCCAATCTGTAATAACTATACGTTCCTGTGGTCATGGGATTAACATCGACATATCCTTTTTCTACACCATTCACTTTTTCGTATGATACGATTACCGGATTACCGCTTATATTCGTGAGGTATGGATACGTCTTTTCCACATTTTTATTATCCCGCACACAGCGCACAATACTGCTTGAGCTATAATTGGCACTCACATCCACGGTAGTTCCGGCAAAGTATGCCGAATTCTGTACTGACGAGGGAGTAGTCTTCGGCACCGTGCTCGTCCAGTAATGTCCACGACTATTAAGCGCAATGCCTTTCACTCCTAACATAACGGCAGTAGCCCCCATCAATCCGTGGTAACGTGCAGGCAGATACCATTCCAAACGGGGATCATCCGCACTGTTTATATCCCACCATTCTTCATTCATCATCATACAAAAACCTGCCGGTGAAAAGACCGGTGGAGCCGTCATTCCCTGAGCGGCATAATTAATCTGTTCAGCCACATATCCTTCCAATGCTTTGAAAATCTTTAACGTGTTCTCTTTTCCGTCACTCGTACTCGTAGCCCCGTACTTGGATTCATCTTTGTCGTAGTCAGTACCTTCATCAACAAGATTTATCCCCATCGGCAAACTACCCTCAAAGGCAAACATTGTTTCATACAAAGGATCGGTAGTATAATCATAAACATATCTTCCGGACGCTAATGCTTTAGTTTTTATAAGATTCTCTGCAGAGGCCATTTGATTTATGTATACCGTTTTATCAGCATATCCGGGTTGAATTTCACCATTGGGATTTCCATCAAATGTTCTCACTACGATTCTCTTGCGTTTATTAGCAACACCGTCAAATCTTGTTACTTTAAAGAGAATTGTACCATGTCCGCTGACATAACCATCCCCTACAGTGTTTTGAACTTTGTCCCCACCAAGATCCATCACCCCCTCAAATACAGGTCCCGCATCCGTTATTTCCTGAAGTCTCCAATAGGATCCTTCTTTAGCCCGAACCATCACACCATACGTACCGGCTTCAGAAGGGAAAAAGTTATTGTCGAGAATCGTAATCTTATCGGTAGCATACTGGGTAACCCGCCAAGCTCGGCTCATATCCGGTTCATTATCATTAAAATACCGTAATTCTACAGTACGCGGCACAGGCATAACGTTTACTCCGACATTTATTCTGATACGTGCTCCCGAAGGCAATCCATTCTTCTTCATACCTACATTTATCCAGTTTGCTTCATCATCTTCTACCCACTTGGAACGAATCTCTCCAATTCCCATATTTGCATTTGTTCCGGGATCCGATGCACCATCTTTAAGAGGAAGATACGAAAGCGATAGCCCCTGCCAGTTGGTGATAACATTGCCATAAATATCGACCAGTTCAAATCCCCAGGTATCTTCGCCTGCATCCATATACAGATAAGAATTAGTGTTTGCGACAGGAACAGGTCTTACCTGATTACCCCAATTCGTATCATTCGGATCCAGATAAGAGGTTTCGGGCGAACGGTTGGAAGCATACCGACCATTCAGATAACGCAATTCACGCACATGCAGATTTTCTTTATCTACACGGATATCGGAAGTTACGATACCGGCTCCGTCAATTTTCACGGTAACGGTATAATGAGTGTTGCGTTTGATATTGAAATTGTCTATATTGTTTTCACCCAAATATATTTTCCAGGTCACCTTTCCCACATTACGTCCATCATTCATTACTCCCTCGACCAGCAGATATGTAGCCATATTGTCGATTTCATTATCGGCTGCCGCATTGTTTTTAAACTGTTCCTTTCCCCTTTCAGATGTATTATTCGGATATAGAGCCTCATCATCACCATGCATTCTGTTCTCCAGTATATAATATGACTCGGAAGTGCTGTAATTTTTAACCAGATCTCCTCCATTATCTGTCAAACCGGCTTTAATAGATGACAGATTCTCCGGAACAGTAATTTTGTCTCCATCAGTAGCAAAAGCGGCGTGCTTGGGAACATTCACTATTTGAAGTCCGGTTATAGAAAGGGTTGCACCAATGAAAGGATGAGAGGGAGAACTGATCGACTGGGAAGCTTCTATCATCACATCCAGTTTTGCTGTAAGTTTATCCACATAAACCAGTATACTTGATATAGGTGTTTCCTCCAGGCTAACCTCCATATTTATAGAACCAACCATCACCAGTTTATCCCCGGATGAGATACTTGCATTATCCGTACTGTCCGGCGTATAAACGAGTGTTTTAAATTCGTCCAGATTTACAGCAAGAGTACCCGTGGCAGGATTAATAAAAGGATTATTCCCAGACATTCCCATATCACCGTTGGCTTCACCGTAATTGGTAATGAAATAAATAAGGTTATTTGTACCACCACTATTGGCTAGAATGACATTAAAATTACCACTTTTATCAGGAACGTATTGTTTAACGGACGCATCAATCAGTTCATTATTCGCATCGAATTGTCCGACAACAACATGTGTCCAATTATGCTCCTGCTGACTGGTTAATGACTTAGTTTGTACAGTTTCAAAGCCGGATGCTATCATATTGACATGTGCCCGTACGAATCCTTCGGGTACACCGATCTGATCGACCGGCTTACGTTTGTTTGGCTCGAATGCATCATCCGTACATCCGATCAGCATAACTGCTCCGAATATTACAGATAAGATTAATTGCCAAATTATATTCCCGTTCTCTATTCTCTTTCTTTTCATAATTATCCTTATTTATCGGGGTATGGTAACTGTCCATTGGGCATTGCGCCATCCTCTTACAAAAATACCTCCGGCATTCACCGTCACTTCATACGTGTATTCGCTTCCACGTTCAAATCGTTGATTCCTTAATACGGATTCGTAAGATTTGTAGTTATCTCCGTTTATCAGCAAGTGGAACGTTAGTTTGACATCCCTGCTTCTGAGGGTCACTGTTTCGGTATTGGTATCGGGATTAGGGATAACCTCGGAAATCAACTCCCAGGTATCAGTTTTCTCATGTATTCCATCTTCATAGCCTTTCGGTTGTTGATAAACATTACGCGCATTCCGGATAGAAACAGTTCCGAAGACAGCACCTTCTTCAGTCAGGATCGTTTCTCTCAGTTTTTGCTCGCCAATAAAGAAGTTAGTACTAAAAGCATTGTAAGTCATATTACTCATCTCGACACCTCTATTTTCTATCCGCATACTCTCAACATCACTTCCCCGAATAACAATAAATCTGATCCGTGAGGAAAGCAAAGTGAACGGCTCGAGCTGAATATTGTAGACACCCGGTGTTCCTTCGGTTACTTGTCCGGCATCCTGACTGATTTGTATTCCTTTAAGAGGACTAGAGGTATATAAAGTGACCGGTATATCCCCTTCCTGAGCAACGACACCGCCATGCCGGAATCGGTATCCCGGTACGTCATACCCATCTATCGCCGATGTATTCAGTTGAACAGCCGGCGAAATTGCAAAAAAATCATAGAGAGCCCCGGGAAGATGCAGGTCGGTATGGGTTATTTCTCCATCCTCCAAGGCCTCTCCGGTTACAGGATCGACACGCCACGGAACGAGTGCTCGTTTATCGGAGGAATTATTTCTTTCTTCCTGACTTCGCACCTTGAATGTCATTTCCTTTTCCTGCAACCTATTATTTGAATACGGATTATTTTCTCCTTCGCTGGTATTGGCATCATAGACATACAACCGTATGGTCGATCCGGCAGGCATCGCTTCCGTAACCATGGAACGCGTAAGCTGATCATCAGTTGTTGCAATGCGAGGTGGCAGGATATTGATCAGTACCTCCCCGTCACCGCCACCGTTTATGTCCGGTTCCGGAATCTGCTCACTACATGCTGTAAACAAGCAGACTATTAAAATCGGTATGTAAAATTTTCTTTTCATATATACTTCTGTTAAGTGCCACCAACTCCAATTGTAATATCTTCTTTATCTTCCGTTTTCCACCGTTCGCGCTGAATCTCGTCCAGTTCAATGTAAATATCCGCCTCATTCACCTTTATAGTATAGGTATAACGTTCTCCAGGTTTCCATCCCTCCCAATCGAGATCAGTACAGGTAGGCAGCATAAACGAATACCGCCTTTCATTAAGCCAGATATCGAAGAAATAACGTTCCAATTCGTCGAGCTCAGTAGAAGCAGTGGAGGCTACGGGAAACAAAAATATTTCCCGAATCAGTGCCGGTTCATCTTTCGCCGCCGGCACAAGAAACGTGCTGTCCCTGTTATAACCGGGAATAAGGATAGAAGCGCCCGAAGTTGCATCCGTCAGACTGGGATCCGTACCTGTTTTCACAGGAGGTTCGAACTTTTCCTTGATTATATCATAGGTACCCCGTGTCACACCCGAAACGGTCATACGATTGATAAAGATATCCTGTTCCGGTACATCCGGTGCTTCATCTGTTTTAATTATTTTCAGGACAACACTGGTTAACAGATGCTCGAATTGGGTTTCTAGTGGCTGATCGGTTTTCTGTTTGTCTGTCAGCGTAGCCTTCAGCAGATCCGGGCGGCGATATAAATTCACACGCAAACCGAGCGGACGTTCAGAAGTGGGCGGAAGAATGGTTACTCCCGACGAATCACCTCCCGCGGAAGATGCCAATGGGGCCGGGAAAAACAGTTTAAAATCGTATTGTTCATCATCTTCCGGATAATAGTATTTCAGTGGTGAATAATCAATTTTGTAGCCGTCAACTACTTTCTTTACCGAACCGGTCAACCCATTCATAAACGGATTTAACCAATCAGCGCTTCCATTATTATAACGGGTACCATAGATCAGAACTTCTCTACCGCTGGTCACCAAAGAATCCATATTCTCCATACCCGGATTCGACTCTTCGATTCCGGCACGCGTAACATCTCCGTTCTCTACTATCACTGTTCCTACCGCTGCATTAAACAAGACAGGAACAGGTGAGGAAGAAGAGTCGTCCTTGATTTCCGTTTCATTACTACAACTGCCCAAAAAGAACAGACCGGCAAGTAATAAAAAACCAATGTTACGACTATATTTATATATTAATTCGATCATAGATATTCTCCTTTATTATAAAGATTCACCGGGTTTACCCAGCCCAACCTCGTTACCGTTATCCGGTTCGGTTGCATCCTCCCAGGGTTCAAGACTAATAACATCGAAAAGTACGGTATGTCCCTTTACTGTAGCTATAACAACTGTTTTATGTCCTGCTTGCAGCGTCACACCACTGAACGGGTATGATTTGGTTTTTCTGTTTTCAAACTCCAAGGTGATTTCAGTCAGGCCGGCGGCATCCGGGTAAACCAACACCCCTTGCGAAGTAACCGTATCTGTTCGCAGCTCCATCTCTCCAAAATCAAATTCACCCATATGACTATCGTCCGGTTGGGTTATTTTATTCAGAGCAGTCTCCCCGATATTGGATATGGTCAGTTCGAACTGAGTGGGGACATTTATTTTTGCTGAAAGCAGATCGCCGTATAACTCAGCTACATGATCATCTTCAGCAACCAGTTTTAATACGACCTGTGCCAGACTGTGCTCAAATTCAAACGCAATTTCACGTCCATCTTGATAAACCGCGGTAACCGGCTTAGTCACCATAATATCTTGTGTTCCGTCGATTGTCCACGACGCCTTTCCAGCTTCATAGTTATTATGTTCCGGATAAAATGCCATGAAGTGAGCATTATTGTTAGCCTCATCGAAATATTGACGTATATCCAGATCTATCGTTCCGCTGCCTGCTGCAATGGAAGCGGAAGAAGCTATATTGGAAGTAAGAAAGCCTTGCTGCGTATCTCCATCAGTACCTCGTATCACCTGTATGCCAATCATTTCCTGTTGAGGGATATGATTTTCATCGGATTCTATAACCCCACGGGTTAAAACGACACCCGTATTGAATTTGATTTCATTCTTAACAGGCACCTCAGCTATCGGGTCTTCATTACATGCTGTTAACAGAAAGAGTACGATTGTGATAATATATACAGGCCAATATTTCATTCTAATTCTTTTTCATTTGGTGACCGGAAAAGAAACTAATCCTGTCCGGTCTGTGTAAGTTGTTGCTATTATTGTATGGTACCTGATCCTGTACCGCCATCTTCCCACGGTTTTACTTTAATAGAAGGTAAAATCTCGCCGGATTTAAATGTCAAAGTAATCTCATGATCCATACCAGGTTTAGCACCACCATCAGAAATCACTATCCCATTAAGTTCCGCATCATCACCACCAGAAGTCTTCACTACTAAATTATAGTTCGCTTCGGGATAAACCATTGCTTTACCAAAAGTAAGAGTATCTGTTGTTAACGTAAGGTTGTCAGCCTGTGTATCGAGAACCTGATCGCCACTCGCATTTAATACAGGGATCTCTTTTGTTGATGCAGTACTGGTTGATTGATACTGATTAGCTTCATTACCATCAAACGTGTGAGTTACCGTAGATTTCGTACCTGTGATTATCACCTCGGTAACATCGCCCCAACTTCTTGCTGCAGCATCGCTATCGGCAATGACCTTGATTGTTATTTTCGAAAGCAAATGTTGGAATGTTACAGGGTTCGAGGAACCCGATACTTCTTTATTGTCATGAAAATAATTGGTTACCATCACGTCAGTCTTACCGTCTATCATCCATGTGGCACTAACATGGGTATCCTTTACTAAGTTAACTTTCGGGTAAAAACCTTTCAAGTGAGAGTATATAGTACCATCGATATTATAATACTGCGAATTAGTAAATTTAAGCATATTTTCATCGCTTACATTTTTCAATGTAGCATCAACAACTCCAGGTCCTGTCCCCTCTACTGTCTGAGCCGTAGCTATTGCATCAGCCCATACCGTAGATGTAGCAGTAGAAGATGAATGATCCGGAGCTCTAAGAAAAGCAACATTCAGTGAGGTCGGTGTTGTGATAATACCACTGCTGTTAGATTCCACCGACGCACGGGTCATAACTGTCGTTCTCAGTAAAATTTCACTTTTATCTTCTCCATCCTGCCCTCCATTGACTGGGTCGTCCCCATTGGAGCAGGCTGTTGCCAACAATGCCAGCATAAAGATCGATGTAATTTTTGTTTTCGTTTTCATTTTCATTCACTTAATGGTTTATTTACTCTTTTATCTATTTAAACTCTCATTTCCTTATTCTATGACAGCACCTCCGCTACCTCCCCAACTCCAGGGACGAACCACCATCGTGAGGTTAAACTCGCCTCCATCGGGGAATTTCAATGGCACAATTACCGTCCCGCCTTCTTCGGGTAGAGCAGCCAGATCATCGGTTATATCAGACGGCAGAGTTGTCACCGTTTCTCCACCGGAGAAGGTCACATCCGCAGTAACTTCGTTTTTATCTATAAAACCGAAAACGGAAACAGTGGTACTGAAATCCTTCTCTCCGTCCTTCCGGGAAGCTTCGGCCCGTACAACGGCTGTTCCCATGCTAGCGGCTTCGCCGCTAAAAGCTTTTACCGAATAGATAATCCCATCCACATCCACCGACAATGCCGAAACATTATTCAGCGCATCCGATTGTAATATAAAGGTAATATAACGTGTGTAGCTCTGAGGATAAGCATCTACCACGACAGGTATCTCCGAACGGGGAACTTCTATTTCTTCCAGTCCGGTGCCAAACACTCTTTCTACACTACCGATATATCCGGGACCTGCCCGATGGAATACCTCCCCGGCCAGTATAATATCATTTTCGTGACTACCATTCACTTGATAAGACGCACCGCTCATTTCCTTGTTCGAGATTATCACATGATAAGTTTCGGCCGGCAGCCAACCTTCGAAGCCAGAGGATGTTCCTTCAGCAACAATGGGTTCACCACCGCGACTGTTATAGAAATAATAGGTAGTAACTCCCGGCACAGAAGACTGTTTCCAATGCAGGTTTATCTTCAGATATCCATTATCAGGCCTCATCTCCAGATCACGGCGTGTGCATCCGAACATTAGCATAGCTATCAGAACGATGCTCAATATGATATATATATTTACCTTATTTTTCATTTTATAAATCGGTACACAATCGAGATATTAATCCCTGTTATTCCAAACTTATTACGCTTCTTATCGTAATCAAAATAATAATGCTCATTTTCCGGCGTATAATAATCGATTGTGCGACGGCTATATCCGGCACGCAACCCTAATTCGACTCCCAGACGGTCGGTTATAGGAATATGCCCTCCTACGGATAAACCAAGACCGGCAAACTTTCCTGTCCGATTGTCGTCAATATGCATTCGTTGATTATCGAAATCGCCGGCTTCACCATAAAACCCGGCAAACAGCCAGCGGTAAGTACCGTCGGCATTCAACCAGATACGGGGTTCAAGGCTCCAGGCCGAAACTCCGAAATACTGATCTCCACCGACCTTCCTTTTGGCGTATGCTCCAGTAGCGTTAATCGACCATCGGTCGGCAAAAAAATATTCAAGACTTAAATTCGGCATCCACCTATAATGTTTAAAATCAGGCATAATACCAACCCAATATATGAGATTAGTCTTTACTGCCAGCAAAGGAGAAACACTCTTCTGCGGTGTTTGGATATCCTCTAATTGTTTGGTAGTATTAGAAAATACAGTAGTTACAATACAAACCGATAACCCGACAATAAACAGAAGCTTTATTACTATTGTATGTACAATGCTATTATTATGTTTCATTATGATCTTCCTCGTGAAAAACACTCTATTTATCCAATTGTAAAATTACTGAGTGTACGTGAACCGGATGATAGGATTTCATACAATTATCAATTAATTATCCGGTTATTCGAAACTGCAATAAACAATAAACCTACAAATTGTCATTTTATCATAATCGATATGCAACAGTGTCATTTATTAAAAATAAACAACTGTTTCGTGTCAATGTTTGACACAAACCCTTCACTCCAGACATTCTTCACACAGGATTTTATATCTAATTTAGCCATGTTAAATAATTGGTTTACTTATGAATAATAATTTAAACAAATCTGTTTTAGATAAAATACTGAACTGTATACCAGAAAATATCAAACCTGTTAATTACTTGATGGATATTTTAGATCTGGGAAAAGAGTCGGCTTACCGGAGATTGAGAGGAGAGAAAGCATTATCATTGGAAGAGATACATAAACTATCTGTTGAATTAAGTTTTTCACTTGATGAAATATTAGGAAACAAGAATACAAACACCTTTACTTTTAATTACATAGGCTCTTCCGATAAGAATCCGGATAACAACTTTCTGGAATTTCTTCTCTTTTATGAGAACTATCTGAAGAATATTCTAAACGCTGAAAATACAGAGGTTATAAACACGATAAATAACATGTTGAGTACTATGTTTGTCGGTTTTGACGAGTTATTCAAATTCGTCTACTACCATTGGATGCATCAAATGAAAGAGGTACCTTTGAATTATCATTATTCAAACTTGGTTATCCCTCCCCAGATAAAAGATATATGCAAAAATATCAACAACTTACATAAAAACTTAAAGAAAGTGACCATGATCATAGATAAAAATATACATCTGAACCTGATAAAAGAAATACAATATTTCTACATACGGGGACTTATAGATGAATCGGAACTCATCAGGCTTAAAGAACAGTATCTACGCTATATGGATTTTACGGAAAAGATCATAACAAAAGGAACTGATCCTAATGGAAGCAGTTATGATATTTATCTATCCATGCTCGGTATCAGCAGCAGTACATCTTATATATCTTGGGAAGATAATGAAGAATCGGCTTTCTGGCATAACGTCTGTTATCCTATGCACACAAGAAACCGAAATATAATTGACAGGCATAAACACTGGATAGATTCACTAAAGAAATATTCGACGCTCATAACTCAATCCAACGAATTACAGCAAGCTGATTTCTTTAACGAGCAAAAAAACTACGTAAACAATATGGCCGATAAGATATTGTTGTAAGGGTAATACCGACTTATGCAATTCACCTCTCAAATAATGAAATGCAAGGAGTTATGGAGTATTAAGTTTTCAGTTCTTTCATGACAGATAGCGTAAGTGCTTAAAAAAAGAAGAAGGAACAGAAATTTTCATTCTGTTCCTTCACTAATTTCGGAGGTACCTGGCAGATTCGAACTGCCGTACATGGTTTTGCAGACCACTGACTAAGCCACTCATCCAAGGTACCAATGTGGCTAAAAATCAATTGATTAATAAAATTGTAATTGTTAATTATCAATTGTTATTTTCTCTTCGAGGTTCCTGGCGAACCTCTTTTCTTTTATTTTGCTTATATCTTTAATAAAAGATTAAATATTGGTATTATTGAAAATCAGTGTTTTGTTTTATTTGTGAAAGAAATAGAAATAAAATAAGATAAAAGATTGTAGTACCAATGTAGTACCAAATTAAAAAGAACCTCTATATTTGTAGTACCAATTTAAACAGTAAAAGATATGGCAGCTACATTCATTCTAAGAACCGATAAAAGTGAAGGATATGCAACCTTATACGCTCGCATACAAAACAGAGTGCCAAAGATAAACATTCGGGTGTCTACTGGACTAGAAGTTGATATCAAGGAATGGAATAAGTCTTTGACTGGTGCAAAAGCGTTAACAGTGTTCAGGAATGGTAAAGGTAAAAACCTCTTTATTAAACTTGATGCTATTTCCGCCATGATTGATGCCCTTATAAAGAATGGTGTGGCTATTACTTCTGATATGGCTAAAAAACGCATTCATGAAATAGTGTATGCAGAACAGATCGCAGAAGAAAAGAAACGTGCAGAAGTTGAGGCGAAAGCATTGGAAGAAGAACAAGCTACAAACTTCAATGACTTCATTGTTCAATTCATCCATGAGTGTGAAACAGGGAAACGCAAGAAAAAAGGCGGTACTACTAATGTATCACCTGGAACAGTCAAAAGTTATAAGGGCTTCCATTCGCAGTTCAAAGCATATCAGGAAGCAAGGCTAAGAGTTGTTGACTTTAGCGATCTAACAATAGAGTTTTATAATGATTTCCGGTTATTCCTGACCGACAAAGAATATTCTCCGAATACTATTGCTAGAATGGTGAAGATATGCAAAACGATCTGTTATGCAGCTGAACAATTAAAGCTAATGGATGCCGGTAACGTTCGATCTGGATTTGATGTTATTTATAAAGATGTTGATAATGTTTATTTGACAGAGGAACGCATACAGGAGCTTTACGAGTATGATTTATCTAATCGTCCGGCATGGGAGAAAGTAAAAGATGTGTTTGTAGTAGGTTGCCTGACCGGACAGCGTGTAAGCGATTATAAGCGCATCAATGCAAAGATGCTCGTTACCCTTACTGACGGGAACCGTTATATTAAACTAAAGCAGGAAAAGACAGGGAACATTGTGTATATTCCCCTGGATCCTCGAGTAGAAGCTATCTTAAATAAGTATGACGGATCTTTGCCAAAAGTTTATGATCAAAAGATAAACGACCATATCAAAGAAATTGGTGAAGCTCTAGGTTGGACGGAGATAGTAGAACTGGATGAACAACGGGGAGCAATGGAATATGTAGCAAAGAAACGTTTTTGCGACCTTTTGAAAACTCATACTTGCCGTAGAAGTCTTGCGACTAATATGTATAAAGCTGGTGCGTCTCTTAGCTCTATCATGGCTATAACCGGCCATAGTAGCGAACAGCAACTAAAGACATATCTTAAACTTGATGAATCAGAAAAGAGTATGATTGCTGCAAAAGAGAATTATTTCGCAAAATTGAAAGTAGCCAAATAAAAAATGATGAAAAGAATTATTAACAATATGAGTTGGTTGCTCAATATGCCTAAAACTGGCAATGATGTTCTTGATAAAGCAATTGATTCGGCTTTTATGGAGGTGAGTTATAAAGCGGATAATGAAGAATATAACTTACTCAATGCATTAAGATTATTACAATCGGAGGAAGAAGGAGTATTTATATCGGGGAAATGTCACTCTCAAAAAATATTTGTTGATAATAACATTGTCGAACTGATAAGACGAGCCTTATCAAATCAGTTAATCGATTTAAATGATAAATACATGCTGTCCCTTTCTTCAAACGGAGCATCGGTTATTGATCCAGAAGTTGTACAAAGGCGGTTATCTTCTGTAACATATGAGAAAGAGATAAGGAAAAGCGTTTATCTTAAAGAGTTCCTAAATAAAATCAAGAATGAACTTATTGATTCCGGGAATTGGAATAATTTGAATAAATATGAAATATACCCTATTTTATATGATGTTATTGCAGGTATGGGTATAATTGCAAAAGATGAAACAAAAAACAATAAAGATAAATATGATATGATAAGGAATTACTATAGATAAAGACATAACTAACTGATAACCACTGGGAGTAAAAAGTGGGTGCAATAGGGGGTAAATTACCCTAATATTTGCACTCACTTTTGTTTTTCCCCCCTATTTACTTTTGCATAAAAGATTTGCGGTGCACAACGAATCTTTCTTTATCAATTTAAAAAGAATAGGAAAGATGAATAATTTGAATTCAACACAACAATCCGTCATAATGAGCTTTTTTGCTCCAATTATAGACGTTATAGTAGATAGGGTGTCGGAGAAGGTTCTTGTAGTGACGGAAAAGAGAGAACCGAGGTATTATACCCGGCAAGAAACAGCCGATAAAATACATGTAACATTACCTACTTTGGCAAGGCTTACTAAGGAGGGGCTTATTGAGTCTAAACGAATTGGAAGTAGAATACTGTATGATGCGGATGCTATAGATCGAGCTGTGAAAGAGCAAGTAGTATTTAAATACCGGAGGGGATAACATGGAAGCAAAGAAAAAGGCGAACACAAAGCCCGCCCCTGAAACCGGGAACAAAGATAGTGCAAAAAATCGAATACGTGCAACTGTCCGATTCCTTTTTAGGTCAGGAAAAAGACTTACAGCGAAAGATATTAATAATCTCACAAATAGTAATGACGCTCGCAAAGTAATTTCTGATTTGCGTAAAGATGGGTATAATATTCAAGATGTCAGACAGGCAAACATGTGCAAACTTTACTGGCTGATACCTGATAATAAACAGGGTGAATTATCTTTTTTAAATGACCAACAAGATGACTTCTAACTACAGAGATATTATTAAAGCCGAGTTGCAAAAGATTGATTTGCACAGTGGTAATAATGGCGTAAATATCGATGATGAATCTCTTTCATTGCTTCAAAAAGCAGAAATAGACTTAAGTATTGATATCCCATCACCACCACCAGTACTGTATCAAGGGAATAAGGTAATGATCAGCAAAGGTGACTTTTCTGTTGTGGTCGGAGCCGCTAAAAGCCGGAAAACATTTTGTGTATCTGCTATGGTTGGTGCTTATCTGTGTACTGATGAATACATGAACATGAGTAGTCCTAATGATGCAGGCAGTGTACTATGGATCGATACGGAACAAAGTATCTATCATGCGGCCAAAATCGCTAAACGGGTATGCCGAATTGCAGGATTACCAACGAATCAAAAAACAGATCGGTTCCGTATGCTTTGTTTTAGAGAGTACGAACCGGGGAGGCGCAGAGAATTAACAGATAAAGCGATTCGGTTATATCGTCCTTCTTTGGTAGTGGTAGACGGTGCTGCTGATCTTATCCTTGATGTAAATGATAGCTCTGAAAGTGCAAAGCTGGCTACGATGTTCATGGATATCACGAAAGAATTAGATAATCATATTGTTACAGTATTACATACCAATCCAGGAGGCGATAAACCTAGAGGCCATTTAGGAACAAACTTTCTCAATAAGGCACAAGCCTTGTTTATCGTCCGGGCAGATGGTGATATCTCAACCGTATCAGTAGAACGGTGCAGAGATATTGCAGTAGACGATTTTGCTTTTGCCGTGAATAAGGAAGGATTACCCGTACTTGCTTCTATTCCTGAAAAGTCTGATAAAGAAGATAATCTTAAGACCATCTTTTGTAAATATACTCAACCTATTCGGCAAACTGATTTAAGAGATGCTATTATGGTCGACGAGGGGATAAAGAAATCTATGGCTAACCGAAGAATAAGAGAAGCCAGGGAAATAGGGGTACTTGTTGAAAACAATGTGGGGTTACTTTATTACAAAGGAAAGGAGACAAATAATGAATCGGAACAATTACCTTTTTAAGCGGGTACACTACCGGGTACAATCGGGTATTTTCGGGTACAGTAGCAATGGTACGGGTAACCGGGTACACACCCCCCTATATATAGGGGGTGTACCCTGTACCCACCTAAGTAGCCATAACCATAGTACCCACCTATATTCATTGATGTTGTTCTTTTCAATTGATAATAGTATGACAAATTACAATCAACCATATTTGGAAAAATACGCCGGTCGATCTTCCCGGCATGAATGCCCGTTGTGTGGCGATCCTCACTCGTTCGCTTATTACATGAACGGCAATACAGGGGAACCGATAGATAGAACGGTCGGACGGTGCAATCACGAAAGTAGTTGTGGATACCACTATACACCGAAACAGTTCTTTATTGATA